>Ga0315556_1000724_pt1 | contig 20589 bp, 24 predicted proteins | sample SalMarSW160310MG_FD_202112 | JGI IMG/M metagenome (GOLD analysis project Ga0315556, IMG submission 202112) | Salt marsh sediment microbial communities from the Plum Island Ecosystem LTER, Massachusetts, United States - Salt Marsh Sediment SW1603-10 ...
AACAGGCGCTGCCTCGGAACGATGGAGCCGATCGCCGGGCGCGTGGTCTTGGCGAAAGCGACGGTGCGCTGCCCAGCCTTAACCACGCGGTCCCCTCCCGTGACGTTCCATCGCCTCACGCTGCGCGGACCCGCGGCCCGCCCGGCGTCGATCATACCCACCAGGCGGCGCAGCTGCCCAGATGCACCTATTTGGCAGACCGCTGTCCGTGCGGCTACAGGCCGAGCCTCTGCCAGATCGTGCTAGTCGGGCCCGCCTGGTTGAGCGTGTAGAAGTGCAACCCCGGCGCGCCGCCGCTGAGCAGGCGATCGCACAGCTCGGTGACGACGTCGAGGCCGAAGGCGCGAATCGAAGCTGTGTCGTCGCGGAAGCTTTCCAGCTTGAAGCGCATCCAGCGCGGGATCTCGGCGCCGCAGGCGTCCGAAAAGCGGGCGAGCTGGGAGAAGTTGCCGATCGGCATCACGCCGGGGACGATCGGCAGCGTGATGCCGGCGGCGCGGCAGTCCTCGAGGAAGCGGAAGTAGGCGTCGGCGTTGTAGAAGTACTGCGTGATCGCGCCGTTGGCGCCGGCATCGACCTTCTTCTTGAAGTTGCGGATCTCGTCGGCGGCATTGCGCGTCTGCGGGTGGTACTCAGGGTAGCAGGCGACCTCGATCTGGAACCAGTCGCCGGTGGTCTCGCGGATGAACGCGACCAGCTCGTTGGCATAGCGGAACTCGCCCGAGGCGGCGATCCCCGAGGGCAGGTCGCCGCGCAGCGCGACGATGTGGCGGATGCCGTTGTTGCGGTACAGCTCGAGCTGCGCCGCGACGTCGTCCCTGGTCGAGGCGACGCAAGAAAGATGCGGCGCCGCCTCGTGCCCCTCGGCGCGGATTTCGAGCACGGTGTCGAGCGTCCCCTCGCGGGTCGAGCCGCCGGCGCCGAAGGTGACCGAGAAGAAGCGCGGCTTGAGCTGCGCCAGTTGCTGCCAGGTCGCGCGCAGCTTGTCCCTGCCCTGCGGTGTCCTGGGCGGGAAGAACTCGAAGCTGAAGTCGAGGTTCGGCGCCGCGCTCATCGCCTGCCTTCGACGAAGGGCTTGAGCGCGGCGTAGATCGCGCGGTTGGCGGGCGCCTCGAGCCCGGCTTGGCGCGCCATGCGCGCCACCGCGCCCGAGAGCCAGGGCGCTTCGAGCCTGCCGCCGGAGTCGAGATCGCCGTGCATCGAGGAGGTCATCTCAGCCGGCAGGCCGTCGACCATCTTCAGCGTCGCCTCGACCTGCCCGTCCGCCAGCGCGACGCCGCGCTTCTTGCCGACCTGCCAGGTCTCGCGCATCGCCGCCTCGAGCAGCCACCGCAGGTCCGGATCGGCGCGCACCACGCCGATGCGCGAGCGGGCGACGCTGGTCGTGCCGCTGATCGCCACCAGCAGCACGAACTTCTCCCACAGCACGCGCACGATGTCGTCGGTGAGCTCGGCTTCGATTCCCGCCTTGACGCAGGCGCCGTGGAAGGCCTGCGCCGCCGCCCGCTGCGAAGGCTCGACCGCGCCGAAGCGAAGCCTCGCCATGGTGCCGGTCTGCACGATCTCGCCCGGCTCGCCGATGCGCGCCGCGATGTAGGCCGCGCCGCCCATCACGCGCTCGCGCCCGAGCACCGCGCCGATGCGCTCGATCGATTCAACCCCGTTCTGGAACGGGATCACCACTCCTCCGCCGGCGACGAGCGGCCGGATGCGCTCGGCGGCGGCCTCGGTGTCCCAAAGCTTGACCGCGAACAGCACCACCTCGGCGCTGCCCGCGTCCGCGGGATCCTCGACCGCCTTGACCTTCAGCGTCGTGTCGCCCGCCGTGCTCTTGAGGCTGAGCCCCTTGGTCCGCAGCGCCTCGAGGTGCCTGCCGCGGGCGATGAACACGACCTCGTTTCCCGCCTGCGCCAGCCGGCCGCCGAAGTATCCGCCGACGCCGCCTGCGCCCATCACCGCGATTTTCATGGCCTATCGATCCTTTCCATGTGGATGTGCACGCGCCGCCCGGGGAGCAGCACCGAGGACAGCGCCCAAGACACGATGCTGTAGATGATCGCGCCGAAGAATCCCGACCAGAAGCCCGCCACGGCGAAGCCCTTCAGGTACGAGCCGACGAGCCAGAAGAGCAGGCCGTTGATGACAAAGATGAAAAGCCCGAGGCTCAGGATCGTCGCCGGCAGCGTGAGCAGGATCAGGATCGGCCGAACGACCGCATTCACCAGTCCCAGCACCACGGCCGCGACCAGCGCGGTGCCGAAGCTGTCGACGTGGATGGACGGCATCACGTAGGCGACCGCGAGCAGCGCCAGCGCGTTGATCAGCCAGACGACGAGGATTCTCAGCATGGTGATACCGCGCGGCCGGCTCCTGACTTGCTACGTCCTAGTAGCGATAGTGCTCCGGCTTGTACGGCCCGGCCTTCGGCACGCCGATGTAGGCTGCCTGCTCGTCGCTCAGCTCGCTCAGCTTCGCGCTGAGTGTCGAGAGCTGCAGCCGCGCGACCTTCTCGTCGAGCGCCTTGGGCAGGATGTACACCCCCACCGGATAGTCCTTGGTCTTGGTGAACAGCTCGAGCTGCGCCAGTACCTGGTTGGCGAACGAGGAGCTCATGACGTAGGACGGGTGCCCCGTGGCGCAGCCGAGATTCACCAGGCGCCCTTCAGCGAGCAGGATGATGCGCTTGCCGTCGGGGAAGATCACGTGGTCGACCTGCGGCTTGATGTTCTCCCACTTGTAGTCCTTGAGCGCGGCGACCTCGATCTCGTTGTCGAAGTGGCCGATGTTGCACACGATGGCGTTATTCTTCATCGCCTTCATGTGCTCATGCGCGATGACGTGGAAGTTGCCGGTGGCGGTGACGAAGATGTCGGCCTTGTCGGCGGCGTACTCCATGGTGACGACGCGAAAGCCCTCCATGGCGGCCTGCAGGGCGCAGATGGGATCGACCTCGGTGACCCAGACCTGGGCCTGCAGGCCCCGCAGCGCTTGCGCCGAGCCCTTGCCGACCTCGCCGTAGCCCGCGACCACCGCGACCTTGCCCGCCACCATGACGTCGGTGGCGCGCTTGATGCCGTCGACCAGCGACTCGCGGCAGCCGTAGATGTTGTCGAATTTCGACTTGGTGACCGAATCGTTGACGTTGATCGCCGGAAACAGCAGCCGACCCTCCTTGTGCATCTGGTACAGACGGTGCACCCCGGTGGTGGTTTCCTCGGTGACGCCTTTGATCTCCGCGCCGATCTTCGAATACCAGCCGGGCTGCGCGGCCAGGCGCTTCTTGATCGCGTTGAACAGCGAGGTCTCCTCCTCGCTCGTGGGCTTGGCCAGCAGCGAGGGGTCTTTCTCGGCGCGCTTGCCCAGGTGCGCGAGCAGGGTGGCGTCGCCGCCGTCGTCGAGGATCATGTTCGGGCCCTTGCCGCCGTCGAATTCGAAGATGCGGTGGGTGAACTCCCAGTACTCGTCGAGCGACTCGCCCTTGTAGGCGAACACCGGCGTACCGCCGGCGGCGATCGCCGCCGCGGCGTGGTCCTGGGTGGAGAAGATGTTGCACGAGGCCCAGCGCACTTCGGCGCCCAGCGCGCGCAGGGTCTCGATCAGGACCGCAGTCTGGATCGTCATGTGCAGCGAGCCGGCGATGCGCGCGCCCTTGAGCGGCTGCGCCTTGGTGTATTCCCTTCGGATCGCCATCAGCGCCGGCATCTCGGACTCGGCGATCGCGATTTCCTTGCGGCCCCAGTCCGCCAGTTTCAGGTCGGCGACCTTGTAGTCGGTGAATTTCGGGTTGGGTGCGTTCATTTACGGTCTCCAGAAAAGCAAAGCGCTCGCATCGTTTCCGATGCGAGCGCAGTTTTATTTAGCTGAGCCTGGTCCCCGCAGGGATCGCAGCGCTCCTCAGCAGCGTGAATTATACCTAGGCGGCCTGTTTGAGGGCCAGCGCCTTGTCGGTCGCTTCCCACGTGAACTCCGGTTCTTCGCGTCCGAAATGCCCGTAGGCCGCTGTTTTTCTGTAGATCGGGCGCAGCAGGTTGAGCGTCTGGATGATCGCCTTGGGACGCAGATCGAAGGTCGTGGCCACCAGCTTGGACAGCGCCTCGTCGGACATCTTGCCGGTGCCGTAGGTGCTGACCATCACCGACACGGGCCTGGCCACGCCGATCGCGTAGGCCACCTGAACCAGGCATTTGGAGGCGAGGCCGGCGGCGACCACGTTCTTCGCCACGTAGCGTGCGGCGTAGGCGGCCGAACGGTCGACCTTGGAAGGGTCCTTGCCGGAGAACGCGCCGCCGCCGTGCGGCGCCGCGCCGCCGTAGGTGTCGACGATGATCTTGCGTCCGGTGAGACCGCAATCGCCGTGCGGGCCGCCGACCACGAAGCGGCCGGTCGGGTTGACCAGGTATTTCACCTCGCCCTTGACCAGCTCCTTGGGCAGCACCGGCTTGATGATCTCTTCGATCACGCCCTCGGAGAGCTGCTCGTGGGTGACCTCGGGCGAGTGCTGCGTCGACAGCACGACAGTGTCGATCGCCTGCGGCTTGCCGTTGGCGTACTTGATCGTCACCTGCGACTTCGCGTCCGGGCGCAGCCACGGCAGGCGGCCGTCGCGGCGCAGTTCGGACTGGCGCTCGACCAGGCGGTGCGCAAGGTGGATCGGCAGCGGCATCAGCTGCGGTGTCTCGTCGCAGGCATAGCCGAACATCAGGCCCTGGTCGCCGGCCCCCTGGTCGAGGTCGATTCCCTTGCCTTCGTCCACGCCCTGCGCGATGTCGGGCGATTGCTTGTCGTAGCACACCATCACGGCGCAACCCTTGTAGTCGATGCCGTATTCGGTATTGTCGTAGCCGATGCTCTTGATGGTGTCGCGGGCGACCTGCTGGAAGTCGATGTCGGCGGCAACGGTAGTGATCTCGCCGGCCATCACCACCAGGCCAGTCGTGACCATCGTTTCCGCCGCGACGCGTGCACTGGTGTCTTTCGCTAGAATCGCGTCGAGTACGGCATCCGAGATCTGGTCAGCGACCTTGTCCGGATGACCCTCGGACACGGATTCCGAAGTGAAGAGGAACTCGCTCATGTCTTTTGCGCCTCGAGTGTTGTGGCCCCCGCAATGAGCATGCGGCGAGCGGGTTGCGGAGAACCCGCAAGGATACCAAAGAATGGCCGCTTCCCATAGGACCAGGTGACCGACGCGATGCGCAAAGTGCAATGCTGCTACTGATGCGTCTGCTTGCGGCGCTGCCGCTGCCGCTGCTGCACGCGGCGGGGGCGCTGCTCGGCTGGGCGGCCTACGCGGCGTCGCCGACCTACCGCCGGCACCTGCGCGAAAACCTGGCCCAGGCGGGCTATCACGACGCGTCGACCCGCCGCGCCGCGATCACCGCTGCGGGCAAAGGCGTCATTGAGCTGCCCGCGATCTGGCTGCGCCCGCGCGCCGACGTGCTGCGCTGGGTGAAGCGGATTGACGGGGAGGCGCTGATCGAGGCCGCGCGCGCGAAGGGCCTGGGCATCGTCTTTCTCACGCCGCATCATGGTTGCTTCGAGATCACGGCGAAGGTCGCCGCCGAGCGCTTTCCGATCACCGCGCTTTACCGGCCGCCGAAGCTGCGTTTCGTGCAGACTCTGATCGAATCCGGGCGCGCCGGACCCAACCTGCGCCTGGCGACGCCGGACTATGCCGGGGTGCGCGAGCTGCTCGGCGCGCTCAAGCGCGGGGAGTCGGTGGGCGTGCTGCCGGATCAGGTGCCAAGCGAAGGCGAGGGGGAGTGGGTGGATTTCTTCGGCCGCCCCGCGTACACCATGACCCTCGCCGGCCGGCTCGCGCGCCGTCCCGGCAGCGTCACCCTGCTTGCGTTCGGCGAGCGCCTGCCGCGCGGCACGGGCTACGTAGTGCACCTGCGGCCACTGCCCGCGTCCTTGCCCGGCGAATCCGATGCGCGGCGCATCAGCCGCGCGCTCGAGGAGCTGGTGCGCGAATGTCCGCAGCAGTACCTCTGGGGCTACAACCGCTACAAGCGGCCGCGCGGCGCGCCGGCCCCGCCAGGAGCCGGCGCGTGATCCGCGCGCTGTTCGGCGTGATGTGGCTGTTGCGCCTGCTGCCGCCGCGGGCGCTGGCCGCAATCGGGGGGGCGCTCGGGGTGCTCGCCTACCGGCTGGTCGCCGAGCGGCGCCGCGTGACCCGCATCAACCTCGCCCAGTGCTTTCCCTGGATGGCGGCGGCCGAGCGCGAGCGCCTGGCGCGCGCGCACTTCGGCGCCTGGTGCCGCAGCTTTCTCGACCACGCGCTGCTGTGGTGGGCGCCGCGCAGCCGCATCGAGCAGCTGGTGCGAGTAGAGGGCGTGGAGCATCTGCGCGCGCTCGGCGGCGCGCCGGCGATCCTGCTCGTGCCGCATTTCGTCGGGCTGGACGCGGGGTTCGCGCGGCTCAGCGGCGAGGTCGACATGGTGAGCATGTACGCGCAGCAGAAGAATCGCCGCCTGGCTGCGCGCCTGTTGGCGGGGCGTATGCGCTTCGGGCGCCAGAAACTGGTCTCGCGCCAGGACGGCATCCGCGCCGTGCTCGGGACCATGCGCGATGGCCGCCCGTTGTACTACCTCCCGGACATGGACTACGGGCCGCGCGGGGCGCTGTTCGTGCCGTTCTTCGGCGTGTCGGCGGCGACCATGCCGGGGCTGTCGCGCATCGCGCGCGTCACCGGGGCGAAGGTGCTGCCGTGCGTGACGCGCATGCTGCCCGACGGCGCAGGCTACTTGGTGTCGATCGAGGAGCCTTGGCGGAACTTCCCGACCGAGGACGCCGCGGCGGACACGCTGCGCATGAACCAGTACATCGAGCGCAAGGTGCTCGAGGCGCCCGAGCAGTACTTCTGGATGCACAAGCGCTTCAAGACGCGCCCCGAGGGCGAGGCACGCTTTTACGCATAAAATTGCGGCTCGTGTTCCACAATCCTCCGAACGAAGACGTGCGTGCGCTGTTGGCGCAGGCGCGCACCGTCGCGGTGGTGGGGCTGTCGCCCAGGCCCGGGCGGCCGAGCCACCGCATCGCGCGCCGGCTCAAGGCGTGGGGCTACCGCGTGATTCCGGTGCGGCCCGCGGTGCGCGAGGTGCTGGGCGAGAAGGCCTACCCGCGGCTGGCCGACGTTCCCCACAAGATCGACCTGGTGGACGTCTTTCGCGCCGCCCCTGAGGTCGGCCCGATCGTGGACCAGTGCATCGCGCTCGCGTTGCCGGCGATCTGGATCCAGCAGGGCATCGTCAACCAGCCGGCCGCCGAGCGCGCGCGCGCGGCCGGGATGTTCGTGGTCATGGATCGCTGCATTTCGGTCGATTACCGCCGCCTGATGGTGCCGGCGTGACCCGCGTCGCGTTCACCAAGATGGAAGGCGTGGGCAACGACTTCGTCGTGCTCGACGCAACCGCGGCGCCGTTCTCGCTCGGGCCCGCGCAGCTGCGCCGCCTCGCCGACCGGCATTTCGGCGTCGGCTGCGACCAGGTCCTGGTGGTCGAGCGCAGCACCCGCCCGGACGCCGATTTCCGCTACCGCATCTTCAATGCCGACGGCGGCGAAGTCGAGCAGTGCGGCAACGGTGCGCGCTGCTTCGTGCGCTACGTGCGGGACAGGAGCCTGACCTCGAAGCGCGAGATCAGGGTCGAGACGTTGGGCGGCCTGATCGTGCCGCGCCTCGAGGACGACGGCGAGGTCAGCGTCGACATGGGGCCGCCGGCGCTGGAGTCGCCTCTGGTGCAGCCGCTCGAGGTTGGCGGGGTGCGGCTCGAGCTGGCCATCCTGTCGATGGGCAACCCGCATGCGGTGCAGGTGGTCGAGGACATCGAGTGCGCGCCGGTAACGACGCAGGGCCCGCTGCTGGAGCGCCACGCGCGCTTTCCGAATCGGGTCAACGCCGGCTACATGCAGGTGTGCGACCGGCGACGCATCGCGCTGCGGGTCTGGGAGCGCGGCGCGGGCGAGACGCTCGCCTGCGGCACTGGCGCCTGCGCGGCGGCGGTATCGGGCATTGCGCGCGGCCTGCTCGACTCGCCGGTGCGGGTGGAAGCGCGCGGCGGAACGTTGACCGTGGCTTGGCAGGGCGGCGACAATGGCGTCTGGATGAAGGGCCCGGCGCACAGCGTGTTCGAGGGTTCGATCGACCTGGACGAGGCACCATGAACGCAGAAGAAGTCGCGCAGTTCCTCAGAACTCACCCGCAGTTCTTCGACCAGCACCCGGAGCTTTTCGAGTCGATCAGCGTTCCGCACCCCTACGGCGGGCGCGCGATCCCGCTCGCCGAGCGCCAGACCATCACGCTGCGCGAGAAGGTGAAGCTGCTCGAAGGCAAGCTCGGCGAGCTGATCCAGTTCGGCGAAGAGAATGACGCCATCAGCGAGAAGGTGCACCGTCTGGCGGTGGCGCTGGTCGGTGCGCGCGATTTCCCGGCGCTGACGCATGCGCTCTATTTTCATCTTGGAGAAGACTTCGCGGTGCCGCACCTGGCGATGCGCGTCTGGGGCAAGTCCGTGCCGGTCGATTTCGTCGAGTCGCAGACGGTGACCGAGGCGCAGCGCCAGCACGCCGAGGCCATGGGCTCGCCGCAATGCGCGGCGATCGCCGACAATCCTTACCTGGAGTGGTTCGGAGAGGCGGCCGAGCACCTGCGCTCGATGGCGCTGGTTCCGCTCGGGCAGCCTTCGGTGTTCGGCTTGCTCGCGCTCGGTAGCGAGGACCCGGAGCGTTTCTTCCCCGAAATGGGGACCATTTACCTGCGTCGCATCGGCGAGCTTTGCGCCGCCGGCGTGGCGGCGCGGCTGTAGCGCGGCGAGGCGCCCCGCGTGGCAGAAGCCTCGTCCGCCACGCATCCCGACGCCGCGCTGGTGCGCGAGCATATCGAGGCGCTGCGGCATCAGCGCCGGCTCGCTTCCGGCACGCTCAGAAACTACACGCGCGACCTGGCGGTACTGCTGCGGTTGGCGCAGGGGGCGCGCCTGGCGACGATCGACGGCACCCAGGTTCGCCGCTACGTCGCGCAACTGCACGGGGCGGGCCTCTCGGGCCTCTCGCTGGCGGCGACGCTGTCGGCCTGGCGCGGGCTTTACCGCTGGCTCGCGCGTCAGCGCGGTTTTCGCGCCAACCCCTGCCAGGGGGTGCGCGCCCCCAAGGCGCCGAAGACCCTGCCCAAGGCGCTGTCGGTCGAGGCCGCGCAGCGCCTGCTCGAGGTGGCGACGCCCGCCTCGCCGGCCCTGCTGCGCGACCGGGCGATGTTCGAGCTGATGTACTCCTCCGGCCTGCGCCTGGCCGAGCTGGTCGGGCTGGACCTCGGCGGCAGCCGCCTCGACCTCGCCCAGGGCGAGGTCACGGTGACCGGCAAGGGCGGCAAGACGCGCACGGTTCCGGTTGGCGCCAGGGCGCGCGAGGCGCTCGCGCAGTGGCTCTCGGTGCGGGCGCAGCTGGCCGCGCCGCAGGAGAGCGCGCTGTTCGTCGGCGCACGAGGCGCGCGCATCGCGCCGGGAACGGTGCGCGCGCGGCTTGCGGCCTGGGCGCGGCGCCAGGGTCTCGACGCGCCGCTGCATCCGCACGTGCTGCGACATTCCTTCGCCACCCATGTGCTTCAGTCCTCGCAGGACCTGCGCGCGGTGCAGGAAATGTTGGGGCACTCGAGCATCTCGAGCACCCAGGTGTACACGCACCTGGACTTCCAGTCGCTGGCGAAGGTCTACGATGCCGCGCACCCGCGCGCGCGCAAGAAATGAAGGCGGCGCTGATGCGTCTGGTATTGAAGCCGGGCCGCGACAAGTCGCTCAAGCGGCGGCATCCGTGGCTCTTCTCGGGTGCGATCGCGCGCGTCGAGGGCGACCCGCAGCGCGGCGATACGGTGGAGGTCTTGTCCGACGCCGGGCAGCTGCTGGCGCTGGCGGCATACAGCCCGCAATCGCAGATCCGCGCCCGAGTGTGGAGCTTCGATACGGGCCGGCGCATCGATGCCGAATTCCTGCGCGCGCGCCTGGCGGGTGCGCTCGCGCTGCGCGCCGCGCTGCCCGCGGCGCGGCACAGCAACGCGCTGCGCCTGGTCCACGCCGAGTCCGACGGCCTGCCCGGGCTGGTGGTCGACCGCTACGACGACGTGCTGGTGGCGCAATTTCTCTCGGCCGGCACCGAGCGCTGGCGCGAGACGATCCTCGATGCGCTCGCCGAGCTGACCGGCTGCGAGGCAGTGTACGAGCGCTCGGACGCCGAGGTGCGCGCGCTGGAGGGCCTCGAGCCGCGCACCGGCTTTGCGCGCGGCGACCGCGCCGCGGCACGCTGCGCGATCGTCGAGCACGGGCTGAGCTTTCATGTCGACGTCGAGCAGGGGCAGAAGACCGGGTTCTTCCTCGACCAACGCGACAACCGCCAGCGCGTGCGCGCGCTCGCCGCGGGGCGGGAGGTGCTGGACGGGTTCTGCTATACGGGTGGGTTCGCGCTCGCCGCGCTCGCCGGCGGCGCTAAGCGCGTGCTCGCGCTCGAAAGCTCGGCCCCCGCGCTCGAGGTCGCGCGCGAGAACCTCGCCGCGAACCCGCTCGACGCCTCGCGGATCGAGTTCGTGCAGGCCGACGTGTTCGCGCACCTGCGCGGGTTGCGCGACCGAGGCGCGCGCTTCGGGCTGGTGGTGCTGGATCCGCCCAAGTTCGCGCCCACTGCGGCGCAGGCGAAAAACGCCGCGCGCGCCTACAAGGACATCAACCTGCTCGCCTTCAAGCTGCTCGCGCCGGGCGGGCTGCTGGCGACGTTCTCATGCTCGGGCGGCGTGCCGGCGGAGCTGTTTCAGTCGATCGTCGCCGGGGCCGCGGTCGACGCGGGGGTTGCCGGGAAGATCCTCGAGCGCTTCAGCGCCGCCGCCGACCATCCGGTCGCGCTCGAGTTTCCCGAGGGCGATTACCTGAAGGGATTGCTCATCGCGAGAAACTGACCAACGCGGAGCCCCGCTTGCAGTCGGAATGATCCACGTCTCTGAGGAAAGCCAAATGTCGGGAAGCACTGTCGGTGTGATCGGTCTGGGGGCGATGGGCGGCGGCGTGGCGCGCTCGCTGCTGCGCGCGGGCTTTACCGTGCGGGTGTGCGACATGCGGCCCGATGTGCGCGCCGCCTTTGCCAAGGAGGGCGCGCAGGCCTTCGCCAGTGCAGCTGAAATGGCGCAGGGTTGTGCTGCCGTGATCGTGCTGGTGGTCAATTCGGAGCAGGCCGAGAGCGTGCTGTTCGGCCCGGGCGGTGCCGTTGAAGCCCTGACGCCGGGCAGCGTGGTCATCATGAGCGTCACGGTCGCTCCGGAAGTTGCGCGCGCGCTTGAAAAGCGGCTTGCCGAGCGGCGCATCGAGATGCTCGACGCCCCGGTATCGGGAGGCGCCGCCAGGGCGGCGCAGGGCCAGATGACGATCATGGGATCTGGCGCTCCCGCGAGCTTCGCCAAGGTCGAAAAGTTTCTGGCAGCGATTGCGCAAAAGGTTTATCGCCTGGGCGACGAAGTCGGCCCCGGGTCAACGGTCAAAATGATCAATCAGCTGCTGGCGGGGGTACACATCGCCGCGGCCGCCGAGGCCATGGCGCTGGGAATCAAGGCAGGCGCCGATCCGGCCACGCTTTACGAAGTGATCTCCAACAGCGCCGGATCGTCCTGGATGTTCCAGAACCGGGTGCCCCACATTCTGGCCGGCGACTACACTCCGCTGTCGGCGGTCAACATCTTCGTCAAGGACCTGGGCATCGTGCTCGACGCCGCGAGAAAGCTCACCTTCCCACTGCCGTTGACGGCGGCTGCGCATCAGATGTACCTCGCGACCTCGGCCCACGGCCACGGCGGCGAGGACGATTCTGCCGTCATCAAGATGTTCGCGGCGCTCACCCGCATTTCCCTGCCCGAGGCCGGCAAGTAGAAGAAGGCGTGGTCCCGGGCAACGTTTTCATCCACCACTGACGAGCGACCATGTTGCTGGGCTGCATTGCCGACGACTTCACCGGCGCGACCGACCTCGCGAACATGCTCGTGGGAGGGGGCATGCGCTGCATCCAGACGATCGGCGTGCCGCAGGGACCCGCGCCCGACGCCGATGCCGTGGTGGTTGCCCTCAAGTCGCGCACCATCGCGCCGCAGGACGCGGTCGAGCAGTCGCTCGCGGCGCTCGCCTGGCTCAGGGCCAACGGCTGCCGGCAGCTCTATTTCAAGTACTGCTCCACATTCGATTCGACGCCCCGGGGCAATATCGGCCCGGTGATCGATGCGCTCATGCGGGCCCTCGGCACTTCCTTCACGATCGCCTGCCCTGCGTTTCCGGAGAACGGACGCACGATCTTTCGCGGTTACCTGTACGTCGGCGACGTGCTGTTGAGCGAATCGGGAATGAAGGATCATCCGCTCACGCCGATGAAGGATGCCAATCTCGTGCGCGTGCTGCAGGCCCAGACCCGGCACAAGGTCGGTCTCGCGCGATACGACACGGTGGCCAGAGGCGCGGCGGCGCTGCGCGAGCGCTTCGCCGCCTTGCAACACGATGGCTGCGGGATTGCAGTGGTCGACGCCGTTTCCAACGCCGACCTCGATACGATCGGCGCGGCCTGTGCCGACATGCCGCTGGTCACGGCCGGCTCGGGGGTCGGGCTCGGATTGCCGGCCAACTTCCGCAAGGCGGGGCAGCTCGCGCACGCGGGCGAAGCGGCGCGCCTGCCGCGTATCGACGGCTACGCAGGGATCGTCTCCGGCAGCTGCTCGGTCGCGACCAACGCGCAGGTGGCGGAGTGGAAGAAGACGCGGCCAGCCTTCCGGATCGATGCGCGCAAGCTCGCTGCCGGCGAGGCGCAGGTGCAGGCGGCGCTCGATTGGGCTCGCGCGCGGATCGCTCGCGAGCCCGTACTCGTCTATGCGACGAGCTCGGCGGAAGAGGTGAAAGCCGTTCAGGCCGAGCTCGGAGCAGAGCAAGCCGGCAGGATCATCGAGCAAGCCCTGGCGGCCTTGGCGCAAGGAATGATCGAGCTCGGTGCGCGCAAGCTCATCGTCGCCGGAGGCGAAACCGCGGGCGCGGTGGTCAACCGCCTCGGCATCAAGGCATTGCGCATCGGGCCGCAGATCGACCCGGGCGTGCCGTGGACGCTCTCCAGCGGCGAGCCGGCGATCGCACTCGCGCTCAAGTCGGGGAACTTCGGGGCGGCCGATTTCTTTGCCAAGGCGCTGGAGATGCTGTCATGAGCGAACACCGCATGCGCGAGGACATCTGCGAGCTCGGACGCTCGATCTTCGTGCGCGGTCTGACGCACGGCAGCACCGGCAATATCAGCGCCAAGGTCGACGACGGGTGGCTGATCACCCCGACGGGGTCGAACCTGGGCAACCTCGACCCGGCTCGCCTGGCGAAGCTCGACTGGCAGGGCCGGCTCATTTCCGGCGATGCGCCGTCGAAAGAGAACTTCCTCCATCTCGCCATGTACCAGGAGCGCCCGGGCAACGCCGCGGTGGTGCATCTGCACGCGACCCATTCGGTGGCCGTCTCGGTGCTCGAGGACATTGATCCCGAAGACGTGCTGCCCCCGATCACCGCGTACTACGTCATGCGCATCGGCCGCCTGCCGCTGGTGCCGTATTTCGCTCCGGGCGACCTCAAGCTCGCCGAGGCCGTGCGCCGCTTCGCCGGCAAGCACCATGCGCTGCTGCTCGCCAATCATGGCCCGGTGGTGGGTGGATCCAGCCTCGCTGCGGCGGCCGACGCCGCGGAAGAGCTCGAGGCGACGGCAAAGCTGTATCTCCTGCTCGCCGGGCGGCGCTTGAGGACGCTCAGCGGGACGCAGGTCGACGAAATCAGGGCCCGATACCCGATCAAGAACTAGGAGGCGCGCATGCCGAAATTCGCCGCGAATCTTTCGATGATGTACCAGGAGCACGATTTCCTCGACCGCTTCGCCGCCGCGGCGAAGGACGGTTTCAAGGGGGTCGAGTTTCTGTTTCCTTACGACCATCCGGCGGCCGACATCAAGGCGCGACTGACCGGCAACGGCCTCACCCAGGCGCTTTTCAATGCGCCGCCCGGCGACTGGAGCAAGGGCGAGCGCGGCCTGGGCTCGCTGCCGGGGCGCGAGGACGAGTTTCGGCGCTCGTTCGATCAGGCGCTCGAATACGCGCGCGTGCTCGGCAATACGTGCCTGCACGCGATGGCGGGGCTCATCGCGCCCGGCACCGAGCGCGCGCGTCACCGCGACACCTACGTGAAGAATCTCGCCTGGGCCGCCGATCAGGCGGCGCCTCTCGCCATCACCTGCGTGATCGAGCCGATCAACACGCGCGACATCCCCGGCTTCTTCCTCAATACCCAGGCCGAGGCGCACGCGATCTGCGCCGAAACGGGTAAGAAGAATGTCAAGGTTCAGATGGACTTCTACCACTGCCAGATTGTCGAGGGGGACCTGGCCATGAAGCTCAAGCAGTATGTCGCGGGCGTCGGCCACATCCAGATCGCCGGCGTGCCCGAGCGGCATGAGCCTGACGTCGGTGAAATCAACTACCCGTACCTGTTCTCCCTCATGGACCATCTCGGCTATGACGGCTGGGTCGGGTGCGAGTATCGCCCGCAAGGCGGAACCAGCGCGGGGCTGGGCTGGCTCGCGCGGTGTCTCCGAGCTTGACCCTGGTCCGCTCGCTGCGCGCGGGGTGACTCCGCAACCCGGCTGCAGGCGGTAGAATCCAGCCCTTCGGAAGGAGTCATCATGCAGCAGGAAAACATGGTTCCCGTGACCATCCTGACGGGATTCCTGGGCAGCGGCAAAACCACGCTGCTGAACCGCATCCTCAAGGAAGACCACGGCCGTCGCGTCGCGGTGATCGAGAACGAGTTCGGCGAAGTCGGGGTCGACAACGACATCATCGAGAGCGGCGACGAGCAGATCGTCGAGATGAACAACGGCTGCATCTGCTGCACCGTGCGGGGCGACCTGATCCGGATCCTCGGCGAGCTGAAGGACAGGCGCAGCCAGGGCACGCTCAAGTTCGACCGCGTAGTGATCGAGACCACCGGCATGGCGGACCCGGGCCCGGTGGCGCAGACGTTCTTCACCGACGAGGAGATCGGCAACTACTACCTGCTCGACTCGATCATCACCCTGGTCGACGCCAAGCATGCCGAAAAGCAGCTCGACGAATTCCACGAGGCGCAGGAACAGGTCGGATTCGCCGACCGGATCCTGATGTCCAAGACCGACCTGGTCGATGAGGACGAGGTGAAGAGGCTGTCCGAGCGCATTCGCCTGATGAACCCGCGCGCATCGATCAAGAAGGTGAATTTCGGCGAGGCGCCGCTCGACGATGTGCTCGACATCCGCGGCTTCAACCTGAACGCGATCCTCGATCTCGACCCCGAGTTCCTGACCGACATCACCCACGAGCACCACGACGAGGTCGAGTCGTTCGTGTTCCGCTCCGACAAGGCCTTCGACGGCGACAAGCTCGAGCAGTTCCTGTCGGGCATGATCCAGGTCTACGGCCCGGACTTGCTGCGCTACAAGGGTGTGCTGTGGATGAAGGGCAATCCGAAGCGCGTGGTGTTCCAGGGCGTGCACATGATGATGGGCGGCGATCTCGGCAAGCCCTGGGGAAAGGGAGAGAAGAAGCAGTCGGTGCTGGTGTTCATCGGCAAGAAGCTGCCGAGGGATCTTTTTGTCGCCGGCCTCGAGCAGTGCCTGGCGAAGTGAGCCTGGGTGAAGGAGGGCTGCGTGAGTTCCGATTCCGGCGACAAGAAAGCGCGTAGGAAAGGCAGCAAATCGGCGGATTCGACGCAGGAGCTGCCGCTAGGCTGGCCGACCGCGCAGTTCCAGCGTACGCAAATGGGCGTCGACTCGAACCTGAGCATCGAGGTGATATCGGCCTCCTCGGAGCTCGCGGCAGCGGTCGAAGAGGCGGCGATCTTCTACGCCAACGCGCAGAGCGCCGAAGCCAAGGGCAGCCTTGCGCGCGCGGTGCAGAAGGAAAACCTCGCCCCCGCGGCGGAGCGCCTGTGGCTGATGCTGCTCGATCTGCACCGCGAGCTGGGCGAGCGCGAGGAGTTCGACGCGCGCGCGCTCGAATACGCGAACCGCTTCCAGTGCCAACGGCCGCAGTTCGAGCTCGAGGCGGAACCGGCGGCGCCGGAAGCGCTGCGCGCGCCGCGCGAGATCGTCGGCCACTCGAAAGCCTTTCTCGGCGTGATCGAAGAGGCCGGAGCGAGCCGCACGCGGGTGCAGGTGGACTGCACCGAGCTGAAGCGGGTCGATTTCGTTTCCGCGGCCGCGTTGCTCAATATCGCCGCCGAGCTGAACCGCGACGGCAAGCGCCTCGAGCTCGAGAACGTCAACGAACTCATCGCGGCGCTGTTCGAGGTGATGGGCGTGGCCGCCCTTGCCAAGGTGACGACGCGCCACTGAAAGGCATCATGGAACAATTACACGGCACCACCATCCTCTCGGTTCGCCGCGGTACGGACGTCGCTCTCGGCGGCGACGGCCAGGTGACTCTCGGCAACATTGTGCTCAAGGCCGGCGCGCGCAAAGTGCGGCGGCTGTACAACGAACGCATCCTGGCCGGCTTCGCCGGCGGGACTGCGGACGCCTTCACCCTGTTCGAGCGCTTCGAGGCCAAGCTCGACAAGCACCAGGGCAACGTCCTGCGCTCGGCGGTCGAGCTGGCAAAGGACTGGCGCACCGACCGCATCCTGCGCCGGCTCGAAGCGATGCTCGCGGTCGCCGACCGCGAGCATTCGCTGATCATCACCGGCATGGGCGACGTGCTCGAGCCCGAGCAGGGCATTGTCGCGATCGGCTCGGGCGGCCCGTACGCGCAGAGCGCGGCGCGGGCGCTGCTGGAGAACACCGGGCTGGGGGTGCGCGAGATCGTCGACAAGTCGCTCGCGATCGCCGCCGACCTGTGCATCTACACCAACAACCAGCGCGTCATCGAGGTGCTCGAGTGAGCCACATGACGCCGCAGGAGATCGTCCACGAGCTGGAAAAGCACATCGTGGGCCAGATGAAGGCCAAGCGCGCGGTGGCGATCGCGCTCAGGAACCGCTGGCGCCGGCAGCAGGTCGCCGAGCCGCTGCGCCAGGAGATTACGCCCAAGAATATCCTGATGATCGGCCCCACCGGAGTGGGCAAGACCGAGATCGCGCGGCGGCTCGCGCGCCTGGCGGGGGCGCCGTTCATCAAGGTCGAGGCGACCAAGTTCACCGAGGTCGGCTACGTCGGGCGCGACGTCGACACCATCGTGCGCGACCTGGTCGAGATCAGCATCAAGCAGACTCGCGAGCAGGCCATGCGCGCGGTACGCGCCCGTGCCCAGGACGCCGCCGAGGAGCGGGTGCTGGACGCGCTGCTGCCGCCCGCGCGGGGGGCGGAGGCCGAGGAAAGCGCGACGCGCCAGAAATTCCGCAAGAAGCTGCGCGAAGGCGAGCTCGACGACAAGGAAATCGAGCTCGAGCTCGCCGCCAGCGCGCAGCAGATGGAGATCCTCGCCCCGCCCGGGATGGAAGAGCTGACCTCGCAGATCCAGGGCATGTTCCAGAACCTCGGCGGCGGGCGCAAGAAGCTGAGGAAGCTGCGCATCCGCGAGGCGCTGCAGCTGCTTACGGACGAGGAGGCCGCGCGGCTGGTGAACGACGACGACCTGAAGGCGAAGGCGCTCGCCAACGCGGAGCAGAACGGCATCGTCTTCCTGGACGAGATCGACAAGGTCGCCAGCCGCAGCGAGATCGGCGGCGCGGACGTCTCGCGCCAGGGCGTGCAGCGCGACCTCCTGCCGCTGGTCGAGGGCACCACGGTGGCGACCAAGTACGGCATGGTGAAGACCGACCACATCCTGTTCATCGCCTCGGGCGCGTTCCACCTCGCCAAGCCTTCGGACCTGATTCCCGAGCTGCAGGGGCGGCTGCCGATCCGGGTCGAGCTCGATTCGCTGTCGGTGGACGATTTCGAGCAGATCCTCGTCTCCACCGACGCGAGTCTGGTCAAGCAGTACCAGGCGCTGCTCGAGACCGAAGGGGTGACGCTCGAGTTCCGACCGGAGGGGGTCCGGCGCCTGGCGGAAATCGCCTACCAGGTGAACGAAAAGACCGAGAACATCGGCGCGCGGCGGCTCTACACCGTGCTCGAGAAGCTGCTGGAGGAGATATCGTTCGAGGCCGGCAAGCGCGGCAAGGCGACGGTTACGATCGACGCGGCCTACGTCGACGCGAGGCTCGCCGAGCTGGCGCAGAACGAGGACCTGGCGCGCTACGTGCTTTGAGGGTCGGTCCCGGCGAGCTGTTGCGTGGCCTCGCGCAGGAGCTTCATCTGATGTTCGAAGTTGCTGCAGCCTTCGCAGATCGCGAAGTGAACCCGCAGCGCGACCCGCTCGCCGAATCCGAGCCTGCGATCCAGGCCCTGTGACACCAGGCGCGTCACCTCCTTGCACGGCAGCATCATCTTCATTTCCAGGTTTGCTCCAGGCACAGGCGCAGCGCCATGCGCGCGCGGTACAGCATGACCCAGCAATTGGTCGCGGTGATTCCCAGTTCCTTACAGATCTCCTCGGTTTCCAGCCCCATGTGCTCGCGCATCATGAAGGCGCGCGCGGTCTTCGCCGACAGTTGCGCCAGGCAGGCCTCGAGCGCGGCGACGAACTGGGAGCGCTCGAGGGCGCTGTCGGGGCGTTCCCAGGCCGCGGGCGCGTCGGTCCAGTGGCCGCGCGGGTCGAACAGGGCGTCGAACTCGGAAGTGTCGTCCTCGGGCTCGATGGCCGTGGCCGGCTCGCGGCTCGAGCGCCGGATTGCGTCGACGATCTTGTGCTTCAGGATCCCGGTCAGCCAGGTGCGCAGGCTGGAGCGGCCGTCGTACCCCGCCTGGCCGGCGAGCGCCGCGAGCAGGGTCTCCTGCACGCAGTCCTCGGCCCGGTCGGCGTCGCGCAGCTGCAGGGTGGCGTAGCGCAGCAGGTAGTCGCGCTGGCCCTCGAGCTGGGCGTGGAAGTCGCTGGGAAGTGCCATAACGGGTGCCGGGGGGGTTGAAACGCGGCCGCCGCGCCCCATTTGTAGCATTGCAGGAACAGCTGACTACCCGCAAAGGAGACGCGTATGAGCAATGTTACCCGATTCGACCCGTTCAACGACCTGGTCGACGACCTGTTCAAGGGCTTCCTGGTGCGGCCGATGTACAACGAGGCCCGCGCCGAGCTGCCGCGAATGAAGGTCGACGTCGCCGAGAAGAACGGCGCCTACTTGGTCAGCGCCGAACTGCCCGGGGTGCGCAAGGAGGACATCCAGGTCACGATCGACGGCGCCCAGGTCACCCTGAGCGCCGAGGTCAAGCGCGAGAAAGAGGTCACCGAGGACGAGCAGGTGCTGCATTCCGAACGCCTGTTCGGCAAGGTAAGCCGCAGCTTCGCGCTGGCGCAGGAAATCGACGAGGCCAGTGCCGAGGCGAAGTTCCGCGACGGCGTGCTGGAGCTGACCCTGCCCAAGAAGGCGGCCGCGGCGTGCAAGCAGATCGCGATAAACTGACGCGACGGGCAGCGTGACCGAAGGGCCGGCATCCGCCGGCCCTTTTTCTTTGTAGAATCGGGTCGCCATGAGCCAAGCCAACGACGCCGCAACCAAGGCGCGAATCCTCGCCGAGGCGCTGCCCTACATCCGTCGCTTCCACGGCAAGACGATCGTGGTCAAGTTCGGCGGCAACGCGATGGTGGATGCCGAGCTGCAGGCGAGTTTCGCGCGCGACGTGGTGCTGCTCAAGCTGGTCGGCATGGACCCGGTGGTGGTGCACGGCGGCGGGCCGCAGATCGAGCAGCTGCTCAAGCAGCTCGGGATCCGCAGCGAGTTCGTGCAGGGCATGCGGGTCACCGACGCGGCGACCATGGACGTGGTCGAGATGGTGCTCGGCGGCGCGGTGAACAAGGACATCGTCACCCTGATCAACCAGGCGGGTGGCCGGGCGGTCGGGTTGACCGGGCAGGACGGGGCTTTCATCCGTGCCAGGAAGCTGCTGATGCCCTCGCGCGACAAGCCGGCCGAGCTGCTCGACATCGGGCAGGTGGGCGAGATCGAGTCGATCGACCCCGGCGTCATCGATTCGCTCGAGCAAGGGGGCTTCATCCCCGTGGTGGCGCCGATCGGAGTCGGCGCGGACGGCCTGTCCTACAACATCAACGCCGACCTGGTGGCGGGCAAGCTGGCGGAAGTGCTGCACGCCGAGAAGCTGGTGCTGCTCACCAACACGCCCGGCGTGCTGGACGAGCAGGGCAAGCTGCTCACCGGGGTCACGCCGCGCCAGATCGACGCCATGCTGGCCGCCGGCACGCTCTCGGGCGGCATGCTGCCCAAGATCGCCTCTGCGCTCGAGGCCGCGCGCGCCGGGGTCAGGAGCGTGCACATCATCGACGGCCGCGTGCCGCACGCGCTGCTGCTCGAGGTTCTGACCGACCAGGGGGTCGGCACGCTGATCCGAAGCAAGTAATGCGCGTCGCGCGTCTGCCGCCCTCGCGGCGGGTATGGATCTTCGACCTCGACAACACGCTGCACGACGCGAACGCGCGCATCTTCCCGTCGATGCACGAGCAGATCAACGCATACCTGAGGCGTCACTTCG
>Ga0315556_1000725_pt1 | contig 20576 bp, 18 predicted proteins | sample SalMarSW160310MG_FD_202112 | JGI IMG/M metagenome (GOLD analysis project Ga0315556, IMG submission 202112) | Salt marsh sediment microbial communities from the Plum Island Ecosystem LTER, Massachusetts, United States - Salt Marsh Sediment SW1603-10 ...
GCCATAGCGGTTCCGACCACCGTCAGTCGGCATTGTTTGGCGTTGGGCAGATCCTGGCTGCGGACGGCATAACCGTCCATGGCGGAATTATCCCAGGGCGGTACGTCAAACGGGGCGCACAGGCTCTCGCCGAGAATGCGGCCCAAACTCTCCTTTAGAGGGATTATTTCGCTCTCAGCGAGCGCTTGAATAGTCGAGAGGATGCGATTCCTGGCGCCGGCCACGGTGAGCGCACCGCTTTCTATCGGATTGATGCAGGTGTCTTGTTGCGTATCAGGCGATTGGGTTTTCATGGGAGGAGCCGGCCATCAATGATCTGTCACTTGATCTCTGGGAGGCGGCAATATCTTAAATCCTTCGGCATTGCTGTCACCGCCGGCGATGATCATCGCATAGATGAACGGTGGATACCCGGGTGCTTGCCGACCGTTGATGACCACCAATGGCGTACCTTGAATATGATGTTGCATGGCGTAGTCGATATCATCTTGCAGCATATTATCCGTCGCATGGGAACTGACGCATGATTCCAGGTTTTTGCGTTGTCTCGGTGTGGCAGCGGCTATTTCCCACATGTCCCCGATATCGAGATGTCCCTGTTTCTGGAAAAATGTGGCGCGTACCTGATGTCCTTTGGGAGACCCGCCCAGGCAGATTAACATCTTGGCGGCAAGGCAGGCGACATGGGTTCCGTCGGAACGGGTCATGTTGGGATTGCATTCGCTGTCGAGGGGGAAATGACGTCCTTCTTCGCTCCAGCTGTTGGCGGGGGTGGCGTGGCGGATTTCGGTAAGGGCCTCTTCCAGGTGCTTGCAATGCGGACAGCGAATGTCGATCCAGTCGATGAGGTGAACCGGTGAACGGGCATTGCCGGTAATAAGGCGGTTAATATCCACGGGGCGATCGATAAGCGGCGCGGCGCGATACACGGCACGAGCATCGCTGACCAACTGGCGCGCCTCGGGAGACAGGGTGAGAAGAAATTTCGCCAAGGGGTCTTCACCCGGTTTGGTATCCGTCGCCGTTTTGCCCAAAGGGTTGAGGGTGGCCAGATCTTGTGATTGCTGAGGCGTATTTCTTCCCGGAAACAGCAACACGGCAAGAAGAATGAGCAATAGTCCGGCGGATTGCAATAGGGCATGGTTCCATTGCCCACCCCCGGCTTTGTGGCCGCGAAAGGCGATAATTGCAGCCGCTACAACGAGAATATAAAACAGAAAACACGTTGGACAGATTACCCCGATCCCAATGCTGTATATAAACAAGGTCAGAGCAGTTATGACACCGAAGCCGGTGGTAAGGCGCAAGGCCAGTATGGCCGTGCCGAGTGGATTTCCCTTGCGTGCAAGGATAATAAGTTCTATACCAATGAGGAGCACGATTGCCGCCCAGGCGACACCCCATCCCGCAAAAGGGATGCCGGTTAAATCGTGCACCTTATCTGCCAGCGGCGAGTTCCACACAGTGGCGCAGTTGATCTTTGCGCTTAATGAGCATAATGGGGCCGAGCCGCCGGTCCTGATCTGGATCAACTCAATCCATTGATAAATGCCCAAGGCAAGCGCTAATAGCGCGATGCCGATCAAAATATAGTATTTGCGCGTTTGATGAGCGGCGGAAGCCGCAGGTGCTTTATTCATGATCTGGGGTAGCTTGATGCCGGTAAGCGTGAAATGTAACAAGTTCAATGACTATGCACAATGCGTAAAGCTCGTCGGTATATTGTAGGGAATCATTAGGCCATTTGGTATATGATTTTAACAATAGGCCGCTTATCAGGAGGTCGTTTGTGCGACGAGTGATTAGCCTGGTTTTGCTGTTAGTGGTGTATTGTCCTCTCGCCATGGGGGATCAGAACCCGCATGCCGTCGTTTTGGAGATCAGCGGCGTGATCGGCCCCGCCACCAGTGATTATGTGCGGAGGAGCCTGCACAAGGCGGAGATGGACAAGGCCGCCCTGGTCATTATCCGGCTTAATACGCCCGGCGGTCTGGATACCGCCATGCGGGACATCATTCAAGCCATTATTTCCTCAACGATCCCGGTTGTGAGCTACGTGGCGCCGGGTGGTGCTCGGGCGGCCAGTGCGGGCACATATATTCTCTATGCCAGTCATATCGCGGCGATGGCCCCTGCCACCAATCTCGGGGCGGCAACGCCGGTACAGATTGCGAGTCCCTTGTCGCCCGGTGGTGATGAATCGGGCAAGAAGGATTCATCATCGGAAGGTGCGAGCCATGGGGATACCATGACCCGGAAGATTACCAATGATGCAGTCGCCTATATCCAAAGCCTGGCCAAGATGCGGGGACGCAATGCCGAATGGGCGGAAAAGGCCGTGCGTGAAGCTGCCAGCTTGCCGGCGGAGGAAGCCTTGAAGATGGGGGTGATCGATGTGGTGGCGAAGGATATCCCGGATCTCCTGACGCAAATCCAAGGCAGAACGGTCAGCGTGAACGGTCGGGATCAGGTGATCCACACCAAGGGTTTGGTCCTTACAGCAATGTACCCCGATTGGCGTTCGCGCCTGCTGGCCGTGATCAGTGACCCGAATGTCGCATATATCCTGATGTTGATCGGAATATACGGCCTGGTTTATGAGTTCGCGAATCCGGGGATGCTGCTGCCCGGTGTAGCGGGTGCGATTAGTTTGGTGTTGGCGCTATTCGCCTTCCAGGTATTGCCGGTGAATTACGCGGGGATTGGATTGATCATGCTCGGCATCGCCTTCATGATCGGAGAAGCCGTGGTGCCCAGCTTCGGGGCTCTGGGTATCGGCGGCATCATCGCCTTTGTAATAGGATCGGTGATCCTGCTTGATACGGATGTGCCGGGGTATGGAATATCACCGGCTTTGATTGCCGCGGTTGCCCTGGTTAGCGCGCTGTTCTTCATTTTCATCATAGGGATGGCGGTCAAGGCGAGGCGACGTCCCATCGTGAGCGGACAGGAAGAATTGCTAGGAGCACTCGGGACAGTCCTGGAAGACTTCGAGAACGAAGGCCGCGTCCGTATACATAGCGAAGTGTGGAATGCCCGTTCGAGAGTGTCTCTGCGAAAGGGGGAGCAGGTGCGAGTGCGGAGCATGCAGGGTCTCGTTTTGAATGTCGAGCCGATTAGCCGCGAGAACACAGGAGGATAGACTCATGGTTTCTTATACATTACTGGTGTTTCTGGGATTGGTGTTGGCGCTGTTGGCCAGCGCCTTCCGCGTCCTCCGAGAGTATGAGCGCGGCGTGGTATTTATGTTGGGGCGGTTTTGGAAAGTTAAGGGTCCGGGACTTATTCTGGTCATACCCGTAATACAACAAATGGTTCGTGCTGATCTACGAACCATAGTGATGGATGTCCCGAGTCAGGATGTCATCTCCAGAGACAATGTGTCGGTTAAGGTGAATGCCGTGATCTATTTCCGCATTGTCGATCCTGAGAAAGCGATCATTCAGGTGGAGAACTTCGATGCGGCCACCAGCCAGCTGGCGCAAACCACCTTGCGGTCCGTTTTAGGACAGCACGAATTGGATGATATGTTGGCGGCTCGGGACAAACTCAATTTGGATATTCAAAAGATTCTCGACGAACAAACAGACGCCTGGGGTATTAAGGTCGCCAATGTGGAAATCAAGCACGTGGATATCGATGAAAGCATGATTCGCGCCATAGCGCGGCAGGCGGAAGCGGAACGCGAGCGTCGAGCCAAGGTTATTCACGCCGAAGGTGAACTTCAGGCTTCAGAAAAACTGGTCCAGGCGGCACAGATAATATCTGAACAGCCGCAGGCGTTGCAGTTGCGATATTTGCAGACGCTAACCGTGGTAGCGGGTCAGAATAATTCTACGATCATTTTTCCCTTACCTATGGATTTTATCACCTCTTTTATGAAGTCGCAGAAGAAGGATGAAGACTAAACAACCTCAGTTATCAGACGATAAGAACAATGTAAGACGAGTTAATTGATTATTAGCGCTTGGCTGAAACAAACGCTATTGTAGTATCATGAAATGCGCATCAAATGAACGGAAGGGAATGATGTGAATTATCAGGCTGAGAATTCACTAAGCTTGTATGAGAGTAACTATCATAAGCTGCAGGAGTGGCTGCCCGATTTGACTTGCCGGGAAGGTGCTGCTGTGCTTGCTGCTACGGGAATATCGCCTATTTGCATCGAGGTGCTGGAACAGAATCCCTATACGACGACCATTCAAATACGTCACAATTTACAGGGGGCCGGGCCTTGGGTTAGCGCCTTGGTCCTAAAGGTGCGGATTTATCATGATGCTCAGGTCGCGGAAGTCATCGCCTGTCAAGGTATTCATTCATTTAAACCTTTCTATCCGTATCCTAACCCCAAAATGCTACAGCCTTACGAAAAGCGTCGCGTCAACCAATTTCTAGGCGAATGGTTGAGTTATTGCCTGTTGTTGCGGCGTAAGACCCTTGTCTGACTTTTTAGCGGCTAAATTACCCTATTCTTACGTCAGTGCGTTGAGCTCATGATTAAAGCATAGGCATGCCGGGCCGATAGCTTAATCAGAGCGATGTAATAAATGGATTGCCTACGTCTCTGAAATGAAAAGGATCCATTTCCTCTTACGCGTCGGAGGTATAGAATATGAGCGATCATGCTAAAAAGTTTGAAGAAGAACTTCGGTTAAGGTTGCTCGCGGTAACGGAAGATCCGACATTCCAAGGTGATCGTACAGACAGTAAATGGGTGTTCGGCAGCATGCAAATATCGGGCGGCGATGCCCCGTGCTCGCCAGAAGCTGTCTGTGATGCCGAAGGCTACCTGCATTGATGTTTTAAAACGCGACGGATTCGCCTGGTCATGATATAAATTTCACGTAAAGGGTTGGATAGTCATATTCAACTAAGAGATTTTATATCGTGTTCCACGGGGTGCAGATAAATATCCGCCAGAGACGGATAATCCCGTTTCACGGAAGAAGGATGTAAAAACATTTTTTCGTAACGATGGCCCGTCATTTCTCAGCACGTTATATCGTTACGCTGGCCCTATTATTTCTATTAGGGTTGCTTTCCCCATTTGTGAACGCCGCGCAGTCGCCGGTAATCGTGGTGTTGTATCCAAAGCTTGAGGAACCTTATCGGGGGGTATTTTCTTCAATTATCGAGGGGATTCAGGAGCAAGCAACTGTGGAGGTGAGGCTGCTTTCAATAAGCGATAATCCTGATATTACGCAATTGATGGGGTCAGCAAACCTGAAAGATGTTTCAGTCATCATCGCTTTGGGTAGAACAGGCCTCGCTGCTGCCGAGCATTGGCGCGGTAAAATCCCCATTGTTGTCGGTGCGTTGCTGTTGACGCCGGATGAAAATGAGAGAGGCTTGTCAGGTATCAGTCTTGCGGCCGCACCAGATCTAGTGTTTGAACGGCTACATCAATTGGCTCCCTCCGTAAAGAGAGTGCATGTGGTATACAGCCCCCGATCCAGTGAGTGGTTAGTCGAAATTGCGCGGAATATGGCCAGTAAATTCAAGTTTCAGCTGCGCACCTACAAATCAAGTGATATAAAAAGTTCCGCATTAATTTACCGTGATATCCTAGATAAGTCTCGTCCTGGAGAAGATGCAGTTTGGTTGCTCCCGGATCCGGTGGCGGTCGACTACAAAATTACATTCCCTATGTTGCTCAGATTGGCATGGAATAATAACGTTTTGCTATTTTCTAGCAATCCCGCCCATGTCAAGCGTGGTGCTCTATTTGCGATGTTCCCGGATAACAAATTGATGGGGATGAGTCTGGCTAGAATGGCCGAATCGTACCTCGGGGAAGATGCCGCCGACATGAGCAATACCGTTGTCCCACTTAAGGATTTACAGGCCGCAATAAATGTACGAACCGCTGACCACATTGGTCTGAGGCTCTCGAATGAAGAGCGCAAGGACTATGCTTTGATATTCCCAGCACCATAACCTGGATTGATATGAGCCTGTTTAAGCGCTTTTTCCTCCCGATTAACAGCTTTCGTCGCCAATTACTGCTAACGGTTACGATAGGGGTTGTTAGTTTGGCGTTTGGAGCTTCACTCACTACGGCTTGGTTGCAAAGCATTAAAGTCAGAGAGCAGCTTATAGAGGAAGGGCAGCAGATAGCAGAAAATTTCGCATCACAAAGCGTATTGGCGCTAGTATTTTCATCAAAAGAGAATGCCACTGATTCTGCGCAAGCCACATTGGCATTTCCTAATGTGAAATATGTGTCAATTCTCGATAAGGAGAATAAAGTTCTATTGGCGGTTGGTAAGAAGGCGGATTGGATGCCTCATTTGCTACATAAGGATTCAGTTGACCATACTTTGGCGTATTTTATTCATGAAACGAACTCTTCATTACACTTCGTGTCATCTGTTTTTGCGCCAAGACAGGGAGAGATGCAGTTCGGGGAGACGCCGGGTCTAAATGCCGAGGATCAGGAGTGGCTGGGATACGTTCACGTCGCCTTGAGTAAAGACGCTCTCCGTGATGCGCAAGTGCAAATATTTATTAATAATATTAGCGTCGCAGTGATATTCGCCTTAGTTTTGTTGTTGGTGCTGAGGGTGTTGGTGAGTCGCATTACATCACCGTTGCAGGAATTATCGGGCATTATGCAGCAGGCCGAAGTGGAAGCTATGATGATGCGCGCTCCATTGAAAGGGCCAGCTGAAATAAAGGCTATTGCTCATGTATTTAATAATATGATGACCGTGTTGGAAGAACGTGATAGACAACTGCGAGAGCAGAATGAAAATCTTGAGATTCAAGTTAATCTGCGTACCCGTGAATTGGTGGACGCACGCGATCAAGCTTTATTGGCAAGCCGTCATAAATCAGAATTTTTGGCCAATATGAGTCATGAATTGAGAACGCCTCTTAATGCCATTATTGGTTATACGGAAATCGTTCTTGAAGAGATGGAAGCTGCGGATAATGAGGAGACTGTTGTTGATTTACGGCGCGTGCAGAAGGCCGCCAATACACTTCTAACCATGATTAATAGCATTCTTGACCTTGCCAAGATTGAGGCTGGCCGTATGGAATTGTATATTGAGCCTACGGATCTGCGTAGCTTGGTGGCGGAGATTGCAGAGACCGTTCAGGTTCTGGTTGCCAAGAATAACGATACATTGGTGGTCGACTTGCAGGGCGGAGACGAGCCGCTATTCATGGACAGTACTAAGTTGCGACAAATTATTATTAATTTGTTGGGTAACGCTGCAAAATTTACGACTAATGGTGAAATTATCCTACAAGTCATTAAAACAGAACATGACTTAACAATAGTGGTTTCGGATACCGGGATTGGTATGACAGAAGAGCAGCAGGTTTCTATTTTCGAGGAGTTCCGCCAAGCCGATATGAGCACTACTCGCGAATATGGGGGCACTGGTTTGGGTTTAAGCATTACTCAAAAGTTATGCCATTTAATGGGGGGTGAAATAAACGTAATTAGTACCCCGCAACAGGGTTCAAGGTTTATGGTGCGGTTTCCACTGCCTATGCGCGTAGCGGATAACAATAATTGAGTCTGGAGCCGAGGGTTCCGTATCGTGCTCCCAATTATCATCTAGAAATGGTTAGAAATTAAGGCCTATTGTAGGTTTTTCTAATAATTAGTGTAGCGAAGTTCTACATAGAAATTGCGGCCTGCCAAAGGTAGGTCGTTTGGTATTAGTCCGGGACTTGGACTGGGTTCGCGAGCGTCGGCGTTAAATATGTTACGTATTGATGCGGCGAATTCGAAGTTGTCCTTGATGTGGGTGCGTCGCAGCGTCATATCCACCAAGGTGTAGCTTTCAAGTGCGGGTCTGGTGTCGCCAAAAGCGCGTGGTCGCTTGCCTATCCATGTTATCTGGGGATTGAGTAACCAATCGGTCTTGAACGACCAACTTACGCCGCCGTAGATTTCGTGGTGGGGGGCGTTGCCGGGGTCCGTATGAGTTGTCTGATCTTCTGAGCGCTGCAAAGCGTAATTGGCATTGAGTTTTATAGTGTGGGATATAGACCAGTTGATTTCCCATTCCAGTCCATATCCATTTTGGTCGCCTGCGTTTTGTGCCGTGCTCGTTGATGCCGGTGCTGGATCGGGGATAAAGCGGATGATGTCATGCATGCGGTAATGGAACAGATTAAGGCCGGTGCGCAGTTTGTCAGTAGCTTGATAATCGAATGCCAGCTCTAAAGTATCTATGGTTTCCGGCTTGAGATTCGGGTTGCCCAAGGCTACGGGATTGTTGATGTTGTAAAGCTCTAAGAACGAAGGCGCCCTGAATGCGCGGCCATACAAGAGTTTGCTGGTTAGATTGTAGGCGGTTTGCCACACTAAGGCGGCCCGGGGGTTGACGGTATCACCAAAATCCGAATAGTTGTCATAGCGGAGCCCGGCGGTGAGAGCCCAGTCGTTTGCGATAGACCATTCGTCTTGGCCGAGTAAATAGGTGTTGGTGCGATTGTGCGGACGCATAAAGGGGGCAGACTCAGTTACGTCGACTACGCTGCCGATTGGCGTGCCATCGGGATTGAAATTCTTGGTTTCTTTTACCTTATATAGGTCACCATAGTTAATGCCTGCGCCGAGACGGATGCGATGTCTCAGCCACCCCGAATAAAAGCTGGAGAGGCTCAGTCTGCTATGCCGCTCATAGACATAGGGATTACCGATCATGCCATTGGGATAAGCACCTCCAAACGCTCCGGGAGGAAACAAAGTCAAATCCGATTCCGCGCTGGTGTCAAGATAACTGAGTTGAACAGTAGTGTCCCAGTTTTTAATGGTTTTCATGAAATAAGAAACATCCATATTAAAGCGCGTACTCTTATTCGTGCCTGCCGGATCCAGCGCCTGCGCCACACCAGCGCCGGTTTTTAAGTCATATCGGCCTTGATATCCAAAGCGTATACGCCAGTTATTCCAGGCAGTATCGATTCTGCCTTCCAGATATTTTCGTCCCAAATGGACCGGGCCGGGAGCATAGGAGGCGGGCGGCGCGGAATATGGGGGATTCGTGAATGTCTTGTCGTATAACGTCTGCCGGTCGGCTTCGATGGTGCGTTCCTGGCCGTCTGTAGTTCCGTATTCAAGAGAATATGCGATATCGACTCCACGGTAGTTATCTCCGTGCAATAGCCAGAGATCGCGGCTATTGAACGAGCCTAAGCGAGCCCCTGCTTCGGTGCCCAGGATATTATCAGTGTTTTTGGTGATGACATTGATTACGCCAGAATAAGCATCTGCTCCATAGAGGGCCGAGCCGGGTCCGCGGATGACTTCGATTCGGGCAACGCTGTTTACCGGCATGCCGCCCCAAATTGATCCTCTATTTCCTTCATATAGATTTGTAATGGGGATGCCGTTAATGAGCACCAGGGTTCGCGGATTAAAGTCCGAATAGATTCCGCGTATTGTGTAGATTGGATTATATCCTTGATAGAAAGTGGATACATGTAATCCGGGTACGGCTTCAAGGACTTGGTCGATATCGGTAGCGCCCATTGCCTTAATTTGGGCGGCGGTAATTACGGTGGCGACAGCGGGAGCCCGTGCAATGGGTTGAGTTGCTCCGGTAGCGATACTGACCGTATCCACATCACCATAAATCGCGGCCAGGTCGCTCTCTTCGTTATTCTGTGATTGGGCAAAGCTTGTGCAAAGGAATAAAGCCAGCGGTGCACCCACTAATAAATATCTTAAATATCCCATTCAGCACAATCCTTTTGCTCAAATTCACTATGACCGTCGAAATTGCATTCATAGGCTAATTATCGACAATCAGAGTATTTCTTAAAGGGCAGGTTGCTGCCTATTTTGGTGTGACCCGGTTTTTAATATTGGATGAGAGCCGCTACGCAATGTATGCCTGCTCCAGCAGTCACCGATAAAATTATATCCCCGCGTTTAATCCTGGGTTCGCTATTTAAAAAATAATCCAGCGTAATCGGTATATTAGCAGCGGACATATTCCCATATAAATGGAACGTGTTTAAATTGCGTTCGATTGGTATCCCCAGCATTTCTTGCCATTTGCTTATGGCGCTTATGCCCGGCTGGTGCGTAATGGACCATGTAATGTCATTTACCGTAAGACCATTTCTATTCATTAGTTCATGGGCCGTTTCGGGTAAAATTGAAAAGGCTTGATGAATAATCCTATGACTTTTAGTGAATTTGAGATATTCGGGATTACCAGTGACTTGGGCCGAACCCATCTTTACAAAATCAAAATTCGATGTGCTTGTTTTTTCAAGTATATCGATAATACTTCCACGATCAGGAATAGACTCTACAATCACCGCGCCTGCACCATCGCCGACCAATTTGCCGGGATCATCGGCTTTCTTGATCTTATTAAAGGCTCGGTTAGCCCAATTCATAGAATTTACGATCAGGAATCGCTTATTCCCGGCCAAAGATAAGGCATTTGCGCAGTGGAGATGTGTTAAAAATGAAGCGCATGCGGTATCAATCGTCCACGCCATGGCGCCATCGCAGCCAGCTTCGCGTACTATTCCATAAACGTCTTTCGGAGTTTCATGATCAGCCACCCCCGAGTAGCTGATGACAGCATCGATCGTAGTGGGGTCGATATCGGCATTGGCAAAGGCTTTCTTTGCGGCTTGTATACCCATATAGGTAGGAGTTTCGTAGTCCTGACTAATACGATGTTCCTGTCCTCCGGAAAATAATAATGCGAGGTCGCCGTTCTCATAGCTGGAGGGAGTGGTTTGAGGTTGGATTGATTCGACCGTTTGAGGCAAGTATGATCCGGTGCCAATAATTTGGATGCCCATATGTGTCCTTCCTGGATGTTCCTGAAAATTTAAAGAATCCGCAAATATATATGTTATGCCGCGTCACCTTCCAATAATTTAATTCGCTGCGCAATAGGCGGCACTTCGTTGGGGTCGATGCGTACATCAAGGATCGTAGGCCCGGTATCCGTACATAGATCTTTAATGACCAAATCAGCTAGGTCTTGGGGTGATTTAATCAAATAAGCCTTAGCTCCCATAGAGTTGGCGTAGGCAACGAAATCAATATTGGGCAATTCGAACCCAATTAATTCCGCTCCCCCCATCTGTTGACCATGTTTAACCGCGCCCATGGCGGCATCATTAAGAACGACGAAGATCACGGGAAGTTTTTCCTGAATCGCGGTAGTAAGCTCTTGTCCACTCATCAGCAGGGCTCCATCGCCAGTGATGCATACCACGGGCTTGCCGGGGGCGGCCAATGCTGTACCCACTGCTGCACCGATTCCCCAGCCCATGGAGGCAAAGCCTAACCCTATTCCCACCGAACTTGCAGTAGATGGGCGGTCAGTGATTTCTTCACCTCTAAAAGGATGTAAGTAGTGGATCGCCCAATACATGCTATTTCCTATATCAGACAAAAAACGGGTATTCGTCGGGAACAAGCGGGATAGGTCATACATTAGACGCTGAGGTTTGATGGGTATCGCATCTGAAAGATATTTGTCTTCGTCTTCTAATGTGAAGTGACGTGCCGTCGGCGGTTGGGAAGTGATGTTGCGGCGGTCAGCATATTGGCGTCGATCGTCTGTATATAGATAAGAAACTCCATTGTATGAAGCGCAAGAATGATCGCGACGGCGACTGCTTGCACGACGGTCGAAGGGTATAGCCGAGGTGTCATTGAAGGTTGATTCTTGGGTGTGTCGCCAGTTCAAGCTTTCTTTATCTGTCTTACGAATGCTTTTAAATCGCGCCGTTAGGTGCGCGAAAACAGTCTTTAGATTGCCGCTAATATGCTGGCGGGCCATAGGCAGGCGGGAAAAATACAGTGGTGTTGTGTCGATGAATATAAGCTTCTCGCTAAACAGCGTCGAAGGTTCCCAGCCATTAGTGCTGAATTCATCTAAGGTGGTGCCGATTGCCAGAATAACATCCACGGACTTGGTATTGAGCAAGGCATTCGCAGTACTATGACCGGAGATGCCATAGACGCCGCGATATTGCGGATGAAAGGAGCTGACCAATCCTTTGGCATTGGGAGTTGTGATAAGGTGTGGATTGATGAAGCTTGATAGCTCCAGAATAGCATCCATAGCCTGTTGTGCACCCGCGCCTATGAAAAAGACGATATTGCGGGCACTGTACAGCGTGCGGTAAAGCTGATCCACCGCTTTGAAATCCACGCTATCGGATGGAGAAAGCAATCCATGTAGTTTAATGGAGGTGTCGAAGGCGATTGGTGTCCGCAAAATATCGAGAGGAATGCTAAGGTGGACGGGGCCACATGGCGGATGGATCGCGGTAGCGACGGCGCTGATCAGTTTTCTTTCGAGTTGATCGATGTGAGAAACCAATGAGTTGTATCTGGTGCAGTGCTGATACATGGCCACAGTGTTAATGCTGGTACAAGTTGACTCTTGAAATGCACCTCTGCCGAATGTATTCAAAGAAGTTTGCGCAGTGATAGCCAATAGAGGGACGTGATCCATGAAAGCCGACGCTACACCTGTGATCATATTAGTGGCGCCAGGGCCTGTGGTTGCGCAACATACTCCTAGTTTTCCAGTTTCCCGGGCGTAACCATCGGCCATAAAGGCGGCACCGGATTCGTGGCGAGCAATGATGGGGCGTGGACCGCCGCGACGCTGACTGCGTGCCAAGGCGTTGTAGAGGGGCTCAATGCCTCCGCCAGGGATGCCAAAGATAAATTCCACGCCAATTTGTTCTAGATAGTGGAGGATTAGGTCCGCACCTCGATAGGTTTCATTTTGTGACCGCCGGATTTGAGAACGGTCGATCCTTTGCTCAAGATGATTCTGCTTTTGCATTTATCTTCCTCCATCAAGAACTACGTTTCAGGAAATAAGGGGACCCGAGTAACAAATTGTGAACGGGCGGATTTTGCTTGCGCTGTGTAGTATCGAGCATATTCGATAGTTTTTATGGTGCTTTTTGTGTGTGCAGTGCTCTCGGCGAGGCGGCGGAATATTGGTCCGATAGCCGGTTTGAAGTGTCGTTAGATGTCTAAGTGCGTTCCAATTAAATGAGCATCCTCGCTCAGATGGGATCCATGCGTTTCTTGTTTGTAAGGTAAATTTTGATTCTTTGCTAGTGAGAGGGTTGCGGTTGTGATATCTACAATGAACTTCATAGGCAAATTTCCGTGAGGTGATTTTTGCAATTCGACGTCTTGGAGACTGGAGCGTCTGACGTATTGTTATGGATCCCGTAAATAATCCGAATCGGTGTATGGAAATTAGAGGATGGCTGTCCCGGCGGGGAGTAGTTATGTGGGTTATCAAGAAGGCGATGATATGCCGAATCTGTTTGACGCCTAAGCCACCTGCGAGCACTCCAATCTTCCGTGCAATAATGGGCTTTTGGGCTATCCACGAGATAAAATTGTGACGGCTTGTATGATTGCTGGCTAGTAGGATACGAGGATTACTATCCCTTTCGATAATATGCCTGTCGAGAATAAGGAACTGAATGGCGTCCATAGCTGGCAGATGCACTACTTGAATCCTGTTGTGTTATAGCAACTGTGTCCCTGTTGTTTTCAGTTATTGACATGCAGCTAGGGGGAATTTCCCTTTTTAATTTTGTCGGTACGATAAGGCCCGCTCGAGCAGCAGATGTTGGAGGCGAAATCCGTATTCTTGCTGCATCCTTTGAATCCTCGAAGGCAAATAACCAACACCATAGACAATAAAGCTAATAATGTTTATCAATATTATGATCTAAAGTCAATTTGAAAAGTAATGCCGGTAGGTATCGCTGTATGATTGGGCTGCGATAAATATGATTTTAGCAAGGGTTGTGTTGTCGGATAAGTTTGTTTTGTCTTGGCGTGGTGTATATGGCATCGCGGTATGAGATGCACTCGGTATGTAGAACGTAAGTAAGGCTGAGTGAAGATAATATGATTTATAGTTGTATGGTGTATTTGATTTAAATCAAGAGAGGCATTTATCATCAAGCTGGCCGATGTCATAAATGGATGAGACGGCAGGCTTATATTGGTGATTGGTCGTTGTTTCCGATAGTTTGTTTGTATGGCCGGCTGAATTAAGTCTGGGATGGCCTGCGTAACGCGGGATAGATCTTCGCGGTCTTGACCGCATTGGTGCTGGTTTGCACAATCTCGACCGGGTAGCCCGCAATGAGCAGGCTGGTGCCCGGTTCGGGTATGAATTCCATGTGTTCTATGATTAGACCATTGAGGGTTTTGGGGCCATCAGTAGGCAAACCCCATTCCGTGAGACGGTTTAATTCACGTACGGTAAGGCTGCCGTCGACGAGAAAACTGCCGTCTTCCTGCGGGTGTATGTCACGTAGGGTCGTGGATGAATCTGTCGTGAACTCCCCGACAATCTCTTCAAGGATATCTTCCAGCGTCACCAGCCCCAGAATATCACCGTATTCGTCGACGACCAGCGCGATTCTTCTTTTTTGACGTTGGAAATTGAGCAGTTGGGTATGGAGCGAGGTTCCTTCCGGTACGAAATAGGCTTCGCGAGCGATATCTTGCAGCGTTTCCTTGGAGAGATTCTTTTGAGCGATCAAGTGCAAGGCATTACGGACATGGATGATGCCCAGTACTTGGTCGATATTCTCGCGGTAGACCGGTAAACGGGTATGCTGGCTGGTGGTCAGCAGCCGCAAGATTTCATCGATATCATTATCGAGATCGATGCCCACGATCTCATTACGCGGTATCACAATATCTTCAACGGTCACGTTCTCCAGATCCAGGATGCTGAGCAGCATGCGCTGATGGCGGCGGGGAATGAGCGCGCCGGCCTCATTGACCACAGTGCGCAGCTCATCGCGACTTAGCTGTTGCATCGCTGTTTCTTGGGGGGTGATGCCGAAGATTTTAATTAACGAGTTGGAAATGCCGTTGGTGAGCCATACGATGGGATACATCAGGCGCAGTAACGGTGTCAGGATGTAGGCGACGGGGAATGCGATCCTTTCCGGATGCATAATCGCCAAGGTTTTGGGGGTGACTTCGCCGAATATCAGGATGACCAAGGTCAGCAGGCCTGCCCCGATTGCGATGCCGGTCTCGCCCATAATCCTGTAAAAGATAATGGTGGTCAGGGAAGAGGCGGCAATATTGACGAAATTGTTGCCCAGCAGGATGAGACCTATCAGCCGGTCCGGCCGGCTCAACAGTGCCTGCGTCAACATGGCGCCGCGATGTTTGTTTTTAACCAAGTGGCGCAGTCGATAGCGGTTCAGGCTCATCATGGCCGTTTCCGACCCGGAGAAGAAGGCTGACAACAGGATCATGACTACCAGAAGAGCAATGAGAATATTTAAAGGGATTTCTTCCATGGCCTAAAAATCGATTTGTACTTGTGGTCGTGCCTTCAAGACATCCTCTTCCCGCCGTTTCCGTGGCGAAGAGGGTTGTTATCGGGAATCGAGCGTATGTTTTGTTATAGTTTACCGGCCCAACAGTACTTCCAGGACCCATTTGCTGCCCAGGTAGGCCAATAACAGGGTTACGAAGCCGCTCATCGTCCAACGGATCGCCGTGCGTCCCCGCCAGCCGAAGCGCCAGCGGCCGATCAGCAGTATGCCGAATACCAGCCAGGCGGCAATGGAGAGTACGGTCTTGTGTACCAGGTGTTGCGCAAACATGTCTCGCAAATACATGATCCCGCTCACCACCGAAATACTCTGTAACACGAACGCCACGCTGATCATGCGAAATAATAGAGTCTCCATCGTCTCCAGCGGTGGCAGGGTACGGACAAATCCCCCGGGACGTTTACTGTGCAGATGCTTGTTCTGGACGGCGAGCAGGACCGCTTGGCAGGCGGCGATGGTGAACAGGCTATAAGAGAGAATGGAGATCAGGATATGGATCTTGAGCCCGTCGGGCACATCCCGGCTGACCAGGTGGGCCTCCGGGGAGGAGGGGAAGGCCAACTCTAGAATCAATGCCAGTGCCGCCAGGGGAAGGGCGGCAATACTGAGGTTTTCCACCGGCTGGGTGAAGGAGCTTACTAAGATCAGGGAGGCGATAATCCAGGAAAGCAGGGACAGGGCATTAAAAATTCCCATGTTCAATCCGTTAACTACGAAAAGGTTCTGGTACAAGACCCAGGCGTGCAGGGCGATCGCCGCAAAGCCCAGGCCAAGGAATACGCCTTTGTAACGGATTGCCTGCGCGCCTTTTGCGAGCCGCAGGCCCAATTTGATACCGGCTGACAAGTAAAGGACTATGGCCAATATGGCGATATAGGTAATGGTCATCGCAGTCACTGCAAGTTTACAGCGGGAATGATGGCATACCTCAGGGGGTGATATAAAGGGGAGATGTACGAAGGACATGGCAAACCCTGGTCTGGAAGCCGAGGGGCTATAGTCGATTTAGAGGGATGATGACAAGGTAAATTATGAAGATACGGATATTGGGATGTAGCGGAGGTGTCGGCCAAGGCTTACGTACCACATCATTATTAGTGGATGAGGACATACTCATCGATGCCGGCAGCGGTGTTGGTGACTTAAGTCTTGATGAGATGGCCGCCGTCCGCCATATCTTCCTCACGCACTCACATCTCGATCACATTGCCTACATCCCGCTCATGCTGGACAGTATATTTGAAGAACGTGCCGAGCCCCTGGTGGTTCATGGTCAGGCGGTGACCCTGGAAGCGCTGCAAAAGCATATCTTCAATTGGGTGATCTGGCCGGATTTCGCCCGCTTGCCCTCCACTGACCGGCCGGTGTTGCGCTACGAAACCATGGCGCCGGGCCAGGTAATGGACATGGGCGGGCGCAGCTTTGAAATGATCCCCGTCGAGCACGCCGTGCCGGCGGTCGGTTATCGGGTCGCCTGCCCGACCGGGGTGTTCGCCTTCAGCGGCGATACCTCGACAAATGACAGTTTCTGGGAGGGGCTGAATGCCCATGAGCGCCTGGACCTGCTGATAGTTGAAACCGCCTTCTGCAATGCCGATATCACCATCAGCCGCCTAGCCAAGCATTACTGTCCCAGTCTGTTGGCCGATGATTTGAAGAAGCTCCGGCATCGCCCGGATATCTATATTACCCACAACAAACCCGGGGAAGAGGATATTATCCTCATCGAATGCTCGGAGGCCCTGGCCGAGCACAAACTGCACCGCTTGATCAGCGGTGAGGTAATAACGCTATAATCCCCCACCTATAGATCTCCACTCTTAACCGGCGCTGCGCTGTGGCGCTGAGGTTGCATTCATGTTCGAAAGTTTGACGGAACGTCTGGGGCGGACCTTAAAGACCTTGCGTGGCCAGGGACGTCTCAGTGAAGACAATATTAAGGACGCATTGCGAGACGTGCGCATGGCCCTGCTCGAAGCCGATGTGGCGCTGCCGGTGGTGCGCGATTTCATCAATCAGGTGCGGGAGCGCGCCATCGGTAAAGAGGTATTGGAAAGTCTGACCCCTGGCCAGGCAATGATCGGGGTGGTGCGGGATGAATTGACCGCGCTCATGGGTGCGGCAAACGAAGATCTGCAGCTCAATGTGCCGCCGCCGGCGGTGATCCTGATGGCCGGTCTGCAGGGTGCGGGTAAGACCACCACCGTGGCCAAATTGGCGCGCTTTCTCAAAGAGCGCCGCAAAAAATCGGTAATGGTGGCCAGTTGCGATATATACCGCCCCGCCGCCATCGAGCAATTAAAGACCCTGGCCGGGGAGGTTGGGGTGAACTTCCATCCCAGCGACGCCGGCCAGGACCCGATGGCCATCGCCGAGGCGGCCGTGGAAGCTGCCCGTAAGCAATTCATGGATGTGCTGATTATCGATACCGCGGGGCGGCTGCATATCGATGCCGCCATGATGGATGAAATCCAGCGGCTGCACGGGGCCCTGCGACCGGTGGAGACCTTGTTTGTCGTGGACAGCATGACCGGCCAGGACGCCGCCAACACCGCCAAGGCCTTCAATGATGCCCTGCCGCTGACGGGGGTGATTCTCACCAAGGCCGACGGCGATGCCCGCGGCGGTGCCGCCTTGTCGGTCCGCCATATCACCGGCAAACCCATCAAATTTCTCGGTGTCGGGGAGAAGATTGAGGCCTTGGAGCCCTTTCATCCCGATCGCCTGGCCTCGCGCATTCTGGGCATGGGGGACATTCTGTCCTTGGTGGAGCAGGCCGAACAGAGCATCGATCGCGATCAGGCCGAAAAATTGGCCAATAAGCTTAAAAAGGGTAAGGGATTCAATCTGGAAGACTTCCGTGAGCAGGTGCAGCAGATGCGCAAAATGGGTGGCATGGCCTCCCTGCTCGATAAACTCCCGGGCATGGGCAATGTGCCTGAGGAGGTCAAGGGCCAGCTCAGCGATAAGGAATTCAGCCGTACCGAGGCTATCATCAATTCCATGACCCTCAAGGAGCGCCGCTTCCCGGATATCATAAAAGGCTCCCGAAAACGCCGTATTGCCGCCGGTTCCGGTACCCAGGTCCAGGACGTTAACCGCTTGCTCAAACAATTCGACCAAATGCAGCGCATGATGAAGAAGATGTCCAAGGGTGGTCTGGGTAAGCTTATGAAGGGCTTAGGCGGTAAGTTGCCGGGGCGCATGCCATTCTAGTTTGTATGGAAATGTTATTTCCCCTCTTCCCATTTAACTAAAATAGCGTAGAATATCGCGCTTTTACCTTACTCGTCGCGTGAGCGGCGGGCTTGCTTATTGTCTTAAGGGGATACAACGCAACATGGTGACCATTCGTTTAGCACGCACCGGCGCAAAAAAGCGGCCTTTTTATCACATTGTGGTAACCAATAGCCGCAGCGCACGCGGCGGCCGTTTCATTGAACGTGTCGGTTATTTCAACCCAGTGGCGACCGGGGGCGAAACCCGCCTGCAGGTCAACTCCGATCGGGTAAATTACTGGTTATCTCAAGGCGCCCAGACCTCTGATCGGGTCGGCCAGCTCATCAAGGAGCAGGCTAGCCAATAAGCCTGGGTTTGATGCCCGGCCCTGAAGCACGGGTATCGATGAATAATGTTAATGAGCGACCGCGACTCACGCTTAGTCATCATCGGCCGGGTGGCCGGTGTCTACGGGGTGCGTGGTTGGATCAAGGTGCTTTCTTCCACGGAGCCGCCCGAGGAGATACTCCATTATCCAACGTGGCAAGTGCGCTGCGGGCCTGAATGGAAGGCCATGGCGCTCACCGAGGGACGAAGGTACGGTAAGGGTATTTTGGCGCACTTGGCGGCCTGCGATGATCGCGATGTTGCCCGCGGTTTGATTGGCGCCGAGATTGCGGTTCACCGCAGTGAAATGCCGGATCCGGGGGCCGATCATTTTTATTGGGCGGACCTGGAAGGGCTGACGGTACGTACCATCGGCGGTGTCGACCTGGGCATTGTAGATCACCTAGTGGAGACCGGTGCCAACGACGTCCTGGTGGTGAAAGGGGAGCGGGAACGCCTGATTCCCTATGTGCGGGACGTGGTGGTTAAAAGCGTTGATCTGGAGCAGGGCGTGATCCTGGTCGATTGGGATCCGGAGTACTAGCGGTGCGCATCGATGTGGTCACCCTGTTTCCCGATCTGTTTGAGATCGCGACTCGCTACGGTGTGACCGGTAAAGCGGTGCAGCGCGGCGTAGTTGAACTGGGTTTGTGGAATCCCCGGGATTACACCTCCGACCGTCATCGGAGCGTGGATGACCGTCCTTATGGCGGTGGTCCGGGGATGGTGATGATGGTGCAGCCGCTGCGGGATGCGATTCGCGCGGCGCGGCGCGCCGCCCCGGACAGCAAGGTGATCTACCTCAGCCCTCAGGGCCGGCGCCTGGATCAGGCTGCGGTGAGGGAGATGGCCGGTCGTGGAGGCGTGATCCTGGTGGCCGGGCGGTATGAAGGCATCGATCAGCGCCTCATCGACAGTGCGATCGATGAAGAATGGTCCATCGGGGATTATGTGTTGAGCGGTGGTGAATTGGCCGCGATGGTGGTGATGGATGCCGTGACGCGACTGCTCCCCGGGGTGTTGGGGCATGAGCAGTCGGCGGAGCAGGATTCGTTTACGGCGGGATTGTTGGATCACCCCCATTACACCCGGCCGGAAGAGATCGATGGTATGCGAGTCCCGGAGGTGTTGCTGGGCGGAGATCATGCTGTAATCGCCCGCTGGCGACTGAAGCAGGCATTGGGCCGCACCTGGTTACAACGCCCCGATTTGTTGGAGCAAATGAGTCTGAGTGAACAGCAACGGCAGTTGTTGGAAGAGTTTAAAAGCGAACGTGAAGAATAGAGCATAGCGTTGGTTGGATTATTGGTTGGAATAATTTTGGGGTACAGTCATGAGCAAGATCATCCAAGAACTTGAAGCGGAACAGTTGAAGGACAATATCCCGGACTTCGGTCCCGGCGATACCGTGGAAGTGCAGGTAAAGGTAAAGGAAGGGAATCGCGAGCGTCTGCAGGCCTTCGAGGGTGTGGTCATCGCCAAGCGCAATCGCGGGCTCAATTCCGCTTTTACGGTGCGGAAGATCTCCCACGGCGAAGGTGTGGAACGCGCCTTCCAGACCCACAGCCCGGTCGTGCACAATATTAAAGTTGTGCGTCGCGGCGCCGTGCGTC
>Ga0315556_1000728_pt1 | contig 20555 bp, 15 predicted proteins | sample SalMarSW160310MG_FD_202112 | JGI IMG/M metagenome (GOLD analysis project Ga0315556, IMG submission 202112) | Salt marsh sediment microbial communities from the Plum Island Ecosystem LTER, Massachusetts, United States - Salt Marsh Sediment SW1603-10 ...
GCCTCGGAGACCGGGAACAGCCTTCTCTTCCACACGAGCCTTCTGGTGGACTTCGATATTTCCCTGATGATGGACATCATGAATACCCCCCTGATAAAGCTGCAGGACAAGGGATACAACTGCTTCAGCCAGCGAATGACCACGGTACGGAGGGAAACGGGGCGTGAATTGGACGTGGAAGAGGTCATGCATGCCATCAAAGAATCTTTTGGAGAGGTGTTTCACATCCAATTCCGGGATGATCAACCCGACACCTGGGAGGAGGGAACCATCTCCCGGCTCATAAAAGAACGGTATACACGGGAATCGTGGATCTTTTCCCATAAGCATCCCCGGTCCAGGATGGGAATCGGCCGGTTGAAGACGCGGGGCGGTCTCCTGGAGATCTATCTGTCCCTGGCGGGCGGTTCTATCGAGAATGTGGTTATCACGGGAGATTTTTTCTCCACACCGGAGCATATCAACCGAATCGAAAATGTGCTCAAGTGGACATCTGCAAGAAAGGAACGGATAGAAAAAAGCCTCGCATCCGTGTGGGAAGATGAGATGATCTACGGTATAGACGTCCCCACCCTGACGAGTGCTATCCTCAGGGCCAAGGAAAACCAGGTTCGATTGTGAAAGCAAAAAGGCAGAGAGCCAGTTTCAAAACGTTTCCCGCTTCCAGCGGGATTCAAGGTCAAGGAAGGTGAGAATTTTAACCGCAGGAATGTGTGGCAATATTTCGAGGATTGAAATTGGAGTCTGACGCAGAGATTGGGCAAAAGGGGGCGTTTTGAAATTGGCTCAGAGTCCTGAATATGCCAAAATGAGCCAGGCATCCGCAATTTCCCTCGGTCTCATGGGAGGGCGGATGTACCGCGGCGCGGTAAACAGGTGTGTGAACCTCCTGGTTCACTACCCCGAAGGGTGCGCTGCCAACTGTGCCTATTGCGGCCTCGCCAGGAAACGACCCGGATCTTTTGAGAAAAAGAGCTTCATCCACGTGGAATGGCCGGTCTATTCCATGTCGGATATTACGGCCGCCATCAATCACGCGCCGGCCTATGTCCAGAGGACGTGCATATCCATGATCACCAATGGGAAATGTTGCACCCATACTATGGAAATGACAAGAAGATTGAAAGAGGAAACGGATCTCCCCATTTCTCTCCTCATCAGCCCCACCATTCTCAAAGAACAGGACCTCGTGGAGATGAAAAAGGCAGGCGCGGACAAGATCGGGATAGCCATTGATCTTGCCACCCCTACGCTCTTTGACCGCTACCGCGGAAAGGGGGTGGGAGGTCCCCACACGTGGAAAAAATACTGGGAAATCCTAGGGCAGGGTCTGGAGATCTTCGGCCATCCGCACGTGGGAGTTCACCTCATGGTGGGCATGGGTGAAACCGAAGAGGAGATGGCATCTCTCATGGACCGGTTGTGGAAGATGGGGGTGGTCAGCCACCTCTTTTCCTTCTTCGCCGAGGAAGCATCGACCCTGGCGGACAGACCCCAGCCCCCCTGGCCCTCTTACCTCCGGATACAGCTCGCCCGCTATCTCATCGAGGAAGGAGTAGCGGAATTTCAGGACATGTCTTTTGATGCCGACGGCAGAATAGCGGGATTCGGGATCGATCCCGGCGAACTGGAAAAGATCATATCCCCCGGCACTCCATTTATGACCACCGGCTGCCTTGGTTTGGACGGCCAGGTCGCGTGCAACCGCCCCTTCGGCAACTGCCTCCCTGACGTGAAGCAGTGGAATTATCCCTACCTTCCTAATGAAGAGGAAACAGCCCTCATCCGGCAATCACTCTCCATGGATGCATAATCCACGTCCAGTACCGAATCCTTCAATAATCCCTTGTGCCCGAAAAAAGCGCATTGAAGGGGAGAGAGGGCCAGCGTGAAGTCCATCGTGCTCGCAAAAAGATTACTGTGACCCTTCAGCACGCTCACAATATTGACATTCCTCCACTCATTCTTATTTTTTTAAAGGAAATTCTTCATTTGTGAAATTGTTCCTGGCCCTTGATTATCGACCGAATGCAAGAGGGGTGGCGTAATCAACTTTGAACACTCCAGGGAGGAGCAGGAGAAGTTTTTTCCTCTGACCGTCGGGAGGGCTTCGTATTTTCGTGACTTATCTATGGGGGAAGCCGCAGCCAGGTCCTCAGGACGCTTTTTCCTGAGGACTGGAATGCGGAGGGGGCAAGACTCCCCTGTGGATAAGTCACTGAAAATACCAGCCCGGGAGGCTCGTCAGGGAAAAAGCTTTTCCTGCTGCTCCAAACAGCATAATCAGGTCAAGCAGATTTTTCATTTTTAAGCGCACATCGTGGGTCCGGGCACGGATTATGGTGCAGGCCGGATGTTAAAGTGACGCGGGGAGGATTTCGAGAGATTTGATTTTCAGGAGGAAACAAAACCATGCGATTCGATAAATTCACCATAAAAGCACAGGAAGTCATCCAGACTTCCCAACAGAGGGCCGAGAAATACGGTCATCAACAAATTCAACCGGAACACCTGGGGACGGCCATCCTCCAGCAGACAGAGGGTGTCATTCCACCGCTCCTGGGGAAAATAGGAGCAGACCAGAAAAGCCTTCTCCGGGAATTCCTAGATGTCCTTGAAAAAATCCCAAAGATTTCCGGCTCGGGTGTCTCCGAAGTCTATATTTCCCCGCGCACAAAAGCTCTACTCGACAAATCTTTTGCAGAAGCCGAGCAGATGAAGGACGAATTTGTGAGCTTGGAACACCTGCTCATTGCGATCGCAGATGAAAAAAATGGCGAGGCGGCGCGTATCCTCTCACGTGCCGGTGTCACCCGGGACAGCATCCTGAAGGCCTTGGTGGATATTCGGGGCGGACAGAGGATAACAGACCAGAATCCTGAAGACAAATACCAGGCACTGGAAAAATTCAGTCGTGATCTCACCGCCATCGCCGCCAAGGGTGCCCTTGATCCCGTCATCGGCAGGGACGAGGAAATCAGGCGCATTATCCAAGTCCTTTCCAGGAGGACCAAAAACAATCCTGTCCTGATCGGCGAGCCCGGCGTCGGGAAGACCGCCATCGTGGAGGGACTTGCCCAGAGAATCGTCCAGGGAGATATCCCGGAAACTCTCAAGGAAAAGCGGGTGGTGGCCCTGGACATGGGCGCCCTCATTGCCGGGGCCAAATACCGGGGTGAATTCGAGGACCGTCTCAAGGCCTTGCTGAAGGAGGTCACGGACGCCCAGGGCCAGATCATCCTCTTCATCGACGAAATGCACACCCTGGTCGGGGCAGGCGCCGCCGAGGGCGCCGTTGACGCCTCCAACATGCTCAAACCGGCCCTCGCCAGAGGCGAACTCAGATGTGTCGGGGCGACCACCATCAAAGAGTATCGAAAATACATTGAGAAGGACGCGGCCCTTGAACGGAGATTTCAGCCGGTCATGGTGGATGAGCCGTCCGTGGAAGATACCATCTCCATCCTCCGCGGACTCAAAGAAAAATACGAGGTGCACCATGGTGTCAGGATCAAGGACTCCGCCCTTGTGGCGGCCGCGACCCTGTCCCACCGGTATATCACGGACCGGTTTCTGCCGGACAAGGCTATCGACCTCGTTGATGAGGCCACCTCCCGGCTGAGGATTGAGATAGACAGCCTGCCTGCCGAGATAGATGACATCCAGCGGAAAATCACCCAGCTTGAAATCGAGCGGGAGGCGCTCAAGAAGGAAAAGGATCAGGCGTCAAGAGACCGGCTTCAGACCCTTGAAAAAGAACTGGAGGAACTCCGGTCGAGTACGGAGGAAATGACCGCGCACTGGAAAAAGGAAAAGGAGGCCATTTCAAAGATCAGGGAAATAAAGGAAAAGCTCGAATCCACCCGTTCAGAAGCCCAAATGGCCGAACGTCAGGGAGATCTGAGTAGGGCGGCGGAACTCAAATATGGCACCCTGATCGAACTGGAGAAGGGGCTGGAAGAAGAAAACCGCAAACTCGAGTCATTGCAGCAGGGTAGAAAGATGCTCAAGGAAGAAGTGGATAGTGAGGACATAGCCCAGGTGGTGGCCAAATGGACCGGCATTCCCGTTTCCCGCATGATGGAAGGGGAGCGGGAAAAACTCCTGAAGATGGAAGAAAGGCTCGCCAGGCGCGTGGTAGGCCAGGAAACAGGAATTATCGCCGTGTCCAACGCGGTGCGTCGCGCGCGCTCCGGCCTCCAGGATCCCAACCGGCCCATCGGCTCGTTCATATTCATGGGTCCCACCGGCGTCGGCAAGACGGAGCTTGCCCGGGCACTGGCGGAATTTCTGTTTGATGATGAGCAGTACATGGTGCGCATAGATATGTCGGAATACATGGAAAAGCATTCAGTCGCAAGACTCATCGGGGCTCCTCCCGGCTACGTGGGATACGAGGAAGGCGGCTACCTGACCGAGGCAATTCGAAGGCACCCATACTCGGTCATCCTTTTCGACGAGATTGAGAAGGCCCATCCGGACGTATTTAATGTCCTCCTACAGATCCTGGATGATGGGAGGATGACCGACGGGAAGGGCCGCACCGTGGACTTCAAGAACACGGTCCTGATCATGACTTCGAACGTGGGCAGCCAGTGGATACAGGAGTTGGGGGGCAAAAACCATGACCAGATGAAAGAGAGGGTCATGGAAGTCCTCCGGAACACCTTCAAACCCGAGTTCTTGAACCGGATTGACGAGTTTGTTATCTTCAATTCTCTGGGTCACGACGAGATCAAAAAGATTGTGGATATCCAGGTCGGGCTGCTGGCCCGCCGCCTGGAAGACAGGAAGATTACACTCGAACTCACGGACCAGGCAAAGGAGTTTCTGGCCAATGCCGGTTTCGACCCCGTGTATGGTGCCAGGCCTCTGAAACGGACTATCCAGCACCTCATTCAGGACCCCCTTGCGGTAAAAATCCTTGAAGGAGGTGTCCGGGAGGGAGATCTTGTCCGGGTGGATGCAAAAGACGGAAACCTGGTGTTTGAATAGTCTGATTATGTTGATCGGTTGATGCGGTCCCGGAGTTTCGGGGAAGGATAGAATTTGACCACACGCCGGGAGCGGAGGATGATCCTTTCACCTGTCTGAGGGTTTCTTCCGCTCCGGGCCCACTTGAACTTCACCTGGAACTTGCCGAACCCCGAGATGAGCACGTCCTCCCCCCTGGTCAGAGCATCCTTGATAATCTCACATAGACTGTCCACTATTTCCCTGGAGCGTTTCTTGCTCAGGATAACACAGTCCAATTCGGGGAAAAGATATTGCTGCCGTTCCCTCTTGCGTCTTTTCAGATGAACCGCTTCTCTGACCCGTCTCGCCATATCGTATTTGGTCAAGGCCATCTCACAATTTCCCCGTACTCTGGTTCCTTTCTCCTGAGCCGGTTTCAAAATGTTGAATTTTGAAACCGGTGCTCTTGGCGAACAATGGCATATCTGCTATAACTTGTCAAATATGTATCGAACCTTCATCCCCAGACTCATAAATAATCCTTTCTCCGATCCCGGATTGTACATCTCTTTCCGGTTTGACAAGAGGGCGTTCCTCTTCGACCTGGGAGACCTCACACCGCTCTCACCCCGGGACCTCCTCAAGGTCACCCATGTATTTGTCACGCACACCCACATGGACCACTTCATCGGATTCGATACCCTGTTGCGGATATTCCTCGGCAGAGACAAGGTGCTCCATCTTTTCGGGCCGCCCGGTTTCCTGGCCCAGGTGGAGGGAAAACTGGCTGGATATACCTGGAACCTGGTACATGAATATGAAACAAACCTTCTGCTGCGGGTAAGTGAAATAAGCGAAAAAGATATGTTTACCGGTCAGTTTGTCTGCCGCAGGGCTTTTCACGCTGAAGATGAGGCCTTTGAGAGACCGTTCCGGGGAACCCTCCTGGAAGAAGGGCCTTTTCGTGTAAAGGCAACCCTCCTCAACCATCAAATTCCCTGCCTCGGTCTCTCTCTGGAAGAAAACTTCCATATCAACATCATCAAGGAGAATCTCCGGGAAATGGGGCTCCCGGTCGGCCCCTGGCTGAATCGCTTCAAGAAACGCGTTTGTGAAAAAAGGGATCCCAAGGGACTATTCCGGATCGTCCCTGCTGAAGCAAAAGGCTTGATGGATGAAAAAGTTTTTCGATTAGATGAGCTGGCAGAGCGGATTGCGCGTATTTCACCGGGCCAGAAAATAACGTACGTGACAGACGTTGGATTCACCCGCGCCAATGAAGAAAAAATTATCGAACTGGCAAGAGATGCAGATCATTTCTTTGTTGAGGCACCGTTTCTTGAAAAAGATAAAGCCATTGCCCGGAAAAAATGCCACCTGACCGCCCACCAGGCCGGCCTCCTAGCCAGGAAGGCGGGAGTGAAGCAGCTTCATCCCTTTCATTTTTCGCCGCGGTATGAAGGCCGTGGAGAGGAATTGGAAAGGGAGGCCTTCATGGCATTCTCAGAGGGCGCCGATAAGCCGTGATATCACGATACGCTGTACCTCGGAAGTCCCTTCCCCAATTTCCAGAAGCTTCTGATCGCGGTAAAACCGCTCCACGTCATACTCTTTCATGAGTCCGTACCCCCCGTGCAGCTGCACTGCATGGTTGGCGCAGCGGTACATGACCTCGGAGCAATGCAGTTTGGCCATGGCAGCTTCTTTTGCAAAGGGTTTTTTATTGTCCCGCAACCAGCAGGCCTTGTAAAGAATCAGGCGGGCGCACTCGATCTCCATCGCCATATCTGCCAACTTGAAGGCATTGACCTGGAAATTGGATATGGGTTTCCCAAACTGTTCCCGCTCCCTGCTGTACTTGAGCGCCATCTCAAAGCATCCCTGGGCACCCCCGAGTCCCATGGCGCCGATGGAAAGGCGTCCCCCGTCCAGGGTATCCAGCATCTGGTGAAAGCCGTTGCCCCTGCGGCCCAGCAGATTTTCTTCCGGCACGCGGCAATCGTCAAAATAGAGCTCACTGGTGTTGGAGGCCCTCCACATGAGTTTCCCGTGCATGGCCCGGGCTTCATACCCGGGAACCCCCTGCTCAACGAGAATGCAGGAAAGCTCGGGACGGCCGTCATCCCTGGTTCCCGTGCGGCAGAGGGCCGTGATGCCGGCGCTGATATCCGTAGAAGCGTTGGTAATAAAAATCTTGCTTCCGTTTACAACCCATTCATTCCCCTTCAGCACGGCATTAGTTTTTGAATTGCCCGCGTCGGACCCGGCATTGGGTTCCGTGAGGCCGAATCCCCAGAGGGCCTCTCCCCTACACAGCCTGGGAAGGTACTTGCGCTTTTGCTCCTCGCTTCCGAAATAATAGAGAGGACCGATTCCGAGCGAATTAGCGGCTGCGACCGTGGCGGCATGGGAGCCGTCCACCCGGGCTATCTCCTCCGTGGCAATGATATAGGAGACATAGTCCATGCCCTGGCCGCCGTGCTCCTCGGAGACGAACATGCCAAAGAGTCCTATCTCGGCCATCTTCTGCATGGTCTCATAGGAAAACTCTTCCTTTTCATCCAGCTCCCGAGCTACCGGTTTGATTTCTTTTTCCGCAAACTGCCGTACTGAATTTCGCAGTATCTCCTGTTCCATGGAAAGGCTGAAATCCATAATAACGCTCCTACTATTCTATTCATTCAAATGAAAATGAGAACCTGGAATGTTTGATCTCATCAAACATTCCACTTTATAGGGTTCCGGCCGGTTCTTGTCAATGAGAAATGTAGGCTGGAAAGGATCTTGCCGGTGCGCTTTAATCATAAATTCATCTCCACCATCTTTTGGCTGTTGCTTGGACGGAAACTATTTGACTTCTTGCCCTAGTCTTATTACAAGAAGCAAGCAATCCAAGCAGAAAGGAGAGAACGGTATGATTAAATTTAGTGATAGACAATTGAAGATACCAAAATTATTGCGCCCCGTTTACCTGGTAACCGCCGGCCAGTCAAAATTTGACCGAGCTATGCCGAACAAAAGAACGGAAGAACTGGCCGTCGATGCCCTCACCATGGCGGCAAAACTGATCGACAAGACCCCTGCGGAGCTGAAGAGTTACATCCACACGGCCTACTACGGCCATTTTGCCGATCACTTCGGTGATCAACTCCTGGGCGAGGCAGTGATCCATGACCGCCTTGGTCTTGACCCGTTAGGGAATATCGGCGTCAAGACAGGAGGTGCCACCGGCGGATCCACCATCTGGGAGGCGGTCAAGGCGGTTGCTTCGGGGTATTCCGATTGCACGCTCGCCATGGGCTGGGAGCGCATGGATGAAGTGCCCACGGACGAGGGAAACCACCTCATCTCCTGCGCTGCCGACAAGGACTGGGAAACTCCACTGGGACACATCTACACCGGGTATTACGCGGTGATGGCCCAGAAATATTGGCAGGTTTTCGGCAAGGAAGAAGATTCCTTCCGCAGGACCATGGCGGAAATATCGGTGAAGCACCATGGCTATGCCCGGTTCAATCCTTTTGCCCATGCACCCATGAAGATCACCGTGGACGATGTCGTCAATTCCCCGGTCGTGGCCTATCCCCTCAGGGCCCTGGACTGCTGCCTCATGAGCGTCGGTGCTGCCTGTGCGATTATCTGCGACGAGGCGACGGCCATGGAGCTGACAAAGAACACCAAGAACAAACCCCTCAGGGTCTGGGTGACCGCGGGTTCGCACACGCTGAGACCGGCCTGCCGTCGGGACATGGACATCCCCCTGCTCCCCAATGAAACTGATGACCAGTACAACGACCTCGGCGAAAAGTTCCCGGGCGGAGATCGCTACCCCGGCTTTACAGGATTCCTGGCCGCCCGCATGGCCGCATACTACGGGTATCGGATGACCGGCATCGTGGACCCCATGGAAGACCTGGATGTCATTGAACTGCACGACGCATTTACCATCAGCGACATGCAGACTTACGAAGACATCGGGCTCAGACCTTATGGCTACGGCAGGGATTTCGTGGAATCAGGCGACTGTTACCATACCAATCCCCACACCGGCAAACCAGGGAGATTACCTTCCAACCTCTCGGGCGGTCTGATCGGCTGCATGCACGCGGTGGGGGCGACAGGAATTATGCAGGTTTTCGAAATTGCCACCCATCTCTGGAACCGATGGGCGGAAATCCACGGTGATCAGAAGCTCTGGGACGAGTTTGGCAGGGAGAAACCGGCCGACTGGACGGACCTCCAGGTGAAAGACGCCCACCGGGCATTGGCCATCAGCCACGCAGGTGTTGGGTCTCACGTGACGACCACGATCCTGATGGATCCCGATCATCTTCTCAAAAAAGACGTATAAGAGGAGGGAAAGATATGAGCATATTTGGAACAGTTACCGTCAAGAATGGAAAATACCGCCCCAGGGGTGATTTTCATCATATCACTCCTAACGTGCCTATCCGTGATCGGGACAATGATTGGCATCTTTTGGGCGTAACAAACCCAAGGGATATGACCTATATTCACAGCTATGGAGGAGAGGCAATCTTTTTCGAAAACCTTGCCAAAGGGAAAATTCATGCCACCCGCTGTGACAACCCCGATTGTGAGTTCAAAGGCACGGTGTACCTGCCGTTTCGCATCCACTGTCCCGATTGCCTCGCAAGGAACACGGTTATAGACCTGACCGATATCTGCAAGAAAACCGCAAAAGTTCATACATTCATGGTTTGCGAACGTTCCGGGGCCTTCAATACCCTTGAAAAGCCTATCAGGTTCATCAACGTAGAATTTGAAGGCGTTTCAACAATCCTCATGAGCTATCTGTCCGTGGGCGAACCCAAGATCGGGATGCGGCTTATCCCTATCTTCCGGACCCTTGACCCCACCTATACTATCACGGACCTCTCATGGGTCCCTGAAGGGACTCCTGAAGAGGCCCTGCCAAAAGGGTTCACCTTCGGTTAGCCTCTCCTTCAACCAACAAAGGGGTTGCATTCACAACCCCTTTGTTTGATGAAGCATCCCCGCCGAAAGCAGCAGGTATCATAGTGTTACTCATGGGAAAGCAAGGGAACGGGATATTCCCGGAGCGGCGCATGTTGGTCCTGGAGTCCCGCCATGGGCGGGAAGGGGTCAACATCCGCAGTGAGCGCAGCCAGGGACGGCGAAGCGAACGAAGCAGAGGGAATATGCCGGATCCCTGCTTTCCTGGAAAGACCAGCCCGGAGCCTCGGAATGCGAGAAAAGGCTTCCTTCCTGAGCATCATGAAATGATCAACCGCATCTGCCTCACATTCGTCTCAAACCCCTCTTGCTTGCAAAGCTCCCTGATCTCCCTTTTTTTCTCTTCCCCATTGACCCTGAATGAAATAATCACCTCCCTGATATCATGTTCCCTGATGATCTTTTCAAGATCCTCGCTCCTTCCGATAATGGGGTAGCCCTTTACCTTTCTGCGGCGTAACCTGATGTTATCATCCACAAAACCCACGATATGCAAATTATGATCCCTGTTTGTTTCTATCTCCCTGAGCATCATCTGGCCCCCGATACCGGCCCCGTAAATGAGGGTGGGTCTGCCTCGGGGATTTCCATTCCTGATCCCTTCATCCAGCAGCCTGAACGAGAGCCGTGACAACGAGACCAGGATCACCATGAGGCCCCAGTAAATGACGAACACGGCGCGGGAAAAGCTCTGGAACCGATACATGAAGAGAAGAATGAGGATGGTACCGACGGTGCCTGCCGTAATGCCCTCTAAGTAGCCCATCAGGTCCCTGATCCCGGTGCTTTCCCACACGCCCCGGTACACGCCGAAAAGGTAAAATGCCAGGAGCTGGCAGGCGATCAGGATGGGCAGTGATTTCAGGAAGAAATTGAGATTTGCTCCCGGCGCGCCTTCAAAACGAAGCAAATAGGCCGTGTAATAGGCCGCACAGATGAGCACAAAATCCAGCAGGACTTCAAACATCCGCCTTCGGTAGGTGATCTCTACCAGAATAGGCGTGAGAATGCCGGATTCCTTCTCAGACAGGACGGACTTTTCTGAATAGACCTGCACCTTCCCCAGGTATACCCAGAACAGGATTACAAAGAGGACATAGAAGATCGTGATTACGATGGAAATGCCCACATTCAGATATTTCATCCCCAGGGCCAGGATCCCGGATACAATAGAAAACCCGTACAGGACCAGGACAGCAGTCTTTTCGGAAAAACCGATGGCGACCAGCCGGTGTGAGGAATGATCGCGCCCCCCTCTGGAGATCGGACGGCGGAAGAGCTTGCGCATCAGGCTGACAAAACTGGTATCCAGGATAGGAATAAACACGATGAAGACGGGGATGGCAATCACGGAAAGGATATGGATGAAGCTCTCATGCCGCGCCTGGGATGGCACTCCGAGGACGGTCATGCACCCCATCATGAACCCGATAAAGAGGCTTCCGGCATCCCCCATGAATATGGATGCGGGATTGAAATTGTAGACCAGGAAGCCACCGAGCGCGCCCACATAAACAGCGCCGATCAACAACAGAGGGCCTGTAGCAACAGAAGGGCCACCGCTGAGCACATGGTAGACACAAAAAAAGCCGCCACCGATCATGGCGATACCAGCAGCCAGCCCGTCCATGTTGTCAAGGAGGTTGAAGGCGTTGGTAATGCCCACGATCCAGAGGATGGACAAGAACAGGTTAACGGTATTTGAACCGGTCCAGGAAAGCCTCAATCCAAGAAAAACAATGACACAGGCAATGACGATTTGCCCTGCCAGCTTGTGCTGGGGATCCATATTGCGGATATCGTCTACAAGCCCCAGCAGAAACATGCCGGCCGCACACAGCATCAACGGCAAATACGGCTTTCCGTAGGCTTCCCAGCCAAGCACCCGGCAAAGAATAATCCATACTCCAAGGACTGAACAGAAAATGCCGATGCCTCCCAGGAGAGCGGTTTCCTTCCGGTGCCACCGGTCACTCTTCGGGACAGCCACCTGCCCGGTCTTCAAGGCGAGCTTCCGCACCAGGGGGGTGAGGACAAGGGAAAGCACAAAACTCATGCCTGCGGCCAGGAGAGCAATATGAATGGGTGACTGTAGCACTAGAAAGCCCCTTTTCCTCAGGCCTCCGCTGAGCGTTTGAAAATATTGATTGACCGCTCACGAGAAACTCTCCTGAACAAGTATACGCATGCCACGAGCAAAAAAATATCTGGGAGCCAGATACCGATCTCAGGCGCAAGGGCACCGGTTTCGCAGATTCTCTCCACCCCGGTGAAACTCACATAATAGGCAACAAAAATCGCCAGGCTGATTCCTACCCCGGCAGACCGGCCTCTCGCCCTGATGTTGGCGCCCAAAGGCACACCGATCAAGCCCATGAGGAAAACAGCCACGGGGACAGAGAGTTTCTCGAAAAGCTTTATCTTCATTTTATTATACAACCGTGATGTCGGTTTGACCGTTTCTATCCCTTTCACTAGCTCCCTGATCCTCATTTCACTGGCGTGTTTTCTCCTCGTTTCCAGCGCCGCCATTATATCCTTGAGCCCGATATTCAGATCATACGTGTCAAAGCGTATGGTTCTCGCCGATGCGAGGTTCTTATCAACAACGAAAATGGTACCGTTCTTGAACCGCAACGTAATGGACCGCTTATCCGGATCAACAAGGATCTTCCCTTCTCTTGCCACGATCGTGTTGGTCGCTGTCTTATCCCGGCGATCCACCACAAACAGGTCTTTCATCACGTGATCATGCGTTGAAATATGATTCACATAGAACATGACATTGCCGAACGGCTCGGAAAAAACTCTCTCCTTGATTCCCAGGTCGGCCCGGGACCTGGCGATCTGGAAGATCAGATCTTTGAAAGATCTGTTGCCCCAAGGAACTGCGAAGCCGTTCAGGAGGAGCGCAAGCACAAAGGCCAGGACAGAAAGCACAAAAACGGACGGCAGCATCTGATACAAGCTGATCCCATTGGCCTTCATGGCGATGATCTCACTGTCGGCGGACAACCTGAGAAACGCAACCAGAACGGCCATGAGCGTCGCGGCAGGCAGTGCGAACACCACGATGTCGGGCACCAGGTAGAGAAGCATCATTCCCATCTGGACCGCGTGCGCTCCCCGGTTCACCACCAGTTCAATGATGGAAAGCATCCTTGTAGCCAGGATGATAAAAATAGCCACAAAAAGGCTCACCAGGAATGTGGGCCATATCTCATTAAAGATATACTTATGAAGCGTGACGCCCATAACCTAATTTCTGACGAAATTTCCAATCAATTGCTTTGTCACCTGCACTTCAAGAAAGCCTGTCATCTTATCTCCTCAGTTTCCCTCTCAAGCTTCATGCTGCGGCCTGCATTAACCGTATACCTCCAAGATCTTTTCCAGAACGATCTTCTCATCAAATTGTTCCTTCACTCTCCGCCGCCCTTCCTTTCCCATGTGTGAACGCATCTCAGGGTTCTTTATCATTTCCTTCATTGCGTCTGCAAGTGCCATTGAGTCCTTGACAGGCACCAGCAGGCCTGTCCGACCATGCTCAACCGCCTCCCGACAACCAATCGCATCCGTTGTAATGACGGGTTTGCCCATTGCCGCCGCTTCAAGCAGCGCGCGCGGCAATCCTTCCCTGTAGGAAGGAAGAACAACCACATCCGCCTCTGCCATAATGGGTCTGACGTCTTCCGCTTCTCCAATCCACTTTACGATGCCCTCGGATTGCCAAGCTTCCAGATCTTCCTTCGGAACAACAGACGGATTTCTCTCGTCCCGCCGCCCTAAAAGGAGGAATTCCGATTCCGTATATTCCTTTTTTGCCCTCCCGGCTGCTTCTACAAACTCATATACCCCCTTGTCTTTTAACATTCGGGAGAGCATGAGAAAAGTTGCGCACCCATCGACGGATCTGCCATTATGTGGCCTGGGACGAAAGCGAACACAGTCTACACCCGAACCCGGTAATACGAGTGTATTATGACCTTGTGTAAGGTTATTGCTCAGAAAATAGCGCTCATCTTCTGCATTCTGAAAAAAAGTAAAATGTGTTCCTCGCAGTGCGAACCTGTAAAGGAAATGGACAATTGATCTTAGCCATTTCCTTTCGCCTTCTGTAAAAACATAGCCAAGGCCGGTGATGGTGTTGATCACCTTAGGAACCCTGGCAAATTTCGCGGCGATACTCCCGTATATCACCGGTTTTATGGTAAAATGGTGGACAATATCCGGCCGTTTTTTTCGGTACCATCGGTAAAGGGCCCACAGAAGCTTCACATCCGCGATCGGATTGATCCCCCTTTTATCTACCGGCAGGTCAAAAAAAGGAACCCCCAGGTTCCTTATCTTCCCTTCAAACCCGTCACCCCCGGCACCCCCGCCTCCAACCTCAGCACCCTGTTCCTGTAAAGCGCGAATCAGCCCACGTCGAAAATTAAACAACGTCCACGAACAGCGTGACACAAGAAAGATCTTCCTGTTCCCCGTTGTATTTCTATATGCTCCCGAACCGCTTACAGCCATCGCTCCCGCCACATTTCCCACATCAACAAAGACCATAGGCGATGCTGATGATCGGCCCTTCCGGAAAGATGCTCTCGAATTTTCTGTTCAACCAGAGGGTAATCAAATAACCCTTCTCGCCTGAGCCTTTCGGGAGAAAGGTAGTCCAGAAGCATCTCTTTTAAATCTTCTCTGAACCACTTGTCTATGGGAACCCCAAATCCCATCTTTGGTCTTTCAAACAGCTTTTCGGGAATAAATCGCGCCAGGATTCGCTTCGGCAAATACTTGCTCGTGCCTTTCCTGTATTTCAAGGTCTCGGGCAGTTCTGATGAATATTCCACTACCCGGTGATCGAGTAGAGGGACTCTCACTTCAAGGCCGACAGACATGCTTGCACGATCCACTTTGGTCAGCAAGTCATCGGGAAGATAGGTGCTCATATCGACTTTCATAAGGCGCTCAATGAGAGAAACCCCCTCTGTTTCCTGGAATATTTCCTCAAAGCGGGATTCCGGAAAGCCCTCTTCCACCAGGGTGTTTAGTTCTTCTTTTGACCATATGCACACTGCAGCTCTGTACGCGTCAATGATATCACCCGCATGAAGAAGCAATTCAATAAACTTATGCCACTTATTTCGGAAATTTTCCACCCCGAAGCGTCGGGGAAAAATCTTCCTGCACGGCAGATAGATTTTTTCGGCGCGGTCCACCGGAATGTTTTTCAATATGGCAGAAAAATACCTCCTGAAAAACCCGGGCAGCAGCCGAGAAGCATTTACCATGAGACGGGTTGCCTGATAGCGAGCATATCCGGCAAACTGCTCATCTCCACCGTCGCCACTCAACGCCACAGTGACTCCTGAACGAGCCAATCGGCTGACCAGGACAGTTGGTATCGCTGAAGAATCAGCAAATGGTTCATCAAAAATCTCCGGCAGGCGAGGAATAATCTCCATTGCCTGGGCCTGAGTTGCATACAGCTCCGTATGATCGGTACCCAAGTGTCTTGCTATTTCTGCTGCCCGGGGTGCCTCATTATACCCATGCACATGGAACCCAATGGAAAACGTCCGTACAGGGGCAGTGCTGACTTTCTGCATCAAAGCCACCATGAGAGACGAATCAATGCCTCCGCTCAAGAGGGCACCCAATGGGACATCACTGATAAGACGATCTTTCACGCTCCTGGTGAGGATCCTTTCCCATGCATTGAGCGCCTTTGTTTCAGAAAAGTTCTCCTCGTCAAAATGCGGCGTTTTCATCGGCAACTTCCAGTAGCAATGTACCTTCAGCTGACCGCCTTCGATCACTGCCCAATGCCCTGGCGTGAGCTTAAAAGCACTCTTGAATATCGTTTGCGGTGAAGGGACATATTGATAATGCAGGAACAAAGGCACGGCATCCGGCTCAAGATTCTTTTCAAAGCCCTTGAATGCCATGATGGACTTCAACTCGGAGGCGAACAACAATATCCCGTCCTTGAAATAGTAATAGAGAGGCTTGATGCCGAGCCGGTCTCTCGCTAGAAAAAATCGATCATGTCGACTGTCCCATATGGCAAGCGCGAACATGCCAACGAATCTTTCAACCGCACTGATCCCCCACTCCATATACGCTTTCAGTACCACCTCCGTGTCTGAATTTGATCTGAATTGATATCCCTCTTCTTCAAGGCACTTTCTTATCTCCGGAAAATTATAAAGCTCTCCATTATAGACCATAAGGATCCGACCATCATCGCTGGCCATGGGTTGTCGGGCAGCAGAAGACAGATCGATGATGGAAAGCCTTCGGTGCCCCAGGCCCACCCCTTTTTCAAGATCAAAAAAAAGGCCCGAATCGTCGGGACCGCGATGGCTGAGGGAGGATGTGGCACTCTTCAGCTCTTCATACCATCTTTCCGGGTCCTTTCGTGTTTTAAATCCAACGAATCCGCACATTGAAAATCAGCTGTCTCCTGTCCTTGGTGAAGATTCAGTCCTGGTCTTCCAGCAGGCGAACCAAGTCAGACGCTATCTCTTCCTTTCTGCTATCTGCGGGGGCGGGTTTTTGCGCAGTGACCCACAAGAAGGTGTTCGATTTCCCAAAGACTTCCTCTCTCACCTCCCGGGCGCTTAAAATACGGAGCCCCGCCCTTTTTAAGCATTCCAGGTTCTTTCTGCTGTCAAATGAACTCCAATACATCTGTGTCCCCATCCAGTCATGATCAAAGAGTGCTTTTATGGATCGAATGCCCATCGTAGCAACCACTATTCCGCCGGGACGAAGCAATACCGCCAATTTTTGAATAACGCCAGGCTGTTGTCTCCGTGGAATATGGAAAATGGAATAAAATGCCGTAATAACATCAAAGCTAGCCGGAGGAAAATCGATTTCCGTGATATCTTTCTGCATAAACCGGGCATCGGCAACGTTCCGCTTTGCCCGGACTATAGCCTCTACAGAAAAGTCCACTCCTGTTACATTGAAATGTCCTGCAAGCATCTTCGTTGACGGCAGTCCGGTACCACACCCCAAATCAAGGAGATCCATTCCCTTCGGCATCGCTCTTATGAGCGCTGTCACAGACTTCCGCCGTTCCCTTTTTTCAGATTCAGCGGTCCAAACAGCATATTGATCTACGATCTTATCGTACCCGGTCTGAACGGTTTGTTTGGGAGAAGCACCTCGCCCATGTCCGAAATAAGAACAGACCAGGCCTACCGTGTGAAGATATTTGTTCCGTTCAGATTTGCTCAGCAGATTCCAGACCCGGGAAGGATTCCTTATGGTTCTCCTCAACTCATCAAAGAAAAAATCAAGAACATGGAGCATATCTTCAATTGATTTCAGTGGTCGCTTTTTCAAGAAAAAAGTCCGAAGGCTGCATGAAGCCGGTCGTCAACCGATACCTTCCCTCCATCAGAATCAGCCGGTTCAGCACGCAACAGCAGTACTCAGGGAAATGACGAAAGTGAACGATGGATGAAATCATCCAGCTCACTCTTTTCAATGAGGCCTGCGTGAAATTGCTTCGCAAACTCGATCTCTTCATACACATTCAGGTCAGGACAACTGGCAACACTGTCTGTTCCCATATACACCGGGATACCGGCAGAAAGAAACTTCTCTAGGGGCATCCGTCCGCTTGAAAGGCGCTCATTTGAACGAGGGCAGTGGACAACCGCGCATCCGCTCTCTGCGACACGGGATATTTCCCTCTCTGAAAGGTTGGTGCAGTGGACCAGGAGAGGACGTACAGAAAGCACCCCAAGTGAATCGAGATAAAATATCGGTTCCTTTCCGGGGAAAAAACGGGATGCTGCGGCGGCGATCCGGCGGATCACAGGTTTCCCGCCCATGAACGCCGCCATTCTGGCCTGTTGGATCCACCTTTGTTCCCCGGGGGACTCCCCAACATGAATGCAGAGCGGTACATTTTCCGCCGCACACCATGCCGCACCCTGTTTCAGCAGAAGCGGGTGGCAGGAATACGGTGCATGCAGAGAGAGTCCTATTCGCACAGTGGAAGATCTGTTTTCCGATCGAGCGCGGTAAATACGCGTTTTGGCCTCCTCCAGCTTTTTCAGTGCCCGTTTTCTCTCAAGACCACGGACTTCCAGACAAACAATCCCTTGCAGACCGCTTTTCAGCAATGGTTCAAGGCTAAGCCACCGGGCGGAAATATCAACCACATGGGTTGTTCCAATGGACAACAGTTCATCGATGCCCTGCTTAATGGCGGCAAGAACCTGCTCGTTTGTCAACTGATTCATATGGCGGTATACCCGGTTCATCCAGGGTCTGAGCATCCCGGGCCCTTTTGAGTAAAGAAAAGAAAGGCCGGTGAGTTCAAGATGTGTATGGGCGTTTGTAACCTGCATGGCAACTGCTCTGCTTTCTCTCTTGTCCAAACCACAATGATTACAGATTATCCCAATCGATTCCTTCGCAATCTGAGCTTACCTTTGACTTGCAGAACCTGAATTTGCCGCTTCCCTCAGAAGGCAATGTCCGCACAAGACGAATGCTAAATTCCACACCAGCGGGAAGTCTCTCTTTTGCCAAATTTCGAACATGTTGCAGTTGTTCTCCATGAGGTGTGGAAAACGGCTTCACCTTTAAAACGATAAGATTTTCGCTTTCATGGACGAGTTGATAACGATCAAACCAGCCACTCTCATTTTCCATGATGGGCACGACGATCTCATCAGGGTGCATGTATGATCCATCCGGCATTCTGAAATAATCATGCATCCGTCCCTGGATGGCCTTCAGCGTCGAAAACGGGTGTCCACATGGGCACACTTCATGTCCTTTGGTAACGACATCACCAAGACGATACCGGATGAAGGGCATTGAATAACTGTGAAGCCCGGTGGCCACTACTTCGCCACGCTCTCCCATTTCAGCGGGCTGACCGTTCCGAAGGATCTCGACAATAACATTATCATCACAAATATGATACTCACCAGTCACCGGGCATTCCCAGGCAAGAACGTTGAATTCGTGTGAGCCATATATATCATATACCCGCTTTCCAAAACCCTTTTCAATAAGCTGCCTTCTGAAAGGGACCAGAGATTCTCCTCCGGTAATCAGGAATCTTGGCTGGATGCCCGTTTTTCCCTCTTCGAAAATGAAGGGCACGATGTGTGATACTACCGCAGGATATCCTATGATGACATCCGGCTTCAGCACCCGAAGTTCATGGATAATTCTTGATGTTGATTGCAGAGAACCCACAGGATAATCCCGATAGATTTTAAGGCGTTGCCGGATGTTCCCGAGAATATTTCCCCTGTGGTGACTCGGAGAAACGAGTCGGATTCGGGCCATTTTGTCTGAAAACCGGATTCCGAACTGCTGGTATGCCCGAATCCGAAAAAAATTTATCAAGTGGTCTTCTCCTAAGGATCGGCGAATAATAAACGGTCGTCCCGTCGAACCGCTCGTTGCACGTTTAACCGTCCGATCCGGCCTCGCTTTCCGGGACAATGTCTCCCGTAGGGGACGCACCCGGTAGTCCTGCGATGAGGTTATGGGGATAAGGCTGAGATCCTCCGCTGTCCTGATATGTTCGGGTCTGACACCTGCCGCCTCGAAAAGCTTCTTGTAGTACGGCACATTGTTGTACGCATTCGTCACTATCGAGCGTAACTTCCGATTTCGAAAAGCAATGATTTCATCACGGTTCCGGTTTGGATGTTTCCAGATCCGGCTGAGTGTGTGGAGGTGTTCAGATACTATCGTCATGTCTCATCAGCTTCCATTCAAAAGAGCAAAATTTACCGTCGGTGATACCGGAAACAGGTACACAGGCCTGCATGCGGTGAGCATACCATAAACGATTCATGGATTGTCAACTTGCGTTTTTGGATGTTTCCGGGGGGATATGAGGGGTATGTCATTCACATGTTTCACCCGGCAGAAAGTTCTCCGCCATTTTCCGACCCCCATAAAGCCGATAGTGCCGTAATGCCGATACCCGGCTTTCAAGGGAGGCCGCATTCCCGCCTTGTTCTCCGGTAATATGGCAGCAATCACAAATCGGCACCCAATAGCCCTCAGGCGCGGCACCATACACCCAAATCTGATTAACGGAAGACCCCTGCCTCGATATTCCGCCAATGAAAAAGATTCATAGATGTACGCTACGTCTTGGCGAAGGCTGAAATCACAGGAAAGGTATTTGATATATGCCCCGCCGGTCATGGCCCAGGCCCCGTGCACAATTTTTCCCTTTGAGCGGAGCACAAAACAGTTTTGCCCTTCGGCCAGACGTTGCTTGACCTCGGCCGAACTGGCATCAGGACAAAAATTGGAATATTCTCCCAGCTCCGCTTCTCCCAGTATTGAAAAAGACAAAAACTTCGGCAGGGCCGTTTTTTTCACCGGGTCTATAATCGAACGTTCGTACAGGATTAACCTGCGATAGAAGATCTTACCCAGCAACTTAAAAAAGAGACCCCGAGCACCTTCCCTCCGAAAGACCTCGTCGGCCCTCTCGAGCTTTTCTTGCGGGCGCCATATCTTCATTGCTGAGTCCAGTTTGTCCATATTCTTTAAATCATTCCCGCCCTTCTGCCGTATTCTCCTGCAAACGTTTTGAGACG
>Ga0315556_1000729_pt1 | contig 20504 bp, 19 predicted proteins | sample SalMarSW160310MG_FD_202112 | JGI IMG/M metagenome (GOLD analysis project Ga0315556, IMG submission 202112) | Salt marsh sediment microbial communities from the Plum Island Ecosystem LTER, Massachusetts, United States - Salt Marsh Sediment SW1603-10 ...
TCGAGCGCGGAGCGCAGGATTTCGCTTTCACCGTCGTCAGTGGGCGCGTCCTCGGTGATCCACCGGGTTCCGGCGTCCTCATAGACGAACGTCACCGATTCGTGAACATAGACCTGCACGCCCTCGGCGATGCCCGCGTCCACCAGGATGCGCGCCCCTTCCGTGCGCAGCAGGTTGGTCTCCTGCCAGGCCGCCCGGTTGCGCATTTTGGCAATGGGAGGGATTTTCGTCGTCAGACGCAGGATGGCTTCAGAGCCGGCAATGGCCTGGCATACTTCCTTCGGATCGTAGAGGTCCACCTGGATCGGCTCAGCTCCGAGGTTGCGAACCGCGTCAGCTTTCGAGCTGGTTCTGGCCGTCGCGCTGACCTCGTGCCCGGCTTCAACCAGCGCCTTCACACTTGCACGCCCCAGAACACCTGTTCCGCCAGCAACAAAGATTTTCATCGCGGCCTCCAGTCTGTTGGGTCCTCAAGGTGCCTGTCAGATCGCCTGCCCGGGAGTGGCAGGTCTCGCAACCCGCAACGGGTTTCGACTCCCACTAATTTCAATGGTACGAGCCGAACGGGCGTAAAACAAGAGTTCACAGGGACTCGCCAGAAAAAGTACCCCTGCAGACGGGCGCTTACCTAGTTGCGAATGATGCCACTCACAAGGCTTGTATGCGTTGCCAGTGTGACTGATACTGGAATGTGGAAATATGAATACGCTCGGTTGGATTATCCTTTTCAGCCTGCTGGGAAGCGTCGGCGTGGTGGTTGGCGCCGGGGCGTTGTTGCTGTTGCAGGATGCGGCCTGGCGGCGGATGATTTCCATCCTGGTCAGCTTTGCCGTCGGAACACTGCTGGGCGGGAGCTTTCTGGGACTGCTGCCGGAGGCCCTGGAAAAGGCGGACAGCCTGCCGGTGTTTTCTACAGTGCTGGCGGGTGTGGTCCTTTTCTTTATCCTGGAAAAATGGGTGCTGTGGAGGCACTGCCACGACTCCGAATGCCCGGTGGACCGGGTGGCGGGCGAACTGATCCTGCTGGGCGATGCCGTTCACAATTTTTTCGACGGCATTGTGATCGCGGCTTCGTTTCTGTCGGCTCCGGCGCTCGGTGTCTCGTCCGCGCTAGCCGTGGTGGCGCACGAAGTCCCGCAGGAAGTGGGCGACTTTGCCATCCTGCTGCAAAGCGGATACGGGAAAGGCCGCGCGCTCCTGTACAACCTGTTATCCAGTTCCACAACGTTGGCCGGGGCGGTATTGGCGTACTTTGCGCTTTCCTCCATTGAGCGCGTTGTGCCCTATGTGCTGGCCGTCTCTGCCGCGAGTTTTCTCTACATCGCCATGAGCGATCTGGTGCCCGGCCTTCATCGGGTGATTTCGCTGCAGAAAGCTGCTGTCCAGGTGGCGTTCATCGTTGCCGGAATTTTGACCATGGCCGCCATCCGGACCATCGCGCACGGGTGACGTTTGCGGCGAGGGGATGACATGTTCCCCCTCCAAATGCCCACCTGGCAGACCGCTTGCATCGAAGCCCCTGATGCCAGAAGACCTGTGCGCTTAAGGGGGGGATTCGGCGCTCCCGGTCTGCTGCTCGTCGATGGCAGGCGCGGCCTTGCGGGTGAGAACATAACCGAGAAGGGTGCCATAGACGAAGTTGGAAATTCCGATTTCAAAACCGTGGGTGAGGCGGATGTAGCCAGGCAGGTAAGGATTGGGTAAAAGGAGTGGGGCTACACCGGCCAGTATCGGAAAGGAGAGGCCCAACGCCATGGCCGCCCTGCCGCGTTCCCCTTTCATTCCGTGCACAACCGCAAGCCCTGCGGCGACGTACACCAGGCCGCGGAAAACCTCCATTTCAATAACGCTGGCCGGTCCCGGCAGTTTGACTCCAGTGTAGAAGTCTTTGACAAAAGGAAAGACGATCATCCCGGCGACAAAGTAACAGAGGACGTACAGCAGAACGCCCAAGAGGATGCGCCCTGCCCAGTTTGCCGGCGAGCGAGGCACAAGCGGTCCCACCTCTTCCAGCGGCGTCTTCTTCCAGCAGCCAAGAATCAGGACCAGCAGCGGGACAAAAATCAGCGAGGTGACAAATCCCGAGGCCATCATGCGAAAAATCTCCGGCGCTTTCAACCCGACTTTGAAAAGCAGGGCCTCATCCAGAATGTTCAGTTGATTGATTCCGAAGTAGAGGATGAAGAGGGTCCCTGAAAGTTTCCAACCTTGCTGGCTGGAGCTTGCGGCGACAAGCCCGAGCGCCAGAACAACCAGGAGGCCAGGGATGACCAGGAGGCAGAGTTCCGCAAGGCTCCTGGGGCGGCTCCAGAGGGCCTGCAGCGCCAGCAGCGCCAGAGTGGCGCCGGCAATTCGGAGAGTCAGACCGAACGCCTTCATCGGATTGCTCTCTCAGAAGCTGGTAGAGGCCGGCCGCGCGGGCCGGCCTCTGCGAAACCGGATACTTTATTTTATGACACCGGCTTGATTTCACGAATCCAGATGTTGCGATAGCGCACGGGGGCGTGATGATCCTGGAGGACCAGCGGGCCCGTGCTGCCTACGTCGGGCTTGTAATGCGGAAAGATGCGGTGTCCGGTGGACCCCCAGATTTCCGTGTGGTTCTGTACGAGCACGCCGTTCTGGAAGACGGTGACGTAAGCAGGCAGATGGACTTCGCCGCCCTGCCAGATTGCCGGCGTGAAGGCGATGTCGTAGGTCTGCCACTCTCCGGGAGGCCGGCAGGCGTTGACCAGCGGCGGGTGCTGGCCGTAAACGGCGCCGGTCTGGCCGTCGGCATAAGTAATGTTGTGGTAGCTGTCGAGCACCTGGATCTCGTACTGCCCCTGCAGGAAAACGCCGCTGTTGCCGCGCCCCTGGCTGTTGCTTTGCGGAGGCGTGGGCTCGCTCCACTCGAGGTGAAGCTGGATGGGGCCGAACTTCTCCTTCGTCTCGATAACGCCCGCGCCTGGCACAACCTGGACGTAATCGTTTTCAACTTTCCATCCGGCGGGCCCGCCTTTCGCGGACTGCCACTTTGAAAGGTCCTTGCCGTCAAACAGCACAATAGCGTCGGAGGGTGGACGGCCCGGAGTCTGCTGGGTGCTGAAGGTGCCCGGAGTAATGACAGTCGGCCGCGGTCGCCGGCCGTCATGCACGTGCCACTTGCCGCCGGGCAGCATGGGCGTGTCCTCATAACCAATCGGTTCCTTGTGCTGCTGGCCGTTGGCGCGAACCTGGAAGCCAACCAGCACGGCAACCGCCAGGGTGGCAAAAAATGCAGGAAGAACCATGGAACTCTTTTTCATCGCTGAGCGCTCCTTTGGATGCAGATCATAAAAACTGAGAGACGTATTTTTATCACGATTGGGGAAGAAAATCAGGTGGTTGTTTGAGCTGCGCACAGCAGGACGGCCCGGTTCGGTCGCCGGCGGAGGGCAAAATGCCGGAGGAGTGCCTGCCTCACTCGCTGTGAGCCAGTTGTTGCAGCCCAGGGTAAAGGGCTTCAACCTGCCGGCGGGTTTCTTCCAGGCTGCCGGAGCCGTCGATCACAAAATCGGCGCGGCGGCGCTTTTCCTCAGCGGGCATCTGGCTGGAAATTCGGCGGCCGGCTTCTTCACGGCTCAGGCCGGTTTTTGCCATCAGCCGCTCGATCTGTTGTTCAGGCCGGCACCAGGTGACAATCGTTTTCACAAAACGCCCGGGAATTCCGGTCTCATAGATCAGCGCCGCGTCCACGATAACGACTGCCCCGGGGTTTTTAGCGCAATGCTCCGCGGCCAGTTGGCCGATGCGTTCGATGATACGCGGATGGACGATACGGTTCAGCTGCTGCAGTTTTGCCGGGTCGGAGAAGACCAGGGGGCCGAGTTTCTTTCGGTCAATGCGGCCGGCGGAGTCGAGAATTCCACGCCCGAACGCAGCCACAAGCTCGGGAAAGGCAGCAGAGGATGCCAGCAGCATCTCGTGGCCGACCTGGTCGGCATCAATGATGTGGGCTCCGAGACCACGGAGCATCGCGGCGACGGTGCTCTTGCCGCAGGCGATGCCGCCGGTCAGTCCAAAATAACGCGCAGAAGGGCTCATGAGTTTGAGTTGAATGGGGCCGTAAAAAACGGATGACGCAGCGGGGTTCACCCCCAGCCATCCAACGATGGGCGCTCAGGCCTTTGCGGCGGCCCGCGCTCCACGGCGAAGCTTTGCGGCCTTGACGGTGTTGGACATCAGCATGGCGATGGTGAGCGGACCAACGCCTCCCGGGACCGGTGTAAAAGCCCCTGCCTTTTCCATGGCATCCTCGGGCTGAACGTCACCCAGGAGCACCGAGCCTTTGGCCTTCAGCTTTTCCAGCGGCGCCGTCGGGTCGTGATAAATCTTCCGGACTTCTTCTTCCGTTGTCAGGCGGTTCATGCCGACATCGATAACCGTGGCTCCGGGCTTGATGAAGTCTCCCGTGACGAAGGCGGGCCTGCCTATGGCGGCTACCAGGATGTCGCCCTCGCGCGCCACACCGGGCAGGTCCTGCGTCCGGGAGTGGCAGATGGTGACGGTGGCGTGGTTGTGGAGCAGCAGCATGGCCATCGGTTTCCCGACAATGTCACTGCGGCCGATCACCACGGCGCGCGCACCCTTTATGCTGACGCCGCTGCGGCGAAGAATCTCAATGATTCCCGCCGGCGTGCAGGGAACCAGCCCGGGGCGGTTGCGAACCAGATTGCCCACACTGACCGGGTGGAATCCGTCAACGTCTTTGGCCGGGTCAATGGCTTCCAGAACCACTTTGGAATCAACCTGCGGCGGCAGTGGAAGCTGGACCAGGATGCCGTCAATTTCGTCACGTGAGTTGAGGTCGTGGACCAGTCCGAGCAGACGCTCGGTGGTGGTGTCCGCCGGCCACTCGATCTTTTCGCTGTAGAGGCCCAGAGCTTCGCAGGTCTTCACCTTGCTGCGGACGTAAATCTGCGACGCGGGGTCTTCTCCAACCAGCACGGCCGCCAGGCCAGGCGTAATGCCGGCAGCCTTCAACCCGCTGATCTGCTCCCCGAGTTCTGCCTTGATATCGTCACGGATTTTTTTGCCATCAAGAATGCGCGCGGACACGGTGGTTTCCTCCCTGGGGTGGAATAACCTGCCAGTTTAACATAACTGGCAGGCGCCGCCTGCTGCGGCCCGCGATGGGAATGAATTGTGTGGAAGCCCAGGCCGGGCTTCTCCTTCAGAGCCGCGGATTTGGAACGCGCTAACCTTTCGACTATAATGCTTTTACGGTATTTGCCGTTTCCTGCTTGTGTGTTTCCGGATGGGGAGAAATCCGGCGCACGAACCAATCAGGATATCTGTCGGATGGTGCATTGTGGACAATCCAACTATGACTTCAGAAACGGGAAAGCGTTCTCAGGAGGAAGCGAAACCGGTTTACGGGACTGCGGAAATCATGAAATTCCTGCCCCACCGGTACCCCTTTCTCCTGGTGGACAAAATCCTTGAACTTGAGCCCGACAAGCGAATTGTGGGACTCAAGAACGTGACCATCAACGAGCAGTTTTTCCAGGGGCATTTTCCCGGGGCGCCGGTGATGCCGGGTGTGCTGATCATCGAATCGATGGCGCAGGTCGCGGGAGTGCTGATTTATCGCGACTTGCCGGACAAAGACAAGAAGCTCATCTATTTCAGTGGGATTGAAAACGCCAAGTTTCGCCGTCCCGTGTTACCGGGCGACCAGCTCCGTGTGGAAATGCAACTCCTGAACCGCCGCAACAACTTCGGCAAGATGAAGGGACGCGCCACGGTGGACGGCAAACTGGCGGCGGAGGCCGTGGTTCTGTTCGCGATTGTGGAGAAGCCCGGTTCATGAAAGCCCATCCCACAGCGATCATTCATCCTAAAGCCCGTCTTGCGTCGAGCGTCACGGTCGGCCCCTACACGGTGATCGGCGAGGACGTGGAGCTTGGCGAGGACTGCGAGGTCATGTCGCACGTGGTTCTAAACGGGCCGTCGAAATTCGGCCGCGGCAACAGAATTTTTCCCTATGGCTCCATCGGGCAGGATCCGCAGGACCTTAAATACTGCGGCGAACGGACGTTCCTCGAAATCGGCGACGGCAACATTTTCAGGGAATTTATTACCGTCCACCGGGGAACGGCGGGGGATGGCGGCGTCACGCGCATCGGGAGCCGCAATCTGCTGATGGCTTACGTCCACATAGCCCACGACTGCCAGCTTGGAAGCCACATCATCATGTCCAACGGGGCCTCGCTGGCGGGGCATGTGGAGATTGGCGACCACGCCATCGTGGGGGCCTTCTGCGGCATTCACCAGTTCTGCCGGATTGGGGCTTACAGCTTTCTGGGCAGTTACACGATTGTGAACAAGGATATCCTTCCGTACTCCAAAACATCCGCCGACAGGCCCATGGGCGTCTATGGCGCCAACCGGCTGGGCCTGGAACGCGTGGGTCTGCCGAAGGAAGATATTGACGAGTTGCAGGCCGCCTTCCGGACCCTGTGCCGCTCCAGGTTGAACACCACGCAGGCCATCGAAAAGCTGGAAGCCGGCGGCATCCAATCCGCCCACGTGAGGGCCCTGGTTGATTTTGTCAAAACTTCAGCGCGCGGTGTTGTGAAGTGAAAGACGAAGCCACAAAAACAGGTGCTGATGCGGCAGGCGAGGCCGCGCTCGAAGTCTCAGCGGCAAAGGCAGCGGGCGATTGCTATGCCATCATTGCGGGCAACGGGCGATTTCCGTTTCTGGTGCTCGAGGCGGCGGTCCAGCGCGGCATTGAACCGCTGGTGGTGGCCATCAAGGAAGAGGCTTTTCCTGAACTGGGCAAGAACGCGCGACAGATTGAATGGCTAAGCCTGGGAGAGGTGGCCCGGCTGCTGGAGTTGCTCAGTGCGCGAGGCATCAACAAAGTGGTGCTGGCGGGCCAGGTGAAGCACGTGCAGCTTTACAGTTCCATCAAGCCTGACGGCGTGGTGGAGCGGACTTTGAACGGGATGGAGCGCAAGAATACCGACGCGTTGATCGGGGCTTTTGTCGGCATGCTGGAGGCGCGGGGCATCCAGGTGGTGGATTCGACGCTGTTCCTCAAGCCTCTGCTGGCTGCCGAGGGAGAGATGACCGGGCGCGCGCCCGACGAGGGCGAGCTGGCCGACATCGCTTACGGCAGGGAAATCGCCAGGAAAATTGCCGGACTCGATATCGGGCAGACAATTGTGGTGGCCGACCGCGCCTGCGTGGCGATTGAGGCGATGGAAGGAACCGACGCGGCCATCGAGCGCGCAGCCGGCCTGAGTAACGGAAAGCGGCTGGTAGTCGTCAAAGTCAGCAAGCCGCAGCAGGACATGCGGTTCGATGTCCCCGTGGTGGGCGTCAGGACGATCCGGGTGATGAAGCGGTCGAATGCGCGCGTGCTGGCTGTGGATGCGGGCAGGACACTCCTTTTTGAACGGGAGCAGTTGATTTTGGAAGCGAACCAGGCCGGCATTTCCGTGATCGGAATGAGGGACTGACAGTTCTTTTGCTGCAGGGTGGAGTCGCCCCTGCAGCGGACCGGGGGGGCTTATTCCCAAGTTGCAGAAAGTGCCCGTAGCCGTTATCGGCGTGGGAGAGCATGGGAAAAGGCACGCACACGCGTTCAAACGCGTTCAGGGTGCGGAGCTGGCAGGTGTGTACGACGAACGCCGGGATCGCGCTGCCGTACTCGCCTCCGAGCTTGGGGTGAAGGCGTTCGAAAGCCTGGAAGAAACCCTCGATGCTGTCCAGGCCGTCAGTATCGTAATCCCCACCACAGACCATGCGGCTGTGGCCCGCCTGGCGATGGAATCCGGCAAGGATGTTTTGCTTGAGAAGCCGATTACGCGTACAGTAGAAGAAGCTGATGAACTGATTGCCATTGCAGATCGCACGGGGCGCATCCTTCAGATAGGTCACCTTGAACGTTTCAATCCGGGAGCGTTAGCCGCCAAAGCCGTCACGCGCCAGCCCCTTTTCTTTGAGATCCATCGGCTGGGAGTCTTCAGTCCCCGAAGCCTGGACGTGGACGTGGTATTTGATCTCATGATCCATGATCTCGACCTGGTTCTCTGGATGGCAAATGCTGAGGTGCGCGAAGTCCGCGCCGTCGGCCTGCCCGTGCTGACCAACCGTGTTGACATTGCCAACGCGCGGGTGGAGTTTGAAAATGGAGCGGTGGCAAACCTTACAGCCAGCCGGGTGAGCACCGAGAAAGTCAGAAAATTCCGCTACTTCCAGCCCCATGAATACATTTCCATCGATTTTTCCAGGCGGGATGCACTGTTGTTGAAGGTGGGGAGTGAGGGCGAGCACCCGGGGATTGCCTTTCGCAAACTGGAGGTGCAGAGTACGGATCCCCTGGAAGCCGAACTGGTGTCATTTGTTGATTGCGTCCTTACGAGAAGGCCGCCCCTGGTTGGAGGGCGCGAGGGCCGTTCGGCATTGGCACTAGCCGAGAAGGTCATGTTCTGCATCGAAGAACATGCGAACCGTGTGAACGTTCCGTTGACACGGCCGGCAGGTCACAGCGGCGAGTTGTAAATGCGGTCTGGCGCTTGCAGAGGCCCAGGGTCAAACGGAATATGATGAGGTTATGAGCATTCACCCCGAGTTTCGGCTCCTGGTCGACCTTGAAACGGAAGTCGCCCGCTGGCGCCGCCGGACGTATTTCCTGCTGGCTGTCTTTTTGCAAATTGCGTTTGCTCTGATCGTGATGTTCACCCCGGGGCTTTTCACCCGGCTGATGGGAGTGGCCGTCGAGCAGGTCCAGCCAAAAGAGGAACGGCGCCAGCAGCAGACGATGCTCTATTTCCCGCCGGACCTCCAGCGCTCACTCAAGAAGCCTCCCCCCACCAATACGCTTTCTGATAAGAACCGGAGGGCCCAGGGCGAGTCCCCAAAAGTTGATAAGAATGGCTTGCACATGCCGTATATGCGAGGTAACTCCCGTTTGCCGGAAGTTGCCGGGGGCCATCATCCTCCAGCGCCGCCGCCCAAGCCTCCGGCTCCCAAGCAGATGGCCCAGGCTCCCCAGCCGGCTCCACCGGCGCCCAAAAAGGAACCGCCGGAGGAGGCGCAGCTTCACCTGAGCACAGTGAAGCCGCCTGACATGAGTGGAAGTCCCCACATCAAAATTCCGTCGTCCACTCCCGGCGAGGCCATCCAGCAGTCGCTTCGGGCCGCCATCCAGAATCCCGGCAGTCCGGGACCCGTCGGCCCAGGCGATTCGGCCGACCAGTTCCAAAATGTCCAGCCGAATTTTTCGACTTCCGGGCCAATCATTCTTTCGGACACGAAGGGAGTGAACTTCGGTCCCTATCTGGCGCGTGTGGTCTACATCGTCCGTCGCAACTGGTACGCCGTGATTCCGGAGTCGGCGCGGCTGGGAGAAAAAGGCCGCGTGGCCCTGGTTTTTGAGATTGTTAAGGATGGCTCTGTGCCCCAGCTTCGCCTGCTGGCATCATCGGGATCACAGGCCCTTGACCGGGCCGCGCTCGCCTCCATTCGCGCGTCCAACCCCTTCCCGCCTTTGCCTCAGCAGTTCACCGGCAAGCATCTGGTGCTGGAATTCATCTATTTCTACAACCTGGGCACGAACTATTGAATGGTTCGGCCTCGTCGGCTAGAATCAGAAACGGGGAATTCAGGGGGTTGAGAAGAGATCTCTTGCAGAGCCACATCTCTGATTTTCCGCGACATTTGAGCCTTTCGGCCCCGTCATCACGACATGGAGAAACCTTCAAGGCTGCAATTGCTCGGAGCTTTCCTGCTGCTTGCCCTGATTCTTTGCATACTGCTGGGCGGTTATCTTTATCGAGTATGGTTGATGAGATAGTTCAGAATTATCCTCTGATCGCCATCGCCGGTCCTACAGCATCCGGCAAGTCAGAGCTTGCGATTTTTCTGGCCGCACGCCTGGGCGGTGAAGTTGTCAGCTACGACTCCGTTCAGTTCTATCGCGGCTTTGACATCGGGACGGGGAAACTTCCACCCGAAGAGCGCAAAGGCATTCCCCACCACCTGCTGGATTGCCTCGATCCCGCAGAGCCTTTTACGGCAGGCGACTTTCGGCGGGAAGCGGCGAAAGTGATCGACGGGATTCGCGAGCGCGGCAACCTGCCGATCCTGGCGGGAGGGACCGGCCTTTACCTGCGGGCACTGCTGACCGGGTTGTTTGAGGGACCTCCGCGTTCAGAAGAGTTGCGGACCGAGTTGCGTGCCCTGGCGAACCGCCGCGGCCGGGAGTTTGTCCACCGGCTGCTGATGCGCCTGGATCCTGCAGCAGCCTGCCGAGTTGATCCACGCGACCTGCAAAAGGTGATCCGCGCCGTCGAGGTCCGTGTCGTTGCCCGGCAGGCCATCTCTACGCTGCAGGCGCGCGGCCGCGAACCGCTGGCCGGGTACCAGCATTTCAAGATCGGGCTTAACCCGGACCGCGAGGAGCTCTACGCCCGCATCAACCGGCGCGTGGAGAAGATGTTTGCCACAGGATTGGAAGAAGAAACCCGGCGTATGCTGATGCGGCCGGATGCCCGAGCCCTCAAAGGTCTGGGTTCGTTAGGCTACCGCCAGGTTGCGGCAGCCTTGTGTGGCGAAACCACCATGGAGGCTGCCGTTCGCGACACTCAAATCGCCACCAGGCATTATGCCAAGCGCCAGATGACCTGGTTCCGGCGGGAACCTGCAATGAACTGGTTTTCAGGTTTTGGGGACGACCCGGCCATCCAGCGGCAGGTGCTGGGCGCGCTGAAAGTTTGGCTTGCATCAAAATTAAACGGGGCTTCCTGCCTGCCGAAAGTTGTATCCTTGTAAGGGATGGCAGGACCGTGACTGCATTGGCGAATAACAGGATCATTATGGAAAAACAACAGAACATACAGGACGGTTTCTTAAATTCCCTGCGAAAGGAAAAATCGCTGGTCACGATTTATCTGATGAGTGGCGTCAAGCTCACCGGAAGAATTCGCAGCTTTGACAAATTCGCCGTTATTCTGGACAGCAACGGCATGGAACAGTTGATCTTCAAGCACGCGATTTCAACCGTGCTGTTGAATCGCGCCAACAACACTGCAGCTTCGTCGGCGTCCCCGGGAGGTTAGTTGGTAATTCTCCAGCAGCAGGCCTTTGAGAAAGCGTTCCTGGTGGGGTGGGTCCAGACGCGGAGGGGGAGAATTGTTGCTGATTACGACCCGGAAGAAAGTCTGGAGGAACTGCACGAACTGGCTGAAAGCGCTGGCGTCCACGTGGTGGGCTCCGTGTTGCAACGCTTGCCGGAAGCTGACGCCGCGACCCTCGTGGGGCGGGGCAAGGCGCGCGAGATTTACGACGAGGCCCACGCCGCCCATGCTGACGTGGTTCTCTTCGATCACGATCTGACCCCGACACAGCTTCGCAACCTGGAATCGGTGCTTCACTCCAAGGTGGTCGACCGCACCCAGCTCATCCTTGACATCTTTGCACGGCGCGCCCGAAGCCGTGAAGGCCAGTTGCAGGTGGAACTGGCCCAGTTGACGTATCTTCTGCCCCGCCTTTCCGGACATGGCACTCGCCTTTCAAGGCTCGGCGGAGGCATCGGGACAAGAGGACCCGGTGAACAGCAACTGGAGTTTGACCGGCGCCGAATCCGCGCCCGCATCCAACGGCTGCGGCGTGGAATCGCCAAAGTGCGCTCTGAGCGTTCTCTGCACCGTGCCCACCGCCGCGACCAGCGATTCCTCACCGTGGCCCTGGTCGGCTACACGAATGCGGGCAAATCGACTCTGTTTAATGCCCTCACCCGCGCGCGAGTTTCAACCTCAAGCCGGCTCTTTGCGACCCTGGATCCTACGGTCCGGGCCATCCACCTCCCCTCCCACCGGCAGGTGCTTCTTTCAGATACCGTGGGATTCATTCGCAAGCTGCCTCCGCACGTTGTGGCGGCCTTTCGCGCCACTCTTGAAGAGCTGGAGGACGCCAGCCTGCTTCTGCAGGTGATGGATGCCTCCCATTCGCAGCGGCATCAGCACGAAGCCACCGTGGAGAGTCTGCTGGAAACAATGGGTCTGGCCGGAACGCCCCGGCTGGTGGTTTGGAACAAGATTGACCTGCTGGATGAGCCGTCGCGGGCGCGTCTGCCCAAGGGCCCCAGGCAGGTGGCGGTTTCGGCTGTCACCGCTGAGGGCTTCGGGGCACTGCACGAGGCGATTGACAGAGCCCTCGAAGAAGACCCGATTGTTGAGACGGAGTTTGAGTTTTCTGCCGGCGATGGCGAACGTCTGGCGCTTCTTTACCGCGCGGGTAACGTCCTTTCCACTCGTTATAAGGACAATCGTGTGAGGGTCCGCGCGCGTCTGGCAAAGTCGCTTTGGCAGAGGCTGGAATCAGAAAACAAACCGAGCTTAAGCCTTCTGGCCCATCGCTAACCCCCCTGTATTTTCGCGGCTTGGAAACCTGTGGAAAAAGTTGTGGAAAAGAGATTGCCCGTAGCGCCAGTAGCGGCTGGGGTGAATCTGGCTAAAAACAACGTTTTTAACGCAGATTTTTGAACGCCCTTTTGTTTCAATAACTTAAGCATCGACTAATGAGGGATTTCTTAATGAATGAGCAAGATTCATGGTCTGACCGGGCCGGAAAAGGCTGCCGGAGTTTTGCACAAATGCTGGGCCGGGGAGTTTCATGCAGTTGTAGCCTGCCACCCCCTGATTTTGCCGGTTAAATCAATCCCTCAGGGTTATAGGCTCTTTGGGTAGCCGTAGCCTGCTTGCCGCCGCCCGGCACGGCAACGGCTCAGGAGGCGGAAAGGGGCAGAGGGCCGTCATAAAAATGGAAGCCTTTTTCCCCACCTAGCCTGCTAATTCACAGATAGGTCCGGGGGTGCCACTTGCTTGTGAGGTGTGCGAAGTTAAAGCAGACACGTTCGGCTTCGCAGTGTGGACCTGAAGTGCGTGGGGAACTTTTCATGCGTCAGGCGGAAACGGAAGAGAAGACTCAGATCTTCAGGCCTCCTGCCGGAAGCCTTTTCGAAAATGGAGAAGTACGTGAAAATCTCTCCGTTAACTTCACTGACTTTCATTGACACCCTGCATTGCGTTGGCTATAGTGGGGGTTGTCAGTCAAGCTCCCTGCTGAAATTCGTGGGATAGCCCGGCGAGAGGGTCTTTCTTCCGTGATGTTCCGCCGGGGAAGCAAACTCCAAATTGATATGAATTTGCCTCTTTCACTGACGATCCTTAGGATCTTTTTTGTTCCCCTCATCGTCGTTCTAATGCTGACGAAGGGAAACAACATGGATATCTGGGCGGTGGCGGTGTTCCTGCTGGCATCAGCCACCGATTTGGCTGACGGGTATCTGGCGCGGAAGCGAGGGCAGGTGACGGCGCTGGGAATTCTGCTGGACCCACTTGCTGATAAGCTGCTGACGGCGTCAGCCTTTATTTCACTGGTTTGGCTTCATCTGGTTCCGGCGTGGATGGTGGTTATCATCGTGGGGCGCGAGCTGGCCGTCACCGGACTTCGCTCCATTGCCTCGGCGCAGGGAATGTTGCTCCAGGCTTCTGAGCTGGGCAAGACGAAAATGGTTCTGCAGGTGGCCGCCATCAGCCTGATTACCCTCGAGCCCCGCTTCCCGTCTACCTTGCTCTTTGGCATGATCCTGCTCTGGTTGGTCGTGGTGTTTGCGCTCATTTCAGGCACGCAATACTTCTGGGATTTCCGCAGGAAAATGGAAGCCCGATTAAAGCATCAGATTTCTGGACAACTGGTGGTGATACCGGGCGGTAAGGATAAAGAGGGCGAGAAGGATGCCGCCGCTCACTGAAGAGGACGGGAAGATTCTGCTGAGGCTGGCCCGGCAGGCGATGGAAGAAGGCGTTTGCGGAACGGGGGAGGCGAAGGAGCTTCCAGGCCCCGCGCCGTCCCTTCTGGAACCCCGGGGAGCTTTTGTCACCCTCCACAAGCACGGAGAGCTGCGCGGTTGCATCGGGCACGTACAGACCTCTGCTCCTCTTTACAAGACAGTGCAGGAATGCGCCGTGGCTGCAGCGCTTTCCGATCCACGCTTTCGCCCCGTAACGCCCGATGAGGCGCCTTCGTTGCACATGGAAATCTCGGTCCTCAGCATGCCGGCTGAGATTGCTCCGGATCAGATTGTGATTGGCCAGCACGGCCTGATCATCACCCAGGGCTGGCGGCGCGGTCTCCTCCTCCCCCAGGTTCCCGTCACCTGGCATTGGAACCGCGACCAGTTCCTGGACGAAACCTGCCTGAAGGCGGGGCTTCCCTCAGACGCCTGGAAAAAGGGCGCGCGAATCGAGGCCTTTACGGCAGAGGTCTTTGAAGAACCGCCCGGTCCCTCCGTTTCATCCCCTCCCGAAGGCACTGGCTCTCACCTTTCGACCCACTAACCTCCCCTTGCCCGCCAGGCTATTCCTACCTGTATTGGTATCAATTCTATTTTTTTGGAGGATGCGAAAAAGCTCTTGACATCATAATTGGGTATGCTAATAATTTAGCATAGTGCTAACAGGTTAGCACAAGGAGGGCCCGTGGCCAATCATGACGATCATAAACTCAGCCGTCGCGAGCGCCAGATCATGGATGTTCTTTATCAGCGCCAGCGGGCCTCCGCGGCGGAAATCCGCGGAGCGCTTCCCGATGCTCCCGGCTATTCGGCGGTGCGGGCGCTTCTGCGCATTCTGGAGGAGAAGGGACACATCCGGCACGAAGAAAAGGACCTCCGCTACGTTTACTTTCCCACGGTGCCGCGCGGACGCGTCCGGCGCAGAGCGTTGAGGCACGTGGTAGACACATTCTTTGAAGGGTCTGCCGCCCAGGCTGTGGCGGCGCTGCTGGATGCCTCGACGGCGCAGGTAACCGACGAGGAACTCGACCGCATTTCAGAGTTAATTGAACAGTCCAGAAAGAATGGTGCCTCATGACCGGAATTTTCCATTCACTCATACAGGTGACGCACTTTCCTTCTGGCTTTTCCGGGTGGGTCCCCACTCTTCTTTCGGAGGTTCTCATTAAGGGAACAATCCTGTTGCTGTTTGCCGCCGCCGTGGCCCTGGCACTGCGGAGCGCTTCGGCTGCCACTCGTCACCTGATCTGGACTCTGGCGCTGAGTGCGATTCTGGTATTGCCCGTATTGGCGCTGACGCTTCCGGCCTGGGAAGTTCCGATCTTTTCATCGTCTGCATCTGTCACCGCGAGCGAGGCATCGAGGATTCAGCGCGAACTGTCGGCAAACACAATGAAGGATCAGCCCGTTCAAGTCACTGCGGCAAGGCAACCGGCCAAGCCGGCGTGGCCCGGCGCGCTCCTGTTCGTATGGGCGATCGGATCAATGCTCTTGTTGGCGCGGATGGTGGTTGGGGAGACCCGCGTGCGCAGACTTACCGGGAGTTCGCGACAATTTCAGATTCGCCAGGCAAATTCAGTTCTTGAGCGCTCCCTCAGGCACCTTCGCATTTCCTGTGCGGTCGAACTGCGCACCAGCGCAGAAATCGGCATTCCATTTACACGGGGAATCTTCCGCCCGGCGATCTTCTTGCCCGACGTGGCCCGCGAGTGGACGCGAGCACGGCTTGAGTTCGTGCTGGCTCACGAACTGGCTCATGTCTACCGGCACGACTGTCTGACGCAGATCCCGGCCCAAATCGCTTGCGCTCTCCTCTGGTTTCATCCTCTTGTCTGGTTTGCGGCTTTTCAGATGCGTCAGGAGCGCGAACGGGCGTGTGATGACATGGTCCTGAATCTGGGCCACCCGGCAGCTGACTATGCGGAATTCCTGGTGATGCTGGGCCGCAGCCGGCGGAGGCTCACTCCCGCATGGTCATCGAGCATCGCCATGGCCCAATCCTCTCAACTGGAGGTTCGTATGAAAGCGTTGCTTGATTCCAAGCTAAATCGCAAACCTTTGGCGGCTAGCCGTATTCTGTTTGCCGCGGTTATTGCAATCGCGTTGCTCGTGCCGGCAGCGGCGATTCGCGCCACCGCCAAACATGCCACAGGAAACATTTCCGGCACCCTGCATGATCCCAGTGGGGCCGTCGTTCCCGGGGCGGGCGTCATCCTTATCAGCTCAGAGACACAAACTCGAATTGCCTCCCGCACCGGTGACGACGGAACTTTCAGTTTCCCGGCGGTCCCGTCAGGCCGTTACCGGCTTGAGTTCGCCAAGCCGGGGTTTGCCCGCACACTGACCGGAGAATTTGAGCTGGGGCCTTCACGGGACCTCCATCAGAATTTCACGCTGAATCTCGGGTGGGTATCGGAGGAACTTGTCGTGCGTGGGCATAGGCCCGCCGAAGCCGCCACCGTACAACATCACCCGCCGCGACGCATTCGCGTTGGGGGCCTCGTACAGGGAGCTAAGCTCGTCAAGATCGTAAAGCCGGCTTACCCTGAGAGCGCCGAAAAGCAAGGAACGGAAGGCACGGTTATCCTGCGGGCTGTCATTGGGACGGATGGCCAGATTCTTTCTCTCGAACCCTACAACGGTGCTGCCCCTGCACTGATTAAGGCCACCATGGACGCTGTCGGCCAATGGCGATACCAGCCGACGCTGTTGAACGGGGTTCCGGTGGAGGTTGCGACCACTATCACGGTGGTTTTTCGACTGGATCAGTAATCCGGCAATGTGTCTTTTGCAGGCGGCCGGGACATTCTGCTACACGCTGATTCAACAGCTTCAATTTGACAGGTCCTTGTGGGTGTGGCGCTGGGAGAGGATTGGCGTTTCGGCCAGGGTGGGTGAGGAATCCAACCGACGACGGGGACGAACCGGCAACCCATGGCGAAACCGTAGGTTGGGTCCGTCCCCGCCTGCCCCCGCGTCGGTAAGTGAACAGGACCATTTACAGACAGGGGGACCCCGTTTGTCGGACCTTCCTGATCACACCGGTGCTCCGGCGAAACGTGGCACAGTGCTGTTTCCTGGATGTCCGGAGGTTTTCCTGGCATTAGGACAAGCAAAGGAAACAGCCTTGCCGATGGCCGGCATCTCAAGGGTCCGAATAATGGGCTTTCCACCCCTGCAAGTACAGACAAGAGCGTTTTGGACGACAGAAGCCGGATCCTGTTCCCTGACAAGAAAAATGCCCCGGGGGGAGCCCTGTTCCACGCCCAGAATTTCCACGCAGTACATACCTTCACCCAAGGCCCCGTAGTAGAGAGCGTAGTCCCCTTGAGGCAGGACTATCTCGCCCCACGCAGCATCGAACGGCAGAGTAAACCTCCCGGTAAATTCAGCCATGCGGAGACCGAGAGCGCCTGCCGCAGCCGTGCCGACGCGTGAAATTACCGGGAAAACCCCAACCAAGGTCGTATGGTTACGGATGTTCATGAGCATCACCCCTCCCGCACTACGGAATATCCGCCACCAGTTGGCTGGGGTTCTCCCTGCCTCAGCGCGTGGTCCCTCTCCCCACGGCTTCACCTGGTTTACTGCCTTTGTCTATATAAGCGGGAATTGGCGTCCAAAACTGTCACCGCCGGTGAAGAAAATCTTCAAGTCATTTGGTTTGTTGGATCGGCGTTAGCCGGTGTGATATTCTTCTGCCACACGGCATTAAGATCCTGCGGAGGGGAAGTGGCATGCGGCAGGGGGCATCATCAAATGAGGTGACGCTCTTGCTCCGAGCCTGGGGCGAAGGTGATGTGCAGGCCCTGGATCGCCTGGCGCCCATTGTCTACCAGGAACTGCACCGTATCGCGCGTGGTTACATGGCGCGCGAGCGGACTGACCATACCCTCCAAACGACCGCGCTGGTCAACGAGGCCTACGTCCGGCTGGTTGACGCCCGCCAGGTGACCTGGCAGGACCGTGCTCATTTTTTTGCTGTTTGCGCGCGGGCGATGCGCCGGATTCTGGTGGATCATGCCCGTTCGCGAGGTTATGTAAAGCGTGGGGGTGGGAAGCTGCACGTCCAGTTTGATGAAGCTTTCGGGATGGAGTGGTCCGCTGACTCAAATCTTCTGGAGCTTGACGAAGCGCTTGACCGGCTCTCGGCACTCGACCCGAGAAAGGCCAGAGTGATCGAAATGCGCTTTTTTGGCGGCTTGAGCGTGGAGGAAACTGCCGAGGCGCTCGGGATTTCCCCGGAAACAGTAATGCGGGACTGGAAGCTGGCCCGGGCCTGGCTTTATCGGGAACTGAGCGCGGATCAACGCCATGGAGCCTGAACGCTGGTTGCAAATTGAGCAGCTCTACCACGCAGCGCTGGAGCTCGATGCAAGCAAGCGCGCAGCCTACCTGGCCAAAGCCTGCGCCGGGGACGAGATGCTGCGAAGCGAAGTGGAGTCGCTGCTCGAGAGCGACGCCCAGGCGGGAGAGTTTATAGAATCGCCTGCCATCGAGGTGGCGGCGCGGGCACTGGCAGCGGACGGCCAATTGCCGGGTTCATCCACGTCGGCCCTGGAGGCCGGGACGACGGTCTCGCACTATCGCCTGTTCGCAAAGCTGGGCCGCGGCGGCATGGGGGAAGTCTACCGGGCTCAGGACACCGCGCTCGGGCGCGAAGCCGCGTTGAAGTTCCTGCCTGATGAGTTCCTGCAAGACCCACAAAAGCTCGAACGTTTTCGGCGGGAGGCCTGGTCAGCTTCCGCTCTGAATCATCCCAATATCTGCACCATTTATGAAATCGGCGAGCACGAGGGGCGGCTCTTTATCGCCATGGAACTGGTGGAGGGGAAGACGCTTGCTGAAAAGCTGAAGGACGGGCCTCTGGCGATTGAAGAAGTCATGTCAAACTCGCGCCAGCTTGCCGAGGCGTTGGAAGAAGCCCACGAGCATAACATCGTCCACCGTGACCTGAAGCCGGCCAACGTGATGGTCACGGCGAAGGGCCGCGTCAAGATATTGGATTTCGGCCTGGCAAAGCTGGTACGGACGGTCGAGGCGGATGCGCCAACCGAGGAAAGCCTGTTCATGACCCAGGCAGGAGCCGTCATGGGCACTGTTCCTTACATGGCGCCGGAGCAGTTGCGTGGCGAACCTGTGGATGCACGCACTGATCTTTACGCCTTCGGGGAACTCGTTTATGAGATGGCGACGGGGCAGCGTCCATTTCGCGAAACCCAAACCAACCGGCTGATCTCGTCCATTCTGACCCGGTCGCCTCAACGTCCGTCCGAATTGAATCCGGAGATTTCGGAAGAGCTCGAAGCCATCATCCTCAAAGCCATGGAAAAGGACCCGGTGAACAGGTATCAGTCCGCTCGGGAACTGATGGCGGACCTGGGCCCGCCGGACAGCGCTTTAAGGCTCCCGCTTTCGGCTTCCAGAAGGGTAGAGCCCGTCACCGCGGCACCACGCTCGAAAGTAAAGCTCGCCCTCATTGCCGGGTTTGCCCTGGCCGTCCTGGCATTGCTGCTCTTCATTTTGGTTCCTGCTCTTCGACGGCAGTTGATCAGCTCGTCGTCCACCAATGCCCTTCCCGAACAGAAGAAGCTGGCCGTGCTGCCTTTCTCTGTGATTGGCGGGGACGCCGGCGACAACGCATTCAGCCGTGGCCTTGCTGAGACATTGTCTGCAAAACTCACCCAGCTTTCTTCCGGTCGTTCTGTGCAGGTGGTCCCGGTCCGGGAATTGTCCGCACGGCACGTCGAGACCCCCAGTGATGCCAGGAGGGTCTTTGGCGTGAACCTGGTGCTGACCGGAAGCCTCGAACGGGCAGGCAATCGTTTTCGCATCTCTTATGCGCTGGTGAATCCATCCTCGGGTTTCCAGGTCAGCGCCGATACCCTCACGCTCCCGGCGTCAAATCCTTTTGGGATCGAGGACCAGGTGGTTGAGGGGACCGCCGGGATGCTGGGGCTGCACGTCCAGGCTGCCGAGCGGCAGCAGGTGGAAGCGCACGGCACGCAGGAAGCGAGCGCGTTTCAGGACTATCTGAAGGGGCTTGGGTACCTGCAGAACTACGATAGGACAGAAAACGTTGACAAGGCGATCGATTCTTTTCAGTCAGCTCTCAAAGTTGACTCGAATTATACGCTCGCCTACGCCGCGCTGGGGCAGGCCTACTGGCGGAAGTTCGATACCACGCAGGACACGGATTGGGTAAACAGGGCCCAGAAGTCCTGCAGCCATGCGGTGACGCTGAACGCAAATCTTGCCGATACGCATCTTTGCCAGGGGATCATGCAAGGCGGCACCGGCCGTTACGCTGAGGCGGTTCAGCAGTTTCAAAAGGTTCTCGATATTGAACCGGCCAATACTTTTGCCTATGAAGGCCTGGCCAACGCCCAATACAACCTGAAGAGGACCAGTGAGGCTGAGGCAACTTACCAGCATGCCATCAGCGTTCGGCCCAACTACTGGGCGCCTTATAACTGGCTGGGAGTGCTTTATCTCCATACAGGCAAAACCGCGAGGGCCGCAGAGATGTTCCGGAAGGTCACCCAGCTTGCGCCCGGAAACCATCAGGCTTTTTATAATCTGTGCGGGGCAGACTACCTGCTTGGGAAATGGGATGAAGCGGAAGAAATGTGCAAGAAATCCCTCGCCATCCGTCCCAACGGAACGGCGTATT
>Ga0315556_1000730_pt1 | contig 20501 bp, 15 predicted proteins | sample SalMarSW160310MG_FD_202112 | JGI IMG/M metagenome (GOLD analysis project Ga0315556, IMG submission 202112) | Salt marsh sediment microbial communities from the Plum Island Ecosystem LTER, Massachusetts, United States - Salt Marsh Sediment SW1603-10 ...
GGCAGTCCCACCAAGACCCAGATGGTCGACGGCGCCGGCGGCCGCAGTCAGCTGGCGCAGCTCGTCACGGTGCTGATCGTGTTCCTGGTCCTGCGCTACTGCACGGCTCCACTGGCGTACCTGCCGGAGGCCGCCCTGTCGGGCGTGGTGTTCCTGATCGGCCTGGAGCTGATCGACCTCGATGGCATGCGCCGGATCCGTGCCGAGCGCCCCTGGGAATTCCGGGTGGCACTGGGTACGACGGTGGTCGTGGTGTGCTGGGGGGTGGAGCCGGGCATCCTGTTCGCCAGCGTCCTGTCGCTGCTGGTGCACACCCGGCACGGCTATCGCCCGAAGAACGTCCTGATCACCACCGAGCAGGGGCACTGGCGCACACGGCCGGTCGGCAGCGGAGCCCAGATGGAACCGGGGCTGATGGTCTATCGGTTCACGCACAGCATGTACTACGCCAACGCCCAGTTGCTTGCGGAACAGGTACTGGCAATGGCCCGCGACGCGCAACCGCCACTGGTGTGGTTCTGTATCGATGCCGCCGCCGTCGACGACGTGGACTATACCGCGGCCGAGACCCTGCGTTCGCTGTGCATGCTGCTGCAGCAACAGGGCATCCGCCTGGTGTTCGCCGTGGTCGCGGACGATGTCCGGGACGAGCTGGAACGGTCCGGGCTTGCCCGGCTGGTCGGCCGGGAGGCCTGGTTCGAGTCGGTCAACGACGTGGTGAACGCCTATCGCAACCGGGAATGACACCGCAAGCCGGCGCGCGGCGGCAGACGCCTGTGCCACGCCGGTCTGTTACATTCGGGACACGGGACAGGGAAACGACGGACATGAACAACGTCACCGCAACGGCTGATCCGGAGCCGCCACTGAAGCGTGAGGCCATCGTGGCCGCGCTGGGTGTGGTGTTCGGCGACATCGGTACCAGCCCGCTGTATGCCTTGCGCCAGAGCTTCGCCGGCAGCGGTGCGCCGGTCCTCGACCGGCCCGAACTGCTGGGTGTGCTGTCCCTGATCCTGTGGGCGCTGGTGCTGGTGATCTCGATCAAGTACCTGGCGTTCGTGCTGCGCGCCGACAACCAGGGCGAGGGCGGCATCATCGCCCTGGTCGCCCTGCTCAATCCCTGGCGCAGCCGGCCCGTCGAGTTGCGCTACTGGCTGATGCTGCTGGGCCTGTTCGGTGCCTGCCTGCTGTATGGCGACGGTACCATCACGCCGGCCATCTCCGTACTGAGTGCCATCGAGGGTCTGCACGTCGCCGCACCGGGGCTGGCCCGCTTTGTCATTCCCATCACGATTGCAATCCTGGTCGCGCTGTTCGCCGTGCAACGGCACGGCAGCGCCACGATCGGGCGACTGTTCGGCCCGGTAATGCTGGTCTGGTTCCTGGTACTGGCCCTGCTGGGCGTGCGCGGTATCGTTCAGGCGCCGGAGGTACTGGCCGCGTTCAACCCCGGCTATGCGGTGCGGTTTCTGGTCCACAACGGCATGACCGGCTTTCTCACCCTGGGTGCCGTATTCCTGGTGGTCACGGGTGGCGAGGCCCTGTATGCCGATCTCGGCCATTTCGGCGCCTCCCCGATCCGGCGCGCCTGGTTCCTGGTCGTGTTCCCGGCACTGGTCCTGAATTACCTCGGCCAGGCCGCGCTGCTGCTGCACCAGCCGGAGGCCATCCGGGCGCCGTTCTTCCTGCTGGCGCCGGACTGGGCGGCCATGCCGCTGGTGGCGCTGGCCACCGTGGCGACGATCATTGCCTCGCAGGCCGTGATCAGCGGCACCTTCTCGCTCACCCGCCAGGCGATCCAGCTCGGGCAGTTACCGCGCATGCAGGTGATCTTCACCCAGGCGGACGAGGCCGGCCAGGTCTACCTGCCGCTGGTCAACTGGCTGCTGATGTTCGCCTGCGTGGCGCTGGTGACCGGGTTCGGCAGCTCCGCCGCACTGGCATCCGCCTATGGTGTCGCGGTCTCCATGGACATGGTCGTGACCACCCTGCTGGCCGTGAACGTGGCACGGCGCTTCGACTGGTACCCGTGGCTGGCCGTGACCGCCGGCGCCCTGTTCCTGGTGATCGACAGTGCGTTTCTCGGCGCCAATCTCGACAAGATACCCAGCGGCGGCTGGTATGCCCTGCTGGTCGCCGGCCTGGTCTTTCTGCTGATGTGGAGCTGGCGCGCAGGCCGCGCCCTGCTGGCAAAGCGGCTGGCACAGCGCGGTATCAGCCTGGGAGTATTCCTGCAGCAGATCGATGCCGACCCGCCATACCGCGTACCGGGCACCGCGATCGTGATGACCGGTCACGACGACCTGTACGTGCCGGTGTCACTGGTCCATCACATGGCCTGCACCCGGGTGCTGCACGAGCGGGTGATCCTGCTGACCGTGACCATCGAGGACCGTCCGCACGTGCCGGCCTCCGAGCGGCTGGACTGTGACAATCTCGGCCAGGGCATCGTGCGCATGCGCGTCCACTACGGCTTCTCGCAACCGCCGAACATCCCCATCGCACTCAAGCTGGGAGTACACATCGGTTGTCCGATCGACATCGATTCCGTGATCTACCTGCTCGGTCGTGAAACGCTGATTGCCCGCCGCGACCTGCCCGGACTGCCGTACTGGCAGGAAGTGATCTTCATCTGGCTGGCGCGCAATGCCTCGCGCGCCACCGCGTACTACCACCTGCCGGAAGCACGCGTGCTGGAACTCGGCCTGCAGGTGGGACTGTGACACCCGGCAGCCGGTTCCCCGGCGCCACCCGGATGACGGCCGAGGCGCAGCTGCACCGGTGCTGCCTGCACGACGCGCGGTCATCGCCGGCATGAACCAAACCCTGCAGGCAGTGTCTACCGGCACAGGATTCACACGAAGCAACGGAGCACACACCATGGACAACCTGAGTAACACATTCAGAAAGATCGCATTACCTTTCCTGCTTGCCGCGTTCACCGCTTCCGTAACCCCGGCGCTGGCCGGTACCGCCACGCCGGCCACGCCGGCCACGACGCACGCCACCCAGGCCAAGCAGGATACGATAGCCCGGGCAAAGCAACAGGCCCTGGAAAAGGATTCCCGGTACAGCAAGGAGGCGGTATCCGCGATCCACTCGGTACAGCACGCCATCACCCTGCTCGACCAGGGCAAGAACGACGAGGCCCTGAAGGCGCTGCAGGATGCCGACGGCAAACTGGAGGTCGCCATCGCCGCGGACCCGGCGCTGAAAATGATTCCGGTCTCGGCCGACGTGACGACGATCGACCTGGAGACAACACCAAAGGCGGTCAGCGAGGCCATCGACTCGATCACCTACCTGCTGGAGGCCGGCAACGTCCAGCAGGCCCGCACACAGCTGAACCGGCTAAGCAGCCAGATCGTCGGTACCTACGTGTACCTGCCGACGGCAACCTACCCCGACGCCATCAAGCGGGCCGTCGCGGAAATCACGGAACAGCACGGCAAGCAGGCGCGCGCCACACTGGCCACCGCCATGGATTCACTGGTCGAGGAAACCGTGGTGACACCGATCCCCGTGATCATGGCGCAATCCGCGATCCTGGCCGCGGAGAAGGCGCAGGACACGGACCGGGACCAGGCATTACAGGATCTTGATTATGCGTCCGAACAGATCGAAACGGCCAAACGGCTGGGTTATTTCTTTGCCAACAAGGATGATTATAACCAGCTGACCGGACACATCGACACGCTCCGCAGCGCGCTCACCGGCAAGAGCAAGATCGCCGAGCTGTTCGACAACGTAAAACACAGCCTGGAAAAACTGCTCGACCACGAGCACAACGGTCACGCACCTGCGGATACCGGCAAACCCGCGGACAAGGGCGCGCAGACTGTACCGGCGAAATAACCGGCCGTTATACATCTGCACGACAAGCCACGGAAGGAGAGACATGACCATGAATCCGGACAAACCCATGGACTCGAACTGGCGTGACAGCATCTTTCGCCAGCGTGAAGAGCTGGCACGGATGCTGCGCGAACCGATCGCGATGCTTGCAAGGCAATGCATCCCGGTCTGGGGCGACCGGGAGCGTTTGAACGAAACCCTGCTGCAGGGTTTCTCCGGCATACCGTATTGCAGCTACCTGTACGTCCTCGATAACGAGGCCGTGCAGCTCTGCGACAACGTCGTCGAGTCCGGCATCATGCCCGGTCACTTCCAGCGCAACCGTTCCGAACGGCCCTACATGCAGGAAACCATACCGGCCTGGGGTTTCCTGCTGTCCGACGCCTACATCAGCCTGGTCGCGCACCGCCCTTCGCTGACCGCGCTGCAGGTCGTGCTGTCGGATGCAGGCAGCCAGCTGGGCTATCTCGGTGCGGACTTCGACCTGCGCAAACTGCCGGTGACCTCGGGGCTCTACCAGGAGCCCGGCGAATGGCGCCAGGTCAAGGGCGACCCGGCGATCCGCAGCGCCCTGTTCATGCAGACCCGGGTCGAGAGTCCGATGGACCGCAATCTCGAGAACGCCATGTCCATACTGGAGGAACTGCTGACCGAGCGTGGCATCTTCCAGTGCCAGATCCACTTCTCGAGCAGCCAGGTCACGATCTGGACCATCGACGATCCGCTGCGCTACCGCATCCTCGATCAGGAGGTGCTGACCGATCCCGACATCTGCCTGGTCTACCCGTCACGGCCGTACCCGGCCGATGCCGTCATCCCGGCTACCGAGGTCGCCCGCATCCTGGACGGCATGCAGGCGCTGCGCCTGATCGACGCCAACATCTACCTGCGGACGGCCTCCATCAACCTGTACAACGGCATGCTCAGCCTGACCTTCTCCTGTGACGGATCACACTACATGCGTTACGAGGAGTTCCTCGCCAGGGGCATTGCCTTCTGGTCCGGGATTGCGGCCTGAACCGGTCGTCGCCGTCGTGCGGTAACGGCTGCCCGCACGACGGCCGCGGGTCACTGCTGTTTCAGGCCGCAGGACGAATCCATGTCGAAACTCACCTTGACGTCGAGGGTCTTGCCCTCATCATCGTCCTTGCCCTGCAGGCCGGTACCGGTCATGGTGCCGACCAGCCTGCGGTGACCGGGAACGGCATCATGCGTGGTCAGCGTCATCGTGCCCGGCCCGCGAAACTCCCGCTGGGTGACCGAGTAGTCCTCGGCCGTCCTGCGGAAGGTCACCTCGATGTAGTCCAGCCGGAAATCGCCGGTTGCCCCGGTCGCGACCGGCCCTTTCGACATATTGGTGACCCACACCTCGTCGAAATCCTTGCCGCCCGGCATCGACAGCATGAAATTCGCCCACATCTTCGGGTTGCACAGGCCCCGCAGGCCGGTCTTGTCCTCACCCTTGTGGCCGGTGAAGGTGCCGGTGATGGCACCGCTGGTCTGTGCCGTGACCGAGCGGACGACCGGCGCCAGCACCCCGAGCGGGGGACCGTACGGACCCAGTTCGACCTCCTGCTCCTGCCCGTCGTCGCCCGACGGTTCACTGCTGTTCCCGCAACCGGCCAGTACCGCACAACACAACAGGATTCCATAGACAGGTTTCATGGTATTTCTCCCCTCGTACGTTTCGCTCAATGAATCGTGATCGCCGGCGTTACGCCCGGCTAGCCGGGATTGCCGCATTGCGCCGGGCCCTGGACCAGGCCGGCGCCAAAAGTCGCATCGCGGCCGGGTGCACCGAGGTCCTGCGCAGCCTGCTCCAGCTGCCGGATCACGTCCGGCCAGGGACGCGCGGGACCGGCCTGGCGCGCGGCCACCAGCGCAGCGGTCACCAGCGGCGCGGCAAACGAGGTACCGGAGACATACGCCTCCTGGTCCATGCGTGGCACCGGCACGTCCACACCGGGCGCCGCGAAGCGGATGTAGTCACCGCGGTTGGCCTTGCGATAGACGTGCCGGTCGGCATCCACCGCCGTCACCGCGATCACGCCTTCCTGTGCCGCCGGATACACGGGTGGCGCATCGGGTCCGTCATTCCCGGCGGCCGCCACGACCGGGATCCCTGCACCAAGGACCCGGCCGATGGCCGCCTCCAGGATCAGGTTGCGCGGACCGCCCAGGCTGAGATTCATTACGTCGACATGTTGCAGCACCAGCCAGTTCAGCCCCTGCACCAGCCACTCGACCGTGGCGTCGACGTGCTTGCCATCGCGCTGGCGCATGACCTCGGCGACCCACAGCGTCGCGGCCGGTGTCAGACCGGTACCGTGGCTCCCCGTCAGCAGTGCCGCCACCGCCAGTGCATGATCGGGAGGCGCCGGCTGTAATCCATGTGTGACGAAGTTCTTGCGGGTAATGGCAGCGCCCTGCAGTGCAGCATGCCGGTCCGGCACGGTGCCATCGACCATCCCGATGCGGAATCCCCGGCCACAGTTCGCATGCCGCTGCGGCCAGGCAAGCAGGCGCGGGGCGTAACTGCCGGTCGCCGCATCGCCCTGCAGGGTCAACCGATGGTTGAAATCGGCCCACAGGTCGGGTACCTGGCCGCGCAACTGTGCCAGTGCGTCGCGCGGCGCCAGGCCCGGCGGCAACCGCAGGGTCGTCACGACCAGGCCGAGACCCGCCAGCACGCTGCGGCGTTTGACGGCGAGACCGAGCGGCTGCGCGCTGGCCAGTACCTGCTGTGCCTGCTCCAGGTTGATCGTCACCACCAGCAACTCGCCCGGTTCGATCGATTCGTCCGCCGCTGTATTGCCGGTACTGTCAGCGGGCAACTGCGGCGGCGGCGGAAGTGCGCCGTTGATCAGCGAACCACCGCCGGCGGGCACTCCCGATGTGGCGGTGCCGCTCGCATCCCCGCCGGACGCGGTATCCTGTGCGGGCGGCGCACCGTTCCCGATCGGTATCAGCCGTGACGGCGGCGCAGCCGGCGTCAACGCCCTGGCCGGTGCTGCAGCCGCGGCACAGACCTGGAAGTTCCGGTCGGTGTTGCCCAGCCAATGGCTGTGGTCGTTCGTTTCCAGCGCGGCGAAATACCATTGCCCGGGCTGGATCTTCGGCTCATCGGGCAACCGTACCCGCACGCGGGTATCGCTCCAGCCCTCGACCGCCAGCGGTATGCGTATCCCCGGTCCGCCCAGCGCCACGCCCCGCACGCCCTGCGTGGCACCAAAACCCGTACCCACTACGTTCAGCACATCGCCCTTGCCGATACAGCCGATCGGGCTGTACCCGTTGATGTGCGGTGCAGCGACCGGCACGACAGGGGTGACCTGCCGCAGCGGGACGCTGGGTGCTGCCGGCACGGCGGTTGCGGCGTAGGCCGCAACACTGCACAGCAGGAGAACGGGAAGCATCAGTACACGCATCCGGTCAATCCGCCTGTATGTAGGTGATTACCTGCTTGCTGGCGCGCAGGGTCTTCAGCACGGCCGTACTGTCCTTGCCGGCCACGGCCTCGGGCTCCAGTTCGATCCGGTACAGGCCGGCTGCACCGGGTCCGTCGACGATCCGCGCCCCGTGTGCACGCAGCAGCACACCGATCGCCTCTGCCGTGGCCTCCGGCGCAAAGCGGACGAGGAAGGTATGGTCGGTGCCGGCGCTGCCGGACATGGGTGTGTAACGGTCCTGGTGCCCGACCTGTACCAGCAGGACGCTTTGCACCACCAGTACGATCCCGGCAGCGATCGCGGACGGCACCAGCCAGCGCGGCAGGCGCGGACGCTCGGCACGGACACTGTGCAGGAGACGCTGCAGGCCGATCTCCCCGGCCTCCTGCTGCGGCATCTGCTGCATGGTGCCGGCCAGCGCACGCAGGAAGGCAAGTTCCTCGCGGCACTGCGCGCAGTCTTCCACGTGCTGCAGCACGTGCTCGCGTTCCGCAGCCTCCAGCGTGTCATTGACCAGCCAGGGCAGCAGTTCGGTCGGATGTTCCCGGTCTTGCATGTTCATGGCAGTACCCGCAGCTCCTCGCTCCGTACCCGGCCCGCGACCACCGCTACAGGTCGGAGCAGGCCGGTATTACTCCGTAGGTCGTACGCACCGGCCAACCGGTTCACAGGCCGGGCCCCGCCGCACCCAGGCAACCCGCCAGTGCCTTGCGTGCATGAAACATGCGCGTCTTCACCGTACCCTCCGGGATTTCCAGCGTGCGCGCAATCTCGGCGCAGGATAGTCCTTCGTAAAAGGTGAGGTAGACCACCTGGCGCTGGCCGTCCGGCAGACGCTCCAGGCAACCGCGCACCCGCTGTGCATCCTGTGCACCGGCCACCGCGGCCGGCCCCGGGTCGGGGCGTTCGTCACGGATGTCCGTATCGAGGGGATCGGCCTCGCGCCGGCCGCGTTTGCGCAACAGGTCGATGCTCTTGTGATGTGCGATGCCCAGCAGCCAGGTGCTGACGCGGGAGCGTCCGGCGAAACTGCGCGCGTTGCGCCACACCTCCAGCATGACCTCATTGAGCACTTCCGCCGCGTCGGCGGGGTTGCCGAGCCGCTGCAACGTGAAGTTGTACACACGACCCTGATAGCGCCGGTAGAAACCGGCCAGCGCGGACTGGCTGCCCGCCGCGATGCCGGCGAGCAATTCGGCATCGTCCTGCGCCTCTACCGGTTCCGTCATCCGCCGGGTTCCCGCCTCAGCGCGAGCGGAACTCGCCCAGCGGGCTCTCTGCGATCACGCTGCCGTCACTGCCGATGGCACGCACCCGCCACCAGTAACCCTGCGCGGGTTCGAGGTGATCCAGTGTCACACGGGACAACTGCGAGGCATGCTTCTCACCGGTCAGCATCATGCCGGTAACGGGCGGTCCGTCGACCGCGGGTGCCGCAGGGCTGTCCGCCGCCGTGCCCAGATCGGGCAGCTGGCCGGCCGCATTCTGCTGCGGCTTCCTGAAGATCTCCAGTTGCCAGGCCGCCGCATCGGCATCCGCCGCCCATTCGAAGCGGGTGTCCGCACCCACCAGGGCGCCCTGCCCCGGCGACAGCAGGCGGACACTGGCGGGCGGTTTCTCCGGCTGACCGGTCCGCGTAACCAGGTAGCGGACATACACCGGTTCGAATCCGCTATCCGGTTCGGTCACCCTGAAGCGCAGCAGGTACACGCCTTCCTGACCGGTCGGCAGGTTCGGGCTCCGGATACGCGTGACCTGGTTACCGGCCAGAGACTGGCGTACCAGATGCAGGGTACTGAACACCGGTTCGCCCGCCGTCGAGGCCGGCGTGGCCAGTTCCCAGTTGCCGCGCAGCTGGCCGCTGCCGGTGAACCGGATATCCAGCAGCGCATTCAGGCTGTCGTCCTTGCGCACCAGCCGTACCGTGGACTGGTCATCGAAATACAGCGCCATCTGCTCGATCTGGAACAGGCCACCGGACCCGCCGGCCAGGTACAGGTTCACGGAAGCCGTGACGAAGTTGAGATTGTCGTCCGTGAAGCTGCGTTGCAGGACAAACGTGGACCCGGCCGCGATTTGACCAATCGCGGTCGCGGCACGCATCATCGCCAGCATCACGCTGCGCGGTATCGGTACGCTGTCGGAGATGCTCACCGACCCGCCCGGGGCCACCGGACGCGAGATGAGGCGCGGGATCGTGGCGTAGACCACATCCCCGGCTGAATCCATGATCGTAACGGAACCGGAAGTCACCGTCGTGGTGCCGTTGTTGCCGGGATCGGCCAGCACGGTCCAGGTCACCGGGACACTCGCGAGCCGGTTGGATGCCGCGCTGACCGAGGGAGGGTTCCCGGTGGCACTGACGAGCAGTGCCTCGGCGTTTCCCTGGTACGCGGCCAGGACGATCATCAACAGCAGGCCTGTCAGATTTCTCATGCATTTCTCCTTTCGCCATCAAGCTCAATATACGGCCTGGCTGCCGATACGCAGGCCGGCAAAGATCTGGTACAGGTTGGTATCGTCCTGGTAGCTGCCGGTCGTGAACAGGGTGATGCCCGGGCGCACGCCCCTGGGCTGGGCAACCGTCCAGTTCACGCTCGCATTCACCACGTTGCTCCTGCTGGTGGCCGAGGCGTTATCCGTCCAGGAACGGACCAGTGAATAATCCACGGTGGTGTCCAGCTTGTTCTGGATGATCGCGTAGCGAACGGCGGCCTGCAGTGACAGGGCGCTGCTGAGCACATTATTGTCACGGTCATCGGTGCGCTGGTACTGCAGGCGCGGATCCAGGCTGAAGCGCTCGCTTAGCGGCAGGCTTGCACCCAGGTCCGAGACATCGCTGATGTAATCCGCCTGCAGGTTGGCCGTATCGCTGAACCAGGTCCGGGTATGCCCGATGTCCCAGCTCCAGCTGGACGGGGCAAATTGCGCATGCACGGCAACGGAGTCCGTACTGTCATCGATGCTGCCGCCGGCGTACCCGGCCGGGATATCGATACCCTTGCGGTCCGCATGCTGTGCAATCAGGGTCAGGTACGGGTGGTCGAACAGGCGCCTGAAGCCCGTATGTTCTTCCTGCGCGGCCGGGGAGTAGCTGCTGCCCAGGGTGGTATAGTCCGTGCGCAGGGTTGGAATGGCGGTACTGTCATCGACGTTGTCGGTTTCCCGCGCAACCAGGGCGTTGACCGCCCAGCCGCCCCAGTTGAACCCGCCGAAGGCCTGGTCGAGCAGCCGGTCCGTGGCCAGCATCGAGTTCGCAAGACTGTAGAACCAGGGGCCGACCCGCTTGTGCTCGGCCCCGACATTCCAGGTGAACGCGGAACCGCGCACCTCCTGCTGGGGATGCTGGTAGACCGCGAGCATGCCCCAGGCGTCGTCCCGGGTCGGGGCCAGTGCCGTTGCCGGGCCGTCGAAATCGGTCCGGGAACTGGCGTATTCCCCGCGCAGGCGCACACGCTGGCCCCAGGTCAGGCTGTCGATGACCAGGTCTCCCGCATTCCCCTGCACCGATTCATCGTTCCCGACCGTCGAGGTACCCACCTCGCTGCCCTGTGCATCAAGATAGGTGGCCGCGATCTGCAGGCGCTCGGGCTGGACGGCAAGCGGTGCCATGGACAGGGTGACGCCATCGGTGCGACGCCGGCTGTCCGATGCGCCGGGCCAGTTCCAGAACCCGCTGGTGGACTCGGTACGCATGGCAAAGCCGGTAATCTCGCTGCGCAGCGGATCCAGTTTCATGGTACCGGACACGCCCCGGCGCGAAAAACCGTCCAGTACGAAACTGGAGCCCGGGATCATGTGGTCACCGGCACGCAGGGCCAGCGGACCGCGCGAGACCTCGACCAGCCCGGTTGCGAGGTCGAACTTGCGCTGGTTGGCGGTCTGGTCGCGCTGGCTGTTGAAGAGCATGGCCAGGTTGCTGCTGGCCTGCCAGGACCCGTCCGCGACGCGGCCCTGCAGGTTCAGGTTGCCCTGCTGCTGGCTCTTCGCGATCGTGCTGTCGACGTGCTGGTCGGCGACTCGCCAGGTGGCGGTCAGATCGCCCGAGGCAGTAACATCCGCCTCGCGGAACGCCGCGTTCTTGCGCACCTCGAGGTTGAACTGCGCCCGTTCGACGATATTGCCGTCCGGCTGGTATTCAACCACGCGCAACTGGTGTGCGCCGTAGGCCAGCGGCTGGGGCGAACGATACACGGCCTTGCCATCCTCGACGGCGATGAACGAGGTGATATCGATGCCGTCCAGTTCCAGGCTCAACTGCTGCAGTTCGCCCGGTGGCATGGCCGGCGGCAACCGGACAGCCAGTGGATCATCGGGACGGAAGAAGCCGGCCGCCGGCGCAACCAGATCAAGTTCCCCCTGCGCCTGTACCGCACTGGCCCAGAGCAGCACCGCTGCAGCGGTCGCCACTCGCCTTGTTCTTTTCATCTCCTGACCTCCTTAATCTACAATCTACCTCCAACGCAATCACCCGGCCCCGGGTGGCGGCCGCGACCCGCGGCCTGCGCCATTACCCTCGTCATCGCAACGGTATCATGTCACCTGCAACGTGGAACGGCCACCTCCTCACCGTGCCGGCAGCATCAGCCGCCCGGCAGGCGCCGGCGCAACCGTGCCCGGTGGACGCTGGATGGCCGGGACGCGTGGACTCAACGGTAGCGGTGCAGCGCCGGGCGTCACGGCCGGCAGGTTACTGCAATTTCCCGTCACGTTGATGCGCAGGCGGAACTGGTTGTTGGTGGCACTGGTTTCCTGCAGCTTGTGCAGCGGATCCAGTGTAAGCAGCACCTCGTTCAGACCGGCCCGTAACGCAAGCATTTCCCGGTGGCCATCCCGGCCGTTTGCCGCGATGCTGTTCCAGCTGCGTACCGCAACCGGGAACCGGCCGATACGCCACTGACTGTCATAGGTACCGCTTGGTACCGGCCCGTCGTTGCGCACCGTGTACTGCACCGCGATCTCGCATACCCCGCCACGGATCGACACGGCATCCTTGCTGTCGACGCTGACGGTTGCTCCCCATTGCACGGGACTGTTACCCACGATGACCCGGGCGTCGCTGTCGAGATCCGGCAGCCCCGCGCCGTGCAGCATGGTGGGCGGTGTCCTTGGTGCGGGTACACCGCCGGGCGGCGGGTTCATGGCCGGTGCCACCCCCGCGGTACCGGCACCGGTTGCACTCACTGACGGCGTTCCGCGCACGGCGGTACCCGGCGCGGCTCCTCCCGGCAACGTCCCGCTCAGGGCCCTGGTCTGACCCAGGCCTTGCACGGACGGCACGTTCAGCGCCGCGGCGGCACCGGTGACCGTCATGGCGGCGGGATTGCGTGTCGTCAGCCGGTTGGCCGGGTCCGGCGGGTTCACGCCGCCCGGTTTCGGCGTGAGCGAATCCGCCGGCACGGTCTTCATCTTGTCACGGAGGATGCCTTCCATGCTGCCGGCCAGGGTCGGCTCCTCCTCGCCGTCGATCTCCGGTTCATTCGTAAGAACGGTCTTGACGACGAATCCCAGTGCCTGCGCATCCGCCTTGAGCCCGCCATAGAGCTTCGAGGGTACGAGCACCCGCAGCGGATCATAGCCCTCCTGCGCGACATAGGGCTGCAACTCGGAGTGCTTGGCCAGCAGCGCAGGAATCATGCCGGTCTTGAGCTTGTTCTGTTTCGCCGCGTAGTCACCGGGCAGCGTGGCACCCAGCTTGCACTCGAGTGCCTTGACCGGCAGCTTGCCGGCACCGGTGCCGTAATGGTCCTGGTAGTACTTGTCACAGTAATAGTGCAGGGTCGGACGGTGACAGGTAAGCGTCGCCGGTATCTTGGACGTCGGCGTGCTCAGCAGGTTGGGTGTCTTGCAGGAATCCGCGTACTTCGAGCCCCTCGACTTGAACCAGGCGATGATTTCCTGGGCAATGCCCTTGCCGACATGCTGCACGTTCATGCCACACTGCGCCTGTTGATAGACACTGCCCATGAGTCCGGCGCAGGACTGGTAGCTGCTCAGCGACTGGCACACCAGGGTGCCACTGAACTGTGGACACAGGCCGCTGTCGACGACATAGTCCCGGAAGTACTTGGCAAACCCGGCCTTCTGTCCCCAGAACACGTTTCCGCACCAGTCGGTGCTGGAAACCGCCTTGTACTGCGCGGCCTCCTTCGCATGTCCCAGTATCCACTGGTCCACGTGCCGGTACGGGCGGTCCTGGGTAAAGTGGTTGTAGCAGATGAATTTCACGCCCGCATCCGGACTGGTGTACTGCTTGCCCAGGTAGCCCTGCGCCGCCTGCTTGGCCACGTTCGCCACCGCGGAGGTGAGGTACTCCGACCGTTCCGTGCCCAGTTGCGGCAGCACCTTCTCCAGCACGTCCTTGCTCCAGTTGGTATCGACCGCCTTTTCGTAGACCGACTTCGCATTGGCAATCGCCGTGGCAGTGAAGTGGGGATAGAGCATGGTCTTGGCACCGGCCATGCCGTCGTTTCCGAACGGCCAGGGCTTGCTCAGCACCGGATACGGTTTGTGTTTGGCATTGTTTACCAGGCCGGTCACGTAGCCGGCATAGGATCCATCCGCGAGTTCGCGCTTCGCCACACCGTCACCGATCTTCGGCAGGAAGATATACTCGTAGACAAATACCTCGTCCGGCGTGGGTGGACTGTCATCCCCGCAGTCACTGCCCAGGGTCAGGATACATTTCCCGGCATCCAGCGCGGCGCCGCCGACATCCTCCAGGAAATCCACCACCGCCTTGCCGGCGTTGTACAGGTCCTTGGCCAGTTCGACCAGTTCCTTGACCAGGCTGCAGGCATCCACACCTCCGAGCAGTACCTGGACCACGGCACACACGGCCGCCTCGCCGAGGTGGTAGGCAACGCCCCAGTAGTCGCTGTTCTTGTAGGCGATATAGGCCTTCACGACCTGCCAGAACGACTCGGGTATACCGGCCTCGTCGGAAGCCTGTTTTCCCAGAGGCGTGTCGTTGAAGTCGTTCATGCAGTCGACCGGATCCTTGCTCGAATCCGACAGGCAATTGAACAGGCCCCTGGAGGCCGCGAGATCGGCGGACTTGACCGGCAGTGACCCCGCCGGCGCGTAGTGTTCGATTTCCGTGTAGGCGGAAATAAACTTGTCCAGCACATCGGCACTGGCCGAGGTAGCCATGGACGAACCACCGGCCAGCATGAGCAGTACCACCAGCCAGTGACCAAAGCTGCCCCGGTACCAGGCACGGGTGTTCATGGCTGTACCCGGGTGGTGCTGCCGGACACCGGTGCGCGCTTGCGTGCCGTGGACAGCTGTTGCCGGATTTCACCGACGGTGACTCGCTTGCCGGACGGGGATTCCAGGATCGTGTTGTCGGGCTTCTGCAGCAGTTTCTGCCACTCCGCCCGGGAAACTCCCTTCGGCACCTTGATCGCAGGGCCGGTGAGCACCGGCCGCGGCGGTACGGCATCGAGCCTGTGACCCAGCTTTTTCTCGACCTCGGGTTGCAGGAAGCGCAACTGGGCTGCGGTCAGCGTCTTGCCGGAAGGCAGCTCGAGCGTGTCGGTACCACCCCGCTTGAGCGCAGCGGCCAGGTCGGCGGCATTGGCCACCGGCGTACCGGTCGCGGCCGGCCGGGCCTTCAGTCCCGGGGGCAATGCACGGGCCGGCGCCGCACCACGCATCTGCTGCGCGGCCGCATTGAGCCGGCGCAGGTCGCCCACGCGCATGCGTCGCTTGTTCTTGAAGACCACGACATCGCTGTCCGGCCGACCGGCCAGGGAGGTGATCCGCATGCCGGTCTGCCAGGGGATGAGATGGGCGCTGGTGACCGCTGCTGCGGTCGCACCGGGCTTGACGACATCGGCGCCGTGTGAAAGAACCGGCCCGGTCAGAATGATTGCCAGCAGCGCGCTGCGCGTGAAGATCGTGCGGCTACCGTGATGTGCTCGTGTACTGCATGCAAACAGGCTCATGATTACCCCCTCCCGGTGTTCCCTGTCATCCGTATCCGGTACGGCACCTGGGCGGTGCCACCGGGCGAACGGTTCAATGCGTATTCCTCCGGTCAGCGTGTCCGCCGGACCGGCAGTCGCGACGGCGCGACAGCACGGGGCACGGGAACCGCCAGGGGAACAGCCTTTTGGTTGGCCGATGCCGGCTTCTGTGTCTTGCTGAACGCCGTAACCAGCACACTCTGCTCAGCCTGGTTGTTGGCCGGATTCTGATCGACAACGGCCGGGTTACCCAGGCCACAACGAATCTTGTGCGGCCCTGCACCCTTGGCCGTCCAGGTCCAGCCGAACCCCTTCGAGCTTTTCAGGTTCGGCGGCGGAGCGATCATGTCGGGCTGTTGCCAGATGGTCTGGCCGTCGACGGTGATGTAGCGGTTCCAGGATATCGGCGGCCAGGTCGCTGACGTGCTCTGGCGCAGGACCGAATAGTCGCAACCGACAGACACCATTTCCCCTTCCTGGTAGGCCAGGCTGCCACTGGTGCCCGGCTTCACCGTAATCCGGTACAGCTCGATGTCGTACGGGCCATTGGACTTCGAACCCCCGACACCGGGCGGCAGTGGCAGTGTCTGCGGGGTCATCGCCGTGAGATGACCCTTATTCTGGTCGGCGAGGGATACCGGTGGCGCCGTGATCGTAAAACCGACCCCGGTCGCCAGCCCGGTTTCCGTACCGTTCGGGGTGATCTGCGACAGGTACGAGGTTGCGGCGAAAGTACCCGGGCCACCGGCCTGCCTGAACCAGTCGGCCGTGAGGGTGATGCTGTAATGGTCGCTGGTGATCAGCCCGGCGAAGGACTTCAGCGCAATCTTGCTGCCGCCAGGCCCCTCCCTGACCAGGTCGATATGCCATTTCTCGGTAAACGGGCTGGCCTTGGCATAGGCCACGAAATCGAACGGCGGAGGCACCGTGTAACCGGTCGAGACCTTCGGGATCGTGGCCTGCAGCTGCACCACGAGTCCCGGCGTCAGGGTGAATTTCTGGTACTTGGCCGGCGCCGTGAACGCGGGGGTGGCAATCCAGCCGTGCGCAGGTTCGTCCGGTTCTGGCTGGGCCTGGGCGCTTCCCGCGACCAGCACCAGGCATCCGAGCAAGGCGTGCAGTTTCATGTGTGCTCTCCTGACCGTCATGGCCGAAACCGCCGGTCACGGTTGATTGGGCGGGACCGGCGCCTTTTTCCGGCGCAGCTTTTTCTTCTTCTTCGGCTTCGAAGGGACCTCCGGTTGCGGGTTCAGCGCCTTCGGGTCATGCCACCCGCCCGGCTCGCCCTTGGAGGGTACCTCCGGCTGGGGGTTGAGTGCCTTCGGATCTCTCCCGCCGGCAGGATTCCCTTTGGAGGGTACTTCCGGCTGGGGATTGAGTGCCTTCGGATTCGTGCGTCCGCCGGTACTCTTCGTGTAGACGTCCGCCTGCGGCTCCCGGGCCAGCACCGGGTACCCGGTAACCAGACCGGCGATACCACCGGCAATGCATTGCAACAGGATGCGGCGTGATGGGTTCATGATGTGGTCTCCTCCCGGTTTGCAGTCCCGCATGGTGACTGCCTCATCGCTTGAGTCGTGGTCCGGCTTGTCCCGGTTCAAATGATTTTTCCAGCTGGCGGGGTCATGTACGATCGCGCGGCCGGTTCCGGACACTCCACCCTGTCACGTCCCGTTCACGGCGGCGGGCACCGATTCCAGAACCTTTTCCGCCATCGTGCCTGCAATCTTTCTGGCCTTTGCCTCATTCTTGCCGGCCATGGTGATTTTCACCTCCAGCATCGCCTGCGTGGAACAGACCCGCAGGGTGCCTGTACCAAAGTATTTCTGGAAATTCCACCATGCCTGGTCACCGATGCCGGAAATCTCCTGGCCGGAACCCGGTGAACATTCCACCTGGCCGGAGACAAAGTGCTTCGGCTGGCTCACCCACAGGTCCGCTTCATTGCCGCTCCCTTGTGCAGCAGACCAGGCGCAGGACTCGCTCTTGTACGAGTGATCGTTGTCGGATACGTTGTTGAACGCATAACTGCCCTTGTCCAGCGGGTTGCCCAGCAACGCCTCGAGGTCGGCCTGCGGGAACAGGCTGCAGGGAAAGGTAGCCGCCTCGCGCTCCTGCATGCGCTGCAACTGCTGGTCGATGATCGCCTGCGCCTGCTGCTCCGGCGCTGCGGACTGACCGGTAGTCGCCTGCTGTCTGGCAGACGCCTCCATCCGGTCAGCCAGCGACTGGAGTTGTTTCAGGGCCTTGTCCACCTCGATCGTCTGCTTGCCGTCGGGCGCCGTCAGGGTCAGGTCCGAGGTACCGGAACCGGGTTGCCCGGGATGGTTGCCGAAATACAAGAGGGAACCGAGCAGGATGGACAGGAGGACCGCCAGCAGCGCCACCGTGCCGGCATAGCGGGTGGCGCTGGCGTCCGGACATTTCTGGGTGTGCGGAAGCCCCAGCCTGAGCAGGTAGATCGAGTAGCCGGCCCCGGCCAGGGAGAACAGCCAGCCCAGCCACGGAAGGATCACCAGCGTGGCGCCAGCCCAGGCACCGGTCCACGCATAGGCCACCGCCTGGAGCGAGCGGGTCAGATCTTTCTCTCCGCCGAAGGTCGGCGCCAGCGCGTTCACGATCCGGGCAATCACGTACACGACACCCAGGCTCAACCCATACTGCAGCAGTGCATTGCCGAGCCCTGCCCAGACGCCCAGGCGCACCGTGACTCCCAGGACGTCATACCCCAGGATGCTGGTCTTGAGAAACCCCGCGATCACCGGCACCGCCGCGACGACAAGGATGTACCTCGTGTAGAGGCCTTGCACGGTCTCGGGTTCGGCGGCAATCTCCGGCCACGCCTCCCGAGGCGTCAGCAACAGGCTTTTGGCGCGTGTGATGATCCAGTTGATGTCCATGGCGTGCTTCCCCTCCCCTCACACAGCAGACCCGGATACGGCAATGTGTTCATTCCCCTCGTTTCAACGCCGTGCTTCACCGTGCGGACTCATTGCCGGATGGTGCGCGCCGGCCGCTGGATCGCGGGAAGTCGCGTCGACGGCTGCACCCCCGCCCCTGTACCGGACGGTGGCGGCACGATGCCTGGCGCAGGCCCGCAGCTTCCCGTCAGGTTGACGCGCAGGCGAAACCGGTTGTTGCCCTCGTTCGATTCCTGCACCTTGCCGGTGCTGTCCAGTGCCAGCTGCAGGATATTCATGCCGGGTTTCATGGACACCATGTCCTTCTCGGTATCCTGCCCGCCTGCAGAGACGGGTTTCCAGAAACGCGACCAGCTGCCCGGCACCTGGTTATTGTGCCATTCACTGTCGAAACTGCCGGTTGCGGACAGACCCGCGTTGCGCGCGGTATGCTGCACGACGAACCGGCATATCCCGTTCTGCGCCGAAAACGCCTGCTGGGCATCCACGTTGACGAGCCCGCCCCAGCTGGCCGGCACCTGGCCGACCATCAATTGCGGCAGGCTGGTGATGTCGGGCAGACCCATGGGCTTCACCGGCATCACCGGCCCGTTACCGGGCTTGAGCCGCTGCGCGGGGAGTCCCGGATGAATGCCGGTCATATCCGGACCGGTGCCGGGTTTGGTCAGCATCTGCGCCACGGTGACGGTGAAGGCGACCGTTTTGTTGCCGGACACGTTGGCGATGTTGTCCGGATCCACCGAACAGGTGCCGTGATGCACTCCCGGCGTGACCGCCTTCCACGGCACGCTCACCGTTCCCTTGCCGCCGGACGACTTGACCGGAATGCTGAAGGCCTTGAGCTTGACGTTGTCGAGCGTGATGTCCCCCGGCAACGCCCAGCCCAGCGCGGCCAGCTTTTTGGCATTGTCCCACTCGGTATTGACCTGGACGCTCCCCACCTGGCTCCAGGCGCAGGTGATGGTGGTCAGGGTCCCGGTACTGACCTTGGAAGCGGGCAGCACCGTCACGGCCTGTGGCGAAATCACGCCGATACCGGTGAATCCTGCCAGGGCCAGCGGACTGGCCAGCAGCAAGGGCATCAGCAGGAAACGCGGTGTTCTCGATTTCATGGTTCTCTCCGTCGCATGCAGTTGGCAGTTTATCGTGACCAGCCTGTCCGGAGACACGGCCCGCCGGGTTCTCTACAGCACCGGCGGGGGGAGCGGAGGCAGACCTCCACCCGGCAACAGGCCACCGCCGGTATTGCCGTACGCACTGTTAACCGCCTGCGCCTTCTGGACGAGATCGGCCATCGCGTCCTTGACGTTCGGCCAGGGCTTGTCCGGGCCAGGCCCGCGACCCTTCGCGCAGGCCGGGTCCGGCCGCCATCACTGGCAGGGACGTGCCTGCCACCAGGCAGGCCAGCAGGACTGCGCCTCTGTTCCGTGAGATGTGTCCCATGTCGTCGCTCCCTCCCCGGTTTCCCGGTTACCGGTTCCTGCTTTCAGTCCTGGGTCGTATCGGTCAGGTAACCGGTTCAAGGGATCATTAAACATTCACAGCGGATGATCAATGACCCGGTGCAATGCCCGCCATTATTGTCCAATGGCAGCATTACGTCATCCTGCCGGACAACGATCCCGCATCTCCCCTGTTCATGACAGGATGTCATGACTGGCGACCCGGACGGGGGACTGCCGGCCCATTGATTCCGCTACGAACAGGGTCCAGAGTAAGGGCGTACAGGGCAACCGGGGGGGTACGCCATGATCAGGACGGGGAGCTGTCAGAACCGGTCCCTTCTCCCGCTCGCCGGTACCATCGTACTCGCAGCCCTGCTTGCCGCCCCGGCCGGCATCAGCGCGGCCCAGAGACAGATGCCGGGAACACCCCGTGCCGGGCAGCCACTGCCGCCCTCGAATCCGCCGCATGACCCGACGAGCCTGAAACTCTTTTCCGGGCTCAATTTTGCAGCGCCGGTCGACAACACGAAGATCAGTTCGCCGGCCCCGGTCAAATCGGGGATCGCCGTTCCGCTGACCTGTACGTGGAAGGCGACATTCGTCAAACCGGCCGTCGTGCAGACTCCCGTCAACCTGACCATCTCGATCGCAGAAACCACTGCGGGAGTCGTGCAGTTGAAACAGGCAACCGGGCTGATCAAGCCGGGTGACTATTCGTTCCCCGGCCAGGTCGCACAGGGAGAGGTGAAGGTCTCGTGGACGCCGCACGGGCTCGGGATCCACCATGTGAACTGCCTCGTCAGTACCACCAGCAAGGAATGGTGGGGAAACGGCGCACTGCCGATGATGAAATCCGAGCGC
>Ga0315556_1000731_pt1 | contig 20486 bp, 33 predicted proteins | sample SalMarSW160310MG_FD_202112 | JGI IMG/M metagenome (GOLD analysis project Ga0315556, IMG submission 202112) | Salt marsh sediment microbial communities from the Plum Island Ecosystem LTER, Massachusetts, United States - Salt Marsh Sediment SW1603-10 ...
TGATTTCCATTCCTGTCCCAAGTCGGACCGTGCCAAGCAGTTCTTTTACCAAGCTCGTGAATTCCTTCTCATCGAGAGCAGCCAAGTCTTTGAGCGCATTGCCCAGATTAATCTCGCTATCCATTAGCCTGGATACGTTTCCGACATTGAAGGCACCGCCAAGCGGACCGACTACCATTTTGGCAATCCTTGTCCCGAGCGGCAATGCCTTCAAAGGCGATAAAAAATAAAACTCGTATTCTACACCGTCTACTTCCTGCTTTTTAATGTCCTGCATTATTACCCTCCAATACCGCCTGTTTAATTAATTAGCTCGAATGGCCTCCGACAAATAGCTGGACGTCCGCACAATCCATTATCCATTCTCTGTTTGTTGATTCTTTGCCGTACTCCATCATTGGCATTTTCTTTACCCATGCTGCTTCCGCAAAAGCCATTGTCGTTCCGTTTGCGTCGCGGACGGTCACTGGCACCACACCGGAGCTACTTGCCCTATCCAGCGCTGCCAAGCCGGACAGGTAGTCATTTGATTCGGATGCCTGGTCAAGCGTGATGGTGACCTTGCCGGAGAAATTATTCGACTTCACGCGAGTTGCTTCACCATCTGTCCCGATCTTCTTGCTGAATGCATCCTCGTCATATTCCACAGTTACAAATGTCCCGTCAGCATATCCCTTCATGGCCTGCGTACCAACGATAACCGATACTTCTTTGGGATTAAAGTTTTTTAATGCCATTTTTCATTTCCTCCTTATACGGATACCTTGCCGACTATCGTCACTTTATGGACGGCGCCAGCCAGGGTTCCTGTGAATTCGATGCCGGTCAATTGCCGGCTTTGCTTCTGCGATTGTGTGAAACTCGAAGCCAGCGGACGTGTGATGTCATATTCTTCAAGGATTCCCCTGGTAACGGCTTGCACCAGGATTTCTTCCAGCTTATTGGTCACTTGGTCGATGCCGGCATTCGTGAATGATATTTTATCCACGGCCACCAGCAAGGAGTAGATATTTTCTTGGGATCGGGCTTCGATCCAGTCAATGCCTCGAATGACATCGATCCATTCTGCCGATGCTACATTCCCGTTCTGTGTGACGTTCACGCCACCGATCTCGATGTAATAATTGGCGTTCTTGTCCTTGAGGTTAGTAATCTGCGTATCTGTCAATTCGTCCTTGGTAATGCCTGCCAGGGTCTTTAAGTTCCAGGTGGCAGAGCCAGGGTCTTTGGGCAGCATTTTTCCGAGCCATGCTGCATCCGGATAGTTAGCTTCGTCGCTTGAATAAATCAGCGCTGTCCGGTCATAGGCTGCATCACTCAATGCGGATGCAATGTCCGTTGTGGTTGCTGCGATAATGCCGGCAGCCGAACTGCAGGCAATAAACATTTTCTTGTTGGCCTCTATCCATGCAGCAGCATCAAGAATGTCAGAATCATTGCGGGAAATTAGGCAAAGAGCATACCAATCATTGCCTAAATCGCCACTGGCCACAATATTGTCAAGATCAGTTTGCACACCGACATTTGCGGTCGTATGAACCATGGTCAAATTGCTTGTAACCGATGTCGCGAAAGATTGGCCAGCATTGTCAGCCGTCAGCTTCAGGTTCTCATTTGGAGATGTTCCGGTCAAAGATGCGGTCACGGGTTCTGTTCCGGAATTGATAAGCGTCATCAGACCAGTGGCCACCTCAGAAGTGTCGGCCGGCGCTGCCGCTCCGTGAGCCGTAACACTGTCTGTCGACAGCGGTCCGGATTCGCCGGATAGGCTCAAAGTGAAAGTGCCCGCTCCCACGTCTTCGGTGATATAAAGGCCGTGTGAATGGTCTCCATCGTCAATATATGAAGCCGTTACAGGTTCGGAACTGGCATTGATCTGGGCGTACAAATCTTCGAATGCCAGCGCCATATTTGGCGATGATGCAATATACCAAGAAATTGTTGACGAATTAATAACAACATCGACTGTTTGGCTTGATCCATCTGTTGTTCCGTTAATCGAATTAACCTGTGGCGTTTCATAACTGAATAAAGTACCATTCAGAGTAACGCCATAATCCTCGGCCGCCAGTGCTCCGATCTCAATGTCATCAACCTGGGCCACCGGGGTTCCACGTTTACCGATTGCGACGTCAGTTGGCTTTATTTCCTGGCCGAACAGTTTCGCCGCTGCCTTATATTCCTCATCAATCTCATCGAAATCGTCAGCGACAGCCGTCAGTGAGCTGTAAGTTTTGATCAGTTCTGTGGTCTTCGTATGGATGCCAAGGATCAGTGCCCGACCGAAACCGGCAGCGGTAACCGTTGCGGTTTCCCGCGAAATTTGTACATTAACAACCTGCTCTATCGACATTTTCGGTTCCTCCTATAGGATGTTATTTTCAAGCTGGACGCTTTCAATCACGTCCTGAGAAAACTCATAATTGTAAGCCACAAAAATCGTGAATTCAAACTGAGATCTCCGTTCATATTCGGTATCGAGCAACTGCGTGAGGTCCGTGACGCCTCCAACATTGCCGACGCCTATTCCATTGCCCTGCAGTTGTTCTATATAGACCGAATTGTCAAGTGAGGATTGCAGCATTGACGCCACGGTCACTGCGTCTGCATCGTCATAGACGTTTACCGTCACGGTAAACTCTCGCATGCCTTGCTGCCGGAATTTCAGATCACCGGTTTCCGGCACCTCATCGTCGGTGAAGCTCGTCCGCCTAGGCCCTACGATGTTCATTGCCACAAATGGCTTGCCTGGCTTGCTTCCTGCGCCGTATTGCCAGACTATCGTTCCATTCGTGACTGCGTATGCCCAATCATATAACGCATCTTGTAATGCGGTTATATCCAATCCCATTAATCGTCCTCCACCATCACGGCCAGCGCTTTAAAGTGCGCCATATCGTTCCAGTCAAAGTCCCAAGTCTCAACCATCCGCACCTCGTAACTTCTCCCCTTATAGCTTATCCTGTCTCCCTTCACGTTCTGTTGCTCGATCGGCTGGCGCAGGCCATATTTGGTATAAATTCGTATAACTTCTTTTGTCCGCTCTCCTTCCGGCAATATTTCACGTTCCTTGCCGGTGGACGGTTGTATAGAAGCCACGATCTGCGTCTCAGTGAATGTTGATCCCGGTTCCCATCGCCCTTTTACGTAGATGCCAGGATCGTATCGGCGCAGTGTATAATATGTCCCGAATCTGTCAATTAATCCCATACCCGTTCCCATAATATTCGGCTTAAAAGCTGACCGGTATTTATGAGCGGGTTGTCTCCCGTCTTACCCGCCCTGGTCTTCGCCAGAATTGTGCTTGGTGCGTTCGGCGGCTCCTGAATATCAACGATCCGCTTTTTAATGAGACGCTGCATCTCTTGGCCAACGAGTCCCAGGGCCATCTTGGTCGTCATTCTGCCGGTCATGACTTCATGGCGTAAATGATCAATCATTTTTACCATTTTTTCCTTGTGCTCGTCATGCGTCCATCGAATGAAAGATCGTTCCGGTATCCAAGGCGTTCCGTCTTTTTTCTTCCGAGCTGATCCGAACTCATTCACGACCGCAACTTCGCCAAGCGTGAGCGGCGTTTTTGCTTCCCGCTTTTCTTCCTTGAATGCTTGTTGAGTTACTCCGATCTTTACCTTTGGCCCTGATCTTAGTTTTTTTCTTTCACGCTCAAAAAATATGCCGGCTGGAGTTAATTTTTCGGTTGTCCTGAAATTTTTAGACGCCATAAAAAATCGTTCCCGATTTTCCAAAAACCATGATCAATTCCTTCAGTGATTGTCCATAGCCTGTCTGATTAAGTCCGCCCATGAATCCAGCAGCGCCTCCCGAAAATGGATTTGCATATGATTCGGCTAGGTCGCCGACCTTGCGTGAAACGACCGGGCCATTACCTTCGTTGATAGATATCTTAAGCACATGAGCTATAAAAAGCATTCGAGCATACCTGGTCAAGTCGCCAAGTACGCTCTCCGCCAAAAACATAGCAGCCGTGTCGTTCAAGGCACTTATTCGCTCGTCAGTGAAATCGTCAGTATCAAATTCGTTGAAGTGTAGCGTTAAGTAATCCTTGTCAACCAGAGTGACTGCCATGGCTTATTCCCCTTTGTTGTTATCTTTTGGTCTCGTGGCGTAATCAATTGCTTTAAGTTGCTCTTTGATTGCCTTTTTAACCGCCGGACGTTTTTCGCCTTTGTCCCATGCAGTAAGTTGGTTTTCTTCCATAACGCCAGAAATCAATTCGATGGCGTCGCTGGGATCAAAGTTGTCCAGGGATGCCGGCAGCCCGCTTTCGGTTTGTTTAACCGACTTCTTGCCTTCCTTGACTTTCTCAAGTTCTACTTGCAGCATGCCGCCTTCAATGCGTTCCTGTACAATCTTGAAATTCGGAGATTTTTTCAGCATTTCCCAATCATAGTCAGGCATCTCATGAACGCCAGGCAAAAACTTTGCTTGGTGCGTTTCAAATCTTCCTGGCTCGATCATCTCGCTCGATGTTCCTATTCCCCATACTCGGGATTGTTTCCAATGGTATAACATTTTACCCTCCTTTAGATTTAGAGCCGCACCGTTGCCGATGCGGCTCCTTATTTCCGCCCGTGCTTAGATTCCATCACCCCAAGCAATGCTCAGCGGTTTGTAAATCCGCACGCCGGCATACCGCGCATGGCAATTGATGATGTACTCATAATTGCGTTCTTGCGGAGGCATTTGCTGGAAGTCCTGTGGAATCTCCTGCTCTAACTTGTCAGGGCTGCGGAAGTAGGCCAAGAACCTTTCTGTCCCGCCAGCGCCATAACCGGTCAAAGCATTTACCCAATCGGCATTCTTCCCGGTCGGGTGGTTCGCCAGTACCCATTTCAGCACCGTCATGTTTACGTCGTTACCGACTTTGGTGGTTGCTGCTTTGGTATATCTGGCTGGTGATAGCAAAAGCGTATCGGCCACCTCGATTCCGTAGGTGGTCTCGAATGGATAGCTCAACAGGTCCATGCAGTCACGGATGATCTGATCGGCTGTTTTGGTTGACCATAACTTCGAGGAACCGGTTCCGTCTGCTGGCACGGTATACTCAGAAGTGTTGGCATTGCTCAAAAAGCCGCCAAGATTGTAATTGCTGTCACCTTCCCAGGCAACCTGGTCTTCCAACCGGCGATGGGCTTCACGCGCGGTATTGGCGCGTTTAACATCAAGCGGCTTCCCGAGTGCGCGGGATGCCTGGATTTCTCGGATGTTATAGCCGTAAGCATCGCCGATGTCCCGAACATAAGCTGTGAACTTCCGGCCGTTAACATCCACCCGTGGAGCGTCATCGGCATAGTTCGAGATGATCTTCGCCATGCCCACCTTGTCATATTGTTCGTATGAGATTTCCTCCGCCCACGGGGGTGCATCCATACTGACAGGGATGAGAACGCGGTTCTTGATCAATGGATAGTCCACTTCATGGACTTTCGCTTTGACATATTCAAGCTCGCGTTGAAAAAAGATTGACTCATCAGCATCTAAATGCTGAAACTGTACTTTTTGGTTTGGCATTTGCTCACTCCTCCTTTTTTAATTGCCTGGCCCTAGTTGGTCAGGTTGATTTCGACCAGCACTAAGCCGGCACCGGTGGTGGTTGACATAAAGCGTGCGCCCTTCAGCAAGGCAGCGTTTGCGGTATCTGCATCTTGCCGGAAGTTGCCCGGTTTATTGTCGCCTGATGCGGTATGGCGAACGAACACTTGGTCAGCCGGCGTTACTGCTTCTTCCGCCCATACCCAAACTCGACCCTTACGCAACACACTGAAGTTGTAACCGATTGGATAGGCCGGCACGTTAGCATCAGCGACGCCGAGCGTATTTTCTACTTGCTGCTCGATTGCCTGAGTAGAGATAACAATTCCCTCCACCGGACGGCTCTCGCTATTTGCATCCAGGATGTCGGTTGCTGCAGCGGGAAGCTTTACCTTTCCTGGCGTCGTGTCTAGTGCTACCAAACGGCCAAAAGGAATAATGGCCGCAGAATAGCGAGACATCTTGTCAGTAAATCCCTGGTCAGCCAATTGTCCAAGCTGGCCAGCAGTGAATTGTTCTGCATAACTGGTCTGTGACATTTTTGTCTACCTCCATTTTTGATTTAATCGAATCACTTGGATTCCTGTGCAGGTTCAAACTTAATCGGTTTGACGTTATGCTCTTTAAGCCATGACTGCGCTTGTTCGGCGGTATATTTCGATTTTGCAAATCGATATGATTGTATTTCAGCCTTTCCTGCGCTTGTCACCCCGAAGATGACATCCACGCCTGGGCGGATTGTTTGCCGCCTGAAGCGAGTATATTTACCCGGATCATGAATCCGGGCTGCGTGCTCATTGGCATAGGGCATCTTACTTGCTCATTTTAGCTGCCGGACCAATTGGCTGCTTCCATGCTTCTTTGTCTTTTTTGATGGAATCCTCGCGGGCTTTGTCGGCATTGATTTTACCTTCGTCGGCTTCATCTTTACGACCATTGACGATCTTCTCGCCAATTTTTTTTCCATCTGCGTTGGTGTCGTTATAGCGATGTGAGACGATCTCGAATTGGCCCATAACATAGTCATCAGATTTCCCGTCGAAGCTGATGCTGTCATTATGCTTTTTGATGACTTCCTTCATGATCTCCATGTCGCTCAATCCGTCAATTCGTTGGAGTTCTTTCTCGTCCTTAGCATCAAGCATTGCTGTTGCGGTGGATACCAAGTGCATACGTTCCCGCACTCGGGCGTTAAACTTCTCAGGGTCTTTGGCTTCCTTGATCTCGGCATTCAAGGCATCATTATTGCCTTTCAGCTTTTCGATCTCGGAGTCCTTTTGGTCTGCGCTGTCGCGGGAAACCTTAGCTTGCTTCATGGCTTCCTTGACTGCTGCATCGGCATCGGACTGATCCTTCGCCACCTTTTTAACGAAAGGCTCATAAGCATCAGCCAGCTCCTGGGAGCATTCAAATTCTTTACCATCAATGCTAATTTTGGGCATCTCTACTTCCTCCTCTTTTACTTGATTATGTTCACTATCCAGCCGGAGCCGCACTTGCGAACCGGCCCGGCCGCGGTCAACAATAGCCAGGTGATTATAAGTGATGTTCCGCTGAATAGCATCGAACGGTTCGCCCCGTCCGTCTTGATTTACTTCATTCCCGTCCCAATAACCTTGCACAAAATCCAGCTCCAGGCTATAACCGCAAGACACCTCCTGCTTTCCCTTTTCCACGGAACTGATTGCATCCTTGTCCGTGATGACAACACGACCAATATCGAGAAAATCTTCATTGCGAAAAATGTTTTCGCCGGTATATCCGATTTGGTAGTCTTTGATGTTATCCGCATTTACGAGTTCATATGGATGATCGTTGGTGACCGGTTTCATTGCCAGCGTCTTCATCGAATTCGGATTAAAGACTTCATCCGGCAGGCGCAATTCTCGGAATGGTTTCCCGTCCGCCCCTTTGTAAGAAAAAACACCAGTGCGGGTCGCCCTGACGGATGTCTCAATATACCCCTCCGGCGTCCGTCTGATTTGATCCATTCGGTGTATGTCAAAGCGTTGGACTCTTTTCATATTATCCCCCTTTTAACATTGTAAAAAACAATTGTCAATTTTTTTGGTAATGTTTACTTTGCTTCTGCTGATTCTGCAATGTCTGTGAGCAGAGGCTCGGCCCAACACCGGCATTGATAATCTTCGCCTGGGTGTCCTGTGTCCGAAGGTGGTTTGTCCCATGAGAATGTCCTACCTTCTTTATCGGCATGACTATTTCTCACTCGTGCATCTCTGACTGTGCGCCAGATGTATTTTTCAACTCCAAGCTCAGTTTGCCGGAGTTGATTAAGCTGACCATAAAACTTGCCGTTTTGATCGCGGGCGATAAGCTCCGCCCTGTTCTTTGGTTTGTCCTTGAGCGCATCCGCCCACCTGGTTCTGATTTCTTTTTCTGTCTCGGCTGTCGTTTTTCCTGATCGGATCGCTTTCTTGACTGTGAACTCAACTTCTTTGAGATGTTCTTCCGGTATGCTTTTAATCAGCGCCACGTTGTCCTTGACGAATGAATTAAGAGATGTTTGCAGGTATGGTTCAGTAAGAAAAACATCAACGCCGATTGCATTCGCCAGTATCCTCGTCAGCCGGTTGCGGTTGAAGTTACTCACTGCATTTGCTTCATCGCTGGCAAGCCGACGGATTTCATCGTCGGTATATCGATCTCCGAATTCATCTTTGATTGTTTTCACGATACTATCGAGTGTATCGGTGTAATCATCAAAGCGCTCCCGCTTTGCCTCTTTGATCAATGCGGTGAGATTAACAAATAGATGCTTCTCAACCAGGCTTGTAAGGTACACGGCAAGTTCCCGCAATTGTTTGCGATAGGTTATTTCTGTCGCTGCCGAATATCCGAGTCTTTTCGGTTTCTTGATTTTGTATTTATACCGGCCAAACTTGGCGATCGTCTTCTGTTGCTTGATCAGCACATTAAGCAGCGCCATTGTTCAACTGCTCCAGGTGAGAATACCGTTCTTTCCTGATTTCGCTTGATTCGACGACTCCGGCATCGATGTATCCGGTGTCTTTTTCCATTTCCAGTTTTCCGACTTCCGCCCGTTCTTTATCGCTTAGCTGCCAGAGCGGTACGAAGTCATATGCCCAATTCTTTGGCTCTGTTCCTTTGAATGGTCCCGACTTGGCAGCAAAAATCAACGTCAAAAGACGATCAAGTTTCTCTGCCAAATATTGCTCTTGCTCGCTGGAAACATAATCATACCATATGCGTTCCTCGCTTTTGCCGGTAGCAGATAGACCTGATGGGCTCTCATTGAAAAGTATTGTGTGCGGCATATCGACCACTGACTGAAGGCGTTTGCTGAGAACTTCCACCAGCTTTTCAAGGTTCGTGACGTTAGCGCTCATGCTTTCCATACTCTCGCCATCTTTGTCCATAACGAATGCGCCAAGCACTGATCTTGATAGGTTCATCAATTGCATGCGCTCCATGATTTTGTCTTGGTTGCCGGCCACTACATCCTGCGCCAAATTCTGCACCGAATAAACGAGCATCCGGAATTCTTGGATAATATGTGCAATGCTTCCGCACGATGATCCAAAATCTCGCAGTGCTTCCAGAACCCCCGTATAAACCGAATCGCCCCAGTATTGATTGCTTGTTCTCAGCAACAACGGAAGCTCCACGCCATCAAAGCGTATAATACGGCTCTCATGTATCCTGAAACTTCCAGCCGCCCGACCCCGTGGCTGGAAATTGTAAATTTTCGGCATATCAAAATTTACCGAGCTGATATCTATCTCAAGATCGGTCGTGTCAACCTGTAATTCATGCCGGCTTAAAACAACCAGAGATTTAATATCTCGGATTGCGTTCATGTCGATCGGATCCTTCAGCTTTTCAGCCGATTCTCCCGTATTGACAAAGATTCCTGATCCGCCATAAAGCCTGGCCCATCCCCATGCTTTAATAATGCGCTTTCGCGCTTTCAGCCGGTCAACTTCGTCATCGATCTTCTGTTGCAATTCTTTTTCCTCAAATTTCATCCATTCCCTGACCGCATCAAATGGAAGCTTAGTGATGATCCTCCTGGCTAAACCATCACTGGCATAAATTTCCTCTGCATCTCTCTCGGCCATTGGTCCATTGTATTGCGCTTGGCTATTCATGCGTTGGTCTCTGTTTTTTATGCCCAGGCCGGTAAGGATGTTTGCCCAGGCATCGGCATTAAACGATCTAATCGGTATAACCTGGTCGTTGATTTTAAACAGCCCGTTCTTTGCATCAAGGGACACCTTGCCCTTTATAACTTTGAAGCCATTATCACCATTGGCGCTTTGGGTTTTTGCTTCCATGTATTTTCCTCCTACCGTTTAGTGAGCATCGATATAATGCTCTGCCCTCTTACCAATCTGTAATTTATAGCCTGGCTCATTGTGTCCGGCCTATCGTTATATTTTCCGTTGGGCGCTTGCCCTACTTCCTGCAGCCAGTCCGGAACCCAAGAATAACCGGCCATAGACGGGCTTGGGATATAGACGTTGCCGGCTTCTATCGGTGGCGTTACCGCCCACAGTCTTGCTGTTTTGTCGCCGTCCGGCTCTACCAGCAATATGCCCGGCACTTTGTTCTTGAGAACGGATTCCAGGGCTGGCCCATTGGCCTTGTTTTCCACCAGCTTGCGCCCTGCCTGGGGCCATTTCTGCGAGAACGCTTGAAATGCTCTCAGTGTTCTTACAAAGCTCCATATGCCGCGTGTTTCATCTATCAGGTACATATTGGCGCCATGAAATCCCCACACGTCTCCGACCACCATGCTACTTTCCTCAGCGCCTTTAAAACTTAAATCCCAGGACTGGATAACTTCGTCAAAATGTTGTGGCAGCCTTACTGCATTATTGTCATTCGGTTCTGCCGTCCAGTAATTAAAACACTCCGTCTTTATAATCTCGCCGCCGTCCACTGTCGGCTCCTGTTGATATTGGCTCGACCAGTTCCTGGTTCCGACGTTGATCTTGATCGACTTCCATTCATCGAGACTGAACATTTCCTGGCAGATCGACGTTGCTTTCGGGTTGTCCGGCTCGACTGCGTTGTATTCTCCGTCATGCACCGCCGGCATCCTGACTACTTCCCATTGATCTGCTTCGGGATCAGCCTTTGCTAAATCCATAAGTCGGTTAGCCAGATCGTATGTGTTCCATAGCTGCATGATTATGACTATGGCCGTCTTGCCGCCTGGCTGTCGCCTGGAATAAAGCGTTGACCGGTAGAAATCATAAACTCCATCGCTGAATGTCCGGCTGTCTGCTTCCTTCCGGTTCTTGTGGGGGTCATCGATCAGGATGATATCACCACCCTTCCCGAGTACTGGCCCACCTATACCAGCCGCTATGTATGCACCGCCGTTATCGGTATTCCATCGATTTGCGGCTTTGCTGTCTTTTCTCAGTCTTATGGGGAACAGGTCTTGGTATTGCGCGCTGTTCACCATGTTTCTTACTTCTCGCCCGAACTCCGTTGCTAATTCTGCGCCAAACGAAACCGTGATAATCTTCTTGTGCGAGTTCCTTCCCAGGAACCAAGCGGGGAAGGCTTTCGTCGCTTCCGTTGATTTCCCGAGCCTTGGCGGTACCAAAAGCATAAGCCTTAAAACCTCACCGCGCTCTACTCGTTCTAGTTGGTGCGCTATCCTCTGGTGAAGTTTGTAAGGCTTGAAGTTAATATCCGCGGGTATGTACCCGCAAAAATCAAGCAGATTTGCTCTTGCGCTTTCCCTTGTTATCAGATCTCCGTTGATCTGCGTTAGCGCCTTTATAGCCAAATCTTCGGGCAAGGAGTCTATGTACCTCTCTAAGTTCTCCATCAGGTATACCCCTTGTGTTGACCTCGCCTGTCTGTATGTTTATGATGTTTGTATTTTCCACATCATCCTCACCCTTTCCGATTCCGTGCAATCGCATCAACAATTTCGCACCTGATGTCATTGACGTTACGGCGGTCTGTGGATTTTTGATTGCTCCTTTAATCGGCATATTTGTTTCGGGATCGATAAATCTTTGATAACCCAAATTGACGAGCAGTTTTGCCACCCGTTCTGCTGTCTGGAATGCCATCTCTCGCGCTTTTAATTCGCGCTTGACTGTGTTCTCCTCGATCTTCTTTTCGACCTTGGTCTGGACGCGCTTCATCATCTCCTTTCTTTTTTTGTACCAGCGATGCGTCTTTGACCGTTTCCTGACCATGAAATATGTCAGGCCTTTGTTCTTCTCTGCGATGTCCTTGAGGTTCTTGTACTTCCCGCTCAAATAATCGTTGAATATCGTATCCCAATCATGTTTTGGCGCAGCCATAAATTAGCGATCACCACCATATTGGGTTTTATCATTAAACATTTCTTGCCTCCTGATTATCGTTATATTTCCAAGCTCTTATCACTGCGAACCAGGAATAGTCATCTTTGTTGACATCTTGCATAGGTGCGACAATGAGGGATAGTTCCTTATAACCAATCGTAACCCTTTGATCTTGCTTACAATCCATTTTTGCACGCAGGTATATTTTACCTTCCGTAATGGTTCCGGCCCTGGTCAAAGGTATCTTGTCGCCCATTATAGTTCACCTACTTTCGCAATGATAGGATGGCATCATTTTAGGATTGTTTTTAATTTGTGTCAAACTTTTCACATGCTGCACTATGTTTTTGCAAATGACTTCTTGGCCGGCGGTTTTTTATAAACCTTCGGCACTTCTTTAAAACATTGATCGCAGTATGGCTTCGGAAATATTCTGCAGTTGTTCAACATGGCAAGATGTTTCGCTTTTTCTTTCCCGAGATATTTTCCGCATGTGGTGCAGTTCGGTTTAGTATTCATTGATGTTCCACCTATTTATGGTTTTAGTTTATGCCACCATTTATCCATCAACTTCCTGCGTTCCGGAGTATCTGGAATATCATCAGGCACTGGATCGTCAATGATGATCATGATCGGATCAGGTTGTCCTGGTTTTTGAGCGCATTTATGCCATTCATCCTCGATTAGAAGATTCCTACCACAGATTGGGCATGTCCAAAATTTATGATTTTTGAGCGCATGCGATTCTCTCTTTTTTGATCTCTGCATCCGTCTTTCCTTCCATCAGCAGCTTTTTAAATAACCGCCAAAATTGTTTATTGCTCATTCTTTGTTTACCTCAACCTCTGCACCAATTACATTGCTTTGTAATTCTGATCATTTCTCCCCTTCCTTTTTAGGTATTGGCATCCAATGTGTTATGTCAATCGGATCATCTACCCACCATGCTTTAAACCTTCCGCCACTAAACTCACAGATCGTCGGAGCAATATTTTTTCCATACGCCAGAACATAGACGAATTCCACACCGCATGCTTGCGCTTTATATTCCGGCAATCTGTCCTTTACGCTTATCCAATTCATTTCTTTGTCTCGAATCCAAGCGGTTGTCTGAATTCATCAAAGTGGAATTGCTGATTTGTTTTATGAATATCTAATTTTTCTTTTTCCTCCAACCGCACTATTTCATCTAAAGCAAAACATAGTCCGTCATTTTTACCTTCATCGTATGAACTATCAATTCGATCTTTTGGTATTCTTAATTCTATTGCTTTTTTCAATTTTTCGCTGTCGATTAACATACGCGCCGCCTTTTTTTATTCGGGGCCGCCCCCTACCAAGGGCGACCCCTCCATACTCACAGGCAAACTTTATGTGTTCCGTGCTTATCGCTTCATGGCATCACCTCGATTCTGGCCAATTTTCACCAATCCCTTGGTTTTATGCTCATCCCAATGGGGAGCATAAAGCTTTACCAATAATACCGGCGCGTGATCGTTCCAGCATTGCGATTGCAATACACTGTTTTTTTCTAGTTGTCGTCCGCATTTAAAGCAATGTGTTTTCATGTTTTATACAAATTTCTGATTAGGTGCAAAAATAAAAATGCTGTCTTTATCTAATCCCCACAAAAAAGCAATTTGATCAATTTTCAATTTTTTAAAGCTTCCGTGAAGATTGTATTTAACTTCCAAGTCGCCATGTTTTTGTTTTAAAAACTCCAGCCGTTCAATTATTTTTGATATTTTGGCCATTGTTCCCACCTATTTTTTACCCGTCATGCGGTCGATTTCATCAAGTGCAAAACATAATCCATAATCTACTCCGTGACTATATGGATCATTAACAACCACCGGGCCTTTTTCCATAATTTTCTTACGCAGTTCTTCGGCATCAATCAGGTTGGTCTTTTTCTCTTCGCCCGGGCTTTCCAAAGCAGCGAGCATTTCATCGGCTATAGTAATTGCATCAATTGCAGTTGCTTTGGCATTGCCGGTGCTTATTCCGTTGTCGTTATATATCAAATCTGCGTTCACAATCCCCTGCATGGCCATTCCCGCGAACCACTCCCGCTTGGTTAAACCCAAGTGATTCAACTTATAAGTTTCATGATATAATCCGTTTATCGTAACATCTTCTATTTCACTCTGGGCCGGATAAGCCGGTTCCTCACCTAGCTTGCTCATTGTGCAGCCTCCAATTCTTTGCATTGTTTGTATAATTGATCAATTTCATCGGCCATAACTTTTAGTTCGGGATCAATATGCTCGGCAAGCGAAGTACCGCATTCAAACTTTGACATCCTTTCCCTATATTCCAGGTAAGTCTTTTTCAATTTCTTTTTTATTTTAAATAACTCGGTCATGACTCCATCCTCTCGACTTCCATTATTTTCTTGAATAATCGATATGCCACCTGCGGGACTATAGCGTTTCCTAATGCTTTGAGTCTGCTCACTCTGTTTTCAATTCCTTTTGCTGTCCGCGGGATTTCTTCCGGTTCGCTGTTCCAATGTCCGTCCAACCTGGTGGGTATCCCATCAACCAGCCGACCCATTCGGGATTCAACTGCCCCCCTATTTGATCGTTCAGGTTTCTTGATCGATCCTTTTTTCCCCATCTCGCTGCTTGTCCTGTCCGAAAATCCCGGCTTTGTGGAGTTGCAAACATCTTGACTGCCGAATGTAAATCTGGGCTTCTCCGCTTCCTCTCGCTTGGGCAATCTCCCCGCATTGTTGATTTTGGTGTTGGCCACATTTTCACCGAAGCATGAAGGCTGTCTGGCTTCCCTTTGTGCGCCCCGGCATCGAACCCCTCGCTGCGTGGTGTTGGCCACAATCCAAACTCTTTCCCTTCGGTGCGGGGCATTGACGGCGCAAGCCGGAATAATAAACGCCTGTGTTTCGTAACCAATGCTTTCCAGTTCAAGAAGCAAATTTTCGAATGCCACGCCTTCGTCGAGAGTAAGGAGGCCGTAAACATTTTCAAAGATGCACCATGTCGGCCTGATTTCCCGTGTAATTCTGAAAGCATCTTGCCATAACCAACGGTCATCTTGATTGCCTTTTCGCTGCCCGGCTTGACTTGCAGGCTGGCAGGGAACGCCTCCGGCGATAATGTCAATTGGTCCGTATCGTTCATTAACTTTTTTCGCATTTAATCTCCTTATGTCATAAAATGCTGGAACATCCGGCCAGTGCTTTTTTAATACTTGCCGGCAAAACTTGTCTTTCTCGCAAAATGCTACTGTCTCGATCCCGGACCATGACGCCGCCAGGCTGAACCCGCCTATGCCAGAAAATAAGTCAAGCATTTTCATAATGGCAGCACCTCTTGACTCAAACTTTTGGCTGCTATCTCACAATACTTTTCTTCAATCTCAATTCCGATTGCTTTACGCTGCAAATTTTTAGCTGCCACCAACGTTGTACCGACACCAGCAAACGGATCAATTATTTTTTCGCCCTGATTTGTCCAAATATTAACCAACCAATTAACATGCTCCTGTCTTCTAGGGCAAGGATGCAAACTTTTTGGTTTAAATCCTTGAAGCTTATTTTTAAACTCTCCTGGGATACAATGATTTCCATCTCGTGATTTTGGCGGGTTTCCGTAAAGATAAGCAACATCTCCTGTTATCAATTTTCTTCCCATGTGACCGGGCAGTGGATGACGTAACCAGCAAATTTTGAAAAACTTTAATTTTATTGGACTTAATATGTCTGGATTGCTCCAACAACCGATCTGTACTGCAATTCTATCAACTTTTTTTTGATAACGATTAATCATCTTTTTAAATAATCTGTACGGTTCGATTTTTGAAAATTCTTTTAATGTATTTCCCGGCCATACGGGATCAGTTATCAATGCGTCGGCAGAGAATGACATTTTTAAACAATCGCCATGATAAATAGTCGCATAGTCATCTTGATAATATGGCTTGATCATTCAAAACCGCCTTTCGATCTTAATAAATGGGAAATCAACATACACCCGCCATTTGCCTATTTTAATTTCCGGGTTGGCCAGCCAAGCGAATATCTTTTTCATGAGTTTTGCTCAAACATTTTTGGCCCACGCGGCCAGTGTATTTTCTCAACCGGTTTAACCAGTTCTTTTTTTTGTTTGTGGTGGCTCTTGGCCGGGAATGAAGTAAAACACGGAAGCAAGCTCCCGATGATGATAAGCTTAACCAGCATTTTTGTTTTCCTCCTCTGAATGGAAATATTTATCCCGTATGATCAATAGCAATTTTCTCGTGGTCTCGATGTCTGCCATTGCGTCATGAGCATCGAACTCAATGCCGAAATGGCTGGCCACAGTTTCAAGTTTGTCGTTTTCAATATTCAACTGTCCAGCAAAGCGCAAGAATCTTACGACTGCCAGCAGATCAATATGGCGCCAATTCATCCAGCTTCCGTAATATTTGTCTCCGCACTTCTCAAAAAAACATTTTAAAAATCCGGTGTCAAATTGTACCTTCTGCCCTGCAGGTGTAAACTTATCCATTCGATCAAACTTGTCGATGTACTTTCCCATCATTCTGGTAAATGCCTGGTATAGCTCTATCGGTTCTGGAAACGTCAGAAGCTCGTCCACTGTCAGGCCGTTAACATCAAGAGCTTGCATCTCAATGGTACCATAATCCCATGGCTGGCATCGCATGTTAAACCGCTCCATGATCTTGCCTTTGATCTCAACGATTGCTGCCAGTTGGATGACATCGTTTTTTACCGGGTCCGTCCCGGTCGTCTCCTCGTCCAAGTACAAAACTTTTTCAATCATCTCCGCACCTTCATCTTTCCGGCCAATGCCTTCACCGTTTCAGGCAATGCCTGTTTCGTTTCATAATCCTGGCCTTCCGTCTCAGGAAGTGCCGGTGTCGTCTCACCTGCTTCTATCCATCGCCTCGTGTCCGGCAGGAGCCGGCGGTCGTGCTTGAGTCGTGAGACCATGCTGTCGTAGATTCGCAAGTACTGCGCTCGGACGGTTTCCATATTCGGATCGTCCGGACCAGTTAAATGCGTCCACCCGCCTACCGCAAGCATGGCCTCTCTGACCATGGGATGGGAAAACTCTGGCTTTTCATAGAATCCCTTCGCCCTGATCTCTCTTTGTACCTCAGCCCAGGCATCAGCCGGATGTGGTACGCCCTCCCGGCGGAGCCTTATTTCTACCGCCTTCTCCCTAATCTCGGCCACCCGTGGGAAAAATTTAGCGGTTGCGATTACTTCGTTGACCGCTAGTCTTAAATCTTCGTCCGGAACATCGGCAAGATACTCTTCGTAAATGTCAACTGTGCCGTCTTCCATCTGCGTTGGAAATGCTTTAACCAGTTTTCCGATCATGGCGTTTATTAAATCCTTCTTGCGCTCATTCATTTTCTGACGCCGCCTCTCTCCTGCGCTGTATCCTGTCGGCCAGCCGGCCAAGGGTGTCATTGACCTTCCCGGCTGCATGCTTCGGTCCGGCTGCAGGTACCCCTCCTTTGAACCAATCGAGCATGCCTCTGACGCTCGTCGGCTTAAATCCGCGCAAGGCCCACTCATGGCATATTTGTGACCACCGTGCGACTTGATCCTGCCCATTTACCGTTGCATCGATTTCTTCTTCTTGTGTCTTGTTAGGCCAAAGGTTGAAAACATCACGATAAGCGCATACCGCAGTTGATTTGATTTTGGGTTCCTTCTTGGGCTTTGGCTTCTTGGGCTTTTCCACAGTTTCCACAGGTGGTTGTTGATTATCGCTCTCGCAAACGTGATTTTCGTTTGCGCTATCTTTTAAACCAGTTACAGTTTCAGTTACAGTTTCAGTTACAGTTACAGTTACAGGCAGTCGGTGTGCGTCTATTGTGCGCTCTATGTGCGCACAGTGTACGACAACTTCAACACAATCGCTGCCAAATCTTTCGACTTTTTCCCCTTTCGAATTTATTTTATGGTTTATTTTAAAGGTTATTTCTGATTCTGGAGGTGCTGGATAAATTCTGGCTGACATATACCTGATTTTTTGATGTTCGAACCAACCCAGGAAAAAACCATATTTCTCGTCTTTGTGCACGAATTGGTGCACAAGTCCTGTCTGTGTGTACTCATTGAGCAAACTTTGGATAATATCAAAGGTCATGTCGTCCCTGAGTGGCCATAACTTTCCTTTGAGAATCCTTGGGTTTGCCTGGAAAACTCCCCAATCGTCTGCTGCCAGGTGCATCCGGTTCCACCATGCCTCGGCCAGCATGGATAATTTGGACAATCTCAGGCTGCATGGGCATGACGTTGCGTTTAATCTATTCATCATTTGATTACCAGCCCTTTGCCGGCTGGCATATCACGTTCTATCCCCTCCCTGATCCATTGTGCAATTTGCCAACGCAGTGGCCACCCATTAACTGCGCTGATTAAATTAGCTTTGCGTATTTCTTCCTCGCTCATGGGTATCAAAACCATTTTGCCTTTTCGCGCCCAATCCTTGTTCATGCCCATAATTCAACGGTTTTTCTCCTTTCTATTATGCTTTATCCGATTTATCGGATTTATCGTTTTTCGCACTATTTGCTGTTTTTGTCAACGATTTTTTAAAAGGTGACCACAAATGTCAGCGTGGCGGCAGCCAGCCAGTAGACCATCCGGCGCCATTCTCCGGTAGGGATATAGCCAGCTGCGGCCGCTATATCGATGACGATCAGGACGGTCGGCAATACCTTTTCCAATCTCATTCGATCACCGCCTTACCGCCTGTGCGGTCTTCCCATCGTTGAATTATAACGTCACAGTATTTTTCGTCAAATTCCATCAGAAATGCGATTCTTTGGATCATTTCGCATGCCATAAGGGTGCTACCACTGCCCCCGAACAGATCCAGCACGATTTCGCCCTTGTCGCTTGAATTACGTATGGCTCTGGCTGCCATTGCTACCGGTTTTTGGGTCGGGTGGACATATTCCACGACATGATCACGCCGGAATTCCCAATTGGTGGTTGACATCATGATCTGTTCGAGAAGTTCGACCAGGATTTCCTTCTTGATCTCGGCCAGATCTCCGATCTTTAATCCTTGCAGCGTCTTTTGTGTCCGGTCCCCAAACCATTCGCAGTTCTTTTCCTGCTTGGCGCAATAAAAAATAGGTTCATGGGCCCAATGGTAGTCGCTATGTCCCAGGATCATTCCTTTGTTCCAGATGATCTGTTGCTTGATTTTAAATCCGGCCTCGATAAGTGCTTTTTCAAATATGACCTGGTTGCTGGATGCGTGAAATACATAGGCCGCTGGATTTTCAATTGTCGATTCAGCCATATTTTTAAAGGCTTTTTCGAGAAATGCGTATAATTCATCACCACGCAAATCATCGTTTTCGATCTCTGTCCATTCCCTGCCATTCGGGTTGTTCGTTCCTTTGTAGCTGACACCGTATGGAGGGTCGGTATAGACCATCCTGGCTTTCTTTCCGTTCATCAGCATGGCAACATCCTTGGGGTCTGTGCTGTCCCCACACATGAGCCTGTGGCGTCCCAGGACGTAAATTTTGCCACGTTTGCTGGTTGCCACGGATGGTACATCCGGCACCTGGTCAATGTCCTCTGGAATTGGCTCCTCGGGGATTTTAGCACTATCTATGAGATCATCCAGGTCTATGTCCGGCATCCGGAAGTCTGCCAGCGCATCCACCGGTATGCCGGCATCGTGAATGTAACCGAGCAGCCCTTCTTTGGTGATGCGACCGTACTGGCTTATGCCGTGCAGCAGCAGATGCTTGGCGTCTTCCAGGTCGTCCGCCAGGATATACGATATTGGCACCGGCGGTATCTCATATCCGTCTTTTTCGAGCTCGGCCAGGATTTTGCACCGTTGGTGGCCGTCCATTGTGTATGGCGTCCCGCTGGCGTCTTCCCACACGAAAATCGGGAAAGCAAATCCTCTGTCTCGGATCGTCTCTTTAAGCTTGGCTCGATCATTGTCATCCAGTTCTTTGAGCTCTCCCTGGAAAGGTTTGAGCAGCCGGTAATCGATCGTTGTTGCCGCCTTGCATTTGACTTTGATCTTCTTCATAATATCTCCTGTTCAAATGGTTTAAATATCATCTCTACTCGGATAAATTTCGTGGTAAAAATCCGTTCGCTGTAATTTCGGACAATCTGCCGGTCGTTCTCGTACAGAATGCCCTCAAATGCGTCCAGGAAGCCCGAGAATGCGTTATCTGCGAGATCTTGGGACCGTACCCCTTTGGGGCAAAAAAAATACCCGAAAAAGGCCAGATGGCACGTTTTCGGGCATCCCCATCCCTGCTTGATTGCCTCCGCCTTAGCCCGCAGCCCTGCAGCCAGCTTGAATGCCTTATAATCCTCTGTCTGGACTACGCCTGGATACCGGCGTCCGTGTTTTGAAAATCGGTAGGCTGTCCTATATCCTTTTTGCTTGCTGATGGGCTTTTCATCAAATATTATCCTCAGCATATCACGGCCGCTCTTTTATCCACTTGGCTGCCTGGGCCTCGGTCATAACCCTGTCATCATAACAGAGTAACCTGCTCATATCAGGTTTGCCGTTTCTTACCAGCGCCAGCTCATTGCGTTCAAAAACTATCATGATGGGAGTGTCATTTGATTGGAAGTGCATC
>Ga0315556_1000734_pt1 | contig 20469 bp, 25 predicted proteins | sample SalMarSW160310MG_FD_202112 | JGI IMG/M metagenome (GOLD analysis project Ga0315556, IMG submission 202112) | Salt marsh sediment microbial communities from the Plum Island Ecosystem LTER, Massachusetts, United States - Salt Marsh Sediment SW1603-10 ...
AATTCCTTGGCGCGCGTCGAAGCCGGACGATATTCTTCATGCTGCTCGATTTTTTCCAGCCTCAGGATGGGGGTCTGAAACACCTTGTAGATGTAATACGGCATGCCTGCACCTTTCGTAGTACCCTAAATGATACAACCAGCGTCATATATCATTAAACGCTAATGGATTATAGCGTATCCCCGTTTATCGGACAGCAGTCATTATGCCAATCAGCCAAAAGACTGGCGCGCTATTTGCTTTTGCATAAATCAAATACACAAAACTATCCAACGTCATCATGGAAATCGCCGCATCGGAATATGCCGACAACACCGCCTACGACGAACTGCTGGAGCCTGGTCTGTCGCCAAGGCCGGCGGCCAAGCCACTGTTCGACTACCTGAACTCGCTGGACCAGGCGGAACTGGCTGCACGCCGCCAGGCGGTGGACGCCACCATCAAGGCGATGGGTATCACCTTCACCGTCTACAGCGAAGCCGGCAACATCGACCGCGCCTGGCCGTTCGACCCCATCCCGCGCGTCATGGCGCGCACCGAATGGGAACGCATCCAGGCCGGATTGAAGCAGCGGCTGACCGCACTCAATCTGTTCATCAACGACCTGTATAACGAGCAGCATATCGTCAAGGACGGTGTATTCCCGCTGGAAGTGCTGGCCGGATCGGGCAATTTCCGCCCGCAATGCGTCGGTGTCACGCCCCGCTTTGGCGTGTGGGCACATATTAGCGGCACCGATCTGGTGCGCGACCGCGACGGCACCGTATACGTGCTGGAAGACAATCTGCGCGTGCCTTCCGGGGTGTCCTACATGCTGGAAAACCGCCAGATCATGAAACGCATTTTCCCCGAAGTGTTCCGCACCACCCATATCCTGCCGGTGGACGACTATCCCATCCAGCTGTTTGAGACGCTGGCTGCGTTGTCGCCGCGCCCCGGCGAGCATCCGGTGATCGCGGTACTCACCCCAGGCATCTACAACTCGGCCTATTTCGAGCACAGCTACCTGGCACAGCAGATGGGCGCCTACCTGGTGGAAGGCTCCGACCTGATCGTCGGCAGCGACAACGTGGTGTATATGAAAAGCATCTCCGGTCTGCAGCGGGTGGACGTCATCTATCGCCGTATCGACGACGGCTTTCTCGACCCGGAAGTGTTCCGCCCCGATTCTGCGCTGGGCGTGCGCGGTCTGATGCGCGCCTGGAAAAGCGGCAAGGTCGGCATCGCCAACGCGCCCGGCGCCGGCGTGGCGGACGACAAGGTGGTATACGCCTACGTGCCGCAGATCATCCGCTACTACCTGGACCAGGACCCGATACTTGCCAACGTGCCAAGCTATTTGTGTATGTTGGACGAGCAGCGCGAACACGTGCTGGCCAACCTCGACAAGCTGGTGGTCAAGCCCGCCAACGAATCCGGCGGCTACGGCATGCTGATCGGCCCGCGCGCAACCGCAGAAGAGCGCGCGCAGTTCGCCGAACTGATTCGCGCCAACCCGCGCAACTACATGGCCCAGCCAACGCTGGATATCTCCACCGCACCCACCCTGGTGGACGGCCAGCTCGCCCCGCGCCACCTCGACCTGCGCCCCTTCGTGCTGCAGTCCGACCGGCTGTACGCCACCACCGGCGGCCTCACCCGGGTAGCGTTGAACAAGGGCTCGCTGGTGGTCAATTCCTCGCAGGGCGGTGGCAGCAAGGACACCTGGATCGTCCAAGAGGAGGATTCCTGATGTTGGCTCGAGCCGCAGAAAAACTCTACTGGATGGCGCGCAACCTGGAGCGCGCCGAAAACACCGCGCGCCTGATCAACAGCACCACCCATGTGCTGCTCGACCTGCCGCTCGGCGCCTCGTTCGGCTGGACCAACCTGCTCGAAATCGTCGGTCTGGACGACCTGTTTCACCAGCATTATTCGCAGGCCGATGAAGAGGCGATCATGCGCTTCCTGATCGAGGATGCGCGCAATCCCGGCTCGATCCTGTCCTGCGTGCAGTATGCCCGCGAGAACACCCGTACGCTGCGCGAAATCCTGCCCGCCGAGATATGGGAGCGCACCAACGGGATGTACCTCTACATCAAGGAAAACGCCACCATCGCCTGCCGCAGCCGGCGCAACCGTTACATGGTGCTGGACAACATCATCGAGCAGCGCCATGCCATCGTCGGCCTGATCTCCGGCACCATGGGGCACGATCTCGCCTACCAGCTGGTCAAGCTGGGGCGCAACATCGAGCGCGCCGACATGACCACCCGCATCCTCGACATCGGCTCGGCAGTGCGCTTCCCGCAGGACGGCGTGCTGCACGAAACACTGATGGAACGCATCTGGATGAGCACGCTGAATTCACTGTCGGCCTACCAGAATTACCGGCGCCTGGTGAACATGCACGTGCGCCGCAACGACGTAGTGAATTTCCTGTTGTGCGACGACCGTCTGCCGCGCAGCGTCGTGCACTGCCTGGGAGAAATGGAATCCTGTCTCAGGCTGATGCCCCAGTCGCAGCAACTGCAGATGAGCGTCACCGAACTATCGCACCGCATTACACAGGGCCATGCGGAACGGCTCGATGCCCCCGCCCTGCATGAATACATGGACTGGCTGCAGACCGAACTCGGCAGGATCAACGACGCCCTGACCCAGCGCTATTTCCATGCCTACGACAATGGCATGCCGCCACCCGCCTCTGACCAGGCCGAAATTGAATTTGCCGAGCAATAGCACGCATGATAATGTTCGCCGCCACAACCAATAATATTGCGCCTGCGTAACCGACCGACTTGATATGACTTATTGCGTAGCCATCAATACCGACCAGGGGCTGGTATTTTGCTCCGATTCGCGCACCAACGCCGGATTCGACAACGTCTCGATTTACTCCAAGATGCACACCTTCATCTGGCCGGGCGAACGCACCCTGGTAATGCTTTCCGCCGGCAACCTGGGCACCACCCAGACCGTGATCAAGTGGCTGTGGAACGACATCGAAAACAACGCACCGATAAACCTGCACAACGTGCCTACCATGCTGGCCGCCTCCGACTACATCGCCAACATCAGCTCCGGCGTGCAGAAGCAACAATCCGACCGCGACAGCTCCAGCACCAGCTTCGAGGCCACTTTCATTCTCGGCGGACAGATCGGAATGAATCGCCCGGAGACCATGCTGATCTATTCGCAGGGCAACTACATCCACGAATCCGACGAACACCCGTTCCTGCAGATCGGCGAGACCAAATACGGCAAGCCCATCCTCGACCGCATCATCAAGCGCAATACTTCGCTGCCTGCCGCCGCACGCTGCGCGCTGGTCTCGATGAACTCCACCACCCGCAGTAACCTGACCGTCGGCCCGCCGATCGACCTGCTGATCTACGAAAAAGACAGCCTCGGGTTCGGCCAGCGCATGACGCTGACCGAAAACGACCCGTTCGCGCAACAGCTTTCCGAGGCATGGAGCCAGGGGCTGACCCGCGCGCTCGACGAGCTGCCGCGCTTTCCCTGGGAAAACTGACCGCTATTCCGATACCAGGGTCGCCGCAGTTTCTGCGGAGCCCTTGTCAATATCCAGCAGGACTTCGCAGTATTCGTTGATTTCACTGATGGGGGTGGGATCGTCCGCGCAACTGCAGCCACCGATTACCCCCTGATAGAAAACTCCGGCCATCACCCGGATCGTACCTCCGGTATCGACAACGCTATTGATCACCACGGTCACCGGCGCATCGAGCACATAATTGCCGGTCGCCAGCCCCTGCTGCAGGGGCAGTTCGCTGGCCTGTTGCGCAAGCTCCCGCTTGAGGACGGTCTCGAACTCCAGTGAGCCCCAGGCCTGCAATGATTGGTCGAGTTGTATCATGGGTCAGGATCCAATTCAGGACGAGCAACTCACCGCAATATGCGGCGTACCTTCCGGCGCCGGCATGGCATAGCTGTCCATGCCCGGCCGCTCCTCGAACGGATCGCGCAATAACTGCAACAGGCGATCCACCTCGGAATAATCGCGCTGCTGTGCTTTTTCGATGGCAGCTTGCGCCAGATGATTACGCAACACGTATACGGGATTGACCTGGTCCATGCGCACTTTGCGCTCCGCATCCCCGCTGCCCTCGCCGAGCAGGCGCATACGGTAGCGGGCTGCCCAGGCATCGAAGGCATCGCGATCGACGAACTGGTCGCGCAGCACTGCGTTCTGTTCCTCCGGCCCTGTCCTGAATTCGCCCAAGCTGCGAAACAGGTTGCTGTAATCAAGCCTGCTTTCCCGCATCATCCCGAACAGTGACCTGATCAACTCCAGGTCATCCTCCTGCGCTTGCACCAGGCCCAGCTTCTGCCGCATCAATGCGGTAAAGTGCGCCCGATAGATGCCGTGGTAAGTATTCAGCATTTCGTTCAACTCCTGCTCCGCGATCAACGGCGTGAGCGCCTGTGCCAGCGCCGCGACATTCCACAAGCCGATATTCGGCTGCTGGTCGAAGGCATAGCGCCCCTCGTGATCGGAATGGTTGCAGACAAACCCGGGATCGTAGCTTTCCATGAAGCCGAATGGACCATAGTCAAAGGTCAGCCCCAGTATCGACATGTTGTCGGTGTTCATCACACCATGTGCAAATCCCACTGCCTGCCAGTGCGCCATCAAGTGCGCGGTGCGGGTGAGCACCTCCTGGAAAAAGTGCGCATGGCGATCCTCCAGCCCCTGCAAATGCGGAAAATGTTTGACGATGACGTAATCCGCCAGCGTGGCAAGGTGCTCGTGCTGCTTGCGATAGTAGAACACCTGGAACGAACCGAAGCGCACATGCGAAGGCGCCATGCGCGTCACCACCGCTGCCGTCTCGATGCTTTCGCGATACACCTCCTCATCGCTGCCGACGATGCACAATGCCCGCGTGCTGGGCACGCCCAGGCCGTGCATCGCCTCCGAACACAGATATTCGCGGATGCTGGAGCGCAGCACCGCTCGGCCATCGGCGTTTCGCGAATAAGGCGTCTGCCCGGCTCCCTTGAGTTGCACATCCCACGATTCGCCAGAACGGTTCTTCACCTCGCCCAACAGGATCGCGCGCCCATCGCCCAGTTGCGGCACGTAAAAACCGAATTGATGACCGGCATATAACATCGCCAGCGGTTCGCTTCCCGGCAGCAGACGATTGCCGACGAAATACTCGGCAAAGTCCGCACGCTGCGCCTGCTCCGCCGACAGATCGAGCAACCTCGCCGCATCGGCATTGAAACTCACCAGATAAGGTTCAGGCAAAGGCGTGGGGCCAAGACGGGTGTGAAAGTATTCCGGCAAGCGCGCAAATGTATTGTCGAAATTTAACTGTTCCAGCGTATTCATGTAGTTATGGGATAAACCTGAAGTGCTAATACGTAATATATTACCACAGTAAAAGCATCGGATATTCATGGCAGTTTATTCCGGCCATACCCGAGCACAGAACCCGCTACACTAACCCTGTCACCATGATGAATCATGCCGCACCAATACTTAACAACACAACAACTGACTCCCGGAAAATTCATGGCAATCAAGGCAACCATCTTCAAGGCCAATCTGCAGATCGCGGATATGGAACGCCACTACTACCAGGACCACGCACTCACCCTGGCACGCCATCCCTCCGAAACCGACGAGCGCATGATGGTGCGCTTACTGGCATTCGCGCTGCACGCACACGAATACCTGGAATTCGGCCAGGGCATGACCGACGATGACGCAGCGGACTTGTGGCAAAAGGATCTAACCGGTGCCATCAAGCTATGGATAGACGTCGGTATCCCCGACGAAAAGTTGATTCGCAAAGCCTGTAACCGCGCCAGCCAGGTGGTGGTATACAGTTACGGCGGCCGCGCCACCGACATGTGGCTCGCACAGAACAGCGCACAGTTCGAGCGCCAGAAAAATCTCACCATCATCAACCTGCCACCGGCCAGCACGCAGGCGCTGGCCAAACTGGCTCAACGCAACATGAACCTGCAATGCACGATACAGGACGGCCAGCTATGGCTGGGCGATGGTGAGGCCAGCGTGGAAGTGGAATGCACGGTAATGAAAGCTGCGGAAACAGGGAGGTGGCGGCAGGAATGACTTTCGATTCGGACGCTGGGGCGATTTCTCTGAATTGATCGAATATCCGATTATCGTGCAAACAACTGCCACCGCACAGCACTCAAGCCTTACTCGGGCACACCTTGCCACAGCATGTCATATCCCAACTCCTTGCTGTCGGTGCACATTTCGCCCAGCGCAGAAAATTTTTCCTTGAAGACATGGTCGGCATGCGACTTTTCGTGCTGCTCGAACGAATGCCAGTAGGTGACAATGGCGATATGGTCGTCCGCCCCCCTGGATGGTCCCAGCGACCCCTCGTCCGAAACGAAGCCCGAGAACTTGAACACTTGGCCGGCGATGAATCCGCCCTTTTCGTCGCCATAGGTATTTTTCACGACATTGCACATCTCGCCCAGCGCCAGCTCGACATCATCCATTTCCACGCCGGGTTTGAGCTTGAGCGTGTTAAACAGCATCTTTGCCCCAAAGGGTATCTGAACAGGTTCATACATGGCAGTTCTCCTTTTATAGTAACCAGGCTGCCTGTATCCTTACAGGTGGCCTGTCCATCCCATGCCGGAAAAACATGGAATGCATTTCCTGTCAGCCGCCGGCACTAAACCGGCCCGGCTGAACGCCCCCCCTGCTACCCATCCCTAACTGTTGACTATTATAGTCGGATATTATTACAATTCAACGTAAACCGTTAACCTCGACTGAGGAGAAATTATGTCCACCGAATTATTCGATGCGGTACTGGCTGGCGATTTAAAAGGCGCCCATGCGCTGTTGCAAGGCGGCGCTGACTGTAACGTCGGCAACGACGAAGGCGTCACCGTACTGATGCTGGCTGCCGGCAATGGCCACCTCGACCTGGTCGATGCGCTGCTCGAATCCGGCGCAGACGTCAATGCGACGGATTGTCGAGGCTGGACCGCCCTGATGAAAGCCATCTACAACTACGACCTCGACCAGGGCTTCCCCGAGATCGTGAGCATGCTGATCGATGCCGGCGCGGAGATCGAAACCCGGATCGCCTATGGCACGCGACCGCTGATGCTGGCGGCCGGCTATGGCCAGGCCGGGGTAATTGAAGTGCTGCTGGCCGCGGGAGTGGATGTCCAGGCCGAGAACGAAGGCGGGCGCACGGCACGCACGATGGCCGAAGCCAAGGACTACGTCGAAGCCTTCAACCTGCTCTACGAAGCCGAAATGAGCCTCGGCGAAAACATCAAGGGCGCGTGCTCCTCGCACGATGCGCCGGGCATCAGCGTGATCAATTTCACCACGCACAACCCCAGCCACTAACGACACCCGCTACAGTATCGCGCCCTGCTCGTCGAATTCGACCACGCAGGTTTCGTCCTCGGTGTCGATTTCGGCACGGCGCAATGCGCCGCTGTCGTAATAGGCATAGCGATGCTCGAGTCCGATTTCGCCGTAGACCATCTTGCGGCACAACACCATGCGGCCCTGCTCGTCGAACCTGACGCTGAAATAGGTGTTGCGGTTCACCACCGAATCCGGCTCCAGCGGCGACACCAACCTGAGCGGCAGTTTCGCGCCGCTGCAGGTCAGGAAATACCGCGTTTCATCGTTGTCCATGGTCAGAGCTTGATCGCCCGCGTCAGCAGGTATTCGTGGCGGACAACGTTGTCGTGCAGGTATTCGCCCAGCACCTCGTCCATCTCATCGCGCCATGCCTGCAGTCTTGCCGGCTCCGCCTGCAGCACCTGCACCGCGCGGATGAAAGGTCCTGCCTTCGCTTCCTGGAACAGACGCAGGTGCATCGGGGTCAGTGCCGGAATGGCCATGATGCCGCGCTCCATGTGGAAGCCTTGCACCGCATCGCCCAGCCGCTGCTTCACCACGCCGACATCTCCCCACAGTACCGGCGACGGCACGCCCTGCGGCGGCGGAACGTATTTCGCGATCAGCGCAAACTGGCGGCCAATCAACTGCTCGCCCGGCCATGAGGCAAAGGCGATGGTGCCGCCGGGCTTCAGCACGCGCAGCATCTCTGCCACTGCCACCTCGGGCCGCGGCGCAAACATGTGGCCGAACTGGCTCAGCACCACGTCGAAAGATGCATCGGGGAACGGCAGCGCCTCGACATCGCCCTCATGCCACGCAATGTCGTCATGCCCAGCCACCGCGGCACTATGTTTCGCCTGCTCCAGCAAGGCCGGCGTCAGATCAAGCGCGGTCACTTTCGCACCGATGCGCCGCGCCGTGATCGCCACCACGCCGGTCCCGGTGCCCACATCCAGCACCGTCTGACCGCCGCCCACCCTGGCAAAGCGCGCCAGGTGCCCGGCCACGGGCGTGGTGAACACGGCCATGTCGCCGAAGTTGCCCAGCGTCCAGGTTTCCCGTTGTTTATTCTTGAACTCCGCCATCGGGTCCATATTCATGACTGCCTCCTTAAGTCGGTTATTCTTCGCCGATATCTTCGTGCCACACATCCAGGTGCGCTTCGATGTACTCGGCGAGCATCCGCATGCATTCGCTCGAGTTGAGGTCGACGACCTTGACGCCGCGTTCGCGCAGCCAATCGATCCCGCCATCGAAGGAATGGGATTCCCCGGCAACCACCGTCCCGATACCGAACTGGATAACCAGCCCACTGCAATACCAGCACGGCGCAAGTGTCGTGACCATGATCGTGTCGCGATAGCTGCGCTGTCGCCCTGCCTTGCGGAAAGCATCCGTTTCGGCGTGCACGGATGGGTCGTTTTCCTGCACCCGCCGATTATGCCCCCGCCCGAGCAGCGTGCCATCCTCGCGGAAAAGCGCCGCTCCGATGGGTATGCCGCCTTCGGACAGGCCAAGCCGCGCCTCTTCGATAGCAATAGCCAGCATGACTTCGTAATCGATAGCGTTCGTCATGGCGTGGACTATTTCGGCTGGGCCCTGCTGAAGGTTATTGCAAACTTCCACTGCGTCAGCGGGGACGTCCGGTAGATAGCCGTCTTGGTGGCATTGTCGAACTCGTAGCTGGTTTCCCCGGCAGAATTTGACAGTATCTCGTTCGCGGCTTTTTTCAGCGTTGGGCTTCCCAGGTCCCGCGGATCCAGAAACTCGCGCCTGGTGATTTTGTGCAGCGTGGTCAGCCCGTCCGGCGCCAGCGCGAAAAACGCGACATCCGGCCGCAGCGCCAGGGCGGAATCCACCTGATCGGCAAGCTTTTCGAGAAACAGCGACACGCCGATCGCACCGATTACCTTGCCGCCCCTCTTCACCGGAACCGCGATTACTGCGGAACGTTTCCCGGTGCTTTTGCTGACCACCAGCGCCCCCATGACTTCCTCGCCCGACATCAGGCCCGGGAAATAGGCCCGGTCGCTGAGCCTAACATTCATCAGCCCTCTGTCCACGGTGTAATAGCTTCCGTCGGGACGGACGAACCAGACGACGAGGCCACCATCCGATTTTTCATATCCGCGCAACAGCGGCTTCATCTTCTTCCATTTTCCCGATTTTGCCTCACTCGTCGCGGCCAGGATTTCCACGCTCTGCCGCACGCTGCTCATGCGCAGGTCGGTATAGGAGACAAAGGCGGAGAGCAGGCTTTGTGCGTCTGCCTCAACGGGGGGCTGCATAACGGGAACCTGGGCAAGACCAAGCCCGGGAATAACCAGCAGGAACAAAGCGGCAACTTTCAGAAACCATTTCTTGATCATTTTTCGCTCCTTCCACAAAGTGGATCCGACCGACTTCCTGAATGCTTCCTTGATGCGCTGCAACTGTGCTCATGGTACGCGTGAAAACATATGGACGCCGGGATTTTCGGCTTCCAACTGCGCTGCTGCCCGGTTACCCCTTTTAATTACCGCCCCCGTCATGTAAAAATGTCCCCCCGGACGCCCAACCATTGTATCGAATTATGGACAACCTGCTTGAAGTCAACGACCTGCATCATTCCTACGGCATGCGCGAAGTGCTGAAGGGCGTCAACCTCACCATCCCGCGCAACAAGGTAATCGGGATCATGGGTGCCAGCGGCAGCGGCAAATCCACCTTGCTGCGCCATTTCACCGGCCAGCTGCACCCGTCGCAAGGCAGCGTAAAATTCATGGGCAAAGTGCTGCACGAACTCAGCAACCGCGAACTGTACGAGCTACGCCTGAAGATGGGCATGATGTTCCAGGTCAGCGGCCTGTTCACCGACCTGACGGTTTACGAGAACATGGCCTTCCCGTTGCGGGAGAACACCGACCTGCCGGAAGAAATTATCAGTGACCTGATAATGATGAAATTGCGCGCCGTCGGTCTGCACGGAACCCAGGAACTGATGCCGAGCGAACTTTCCGGCGGCATGGAACGCCGCGTAGCGCTGGCGCGGGCCACCGTCACCGACCCTGCGCTGATCATCTACGACGAGCCTTTTGCCGGCCTCGACCCGATCTCGCTCAGCACCATCGCCAACCTGATCCGCAAGCTGAACGATGCCCTCGGCGTATCCTCCGTCGTGGTGACCTACGACCTGGCCGAATCGCTCAAGGTGGTCGATTACATCTACTTCATCCACAACGGGGTCGTTGCTGCCGAAGGCGAAGTGCATGAGATGATCGATTCGCAAGACCCCCTGGTCAAGCAGTTCCTGCACGGCGAACTGGATGGCCCGGTTCCCTTTCATGTCCCCAGCGCACCGTATCCGGAATCGTTGCTCAACGAAACCTGATGCGCTGCAGCAGCGTATTGTGCTTGAGGGCTGAATCCTGAATTTATGCGGGTTTCACCCCTCTGTCATCCGGACCCGCAGGAAGGGCCTGAAAACCGGTTTCGTAACGGAACAACTCTGCCAGACTCATGGTCAATTGCCAGTGCTCGGCAATGCGCGACGCTATCCGGAAATCCGCCGGGGGTTTCCGCATCATAAATATTGAACAACCCGACTACAGTCATGTCATCATGACTTAACGTGATGCGCATAATCTGCCTGTCACGGCAAGGAGAGGCATCATGCAGCAATCTTGGAAAGACAGTATCTATCTGCAACGCGAACAACTCGCGCGCATTCTGCGAGAGCCGCTTGCATGGCTGGCCGACAAATGCACCCCCGCCTGGAATGATCGCGAACAGTTGAACAAGCTGCTTCTGGATGGCTTCACAGGCATCCCGCACTGCACCTACCTCTACTGCGTCGGTACGGACAGCGTGCAGATCTGCGACAACGTGGGTAAATCCGGGCTGGTGCCCGGGCACTTCGGGCGCGACCGCTCCCAGCGGCCCTACATGAAGGAGCCCGTCCCGAGTTGGGGATTCCTGCTGTCGGATGCATATATCAGCCTCGCGAGTCACCGGCCCTCTCTCACCGCCCTTCAGGCCGTAAGCGCAGATTCCCGCCTGCTGGGATACCTCGGCGCCGATTTCGACCTGCGCAACCTGCCCGTGACCGCGGAACAATACCAGGAGCCATCAAGCTGGCGGCAAGTGAAGGGAGACCCGGTGATTCGCGAATCCGTGATGAGCCAATGCCGTGTTGAAAGCCTGATGGACAACCATCTTGAGCAGGCGCTGTCGATCCTGGAAGAATTGATGGCCGATCGGGGCGTATTCCAGTGCATGATTCATTTCTCGAGCGGCCAGGCAACGATCTGGACGCGGGACGATCCGTTCCGCTACCGTATCCTGGATGATGAAGCCCTGAACGATCCGGATATCTGCCTGGCCTACCCGTCCCGGCCCTATCCCTCCGATGCCGCGATACCCCAGCACGAAATCGCCCGCATACTGGAAACCCTGCACGCCATGCGCATGGCAGACGAGAACATCTATTTGCGCATCGCTTCCATCAACCTCTTCAATGGCATGATCAGCCTGACCTTCTCCTGCGACGGCACCCACTATATGCGCCACGACGAATTCCTCGGCAAGAACACCCAGTTCTGGTTCGGGGTCGCTGCGTGAGCAGTGTGCCGCTAACCCGACATCCCTGCCAGCCACAGCCGCAGCCGTAAACCCGGGCCGGTGGTGTAGCCAACCTCAACGAAGCGTATCCGCCCATCCGTGCCGATGATGAAACTGGCGGGCACCGCATGCACGCCCCACGCGGCGGAAAGCCGCCCATCGGCATCGTTCACCACGGGAAAGTGCAAACCCTGCGCGGCGAGATGTTGGGCCACTTCTGCGGCGCTGCCGCTTTGCATCGCCACGGTGATGGTATTCGGATGATCCCGTGCAATAGCAGCGATGGAATCCTGATCGACCCGGCAGATCGCACACCAGGTTGCCCAGAAATGCACCAGCACGGGTTGCGCCGGCCTGACGGGCAAGGTGTAGGTACTGCCGTCGAGCTGCATGCCGGATAACGGCGGCGCCACGCCGCTTGGCATATCGCGCTGCTGCCAGGCACGGATGCCGGCGATCAATACCACGAATAGCAGCAGCTCGACTGCGCGCCTGCGCCAGATTTTCATGCGGGAAATTTTTGCGGCGGGAAGAGGCAATGGGTAACTCAGGACTTACCGAACAAGTCGTCGAGCGGGTTCTTCCCTGCCGGGGCGCTGGCGGAGGAAACGCGCTTCGCCGTGAACTCTTCCTCGATGTTGTCGCGGTAGTAGCTCCAGGCCGAACCCGAGCTACTGAGTCGGCGCCAGGCTTCCTCGCCTACGCCGCTGTACTGCAGCGTGCTGCCGTCGTCGAGCTGTACCTGCAGCAGGCGGGCGGATGCATCGTAACCGATGGCGCGCAGCTTGCCGGAATTGATCTTCTTCATTTCCATCGCGACCTTCCTGCTTTCAGCCCGCCTGCTGGCTTGCAGGCCGCCAGCCGTCATCGCCGTCACACCCCAGATAAGATTTCAGTTCCGCAATTCTGGCGACATCTCTGTCGTTGCGCTGAATCTCCCTGTCACAGGTAAACACAAAGTCGTCTTCGAGGGTTACGCCACAATCCGCGAGCACTTCCCTGAAACATTCATCCCCTTGCAGGAAATCCTCGTAGTAGTAGTTGCGACGAACTTGCAGCGCCAGATTGTCCTTGAAATATTCTTCCTCCAGACTGAGTGCATGCAGAGCATGGAGAATAACTGAATTTTTAATCTGCTCCACATCGACAATCCTGGATGGTGTTACATTGGAAGACCATTGGTTCGTGTATTTTGCCTTGACCAGCGAAAGCGCTTGGGCAATCCTGTCCTTTCGCCGTATGAAATAAATGCGATCGAACCGCAGCTTGAGCAGATCGACCCCCCGTTGTTTCCACCATATATACTGCTCGACATGAAAATTCATGGTAAACAGGCCGTTTGCACTGGAGGTCTTCTTCATCACGAATTGCAGATACCGGTCCATCTCCATCCGTTCCACGCCAAGCAGCTTGGCGTAGGCCTGCAAATAAAATGTATTCGCCCACTCGCGCGCGCGGCCGAACTGTCCCGTGCTGGTCAGGGAATCACAGAAGAACTTGGAACCGGAGCGCGGCATCGAGATGATGGCGACCTTCATGCGTGGCGCGGGAGAATCCGGAAGTTGCTGAAGTTCCGTAAACAGCTCTGTCAGGCTCTGTTCGAAAGTTTGCATAACTACCATGATGATCTATATGGCGGAAAATAAAACGGATTTCAGCTCAAGGACTTTTTCAACGCCCAGCCTGGAACTTTCACCCCATCCACATCCGCTATCAATAGCGCCCGTGCGTCTTGGTGATGTAATTCGTCAACTCCATGCTCTCCTGGTTCACCCGTGCCAGGTTGGCATGGGTAATCCGGAACAGCGCGCGCATCACCATGTAAGCCAGGCGCGGATTGGCATCCAGCAATTCCTCGAAGTCGGCCGGGTTCAGCGTATAAACGGTAGCATCGCCCAGTGCGCGCAGTGTGGCCCTGCGTTTGGACTGCTTCACGAATGCCCGGGTGCCGGCGCACTCCCCTTCCGTCATGGTGTAAACGTGCTTGTCCACGCCATCGGAAGTATCTTTGCTGATGACGGCAAGCTTGCCCATGATCAGGATGAACAGGGTCTGGTCGTCTTCACCTTCCCTTACCAGCACCTCGCCATCTTTCAAATGACGCACGCCCAGCTTCGCCGCCAGGAGCTTGGCATTATCTTCGGTAAGCTCGGCCCCCACACAGGCATTACGGACCAGCTTGTAATCTGCGACTTCGCTCATTGCTCAATCTCTCCTTTATACATTGCAATACCATGACCACGCGCATTGTATCGGTATGCCGGCCATTGTTGCTAGCGGGGAGGGTCGAGGCGCTCCGCAGTGGTGGCGTTGATGCGGTACCAGCCGGCAATGCTGTAGCGGTCGCGCTTTGCCGGCAGCACTTCATGCGGGAACTCCTCGCTGAGGAATACCGCAATCCGGCCCATCTGCGGCATGACGCGCATGAACGGTTCGGCTTCCTGCTCCCGGTACATCAGCATTTCCCCACCATCGTCCGGCTGCCAGCCCCAGTTGAGGTACAACACCACCGTCAGAATCCGGTTGCTCTCGCCCTTGAAGGCATCCACATGCCTTTTGTAGAACGCGCCCGGCGCGTAGTGCGCAAAATGTCCTTCGTAGGAAAACAAACCCAGAAACAAGCGCCGGTTCAGATAGGTTCGCAATTGCTCGATCCATTCCAGCCAGCCCCGCTCGTCCGAACTGGAGGCCTCGAGCCAGTGGATTTCGTCGCGCCGAACGAAGTTGTTAAGCATCTCATCCTGCGCCCGGCCGATGCCGGCAGGAGAAAACTCCGCCTGCCTGATTGAAGTGACGCGCTTGAATAACGTGTGGCACAAATCTTCGGGAATGGCATCATCCAGCAGCGAATAGCCCTGCCGGTAAATATCCGAGGCAATGCGCTCGAATATCGTCGTTCCATCATAAGTACCCTGCGAACTTGCAGCACGCAATGCCTCGCCCATCATGCTTCTCCATACCAGTCGAGTGACTCGAAGTGAGTCGCAGTCGCGGCGCGCGAGTGTATCACGGCGAAATCAGGGCGTGTCGCAAATCAGAAAGCACAGAAAAGCACGCAAGATCAATCTATTGCGATTCAACGAGCGCGGGTTCAAACTTGTAGATGGGCAACTCTTCGCGCGAAAGGTCGAGCGCCTCCAGCACTTTTAGCGCCGCCCAGGCATCATTTGCCGCGTAGCGCATTTGTTGCGGCATGAGCTGATGCTGCGACCAGTTGGAAGTGGTGACCTTCCTCGACTTGGAAAAACGCTGCTTGAACACCAGCCCCACCGCCACCCGAACACCTATGTGCTTCTGGTAACCGTCCATGCTGAACACCGTATTGAGATCCACCACACCATCCAGAGCCACACCCAGTTTCGCGTGGATATGCCTGCCATCCGATTTAAGGTCGAAGCCGACCTTGATGACCTGCTCCGATTGCAGCAACTCGATCAGGAACGGGAGTCCCGCTGTTTGATGGATTTGAAACAGGTAGGCCTTGTCATGCAAGGCAAACTGCACCAGGTGTGGCCCGTCACTTACCTCGCCCACAGCAAACGTCGGCTTTGACTCGGTATCGAACCCGACGATGCCAGCTGCCTTGATCTCGGCCGTGGCAGATGCAAACTCCTCACGGCTTTGGGGCACATGGATATGCTCCAGCGCAAGGCCAACAAACGGCTCAAACAGTGCGATCTCGGCCTTGCTCGGGGTAACTTTGTTCATCAGTTCAGCTCAAGCTTGCTCCCCAGGGATATGCTCGCAACTTCAAATTCACCCATGATTTTCTGCCAATCGCTTCCCAGATGAGTACCGATATAGTCGAGAAACGAGGCATCCGGATCGTTCATGAGAATGGCGACAGCATATCCTGCGACGTTATTCCTGAGCTTCATCATCACATCGTATTTGGTGCCGCTTGCCAAGGGATCATCAATCACCACCGGAGCCGGATCGAAAAACACCTTGGGAATATCGCTGCGCAAACTCAGGGTGAAGTCGGATTTGAAGGCCGACTTTGCATCGTCAAAGCTCCGGAATTCGGCGAAATGCCCATAGGGATGAATTTCGAAATATTTCTCTACGGGAGGCATGGAGTCTTGTTCCTGCGCGGCTTCAAAAACCTCATCGACTTCTGTGCGATCCCCCGCTCTGAGATGTATCTGAATGATGAGTGCTTCCGTTATGCCCTTAAATCCTTGAGCCTGAAAATGCCGTACGATACGTTCGGCTGCAGCATTCGCTGCCTGGGTAGAAGAGTCGTTCATTGAAATAAATCCGTGTTCTGAAAGACGCAGTTTACCTAAACCCGCCATGAAGCGCCAAGGCCAGCGATTGACCCGGGCAAAACGGGCAAGGATAATTCCGGCAGCGAATCTTAACGGCAAATCGTGCAAATCAATCTACCAGGCGGCAATATCGTAATTGATACCATCCAGGCCTACGCAACCCAGCCATTAGCCCAGCTCGCCGTATTCATAGCAGCCAATGCCTTAATGGTCTGGCGCCTCCATGTCATGGAAGGCAAAGGCTTTGAAGGGACGGTGCTCGGTACGCTCATCATGCCCTACTGCTCGGGGTTCCCGAATCTGGTCTTCGCCTATGTCATGAGCAAGTCTGCCAGCAATGGCGGAGCGGTGATTGATAACTGCCTCGTCAACAATGCCACCAACCTGACATTCATCCTCGGGATGGCCGCGCTGTTCGGCTCGGCAGCGATCCTGCCAAAGAAAAGAACCAAAGCCGAGCAAAAAAAGCATGCGGAATATTCCCGCATCAACCGGCTTAACCTGCTGTTTACCCTGATCGCCCTGTTCCTGTTCACCGGAACGCTCTGGGCCCTGGCCAAGGACAGAGAACTGAACTTCTACGACGGCCTGATCCTGGTCGGGCTGTTTATGTTCTGGCAGATATTGCACGTATTCGAAGTGCTGAAGGACAACATCAGAAACGAAAAAACCATCCACTGGTCGATCATATTCGACCTGGTGCTGATCGCCGCCAGCGCCTATGGCATCTATTTTTCCGTCAACCACCTGGTGGACTGGGTATCCACAACCAACAACCCGATATTCAGTTTCGCAAAGATCGGCTGGTTCAGCGGCATACTCATGGTGCTGCCCAACGCCTTCCTGGCGATTTATTACGCCTGGATCGGCCGGCAGGATATCGTGCTGACCTCCCAGATCGGCGACGGCCACATCTGCATCCCGATGTGCATCGGCCTGTTTTCTGTTGTCAATACGATCCAGATTCCCGATTCTTTCCAGACCGGCGTCTATATCATCCTGGGAGCCGGGCTGGTTCTGTTCCTGTCGATTGCCGCGCTCGGTCGAATCCCCCGTGTTGTTGGCGCCGGACTCATCGGCGCATACGCATTCTTCCTGTACAACGGGCTCATACAGTAAGGCCAGTATTTGCGAAGCCGGCAAGGCGGGCAGGCACGATTGTTCTACCGAGATGCAACCTGCTATCATCCTGCAAAGCCAGACCTCGCAATTCTACTGACCCCATCCGGAATCCAATTCAAGCAATCGCATGACTGAACAATTAATCAACGTTGGCTCCCTTATCAAGGACGCGAGCCAAGGCCTGACAGCGGAAGAACAAGCCGGGCTGAAAATGCAGCTATCGGAAAAAATACAGCAGCTCAACGCGCTGGAGGAATCGGACCATTTGCCGCGCGCCCGACTGCAAATGGACATCGCCGAAATCCTGAATGCGCTGGAACGCAAGAAAGAAGCATGGAAAATTGCACGCGAGGCATTTGCAATATCCATGCAACAGGAATCCTGGCAGGATGCAGTCGAGGCGTGCAACGTGCTTTATCAGGCTGGCCAGGAAGATTCCCTGGCGGTGCTGGGCATGGGCATCTGGCTTGCCGTTACCTTCCCGGTCGATCCGGAACTGACCTTGGCCATGCTGGTCCATGTGATCGACGAAATGCCGGATGACTCGGACGGCGCCGCCGTAGCCGCGATTACCGGGCGCTATGTGGTCGACCTGCGCGCCGAGGACGACAAGTATGAGAGCCAAGGCTTCTTTGTCGACAATCTCATTGCGATGGTCGCCAAGCGCCATAGCCGAGTGCAGGATCAGAACGCGATGGACAGATGGCTGAACCATCTGGAACTGCGCGACCCGCAGGTATTCCTGCCGCGTATGGCGCAGGTGGTGGATGCCATCGTCGGCGACAAGTGGTGGTTTGATCGGGATGTGTTGCGGGGCAGATTGCCGGAATAGCATTCGCAACGGATTCATATTCGCATTGTTTTGCTGAATCGCCGCCAAAGAAAAAAGCGAAGCCGAGACCATTAATTCGCAGGCTGGGTGGAGCGCAGCGATACCCAACAAAGCAAGCGATGGGATCGCATTGCTCTCGCCCCCGCATGGGGGCAACCCATCCTACGTGTGCTCTATAGTTATTTCACACTTTTCCTGGCTGCTGATGCTTTCTTGGCTGCCGGTTTCTTCGTTGCTGGTTTCTTGGCCGCTGGTTTCCTGGCCGCTGGTTTCTTGGCCGCTGGTTTCTTGGTTGCCGGTTTCTTGGCCGCAGGCGCTTTCTTGGCTGCTGCTTTTATCTTGTTTTCCATCTTTTGGGCAGCTGCCATTATCTTGGCCCCTGCCTTCCTTGCTGCTTTCTCTAACGAGGCTTCCGCCTTTTTTGCCGCTGCCTCTATCTGGTGCTCTGCCTGCAAGACTACCGGTTTCATCTTTGTCCCAGCCCTTTGGGCTGCCGGCTTTATCTTGGCTGCTTCCAGCCTGGTTGCAGACATGATCTCTGCTCCTGCCTTTTTGGCTACCGGCCTTAATTCTTCACCCGCCTTCCTGGCGGCAGCCATTATTTCAGAAGCCGCGTGCTTTGCCGCCGACATGATATCGGCTCCCGCTTTATGCGCTGCCGTTTTTTTGGCAACCGGTTTTTTGACTACTGGTTTTCTGGCGGCCATTCTTTTTGCTGCCGGTTTTTTTGCTGTCGGTTTTTTTGCTGTTGTCATACTGACCTCCTTGGCCTGATGGCAGAGTTGATGAAAAACCAAAATTCAAACGCCGTTGCACAAATGCGCAGAAATTCAGATATATCCTTTAACGCATAATGCCACTTTCCATGGCAATTTGCAGCAGATTCCGAACTTCTTTCCTTGCCTGAAAATTCGACTCCGGTACCTTTTGTTTTTCTTGAGCCGCCGTTATTCCTTCGGCCAATAAGCGGTCGCGATGCCTTCGCCCAGGTCTGCCTCGGCCAGCCGGCGACGCACCTCAAGCAGGCGAGCGATCAGCGCGGGTTCATGCACGGCATAGGCCTCCGCATCCGGAACGCGGTTCACCACCACGCCGAGCAACTCGGTGATCGCATTGCCGATGGAATTCTGGCTGATGGTCACGATCAGCTTGCCCGCATCGTTGCGGTAGATCAGCTGCTTGAACGCGGGCTGCCAGCGTATCGCATTGGCATACTTCGCATCCACGATGCAGTGGTCGCGCACCTTCTTCGCCGTCTTCATGAAATCATTGTTGAACAGCAACACGCTTTCCACCTGCTCCAGGAAATAGACGTCCGGCAGCATCGGCGCATTGTGCGTGGAGACCTGCGAAAAGAACGTACGGTAGAAATCGATGAAGCCTTTCAGCACCTCGTCGTATTCCTTCCAGAAATGCACGTCCCTGAGCGCGGCCGCCCCGCCTTGCACTTCCCAACTGGGCAAGCCCTGCGGATAGCCGGTCAGCGCGATGCGGGCATCGGCCCCGCTCACTGGCTTGAGTATCTTCAGCTGCAGCGCCTTGTCGAAAAACTCGCGATACACATCACGCATGTATGCCTGGAACAGGCTGTGCTGTCCGCCATCGGTCAGGTTGGGATTGCTGGCATCGGCCAGCTTTGCATTGCGCAGCGCCGCCTTGGGGAAAACCACAAAGTGGTTATGCAGCATGCGGATGCTCGGCACACCGGGAGAAGTCAGCGGCCAGGTCGCATCCAGGCTCGCCTCGCCCGCCAGGATCAGCGCCTCGTCCGGATCGGGATACTGCTCCAGCATGTAATCGAGAATGATCTGGTTCATCCGGTTCCACACATGCTTCACGTTATCCGCAACCTGCGTGCGCCGCACCGGGCGCCCCAGCGGATTGAGTATCGTCTTGGACGTGTTATAGATGATCGAGCAATCGAACTCGGTGCTGTGCCCCAATGCCTTGCGATACAGCAGCAGGTTTTCCGGATTCACCAGCAAACCATTGTTGTTCACCAGGTCGTTCAGGTTCTCCGTGCTATTGAAGAATTCGTTGTACTTCATTCCCTCCGGCACATCCAGCGGGATAGACCGGTACGGCGTCAGGATTTCGCGCGGGCCGGATGATGTCGTATCGTTCATGTTGTGAAAAAACCGCCTTCGATTACATTACTCAAAAATCGTGGTCTGTCCCCGATTATTCTACGCAGGCCACTCGCTGAAAGGGAACGGGATTTCTTCCGTTTCAAATGTCAGGAAACATACGATTTGCCGGAAATAAATTCCCATTCT
>Ga0315556_1000735_pt1 | contig 20455 bp, 16 predicted proteins | sample SalMarSW160310MG_FD_202112 | JGI IMG/M metagenome (GOLD analysis project Ga0315556, IMG submission 202112) | Salt marsh sediment microbial communities from the Plum Island Ecosystem LTER, Massachusetts, United States - Salt Marsh Sediment SW1603-10 ...
CGTCACCAACCACGAACTCGAGGCGGTGGCGGCCTGCGAAGCGCCGTCGCGCGATCCCAATCATCCCGGGTGAGATGTCCACGCCCAGGACCCGGCCGCCCGGCCGCACCCGGTGATGCAGGTCTGCGGCCACCTTGCCCGTTCCCGAGGCGACATCGAGGGCGGATCCGCCTGGCTCGAGCCTGGCGCCCTCCACGAGTCGTCGCCTCCAGCGAGGCTCCTGGAACGCGCTGATGACCAGGTTCATCGGGTCGTAGACACGGGCGATGCGATCGAACATCGCCCGGACCTCGGTGGTCGCGGCGGCGTTGCCCGAACCGGTCGATGCGCCCGAGGGCGTAGCGCCCGAGGGGGTGGCGCCCGAGGGCGTGGTGTCGGGATCCGGGGCGCTCATGATCGGGCCTCCAGGCACTGCAGGACGGCGGCACCGACCCGGACGGGCTCGGTGATGGGTGAGGCATGGCTGAGGTCGTCGAGATGGACGCGCCGGGCGTCGGGGACACGCGCGGACAGCGTGCATGCAATGGCGCCATAGAACGGATCGCTCGCGCCGCCGGTCAGGATCGTCGTGGGCGCCGTGATCCGGGACATGCCGTCCGCGTCGAGGCCCAGCAGCGTCGCGTCCGCGAGGGCGGCGTCGCCCTGGTCAGCCAGGAACGCCCGGCCACGTTCAGACAGTCGCTCCCAGGCGGCGTCCCCGGCCACTCCCCTGAGGAACGTCTCGGCGGCCGCGGGGGCGCCACCCGAGCGGTGTGCCGCAGCGGTCGCCGCGGCAAGGACGGCGAGCTGTTGCCGGGTCGGCGCATCGGCCAGCGGGCCGTACGGCGGTTCCCAGGCGACGATCGACGTCACCCGCTCCGGGTGGCGAGCCGCGGTCTCGAGGGCAAGGACGCCGCCGTAGCTCAGACCCACCAGCGTGGCCGCGCCGATGCCCAGGTGGTCGAGCACCGCGACGAGATCAGCGACGTGGACGCGGACGTCGATCGGGCCCAGGACCGCGACCCGACTCGTGCCGGTTGCCCGGCGGTCGACGGCGTGGACCGTGAACGCGCCCGGCCTCGCGAGCTCCGCCGCCAGCCGGTCGATCTGGGCGGCGGTGGACAGGGTGCCGTGGAGCAGGACCAGAGACGCCGGGCCCGTGCCCGTGGACCGCCATCCGATCCGGGTGCCGTCCGGCCGGCTCAGCGCGCCGGCAACCGGGCGATCGAGCATCTCGCGAACCGCCGAGCGCCGGAGCTTGCCGCCGCCGGTGCGGGGCAGCGATGCCACCCGCACGAACGTGCCCGGGACCTTGAACCCGGCGAGCGACGCGCGGCAGTGCGCCGCCAACGCCGGAGCACCGGGGTGAGCGATCCCCTGCCGGAGGACGATGACCGCGACGGGCACCTGACCCCACAGCGGATCCGGCCGTGCCACGACCGCGGCCTCGGCGATCGCCGGATGCACCTCAAGGACCGCCTCCACCTCGGGAGGCGAGATGTTCTCGCCACCGCGGACGATCCGATCGGTGCGGCGATCGCCGACGAACAACCGTCCAGTCTCGTCGAGCCGTCCGAGGTCACCGGTTCGGATCGGCGTGCCGGCGGCACGAGGCGACTCGCCGAGGTAGCCGTCGAACGCCCCGGGCGTGGCGACGATGATCTCGCCCACACCGTCCTCGCCGGGCTCGTCGATCGAGACGCTGACGCCGGGGAGCGGCCGGCCCGCGCTGGCCGGCGTGTCACGGGCATCGTCGGTCGGCAGCGCCGTCACGCCCGAGCCCGCCTCGCTCAGGCCGTACGTGGGAACCACCGGCCAGCCCGCCGAGACGGCGCGGGTGACGAGCTCGGGGCCGATCAGCCCGCCTCCCAGCGGGACGGCCAGCAGCGAGGCCGGGGGCGGCATGTCGCGTGCTCGATCGAGGATCCGTACGAGCTGGGTCGGGACGAGCGACATGTGGCTCGCAGGCGGCTCGGCCGCGAGCGCCGTCAACACTGCGCCGGGCTCCGGTTCTGGCACGATCCGAACCGGCACCCGCGCGGCGACCGCGCGCCAGATGATGCCCAGTCCTGCGACGTGTCCGAGCCCTAGCGCGAGCAGCCAGCCGGAGGCCGGTGGCAGCGCCGCGATCCAGGCGCTCGCGCTGGCCGCCATCGCCGCCTCCGAGAGCACCACGCCCTTCGGTCGCCCCGTGGTTCCCGACGTCAGTACGACGACAGCCGCTCCCGGCCGGGTTCGGCCGGCGTGCGCGGTCCGGTCGACGCCGAGCTCGAGGACCGGGCTCAGCACGTCCATCGCCGACGCGCGCTCGGTCGCCGTGATCCGGTCCGGCACCGGTGCCGCCACGGCCCCCGATCGCACCGTGCCCAGCAGTCGCACGATCGCGTCGATCGAGGGTCGGGCCGTCATCGCCACCAGGTCACCGGGTCCCACACCGGCCTCGGCCAGGCTGCTGGCCACGAGGTCGCAGCGCCGATCGAGGTCCGCCCAGGTGACGGTGGTGCCACCCTCGATCAGGGCCGGCTCTGCGCCCGCGACGGCGGCATGCCTCCGGACCAGATCAGCCGCCGACCGCGCGGCAGTCACGTCACCACCCGCTCGCTCAGACCGGTCACCGGATGGCCCCGATCGTCTCGACCTGGTAGCGGTCCACCGCCCGCTCATCGAGCCGGATCCCCAGCCCGCCGGGCGACGGCTCCGAGGGAAGGCGCATCCGCCCGTCGGTCACCGGCAGCCCGTCGAGGAGGAGGTCGTGCTCGAGCAGCCCGGCGGTCGCCAGCCCGTGATCCGGGGCGGTCGGCCACACGCGGGACGCGCCCGGGTCACCGGCTGCTCCATCGGGCAGCGCCGCCGCCTGTGCCAGCGCCGCCGCGATCCCGATCCCGGTCTCGAACAATGTGCTCAGCACGATCGGCACGCCCCGGGCGGCCGCCATGGCCGCGATCTCCGCGACGACGGCCGGTCCGCCCACGCGCGCCGGCTTGACCACCAGGACGTCGACGGCGTCGGCCTCGAGCAGCTCGCGGGCAGCGCGGAGCGAGACCACCGTCTCGTCGGCTGCGACGGGCACCTGAACCCGTCGCCGGAGCTCGGCGAGGGCCTGGGCATCGTCACCCGCCAGCGGCTGCTCGACGTACTCGAGCCCGAACCGCGCGACGCCGGTGAGCCGCTCGGCCGCGGTGGCCGGATCCCAGGCGCCGTTCGCGTCCAGTCGGAGGTGGACGTCCGCTCCGACGGCGGCCCGGACCGCCCCCACCCGCTCCGCGAGCACCTGGGTCTCGCGCTCGGCGCCGACCTTGAGCTTGAGCGTCCGGAAACCGGCGGCCACGGCCTGGCGCGCGGCCTCCGCCGACGCCGCCGGCCCCAGCGCCGGGAGGGTCGCGTTGACACCGATCCCCGGGCCACCTGCAGCGAGCCGGGGTGCCGGCGATCCCACGAGATCGAACAACGCCGCGTGCAGCGCCGCGCACAGCGCCCGTCCCGGCCGCCCGTGACCCTCAAGCTCCTGGGCCGATGGCAGCGTCCCGCCCTCGGCCAGCCCCACTGCCTCGCGGATGAGCAGGCTGAGCACGGTCGAGGCCACCTCGCCGTCCTGCGGCTCGAGCACCGCCTCGCCGACACCCGTCCGCCCATCCCGATCGACGAGCCGGAGCAGCCATGCTTCCCGCTCGACCCACATCCCGGTACCGGTGGCAAACGGTCGCCGGAACGGCACCGCCACCCGGTCCGCACGGAGCGAAGCGATCCGTGTCATGCGGGACCACCCACGGCAAGACCGGCGGCAAACAGCACGGCGAACGCGAGCGACAGCCGTGCCGTGCCCTTGAGCACCGGGTTGAGCTCGCGCGGCTCCTGGAACGCACGCACCGTGCGCAGCAGCGGCCAGGCGAGCGGGAGCGCCGCGAGCGGCGCCAGGGTCCACGGCGACCGACCGGCGATCAACAGCCCGACCGGGACCGCGAACGCCGCCACCAGCAGCACGGCGTACTCGACCTGGGTCCCCTTCGCGCCCAGCATCACGGCCAGCGTCCGCTTGCCGGCCGCTCGGTCGGTGGGGATGTCGCGCAGGTTGTTGACCACGAGGATCGCGGTGATCAGCGCGCCGGCGGGGATCGCGGCCGCGACGAACAGGGGCTCGAGGCGGAGGACCTGGAGGTAGGCCGTGCCGACCACCGCCACCAGTCCGAAGAACACGAACACGAACACCTCGCCCAGCCCGTGATACCCGTAGGGCAGCGGGCCTCCGGTGTAGGCGAGCGCCGCCACGACCGCCAGCACGCCCAGACCGATCAGCACCGGGCCGCCGACGATGGCCAGCCACACGCCGATGACCCCGGCCGCGCCGACGGTCAGCCCGATCGCCACCTCGAGCTGGCGTTCGGTCACCAGGCCGGCCGCGGCAACCCGGACCGGACCCGACCGCTGCGGCGTGTCGGCACCCCGCCGGAAGTCGGACAGGTCGTTGGCGAAGTTGGCCACCACCTGGAGCAGCAGCGCGACGGCCACGCAGCCGAGCGCCGTGTCGGCCCGCAGCCGGCCACCCGCGCCGAGCGCCGCCCCGACCCCCACCACGACCCCGGTGAGGGCCGCGGGCAGGGTTGCCGGGCGGGCAGCGAGGAGCCAGATGCGGATGGGCGAGGGCCGGGTCGCGAGGGCGGTCACGGTCAGGGCCGCCGCGGGTACTTGGCGTAGTCGGCCGGCTGCTTCTCGAGGAACGCCCGGGAGCCCTCATGGGCCTCGTCGGTCGTGTAATAGAGCCCGGTCGCGTTGCCCGCGAACTCCTGGAGCCCTGCCAGCCCGTCGGTGGCGACCAGGAACGCCGACTTGAGGAACCGGATCGCGGTCGGGCTCATCTGGAGGATCTCGTTCGCCCACTGCACACCCTCGGCCTCGAGGTCGGCGAGCGGGACGACCCTGTTCACGAGGTGCATGTCGAGCGCCTCCTGCGCCGAGTACTGGCGGCACAGGAACCAGATCTCCTTCGCCTTCTTGTCGCCCACCAGCCGCGCGAGGAGCCCGACCCCGAACCCGGCGTCGAAGCTGCCGACGCGGGGGCCCACCTGTCCGAACACCGCGTTGTCCGACGCGATCGTCATGTCGCACACCACGTGGAGCACGTGTCCGCCGCCGATGGCGTAGCCATTCACCAGGGCGATCACCGGGATCGGCAGCGACCGGATCTGCCGCTGGAGATCGAGCACGTTGAGGCGAGCGATGCCGTCCTCGCCAACGTAGCCACCCGAGTGGCTCTTGTAGCGCTGGTCGCCGCCCGAGCAGAACGCCTTGTCGCCCTCGCCGGTGAGCAGGACACAGCCGATCGTGGCGTCGTCACGGATCCGGGCGAAGGCGTCGATCAGCTCCCGCACGGTCTGCGGACGGAAGGCGTTGCGAACTTCGGGCCGGTTGATCGTGACCCTGGCGATGCCGGTGCCGGAGTGCTCGTACCGGATGTCGCGGTAGTCGACGACGGACGACCAGGTGACGGGCGTGGTGGAGTCAGTCATGCGGCGGGCACCTCCTGGAGGAAGTCGAGCACGAGACGGCGAAACGTGGCGGGCGCCTCGCGATGCGCGGCGTGGCCGGCACCGTCGAGGATCGCGAGGCGGGCGCGTGGCATGCGGGTCGCGATCTCGCGGGCCCGTTCGAGGCCGACCGCGTCGAGGGCGCCGCCGATCACGAGAGCCGGGGCGCCGATCTCCGCGAGGCGGTCGTGAAGCGGCGCCATCGCGCCCTGGCCGGCTCCACGGAGCGATCGCGCGAGCCCCTCGGGCTGGTTGCGGAGGCGCATGGCGCGGAACCGGGCGCGAGTCGGAGCCGGCAGGTCGCGCTCCGCGGCGAACACGGGCGACGTCTCCCACCAGCTGTCGACGAAGGCTTCGATGCCGTCGCGCTCGATCGCGTCGGCCAGGCGCTCATCGTCGGCACGGCGGCGCCTGCGATCCGCGTCGCTCGCGATCCCCGCCGACGGGCTCTCGAGGACGAGGGCGCGGACGACGGCCGGGCGGTCGATCGCGAGCCGCAGGGCGACCCTGGCTCCGAACGAGTACCCGATCACGACCGCGGGCGCGAGGTCGTGGCTCCGCAGGATGTCCGCCAGATCCGCCGCCTGGGCCTGGAGAGCGTGACGAGCCGGGTCCGGTGGCGCATCGGAGCGGCCGTGCCCGAGCAGATCGACCGCGACCGTCCTCGAGGACCCGCGCAGCGCCGGCAGCAAGGGGCTCCAGTCCGCGCCGCGGCCGCTGAAGCCGTGGAGCAACAGGATGGCCGGCCCGCGTCCACCGACCCGGACCTCGTAGCGCGCGCCATTGACGGCCAACCGCGTCACGCGAGGCTCCCGACGCCGATCGCTGCGCGGACCGTCGCGTCGAGCTCGCGATGGAGCTCGACGTTGCGAGCACGGTCGGTGCGCAGCTCGAGGACCCGCACGCCGGGCCTACAGACGGAATCGGCGATGGCTGCCTCGAGGTTCCCGTGGCCGACGAGCCGGTGCTCGCCCCCGAGCGCGGTGACGATCGGCCCGACGCCGATGCCGTGGGGCGTCCCGAACAGCTCCTCGTAATGCTCCGGCAGCCCGGTGCCCGCCACGGAGGCGGCCGCCTGCGCCTGGGGCAGGAACGAGAAGATCCCGCCCCCGTCGTTGTTGATCAGCACGATCGTGGCCGAAAGGGCGTGGAGACGGGCCGCGACCAGCGCGTTGAGGTCGTGCAGGAACGACAGGTCACCGACCACCAGCGCCACCGGACCGCCGGCGACGGCGGCCGAGCCCAGCGCCGTCGACACGACCCCGTCGATGCCGTTGGCCCCCCGGTTGGAGCGGACGACGATCGCGCGATCCGTCGAGGGCAGCCAGGCGTCGAGGTCTCGGACCGGCATCGAGCTGCCGGCCCACAGCATCGCGCCGTCCGGCAGGATCGAGGCAAGCGCGGGGAACGGCGCACCCTCGAACGCCTCGTCGAGCTCCGCGAGCCACGACGTCATGGCCCCCTCGGCGGCCCTGTCCGCGAACAGCCAGTCCGCGGCCCATGCCGAATCATCGCCCCGGCCCATGAACCGCGCCGCCACGGCCTCGATCGTCGCCACCGGATCGGCGTGCACGAACGTGGCCGGGATGAGCGCGGATTCGCGCCAGCCCCCGTCACCGTCGAGGACGATCAGGTCCGGTCGAGCCCGCGCCAGGAGCTCGGTGATCGGCTTCGACGTGGGCATGGCACCGGTGCGCACGACGACGTCCGGCAGGTGGGCGTCGATCCAGGGGCCTGGCCGGCATAGCTGGTCGCCGTGGGCGATCACCATCATCCGGTCATGGGGACCGGTGCGCAGCCCCGACAGCGGGTCGGCAAGGATCGGAAACCCTGTCGCGTCCGCCAGGCGCCAGAGGACCGCCGCGAGCCGCGGGTCATCGTCCGGGCCGGCAACGATCAGCCCGCGCCTGCCCTCGCCGCCCGCCGGGGCGATGAGGCGCGCGGCGAGTCGGTCGATCGCCTCGGCGTCAAGCGACCTCCGGCCTGCGACGCGGGTGGTGAACGGCTCGGATGGAGGGTCGGCGTCGATTGTCAGCGGGCCGTCGGGCAGCAGCGGCTCACGGAACGGCGCGTTGATCTGGACCGGACCCGCCGGGCCCGCCATCGCTGTGGCCACGGCACGACCTGCCACCGAGCGGACGTGCGCCAGCGTCACCGGCTCCCCGTCGGCCAGCGGCAGCTCCGTGTACCACTTCGCGGCCCGGCCGTAGAGGTGGACCTGGTCGATCGCCTGCGGAGCGCCGCGGTCGCGCAGCTCGACCGGCCGATCCGAGGTGAGGACGACCAGCGGCACGCGCGACAGCGAGGCCTCGACCACGGCCGGGCCGAACTCGACGGTCGCCGTACCGGACGTCGCCAGGAGCACGACCGGACGCCGCGCCGCTCGCGCGATCCCCACCGCGAAGAAGCCCGCCGATCGCTCGTCCAGCAGGACGCGGACCGACACATCCTCCGCCGCCCGCAGGGCGAGGGCGAGCGGCGCGGAGCGCGATCCCGGGCAGATGACCGCGTCCCGGACGCCGGCCGCGACCAGCTCCCCGACGAATGCCCGCAGCAGGGCGGCGTCACTCACCCTCGTCCTCCAGGCGGCCGAGCGCCGAGACCACGGCCCGGAGCTTGATCCGCGACTCCTCCCACTCCGCGTCCGGGTCCGAGTCGGCCACGACACCGCAGCCCGCGAACAGCGTGGCCCGTGTCCGATCGACGATCCCGCAGCGGAGCGCGACGCACAGCTCGCCATCGCCGTCGACGCCCAGCCAGCCCACGGGTCCCGCGTACCAGCCGCGATCGAACCCCTCGTGCTCGTCCTGCAGGGCAAGCGCCAGCTCGCGTGGCTCGCCGCCGACGGCCGGGGTCGGATGGAGCCGGCCCCCGAGCGCCAGCAGCCCGTGCGCGTCGGGCAGGGTGCCGCTGATCTCGGTTGCCAGGTGCTGCACGAAGCGGAGGGGCATGATCGACGGCTGGGGCGCAACCTCGAGGGTCTCGGCCAGCGGTGCCAGCAGGTCCCGGATGGCGTCGACCACGATCGCCTGCTCCTCGCGGTTCTTGTCCGAGTCCATCAACTCCGCCGCCAGGGCGGCGTCCTCGACGGCATCGGCGCCGCGCCGGATGGTGCCGGCCACGGCCATCGTTCGGAACCGGCGACCCTCGGTCCGCACGAGCCGCTCGGGCGTGGCCCCCAGGAACGTCCGCCCGTCACGCCGGAACGCGTAGATCGTGCTCTCTGGGGCGCTCGCAACCAGCCGCCGCAGGGCGTTGGGCACATCGAGCTCCACCGGCGAGCGCAGGTCGACCCGACGGGCCAGCACGATCTTGTCCAGGCGGCCTCGTCCCACCGCGCCGGCGAACATGCCGACCAACCGCCGCCAGACGTTCTTCGTCGGCTGCCCACCGGCGACCGACAGCGGCGCGAAGACCGGCCGGGCGACGATCCCGGCTGGGCTCGGAGCCAGACCGTGTGCGCGCTCGGCCAACCGGTCCCACGCTCGCTCCAGCCGGCGTGCCTCGGAGGCGCTCGCGGCACCCCCGACCAGGGACGCCGTCAACCAGGTGCCATCGGTCGTCGAGGCGTACAGCAGTTCGGGCAGGACGAGCGAGGCCGGACCGAACGGACCCCAGACGCTGGATGGATCGGGGTGTCGACCGGTGAACCCCATGCCGCCCAGCAGCACCGGTCCGGCGACTCCCTCGCCTACCTGCGACCGATCCAGTCGCGCATCGCGCACCAGCGAGCGCCAGGCTGCCTCCGCCGCGGAGAAGCGGTCGGGACCGTCCGGCTCGACATCCCACGCTCGTCCGACGCCGACCAGCGCGAGGTCTTCGGATGGACGCAACCAGAGGGCCACCTCGAGCCCGGCCTCGGTGGCCGCAGCGAACAGCGCGACAGGATCGAGGCCATCGATCGGCGTCGTGCTCGCGATGAGCCCGGCCCCGGGACCCGTCCCGGGGCCTTCCAGCAGATCGCTCAGCCGCTCGGCCAGACCCGCATCGGCCAGATCCCGAATCGTCACCTTGCCGACTCGGGGAACTCGTGCCCCGGCTCCCGGAGTGCGACGGCGCCGATCCGCTCCTCGCTCACGCCAACGCTCCGGAGCAGAACGGCCCGCAGCGCCGGATACGCGTCCTCGAGGCGCTCGGGGTGATCGGCAAGCAGCCAGCGTCCGACGACCTCGTTGAGGGCGCCGAACCAGGCGATGCTCGCGATCCGGGTGTCGATCGGCGGGATCACGCCCGCCGCCACGGCCTCGTCGAGATAGCCCTGGATCAGCCGCGCGAACCGCTCGTGCAAGGCGTTGGTCTCGGCCTGGAAGACGCGGCCAGCCCCCACCGTGTCCAGGAACAGCAGGCGGGCCATGGTCCGGTGACCGGCGAACGTCGTCAGCACGGTCCGCAGGGCGGCATCCGCGCGCGCGACCGGCTCCGTCTCCTGGGCCACCGCCCGCTCCGCCCGCGCGACGAGCTTGTCGGCGGTTGTCTGCATCAGCTCGCGAAAGATCGATTCCTTGTTCGGGAAGTGGAAGTAGATCCCGCCCTTGGACGTCTCGGCAGCCCCGGCGATGTCGTCGACGGCCGTGTCTCGGTAGCCCCGGGTCGCGAACGCGTGAAAGGCGGCATCGAGGATCCGCTCCCGTCGACTCCGGCTCTGCTCGGCTGGGTCAGGTTTCGCCATTGGTCCTCGACGTTGCTCCCCCGGTCTGCGCACGATGTTCCGGCAGCCCTGCTGCCACCGACCGACCGGTCGGTCGGTCGATCCGGGACATCGTAGCCGAGATAACATGATACTGTCACCGCGCATGTTATTCGGCCGGCCCGGCACCTCAGCCGGCACGAATGCCGCCGGCAGGCAAGGCCCCACGGGCACCGCCGCCATCGATGCGGCTCCAGTCGAGGCAACACCTGCCGAGGACGCCGGAACGCCACCCGCGGGCCGCACATCGCGACTTCGACGCCGTCTCCAATCCGACTGACCGCAAAGTCCGCGCAGACGCAGCCGAGGGAATGGAGCGACCCGCCGGCGGAGCCGGCGGGTCTGGCAGCTCGATGAGGAGGCTGTCGGATCGGGTCCGGAGGCTAGACCTCCTTGAACTCGCCCTCGACCGTCTCGTCGCCGGCACCCTCGTCCGCGCGGGCCGCGTTGTCCGCGCCCTCACCCGGGCCGTCGCCTGAGGACGACCCGTCGGCCCCGTCCCCACCCTCGGCGGCAGCGGAGGCCTGGTAGGCCGCGGTCGACACTCGCGACAGCGTCTCGACGATCTTGGTCATGCCGGCCTGGATCAGCTCGGTGTCCGTGCCCTTGAGCGCCTCGCGAAGCGCGGACACCTGGGCCTCGATCTCCGCGCGATCCTCGGCGGACACCTTGTCGCCGAGGTCCTTGAGCGTGCGCTCGGCCTGATACGTCAGCTGCTCAGCCTGGTTGCGCAGCTCGACCTCCTCGCGCCGCTTCTTGTCGTCGTCCGCGTGGCTCTCGGCGTCGTGGACCATCTGGTCGACGTCGTCCTTGGACAGCATCGAGGAGGCCGTGATCCGGACCTGCTGCTCCTTGCTGGTCGCCCGGTCCTTGGCCTTGACGTCGAGGATCCCGTTGGCGTCGATGTCGAACGTGACCTCGACCTGCGGGATGCCGCGCGGCGCGGGCGGGATGCCATCGAGGATGAACCGGCCGAGGGTCTTGTTGTCCGCCGCGAAGTCTCGCTCGCCCTGGAGGACGTGGATCTCGACCTGGCTCTGGTTGTCCGAGGCGGTCGAGAACACCTGCGACTTGGAGGTCGGGATGGTCGTGTTGCGGTCGATCAGCCGGGTCATCACGCCGCCCAGGGTCTCGATGCCCAGCGACAGCGGCGTGACGTCGAGCAGCAGGACGTCCTTGACGTCGCCACCCAGCACCCCCGCCTGGATGGCGGCGCCGATGGCCACGACCTCGTCCGGGTTGACGCCCTTGTGGGGCTCCTTGCCGAACACGGACTTGACCAGCTCCTGGACGGCGGGCATCCGGGTCATCCCACCGACCAGGATCACCTCGTCGATGTCGGACGGCTTGAGCCCGGCGTCCTTGAGCGCGGCCTGGACGGGGCCCTTGGTCTTCTCGATCAGGTCGCCGACCAGGCTCTCAAGCTTGGCCCGGGTCAGGCTCATCACCAGGTGCTTGGGTCCGGAAGCGTCGGCGGTGATGTACGGCAGGTTGATCTCAGTCGACGCGGTCGAGGACAGCTCGATCTTCGCCTTCTCTGCGGCCTCCTTGAGCCGCTGGAGAGCCTGCTGATCCTTGGACAGGTCGATGCCCTGGTCCTTCTTGAACTCGGCCAGCAGCCAGTCGATGACGCGCTGGTCGAAGTCGTCGCCGCCAAGGTGCGTGTCGCCGTTGGTCGCCTTGACCTCGAACACGCCTTCGCCCAGCTCCATGATCGAGATGTCGAACGTGCCGCCACCAAGGTCGTACACGGCGATCTTCTCGTCGTGCTTCTTGTCCAGGCCATAGGCGAGCGCCGAGGCTGTTGGCTCATTGATGATCCGCTTGACCTCGAGGCCGGCGATCCGGCCGGCGTCCTTGGTCGCCTGGCGCTGGGTGTCGTCGAAGTACGCGGGGACGGTGATGACCGCCTCGGTCACCTTCTCGCCCAGGTAGGCCTCGGCATCCGACTTGAGCTTCTGGAGCACCATCGCGCTGATCTCGGGCGGCGTGTAGTGCTTGTTGTCCGCGACCACGCGGATGCCGTCGGACTTGGGGTCCTTCTCCACGGTGTACGGGACGAACTTCCTGGAGCGCTGGACCTCCGGGTCGTCCCAGCGACGGCCCATGAACCGCTTGATCGAGTACACGGTGTTGGTCGGGTTGGTGACCGCCTGGCGCTTGGCCAGCTGGCCGACGACACGCTCGCCGGTCTTGGCGAAGCCGACGACGGACGGGACGGTGCGATTGCCTTCGGACGACGGGATGACGGTGGACTCACCGCCCTCCATCACCGCGACGACGCTGTTGGTCGTTCCGAGGTCGATGCCGATGATCTTGCCCATTCGGGGAGCTCTCCTGGTCGCTTGAATCGGATTGGTCTGGGCTGTGCTGGTGGAATCAGTTTGCGGGACCGTCCGTGATGTCGCCGGCTGCGGCGACCGCCACCAGCGCCGGACGGATCACCCGGTCCCGGAGCCGGTAGCCGCGCCGGATCTCGTCCACGATCTCGCCGTCAGCGAGGCCGGTGCCCGGGACGCTGGCGACGGCCTCGTGCTCACGGGGGTCGAAGTGGGTGCCGGGCGACGCCTCGACGGCCGTCACACCTTCGCTCTCGAGCAGATTACGGAGCTTGCGGTCGATGGCGGCGATCCCCTCCGCCCAGGCGTCCTCGGCCAGATCTGCCGGCCGGGTCTCGATCGCACGATCGAAGTCGTCGGCGAGGGCGAGCACCTTGCGGATCAGGTCCTCGCCGGCGAGGCCGAGATGACGCTCACGCTCCTCGGCCGTGCGACGGCGGAAGTTCGTGAACTCGGCGCGCTCGCGCTGGAGCGCGACCAGGTATTCGTCGACCTTGGCCGTCAGCTCGTCGCGCTCGGCGCGAATGGCTTCGAGCTGCTCGGTGAGGGCGGCAGGCGAGACATCGAGGGCCTCGATGCGCTCCTGGGCACGGGTCTTGCGGGTCATGGGTCTCCGGTGGCTGGGGTTCTCGTTCGTCATCACGTTTCGCCGTCAGGCGTACATATGGTCGATCAGCTCGTTCATCAGGCCCGACACGAAGCGCACGGTCCCGATGGCCTGCGGGTAGGACATCCGTGTCGGGCCGAGCACGCCAACCACGCCCACGGCGCGGCCCGGGTGCCCGTACGGCGCCAGCACGAGCGACACGTCGGCCATCTCCTCAGCCGCATTCTCATGCCCGATGAACACCCGAACCCGGTCGGAGCCGGCGACGCCGGCGATGAGCTGGGTGAGGTAGGCACGGTTCTCGAGCGCCGCGAACACCCTGCGCAGCTTCTCACTCTGGGCGAACTCGGGGGCCTCCATCACGTTGAGCAGCCCATCCGAGAACAGCTCCTCGATCGCCGCCGCGTCGAACTCCCCGAGGGCGTGGACGGCGCGCTCCGCCACCTGTCGCGGTAGCTCGAGGGCGGGCAGCGAAGAATCGAGCCCGGCCAGGACTCGCTCCGCGTCACGCGCGGTCAGCCCTTCGAGCAGCTCGTTGAGGTAGTTGGCGACGTTGGTCAGCTCGTGCTGCTCGGCAGGCTCGTCGAGCGCGAACAGCACCTGCTTCAGGGCCCCTTCGCGCAGCACCAGGATCAGGCTCGCCGTTCGTTCGTTGATCGATACCAGGTCCAGGTGGCGCAGGTGGGCGGACTGCGGCTTGGCCGACGTCGCCAGCCCGGCTGCCCGCGTGAGCGACGCGAGGGTCGTGGCTGCGAGCCGGAACCAGTGCTCGCTGGCGTACTCGACCTGGCCGAACTGGTGCCGGATCATGAGTTGCTCGACTGGCTCGAGCGGCGCGGCGTCGACGATCGATTCCACGTGGTACCGGTAGCCGTGCTCGGTGGGAACGCGACCCGCCGACGTGTGGGGATGGGTCAGGAAACCTGCCGCCTCGAGCTCGGCCAGGATGGCGCGCACGGTCGCGCTGGACACACCGAGCCGGTAACGCTCGACAAGCGCCTGGCTACCGACCGGCGTTGCGGTGGTGACATATTCCTCGATGACGGCCCGGAGGATCGCCTGGGAGCGGAGGTCCAGGGGGCCGCTGGAGCGACGCACACGACGCGCCATGAGCCTCTCCTGTGCTGGTTAGCACTCGCGCCATGAGAGTGCTAACGCTGGTACCGACAGTCTACCCGGCGCCCGTTCCGGGTGTCAACGCAGCCGTCGGAGCGGCGCCATCCGACGCGGCGGAAAGCAGATCGCGGGGCTCAAGGTACGAACTACCGTATCGGCGCGAGATCAGCGGCGTGCGCGAAGATCCCCGGCAGGCCACCGGTGTGGAGGAGGACGACCGTCTCGGTCGGCGCGATCTCGCCCGCCCTGATGTCGGCGATCAGGCCGGCCATCGCCTTGCCCGTGTAGACGGGGTCGAGGAGGATGCCCTCGGTGCGCGCGGCGAGGCGGATCGCCTCCAGGCATGCCGGGGTTGCGAGGCCGTAGCCAGGGCCGATCTGCGCGTGGTCCGTTTCGAAGTCCTCTGGGCCCACGCTGAGCGGGGTGCCAACTCGCTCGGCTGCCTCCAGGACGATCGCCGACGCGCGGATCGTCTTCTCCGGGTCGCCTCCGCTCACGGCGACCCCGTGCACCCGGTAGGGAGCATCGGCGAGCAGCGCGCCCGCAACGAGCCCGGCCACCGTGCCGCACGAGCCGGCGGCGACGTACAGGCGGGACGGGCGCTCGCCGGCCGCCTCGAGCTGACCGAGGAGCTCGAGTGTGGCCGCGATGTAGCCGAGGGCGCCCACGGCACTCGACCCGCCGAGTGGGATCAGGTACGGGCGCTCGCCCCGCGCCTCGAGCCCGGCCATGACCTCGGCGACCTTGACCGCTTCGCCGGGACCCACGGCGAGTGCCGGGTCACCGGCCGCCACGAAGTAGATCTCAGCGCCCAGCAGCCGGTCGAGGAGCAGGTTGCCCTGCGCCTCCGGCTCGGGCTCCGCCGCCGTCAGGATCAGGCTGGCACCGAGCCCGACCCGGCACGCGGCGGCCGCGGTCATGCGGGCGTGGTTCGACCCCGATCCGCCCGTCGTGACCAGCACCGTGGCCCCATGCCGCAACGCGTCGGCGACGAGGAACTCGAGCTTACGCGCCTTGTTGCCGCCGCCGGCGAGCCCTGTCAGGTCGTCGCGCTTCCAGAGGATGCGAGGGCACCGTGATCGGCCCCCGAGGGCGTCGCGAAGACGATGCGCCTCCTCGAGCGGTGTGGGCAGCGTCGCGAGGGAGACCCGCGGCTGGCCATCGAGCGCGGCGAGCAGGTCGGCGCGGTCTCGGCTCACCTGCCTCCCCCCTCGTCCCGGGTCACGTCCATGTCGATCCCAGCTCCCGTCCGTCCGGATGACGCCACCGACTCCGATGATGCCGCCGACGGCAAGCGGGCGCACGCCTCACGACCCACGCCTTCGGTCGTCGGACCACCCGACGACCACGGCACCTGCCAGGGGCGCCTACACCAGCCTCGCGAACAGCTCGTTCGATACGAGCCGGCCCCGGGTGGTCAGCCGGACCCTGGGCTCCGGTGCGGTGAACCGCTCCACCAGGCCCCCGTCGATGGCCCACACGAGATGCGGACCGAGCGGACCCGACTCCGCATCCTCCTCCGCGATGCCCGTGTCGAGCCTCAGGCCGAGGATCGTGGCTTCGACGCGCGCGGTCGGAGCGTCGACCGACTCGAGCCCGCCGGGCGGGAGGCGGGGTGACGATCCATCGACGGGGCTCAGCGCGCCGAGGTAGCCACCCAGGCGGGCCGCGTTCCAGCGGCGGGTGAGCCCGTCGAACGCGTGCGCGCCGGGACCGACCGCCTCATACGGACGACGCTGCCAGTAGGCCAGGTTGTGCCGGCTCTCATGGCCGGGCCGCGCCCAGTTCGAGATCTCGTAGCCTCGATAGCCGGCGGCCGCCAGCCGCTCGGCCGCCAGCGTGTACTGCTCCGCCGCCCGATCGTCCTCCTGCTCTGCCATGGCCGCCGACCGCCAGCGGCGCGCCCCGGCACGTGTCGGGAGGTGATCACCGAGCGGCCCGGTGATCCCCTCGGCATCGGGATCGTCCAGCGTGAGGGCGTACGCGGACACGTGATCCGGCGAAGCCACGAGCGCCGCATCGACCGTTGCCGCCCACGTCTCCAGGGTCTGGCCGGGCACGTCGTACAGGAGGTCCAGCGAGACCGAACCGATCCCGGCGGCGCGTGCCTCGTCCACCGCCCCGGCCACGTCGCTCGCCGCGTGCCGCCGACCGAGCCGTCGAAGCAGGACGTCATCGAATGACTGCGCCCCGAGCGAGATCCGGGTCACGCCCGCGTCCGCCAGGGTCCGGGCGCTGCCGCGCTCATCAGTGCCGGGGTTTGCCTCGATCGTGATCTCGGCGCCGGCGGCGATCCCGAAACGCGCCCGGACGAGCTCGATCAGTCCGGCGATCGACTCGCCGGGCAGCAGCGTCGGCGTGCCACCGCCGATGTAGACGCTTTCGAGGGCCCGACGACCCTCGGGGAACCGGATGTCCAGGTCGCCGGCCCGCAGGGCAAGCTCCGTGCGAAGCGCCGCGGTGAAGGCGGCCGTGCGCGATCGCGGCCCACGTGCGGTCGCGCCCGCGTAGACGACGAAGTCGCAGTAGGGGCAGATCGAGACGCAGAACGGGATGTGGACGTACAGCGCCGCCGGCGGCCGTGGCGCTGGCGAAACCTCGAGACCGTCCGTCGTCAGCGGTCCTGCGGCGCCTCACGCGGCGCGAGCACGCGCCAGCCGTCGGGTGTCCGCTGCTGCCGCTCGACCTCCTCGACCTCGGTCCCCTTCGCCTTCGGCAGCCCGGCATGGCCGGTGGTGAGGAAGATCGCGACCCGTGTGATCGCATGGCCCAGGAATGCCGCCCCGATCCCGCCCGTCACGCCCGTCACCCAGCCGCTCGCAAGCCCGATCGCCAGCACCGTCGCCAGCATGTACCACGGTCGCCGGGGAGCCCCGAGCCGGGTTGCAAGCCCGTAGAGCAATGCCTGGGTGACGTTGGCAAGGTTGGCGTTGACCCCTGTCACGAGCAGGAACCCGAACACCATGCCCCGGAACACCGCCTCGTCGATGAAGGCGGTGGCGATCGCATTGATCACGGCACCCGGATAGGCCAGCACCGACGGCAGGCGCACGTGCCGGTAGCGGAGGAACGCGATCACCAGCGCGATCGTCGTGCCGATGGCCCCGTAGGCGAGGCCGAGGATCACCGCTCCCAGCCGGTCGCCCAGCCCCAGGAGCAGATCCGCGGCGGGGCTGGGGTGGATGGTCAGGACCGCCAGGATGCCGCCCACCCCGAGCGTGTACCAGGCGAGCCGGTGGAGCAGCGAGGGATCGTTTCCCCACCGATCGACATCGTCGTACTCGGCCGCGCTGAAGCGCTCGGCGTCGAACCGCAGAATGACCAGCAGCCCGGCCAGGCCGAGGGCCATCAGGATCCGCAGGGGATCCGGAATGTCGGCGATTCCGGGAAGGCTCGAGAGGTCCAGGTGCGGCATCGGGCGCCGTCAGCCCCCCTTGCCGGGGCGATCAGCAGGGGGCACGGGCCGGGCCACAGAGGGCAGCATCACGCGTCGCCCATGCGCAGGATGGCGAGGAACGCTTCCTGCGGGATCTCCACGGAACCGACGCGCTTCATCCGCTGCTTGCCCTCCTTCTGCTTCTCCAGCAGCTTGCGCTTGCGCGTGATGTCGCCACCGTAGCACTTCGCGAGCACGTTCTTGCGCATGGCTCGGATGGTCTCGCGTGCGACGACGTGACTTCCGATCGCCGCCTGTACCGGGACCTCGAACATCTGTCGGGGGATCAGCTGGCGCAGCTTCTCGGCCAGCTGGCGCCCGGTGCTCTGGGCACGGTCGCGGTGCACGATCAGGCTCAGCGCGTCGACCGGCTCGCCATTGACCAGCACGTCGAGCTTGACCAGGTCCGCCGGCCGGTAGCCCGCCTCCTCGTAGTCCATCGAGGCATAGCCCTGCGTCCGGCTCTTGAGCTGGTCGTAATAGTCGACGATCAGCTCGGCCAGCGGCAGCTCGAAGTGCATGTGCACCCGCTGAGGATCGAGGTACTCCATGCTCAGGAACGTGCCGCGGCGACCCGTGGAGAGCTCCATCAGGGACCCGATGTATCGGTCGGGCGACACGACCCCAAGCTTCACCCAGGGCTCCTCGATCGACTCGATCTCACCCGCGTCGGGGAAGCGGGCAGGATTGTCGACCGTGATCGTCCCTCGCCCGGCCGTGAGCTGGATCCGGTACTCCACCGACGGTGCGCTGGCGATCAGGTCGAGGTCGAACTCACGCTCGAGGCGTTCCTGGACGATCTCCATGTGGAGCAGGCCAAGGAACCCGCACCGGAACCCGAACCCGAGGGCAACCGAGCTCTCCGGCGTGTGGGTGAACGAGGCGTCGTTGAGGTGCAGCTTCTCCAGCGCGTCGCGCAGGAGCGGATAGTCGGGACCACTCAACGGGTAGAGACCCGCGAACACGAGGCTCCTGGCCTCCTGGTACCCGGGCAATGGTTCCGTCGCCGGTCGCGCGACCGCCGTGACCGTGTCGCCGACCTGTGCCTCACGGACGTTCTTGAGGCCAGTTGCGATGTAGCCGACCTCGCCCGCCACCAGCTGTTCCATGGGCACCAGCTGCGGGCGGAAGACACCCAGCTCCACCAGCTCCGACTCGGCGCCGCTGGCCATGAACCGGATCGTGTCGCGATCGTGGAGCGTGCCGTCGGCCAGGCGCACATAGCACACGACGCCCTTGTACGGGTCGTAATGGCTGTCGAACACGAGCGCCCGCAGGGGCGCCGTCGGATCGCCCTTCGGGGGCGGGATCCGGGTCACGATCGCCTCGAGGATGTCCGGCACGCCGGTCCCCTCCTTGGCCGACGCCAGGATCACCTCCTCGCGGGGAATCGCGAGCACGCTCTCCAGCTCCTCGATCACGACGTCCGGCTGCGCCGACGGCAGATCGATCTTGTTGAGGACCGGGATGATCGTGAGGCCTTCGCGCAGGGCGAGATGGACGTTGGCCAGGGTTTGCGCCTCGATGCCCTGCGCGGCATCCACCACGAGGATCGCACCCTCGCATGCCTGGAGACTGCGGCTGACCTCGTAGCTGAAGTCGACGTGACCGGGCGTGTCGATGAGGTCGAGCCCGTAGGTCAGCCCGTCGCGCGCCGTGTACTCGAGGCGCACGGCCCGCGCCTTGATCGTGATCCCTTTCTCGCGCTCCAGGTCCATCGAATCGAGGACCTGGCTCATCATCTGCCGGCCCTCGATCGTGTGGGTCAGCTCCAGCAGCCGGTCCGCGAGCGTGGACTTGCCGTGGTCGATGTGGGCGATGATCGAGAAATTGCGCAGCCGGGCCTGAGGTATCGAGTCGGTCAAGCGTCGCCTCGATCCCCGGGCGTCGACGGCGCGTGGTCTTGCTGCATCGCGTAGATGTTGCCGTCAGGAGCACGGACGAACAGCCAGCCGAAGCCTTCGAGCTGCGGATTGCCGAAGGCCTCGGCCGCCCAGACCGTGTCTGCCACGATCTCGATCCCCGCGGCGATGAGCTCGGCCCGAGCTGCGACGAGGTCATCGACCCCGAACGCGATCGTGAGCCCGCCCGCGCCGGAAGGGAGAAGACGCTCGTCGTATTGGCCAGGGCGATAGACCTCGAACAGATCCCGATCCCCCGATTCGAGCTGGAAGACCGCCCATCCGTCGTCGCGGTGACCGGGCGTCAGGCCCAGCACGTCCCGGGCAAAGTCGGCCATGGCGTCGAACAGCTCGGTCCTGGCGCCTACGAACGAGATGCGGCGGACGTGCACAGGTGGGCCTCGACGCTAGCGTGCCGGCGGGGTGATCGGCCAGGCGGGGCCGCCTCCCCGATGAACAGGGATCATGCCGGGATTCAGGGACGATCGCTGCACGTTGCGGCGCGATGATCGCAATTGAAAGTTGCGCAGATGCTCCTGCGAGATGATCACGAGGCGGGAGTGTAGCGGTCGCGCGAGCGCGAGCCGATACCATCGCTGGTCATGGCCATCCACGAACCCGTCCTTCCGGAGGATCTCGAGGCGGGCTACCGGCGCTTCCGGACCACCCGATACCCGTCGGAGCGCGAGCGCTATCGTCGGCTGGCGACGGACGGCCAGCGTCCCTCGACCGTGGTCGTTGCGTGCTCGGATTCGCGGGCGGCGCCGGAGATCGTGTTCGACGCCGGACCCGGAGAGCTGTTCGTGATCCGCAACGTCGCCGCGCTCGTCCCCGCGTACGCGCCCGACGCTCGCGGCGACGTATCATT
>Ga0315556_1000737_pt1 | contig 20442 bp, 20 predicted proteins | sample SalMarSW160310MG_FD_202112 | JGI IMG/M metagenome (GOLD analysis project Ga0315556, IMG submission 202112) | Salt marsh sediment microbial communities from the Plum Island Ecosystem LTER, Massachusetts, United States - Salt Marsh Sediment SW1603-10 ...
CTAGGCGTGAGAGCTGGGTCATTCTTTTCTACTAGTTTGGGGAAACAAGGCGGTCGAGATGAGTCAGGACAGGGGTCGGCAGGGGTATGGTCCACCGCAATCCGACGAATCCTGGTGGGCAGCAGTTTTGCAAGACGAAGGAATTCCGACCGAAAGCAGACAAGTTCGCGGCTCCCAGAGATCGAGCGCTTCGCCCACCTCATGGGGCTCAGCTGAAGACTGGATCTGGGCGCGTGAACTATATGAATCGGACGACACCGTCGATCTTCCCGTCGTGGGGTTCAACCGCGGCGGGTTGTTGGTTGAAGCGCGCTCCCTTAGGGGATTCGTTCCCGTATCTCATCTGGTTGATGTCGAACAATCCAGCGATGACGTCCAACGACACGAGGTCATGGAATCGCTGGTCGGGGGCACCATCTGCCTGAAGGTGATCGAGTTCGACCCAGAACGGGGGCGTCTGGTGTTCTCGCAGCGCGCCGCCCAAGCCGGACCCGGAAAGCGCATCGAACTGCTCGAGAGCCTCGATGAGGGCCAGCGGATCACCGGCCAGGTCACCAACATCACAGCTTTTGGCGTGTTTGTTGACCTAGGTGGTGTCGAAGGCCTGGTGCATGTTTCAGAACTCTCTTGGGGCCGCGTGCGCCACCCCAGCGATGTAGTTCGCTGTGGACAATCCCTCGAAGTAGTCGTCTTGTCCATTGATCGAGAGCAGGTCCGGGTGGCGCTGAGCTTGAAGGAGCTCCTGCCCGATCCGTGGAAGACGGTCGAAGAGCGCTTCGAGGTCGGAGATCTTGTGGATGGCACCGTGACCAACGTTGTCAAATTCGGTGCTTTCGTCGGCATTGAAGAGGGATTGGAAGGCCTGATCCATGTCTCGGAGCTGGGTGATGAGCACTACCCGGACCCGGGTGCCATTCTGGCCGATGGCGATCATGTGCGCGTCCGCATTATCCATATCGATGCGTCAGCAAGGCGGTTGGGGCTCAGTCTGCGCGATGTGACTGAACCCGCTCTGGATGTGGAAGAAGCGGAGAGTTCGCGCGAGGCTGAGGCTCTGTCATCGTTCTGAACAATGGGATAGTTGGATGCCGCCGGGCGCCCACCGATTGCGCCCGGCATTGTCTTGTCAAGCGGTGGTTGTGAAGGCGGCAACACGTGGCCGTTGGAAAGCCCTCGGGAAGCATGCCCAAGAATAAGCCCGAAGCTAATCCGCCGCGTTCTGGCTCCGACGTGATCTGGGATGCCCTCGAACGCATGCTCCCCTATCTGGACGATCTGCTCGCCGTCCTCATCGCCAGCCTTGGCCTGGTGACTTTTCTTGGCCTTCTTGGTCTGACAAATGGCGCTCTGATTTCGCCTTGGGTGACCTTGCTCGAGGTTTGGTTGGGGCTTGGCGCGTGGCTTGTTCCAGTCATCATGGGCTTTGTTGGGCTGGCCCTGATACGGCGCAGTGTCGGGCGCCCGATTCGGATACCGTGGCTGGCTGTCATCAGCGGTGAAATCGCTGGACTGGCTCTGCTCGGACTCCTCAGTGTGCTCGAAGGCCTGTCCCTCGCAGCAGCCGAAAGCGGGTTTGGGGGCGGTCTGGTCGGTTGGGGAATCGGCACCCTGCTTGCCGACGGGCTTGGCATGATCGGATCGGGTTTGGCGCTTGGCGCCACGAGCCTCGTATTCGGCTTCTTCAGCCTGCAGGGGTTGCTGGCAATTGTCGAGCCGTTCGGCCGGCTGCTGGCCCGTGTCCAACCCGGTCCTTCTGCTGTTCAGGCACAGATGAAGGGGGCCGGGAAAGCAGGGCCGACTATCCTCGGTCCAACCCACCGTCGAGGCAAGGGCCGAACAACGCGCCTGCCTGAGGCCTATCGCAAGGACTTCAAGCTGCCCGACGCGCCCGATGAGCGCAGTCAGAAACCCCTGGCAAGGGACCAGCGACTGCCACCCTTTGATTTGCTCGAGGCCGGAGAGCTGGCAAGGGTCTCGGCCAAAGAGATCAACCGGGCGGCTGGCTTGATCGAGAAGACGCTGGCGGATTTCGGCCTTCCGGTTAGGGTGGTGGATTTTCGTTCAGGCCCGTCTGTGACCCAGTTTGCCGTAGAACCTGGGTATCTTGAGCAAGCCGGCGCGGACGGCAGCACTCGCAGGCACAAGGTGCGGGTGTCCCAAATCTCAGGGCTCGCCAACGACCTGGCGCTGGCCCTTTCGGCGCCTCGGTTGAGGATTGAGGCTCCGGTACCGGGGCGATCTTTTGTCGGCGTTGAGGTCCCCAATCAGCGGGCGGCGATGGTGCGCCTGCGTCCTATTTTGGAGTCAGAGGCCTTCGCATCTATCGAATCGCCCCTGGCGATTGGCTTGGGCAGGAATGTGGCCGGGGCTGCCGTGGCGGCTGACCTGGCGGCGATGCCCCATCTTTTGATCGCCGGCACGACCGGATCCGGGAAATCCGTCGCCATCACGGCCCTGGCAACGTGTCTGGCCGTCAACAACTCTCCGGACGAACTGCGCCTGGTGATGGTCGACCCCAAGATGGTCGAACTGATTCGGTTCAATGGATTGCCACATCTCTTTGGGAAAGTGGAGACCGACCTGGAGCGGATCGTCGGCGTCTTGCGCTGGTGCGCGGCGGAAATGGACCGACGCTATCGCCTGCTTGAGAACGCCAAAGCTCGGGATATTGACTCCTATAACAGCAAGATCAGGCGGAGTCGTGAAGGGGACAGATTGCCTCGGGTCGTAGTGATGATTGATGAGCTAGCCGACCTGATGATGATGGCGCCGGATCAGACGGAGCAAACGCTGGTGCGCCTAGCCCAAATGGCGCGAGCCGTTGGAATCCATCTTGTGGTGGCCACGCAGCGGCCGAGCACCGATGTTGTCACTGGCCTAATCAAGGCCAATTTCCCGGCACGTATCTCGTTTGCCACCGCGTCTAGCACGGATTCGAGAGTCATCCTGGATTCGCAGGGCGCCGAGACCCTGCTGGGGCGGGGTGATATGCTTTATCTCGCGGCGGAGGCGTCCGCGCCAGTTAGAATTCAGGGCGCTTTCGTTGACGATCGGGAAGTCGATCGCTTGATCCGGTACTGGGAAGAGGCATCCTCCGAACTTCGTCAAGAAGATGAGGAAGCAGAGTCAGCACCTTGGGAGTCGCTGCTCGTCCGCCAGGCCGTCCTCGAAGAACATGACGATATTATCGAGCGTGCCATCGACGTGGTGACAACCGAAGGCGAAGCCAGCGCCTCTCTCCTGCAACGGCGGCTGCGCATCGGCTACCCTCGAGCGGCGCGCTTGATGGATGAGCTGGAGGAATTGGGTGTGGTCGGCCGGGCACAATCCGGTGGGAAGACGCGCGAGGTGCTGATCGATGGGGATGACGATCCTCTGCTGCTGGAAGATGAAGGCGACGCGGAAGATTAGCGGATCACCTTGACACGCCCACCCGTGGGCAAGTAGCATTCCTAAGTCATACCAGGAGATTTGAATGCGAGCTAAAGAAAGCGCAAAGCCGGCACGGCCCACCCTGACGGATCTGCTGAGGATCTGGTTCAAGGGCTTACTGGATCCGGTGGCGGCCTTCCTGAATCGCTTGGGTCTGGCACCGAATACGCTGACCCTGATGGGGCTGGCGGGGAACATCGTGGGGGCCATTTTTCTCTCCCAGGGGCAGTTCCTGGTAGGCGGCTTGATCGTTCTGCTCATGGGCCCGATCGATGCTCTCGATGGTCCCATGGCCCGGTTGAGGGGGGAGCCGTCAGAGTTTGGCGCGTTTGTCGATTCGGTCACCGATCGCTACAACGAACTCACAGTGCTGGCGGGCTTGCTCTTGTACTTCCTTGCGCAGGCCGATGTGATGACCAGCGGCTTGATCTTCGCCGCCGCGGCTGGCTCGGTGCTGGTCTCCTACATGAGGGCCAGAGGTGAAGCGCTTGGATTTCAAGTCAAGGGCGGAATCCTCACGCGAGTTGAGCGCTACTTGGTGCTTGTCCCCAGTTTGCTGCTCGGGTTTCCGTCCATCGGAATCGCAATCATCGCCGTGCTGGCAAACCTGACGGCCCTCCAGCGAGTATTCCTGGTCCGCCGGCAGGCCTATGCGCGTCGGAGTGGGAAGGAATAGTCGCGTATGTACGTTGACAGCTACGGTATCCATTTCGGTCTTGTCTACATCCACTTCTACGGCATCATCGTCATGACAGGTGCCCTGGTGGGTACCTACATTGCATCCCGCATGATCCGACTCATGGACGAGGAGACATCCCCCGATATTATGTGGGACGCGCTCGTGTGGGCCTTGGTGCTCGGTGTGATTGGGGCACGGCTCTACCATGTGTTCACCCCATCCAAGAGCTTGCTGGCCGCCGGCATCGACACGCATTACTACCTTACGCATCCACTTGATCTGATCGCCTCCTGGCAAGGCGGACTTGGTATTCCTGGGGCGATCATTGGCGGCGTGGTGGGCATGTGGATCTTTGCCTATCGCAACGGATTCAGCCTGCGGCTCCTGCTCGACGCGACGGCTCCCGGGCTGGCGATTGGCCAGGCCATCGGCCGCTGGGGCAACTTTGTCAACCAGGAAATCTACGGGCCGCCGACGAATCTTCCCTGGGGCATCTACATCCGCCCAGAGAATCGGATGCCCGGTTTCCAGCAGTTCGATCGCTTCCAGCCGCTGTTCCTGTATGAGTCAATTCTGAACGTGCTGAACGCGGTCTTCCTCTTCTGGATCTGGAGGCGCTACGGTGATCGCATGAAGCGGGGGGATCTCTTCCTGGTGTATCTCGTGACCTATCCGCTGATCCGGTTCGGCCTCGAGTTCCTCAGGCTTGATTTTGTGCCTCTGTTTGGCATCAACTTCAACCAGGGGTTGATGCTGGTGGTCGCATTGGTCAGCGGCGGCGTGCTTTACTGGCGCCACCGTGCTTCACCTCCTCCGATGGAACAATCCGTCGAGCCCCCCATGTAGGTGATTTGGATCAAAGGAAACGCGAGCCCGGCCTTGGAGCCGGGCTCGTTGCATTTTCGGGAGGAGGTTTGATCAGGGCCGCCAGTTGAGGAAGGCGTACAGGATCCGCTGATTTATGGCCAAATCCAGATTGTAGTGCGTGCTAAGTTCAATGTCGACAGCCGCGATCCCGTTGACAGCCGACCAATCAACCATTTCGCCGGCGTACTCGCAACCAGTGTTCTTGGGGGGGTAAGGGTAAGGTGAAACATTGGCCAGACTGTTGGCAAGGGAGATGGACTGCGGAGTTGACGGATCTCCGCCGGCGAAAATTCCCAGTGCGGCACTGTGGTAGCTGATCAAGGCCTCAACGCTGTTCCCCAACAGAAAACGGGCCACTGCTTGGCTCTCAGGCTCAGAAAGGGGATGCGTTCCCGATGTGATCGGCAGGTAGTTCCAACACCCTTCTGGTGCCCAAGCAGCCTTCCAGTCCAAGGGGAAATTGCGGTTGAGGTCGACGCCATTACCGTTCGCCCGGCCGTCGTAGCCATGCGATCTGGCCAAGCCATCCGGATTCATGCTTGGCAGAACGTACAAGGTAACTCCGGGAGGGACCAGGCTGGCGTGCTGTGTGAGGAATTCGATCAGCTGTTCTGTGAGGGCAGCTGAGTTCCATTCGTATCCGCCATGGATATCGGCGATGATCATTCGAGCATGCGGGCCATGGCCGAAGGCATAGACATCCAGCGGACGGCCCTCGACAGAATGGCCGATAACTGCCGGCTCAGGGCGTGTTGGCGCAGCGGTTGGTCTTGCTGGCGTTGGTGAGGGCCCGGGGATTGGGCGTTCCAGGATGCCAACGGGGGGTTTTGAATCATCGACGGCAGCCGAAGCTTGGACGAAAAAGCCCATCCACAGCGCAAGCCCCAAGCCGGCCGCCAAAAGCCACCGCGGCCAGGCTTCTCCCTTCTGTGCTCGCCCAGACCCCCGTTGGCTGTCTCTTCTCAGCGTCTTCCCCTCGTTGATTGTGAAAGATTTCACAAGCGGTCTCGCATGACCGATCTTATCATGCCTTCTTTAGCGTCGGAGTTCGCCTGTTGGTCCTATTGTCTCGGGTTCCTGGTGGCTAGTGAGCGCAGAGCGGGCATGGGATGCTCGGGTCATTGTGGGGCGCCATTTGCTCCTGCTATAATGCGCCGAGCGACCTATGGGAGCATTGATTGAAGCCTCCGGCCTGACCAAGCAATTTGACGAGCTGACTGCCGTCGAGGATGTGACGCTGCGTGTTGAACAGGGGCAGATTCTGGCTCTGTTGGGACCCAATGGCGCTGGCAAGACCACAACCATTAGGATGCTGGCGTCGATCCTGCCGCCCACACGGGGCACAGCGCAGATAGCTGGCTACGATGTGCTTGCAGAGGCCCATATGGTGCGCCGAGCCGTGGGGCTCCTCACCGAACACCACGGCTTGTACACGCGCATGCGCCCGATGGCCTACCTTGCTTTTTTCGGTCGTACCTATGGCTTGTCCCAGACGGAAGCTGAAGCGCGCGCGGAACAGCTGCTTGGGCGTTTTGGCCTGCAGGAGGATTTGGACCGCCGCCTGGGTCATTTCTCACGCGGCATGCGCCAAAAGCTGGCGCTGGCGCGCGCAATGCTCCATAACCCCCCAGTCTTGCTCCTGGACGAACCGACATCAGCCATGGACCCGGCCAGCGCCCGCATGGTTCGCCAGAGCATCGAGGCGCTGCGGTCATCCAATCGAGCCATCGTAGTGTGTACGCACAATCTTGCCGAAGCTGAGGCATTAGCCGATCGCATCGCAATCATTCGGAGAGGCCGGATCGTCGTCTTGGGCAGCCCTGGGGACCTGAAACAGACTCTGCTTGGTGACCCCATCATGGAGCTTCGGCTGGCCGGCCGCCTGGATGGGGCCGTGCAGGCGCTGCCTCGCGGCATTGAGCCGGTCGAGTGCGGCGAGAACTGGCTCCGATACCGGACATCCAAACCCGAACGAGCCAATCCGCGCGTGCTGGAAGCAATGAGCCGAGCGGGATTGTCGGTCGTGACCTTGACGGATGTAGGGCGAAGCCTGGAAGAGGTCTACCTCCGAGTGGTGTCTGACTTGGAATTGGACCAGGATGCCAGCCGGTGACTGTTGACACGCGGGAACGTCTGGGCTTCCGGGATGCCGTTGGCCTTGTCGCCGGCCGCGAGATAGCCGATCAGCTCCGCGATTGGCGTATCCTGACGCCGATAGCTATCCTGACCTTGTTCTTCCCTCTTTTGATGAATTTCACCGCCAACAAGGCGACCAGTTTCGTGGCCCAATACGGGGCCAACGTGGTTGCCGATCGGTTGATCCCCTTCCTGCTGATGGTGGTTGGTTTCTTTCCCATCTCAATTTCGCTTGTAATCGCCTTGGAGAGCTTCGCCGGCGAACGTGAGCGGCTCTCACTCGAACCCCTGTTGGCCACGCCCTTGACTGACGGCCAGCTGTACCTGGGCAAGATGTTGGCGTCTCTTCTTGTCCCGCTTGGGGCGGCATACCTCGGGATCGGCGTCTATCTTGGGGGTCTTGCCCTGACCGTTCATTGGTCACCGCCGCCAGCGCTTCTAGCACAGGTGCTTATGCTCACTACCATGCAAGCCTTGGTGATGGTGAGTGGGGCGGTGGTCATTTCTTCCCAAACCACCTCTGTGCGGGCCGCCAACCTGCTGGCGTCATTCGTCATTGTGCCCATGTCTCAGTTGATCATCGGCGAAAGCCTGATCATGTTTTGGGCGCAGTATGCCGTGTTGTGGTGGATTGTCTTCGGCTTGTTCATTGTGGCGATCGTTCTCGGCCGGATGGGATTGCACCTGTTCAATCGCGAGGAGCTGCTGGGCAGGGAAATCGATGTACTCGATTTCAGGTGGGCTTGGCGCCATTTCAGGGCCTCCTTCCTCGGCCCAGAATCCGGCCTTGCTGGATGGTATGCTCGCGTCGTCAAGACCTCGCTGCCGCGCCTTTGGCCGAGCATGCTGTTCATGATCATCGTTCTGACTGGCGCCTACTTTCTAGGGGTTCGGATGGCAGGCCAGTATCGAATCCCGGCCGATCTTCTCCAAGTCGGCGCTATCAAGTCTGACCTTCTCATTCAAATGCGCAGCTTTGGACTGCTTTCAGGCCGGGGCTGGTGGCTGATCCTGGCCAACAATCTGAGGGCGATCGGCGTGGCGTCACTGGTTGGCGTCTTCACTTTCGGCATTCTGGGCGTGATCTTGTTGATGGTTCCCGTCGCCCTGATCGGCTTCTTCGCAGGCAATATGAGTCTCGCCGGTTTCGATGCCTTTCGGTATCTGGTCGCTTTGGTTGCGCCGCATGGGATTCTCGAAATCCCAGCGGCGATAATTGCCGGCGCGGCCATTCTGCATCTTGGGATGTCGCTCGTCAGTCCGCCTGCAGGGGAGAGCTTGGGCGAAAGCTGGCTGACCGCTCTTGCGGAGTGGTGCCGGGTGAGCCTGGGCGTCGTCTTGCCCCTGTTGGTTGTTGCGGCTGCCGTCGAGGTGTTCGTGACCCCGCTCGTGGCCGCCTGGCTGTTGGGAGGAGGCTGACCTGTGGCGGAGCTGATCGTTCTGGGAACTGCCAATTCTGTCCCCTCAGCAGACCACGCCAATACTCACATGGCGGTGCGGGGCGATTCTGGGACGATTCTGATCGACTGCGTGGGTACTGCCGTGGTACGGTTGGAGCGCGCAGGGATCAAACTGGACGACATCCAGGATATCATTCTCACTCACTTTCACCCCGACCATGTTTCTGGCCTGCCGCTGCTCCTTATGAACATGTGGCTGTTGGGCAGGCAAGCCCCTTTGAGAATCTATGGCCTGAATCACTGCCTTAAGCGCATCGAAGACATGATGAGCTTCTATCAGTGGGAGAACTGGCCCGAGTTCTTCAAGGTCTCATTCCACCGACTTCCGGAAACCGAGGCCGAACTGGTTTTGGAGAATCGAGATGTGCGGATCTTTTCGTCCCCCGTACATCACCTCGTCCCTACGATTGGGCTGCGTGTAGAATCGGCTGACTCAGGGCGTCAGATTGCCTATTCCTGCGACACAGAACCGTGCGACGAAGTTGTCCGCCTTGCCTCTGGTGCGGATGTTCTCATTCACGAAGCCACGGGCTTGAGTCCGGGCCACACATCAGCTGCGCAGGCCGGGGAGATCGCCACCCGGTCCGAGGTGGGGCAGCTGCTGCTGATACACTATCAGGTTCACCCTGACGTTGATCCCAATTTGGTGGCCGAGGCAGCCAAGCGCTTTCAGGGCCCGGTCGTCCTGGCTGAGGATTTCATGCGCATTTCCCTCGATCGGGTTCAGGCCTGAACAAGCGTTCTTGGCCCCTTCGCATAGTCACATTGCAGAAGAAGAGATTGCGTTTGAAGGCAGGTCATTGTGGTAGAATGACCTGTGTCGAGGGCTCAGGCTGGCCGAAGAAGCACGGAATTGAAGGCTAGGTTTAGGCCCCATGTTGTCGAAAGCACCTCAATAACCTCAATGCTCGAACCCCCACAGGCAAGATGTTGAAAGCAACTCCATGGAGGGCACAGTTGTCGGCGCCTTGATCGAAGTACGTCAGTTTGCGGCGCCTGTGTGGATTTTCCGGATGCTTGGGGGTGGCGGATCCGGGAGCGTGAACCAACATCTGCATGTATACTCGTCGGTTGAAGGACCCGTGAGCAGAGCAAGGGGATCTAAGGCGGCATGGCCACAGTATTGATCGTCGATGACGACTTGACCATGACATCCTTACTGACGACGCTGTTGCAGCTGGATGGCTACGACGTGATGCAAGCGTCTTCCAAGGAAGGTGTGCTGGATGCGCTTCAGAGGCAGCGCCCAGACGTCGTGTTGATGGACGTGTTCATCGGAGATTCTGACGGCCTTGAGATATTGGGGGAACTGAAGGGTTCGGAGGACCATCGGCTGGACATGCCGGTCGTGATGACATCCGGCATGAACCTGGCCCACGAATGCGAGGCGGCCGGAGCGTCGGCGTTCCTGATGAAACCGTACGACCCAGAACGACTATTGTCAGTGATTAAGAACCAATTAGACGGGGAATGAAAGCCGCCCTTGAGGCGGCCCCGGAAAGAATGAGTTAACTGTTGTGTCAAAAAAGACAAACCGAACATCGTCACGCCAGTGGCGGTTGATGGATTTACATTTACATACACCCGCATCAAATGACTACCAAGAACCAAAGGCAACATATCTTGATGTCCTACGCCGCGCCAAGGTGCGTGGTTTGGACATCATCGCCTTTGCCGACCACAACACTGTGGCCGGGTATCGTCAGATGCGGGAGGAAATCGAACGATTGGAAATGCTAGAAAAGCTGGACCGCCTCGAGAAGGATGAGCGGTCCAATTTGGATGAATACCGCAGCTTGCTGGACGAGGTCCTTGTGCTGCCGGGGTTTGAGTTCACAGCCACGTTTGGCTTTCATATCCTGGGCATCTTCTCGCCGGAGAAGTCCGTCCGAGAGCTCGAGCACTTGCTGCTGGACCTGAAGGTGCCCCCTGAAGAGTTGGACGATGGCTCGTCAACGGTGGGGGCCACGGCGGATGTGCTTACTGCATACCGCGTTATCAATGAAGCCGGCGGTTTGGCGATTGCGGCTCATGCCAACTCAAGCAACGGCGTGGCCATGCGCGGCTTCCGTTTTGGCGGCCAGACGAAGATCGCATACACCCAGGACCCCAACCTGAATGCGCTCGAAGTGACCGATCTGGACCAGAAGGGGCGTCGTTCGACAGCCCAGTTCTTCAATGGAACCAAGCCCGAGTACCCGCGGCGGATGCATTGCATTCAAGGCTCAGATTCGCACCGAATCGCGGCAGATCCCAAGGACAAGAAGAATCTCGGCATCGGTGACCGTGCCACAGAAGTGATGCTGGACGAGATTTCCTTTGGAGCCCTGTATGCCCTCTTCCAGAGCAACGACTTTGCCAGCCACCGGCCCCATGCTGCATCGTCATCTTCTACCACCGAAGAGGTCCAAGATTTCGTATACCAGGCCCGGGAAGAAGGGCCGTCGATTGTGCAGGACTTCCACGAGTCGATGACGGTCAGGGGCGGTCGGCTGTACGCGATCATTGCCGACGTTTGCGGCATGGCCAACACCAATGGCGGCACGCTCTACGTTGGTGTGGGTCAGGACGCTTCCAAGCCTCCAGCTGGTGTGAGCAATCCCAAAGACGCCATCAACAAGTTGGATAAGGAAATCACAAAGCGAATCAGCCCCCCGCTCTCCTGCCAGGTGGACTCGATGGAAACCCGCGACAAGACCGTGCTGCGAGTCCTCGTTCCTCGGGGAGACGATCCACCGTATGCGGTGGACGACAACAAGATCTACGTGCGCGATGAGACAGACACGGGGCTCGCCGTGAGAGACGAGATCAAACAGCTCGTGCTGCGAGGCAAATCGGAGGCGCCTGTAGAGACCGAGGCCGAATCTGGAAGTGCGCCTGCGGAACACGGCGTGGCTCCGCCTCGGACAGGGGTTGAGGTTGTCGATGTTGAAGAGCGTGATAACACGAAGTATTACACGCTGCGCGACCTGCGCAATGGCAACGTGGTCAAGAATGTCACACAGACTTCGGCGCGCCGGCTTTGGCACTACGCTATTTCGGAGTACAAAGAACTTCCGGATGACAAAACCCGCGCCAACATCTCCTGGCAAGGCGACCTGGGCAAGTTGAAGGATCAGAGGCGGGGGAATCGGCGCCGGTATGACCTCGTTCAGAAGAGCGATGGAAGCATCCGTTTCTACTACGGTGTTACCGAAGACGGTATTCACGGCGAGTGGAAAGCCCTCGTCGGCACCGACAACGAGTAAGCCAGGTCAGGAGTCTTGGACCTGTCGATAGAAGGAAGCATGCAATCAGGCGCCCCCTCGGGGCGCCTGATTGGTTGAAGGGAGTCGCATTGAGCCAAGGATCTCAATCCTCAATTCGGACATTTGATTTCGAGAGCGACTACTCCGCGGTTCGGAGTCTTTGGCAGCACTCTGGGCCCGGGATTCAGCTGTCGCCGTCGGACGAACCGCAGGAAATACAAAAGAAGCTCGCGCGGGATCCGGATCTGTTTCTCGTGGCCGAGGAAGGTGGCCGCATCGTGGGCTCAGTTCTTGGCGGTTTCGATGGGCGGCGCGGGATCGTCTACCACCTGGCTGTTGTCCCACAAGAACGGCGCCGCGGACTGGGGCGCGCCTTGATGGAGGCCGTTGAGGCTCGGTTGCTCGCCAAGGGCTGCCTCAAGTACTATTTGCTGGTGACTAAAGACAACGCCGATGCGTTGGCGTTCTACGAGGATTTCGGCTGCGACCTGATGGCCCTGCACGTCCTCGGAAAGAGGATCGGATGAAGATTGGCATCCTCACGGTATCGGATCGAAGTGCTCGCGGAGAGCGGGAAGATCGGTCTGGCCCGGCCATAAAGGATATTGTGTCGGTGAAGTCCTGGGATGTTGTGGGACCATCGTTAGTTTCCGATGATCAGCCGCAGATCGAGGCCCAGCTCGTGCGCTGGTCGGACGATGATGGACTCGACCTGATACTGACCACTGGCGGCACCGGCTTCGCCGCCCGGGATCGGACGCCAGAAGCCACTCTGGCAGTCTGCGATCGGATGGCGCCCGGTCTGGTTGAAGCCATGCGGGCTGCAAGCCTGCGCGTCACACCGCATGCCATGCTTTCTCGCGCCCAGGCGGGCATTCGTGGGCGTACTCTGATTATCAATCTGCCAGGCAGTCCGAAAGCGGTTCGCGAGACTCTGCAGGTGATTATGCCTGCACTGCCTCATGCTCTTCAGGTGCTGAGCGGTGCCGACGAAGCCGAAGCCGGACACGATCTACCGCAGGGCCGTCGCGAAATCTGACCCCAAGGAGGCGCCATCAATGAAACCCAGCCGCTACCGCTGGACCGTTGTGGGTGTCTTCTTCAGCTTCATGCTGCTCCACCAATCAGACAAGTTGTTGATTGGCCCTCTGACGACGCCAATCATGAATACGTTCGGCATCGACGAATTCCAGATGGGTGCTGTGTTCACTGGTGCGCTCCTCGTGGGCGCCGTGATGTATCCGGTTTGGGGATATCTCTACGATCGCTTCGCCCGGCCCAAGTTGCTGGCTTTGGCCTCCCTCATTTGGGGTTCAACAACCTGGCTGGGGGCGATTGCCCCCACCTATTCCACCTTCGTGATTAGCCGGGCTTCTACCGGTATCGATGACTCGAGCTATCCCGGTCTCTACAGCCTGGTGGCCGACTATTTTGGGCCCGAGCTGAGGGGGCGGGTCTACGGCCTGCTCCAGCTTTCTCAGCCCATGGGTTACATGCTCGGCCTGGTTCTGGCGACGACGCTCAGCGGGCTGATCGGCTGGCGGGCCGTGTTCTACCTGACTGGCAGCTTGGGGATAGTGTTGGCCGGGGTTATCTTGCTCGTCGTCCGAGACGCGCCGCGGGGCCAAACCGAACCCGAGCTAGCGGATCTGGAGCAGATTGGGGTTTACAAGTTCAACTTCGAGTTGGCCCTGGGATTGTTCAGAAAACCGAGCCTGCTGCTGCTCTTCGCTCAAGGCTTCGTGGGTGTCTTCCCTTGGAACGTCATTACCTATTGGTTTTTTCGCTATCTTGAAACGGAACGCGGGTACGCGAGCAATGAGGTGCTGATGACGATGGGGCTGGCGATTCTGGTGCTGTCGGCTGGCTACTTCGTGGGAGGCGCGCTGGGAGATGCCCTGTTCAAGCGCACGCGCAGGGGTCGGCTGTTGGTCTCGATGACGGCGGTCTTGATAGGAGCCGTGTTCCTGAGCGTCACGATGGGGATCCCGGTGGAGGAGAAGCTCACCTTCATGCTGATGCTGAGCGCCACGGCACTCTTTATGCCATTCTCGTCGCCGAATGTGGTCTCGACGGTATACGACATCACCCTGCCCGAAGTACGAAGCACCGCCCTTGCTGTTCAGTACTTCATCGAAAATGGGGGAGCCGCGCTGGCACCCTTACTTGCGGGGTACATGGCAGTTCGCGCCTCGCTCGGCGATGCCATCCTGCAGATTTCCGTCTTGGCTTGGGTTCTGGCGGCGGCCTTTCTGGCTGTGGCCGCCTATCTGGTACCGCGAGACATCGAACGCTTACGGCAGGAATTGGAGGTGAGGGCGGCCAACGAACGCATGCTGCAGTCTGGAACTGGGTCCCCTGGTTAGGGTCACGCACGAGCGGCTTGGCAATTCACGGGTGAGATGTGGCGTTAACGCAAGGATTGTGAAAGACATCACAAGTAGGGTGGAGACTGATCGGCTCCGGGTTGGCTTGAGCAGGTGGCTCGCCAAAAGTCTTGTCTCGCTGGGGCCTTTCAATTATCCTTCATGACCATGATGTAGTGGTTGTTGGTCATCTGCCCGTTCGCTCCATTGGGAGTTGGACGGATCGGAGGCGGTATGGACCCAGCGAACGTGACAATCTGGTTGGCAGCTTTGGCTGGCCTGGCATCGATTCTCTCTCCGTGCGTGCTTGCCCTCCTCCCCGCCTATGTCGGGTATCTGGGCGGTCGGTCGGTAACCCCCGGGGGCCAGGTCGTTGAGAATCGGTGGGTCACGTTCTCGCATGGCTTGGCATTTGTCATCGGTTTCAGCGTCGTGTTCATCACCTTGGGTGCGGCTGCCTCTCTTGTCGGCGCTGCGCTCTATGACCTGAGAACTTGGATCGCCAAGATCGGCGGGGTGATTGTGGTGATCTTTGGACTGCACACGATTGGGATCATCAACATTCCGTTCCTCGATTACGACATCCGTCGGCACGAGCGGCCTGATCCAGGCCTCGGGTATCTTTCTTCTGCATTGATGGGGGTCTTCTTTTCGGCCGGGTGGGCGCCGTGCGTCGGCCCGGTCCTGGGGGCTGTGCTGACTTTGGCGCTCAACTCAGCCAATCTGCAGCTGGGGATCATCTTGATGACGGCCTACTCGATCGGGCTGGCGATCCCGTTCTTGCTGACGGCGCTCGGCATTGGGCGCATCACTGAACTGCTCCGCAAGCGGCAGAGGCTCGTGCGCTATATCTCGATCGCAACTGGGGTCCTTTTGATCGTGGTGGGCGTGATGTTGTTTTCCGGCACGTTGGAGCAGCTGGCCCGCTTTGGTTTCTTCATTAATCTCGGTCTATGAGTGTTGTCCCCAACGGAGACACAGAATCATGGGGTCGGCGCTGGCTAGCAGCGGCCGGCGCCGTGGCGTTCTTTGGATTGGCTCTGGCGATTGTCTACTTGTGGGGTTTTCCCGGTCTCGATTCGAGGGTTCCTCCGATTGCCGAAGGAGAAACATCTGCCCCGTTGCAGGGCGCTCTGGCGCCGGATTTCAAGCTGGCCGGGGTCGATGGTCATTCGCGCCAGCTTGACGCACTGCGTGGCAAGCCGGTCCTGGTCAATTTTTGGGCGACATGGTGTGAACCCTGCCGTTTGGAAATGCCTGCCATTCAGGCGAGGTACCAGCGCTTCCACGAAGCTGGATTGGAAGTGCTGGCCGTGGATTTCGACGAACCCAAGACCGAGGTTGTGTCTTTCGGGGACGAACTGGGGCTGACCTTTCCCCTATTGCTTGATCCGGGTGGCAAGGTGCAGAGTCTCTATCAAGTGCGAGGATACCCGTCCAGCTTCTTCATCGACCGGGCTGGGGTGGTTCAGGTGGTTCAAATCGGAGTGATGACGGAAGGTCAACTGGATCGCAATCTGGCAGCCATCGGGGTGGGCAGGTGACAATGCGTGTGACACTGTATTCGAAGTCAGAATGTGGCCTTTGTGACAAGGCCAGGGACGAGCTGGCGGCTCTCCAGAAGGAGATTCCCCACCAGTTGATTGAGGTGGATATCGAAAGTGAGCCGTCGCTTGTGGCGCGTTATGCGGAACGTGTACCGGTCGTCGAAGTCGGTCCGTACACCCTGAATGCGCCCTTCTCTGACTTGGATCTCAAAGTCGCGCTTCTTTCTGCGCGTGATGGATTGCAGTCGGAAGAGAACAAGTCTTCGAGTGTGAGCCGGAACCAGGCCGTCCGTCTGAATCGGGGCTTGTTGTTCTTCGCTCGGCATTGGCTGGCGGCCTTCAACCTTGCCGTGCTGGTATACGTTGGCCTTCCCTTCTTGGCACCCACTCTGATGCACGCCGGCTACCAGCGCCAGGCTCGCTGGATCTACACTGTCTACTCTCCACTCTGCCACCAGTTGGCCTTCCGGTCATGGTTTGTCTTCGGGGAGCAGCCAGCCTATCCACGGGCGTTGGCCGGGACCGATTTGATCAGTTTTGGCCAGGCGACGGGCATGGACGAAAATGACTACATCGGCGCACGCGCCTTTCTGGGCAATCCGACGGTGGGTTACAAGACGGCGCTCTGCGAACGTGACGTCGCAATCTACGGCGGCATCTTCCTTTCAGGTTTGGCGTTTGCCTTTCTGCGCAAACGACTCAAGCCGATACCCATGTGGTTGTGGTTCGTCCTCGGCATCATGCCGATTGCCCTTGATGGCGGAACTCAGCTGATCTCTATGCTTCCGATTCCCGGGCTGTCCTATATTCTCCCCATGCGCGAGAGCACACCCTTCTTGCGCACTCTCACCGGCGGATTGTTTGGCGTGATGAACGTCTGGCTGGCTTATCCTTACATGGAAGAGTCATTTGCGGAGACTCGGGCGCTGATCGCTGCCAAGCTTCAGGCGGCCGGTGGGTCCATTTCGTGATCGTCGGCCGCTAGCTAGATCCCTCTTGTTGCGCCATGATAGACTGACCCCATGCCTTATATGACGGCTGGCGGCCTGCGCGCGCTTCAATTCGAATCCCTCCTACTTCCTGGTGTGGAACACGCCCTCTTCACCCGACACGGCGGCGTGAGCGGAGCGCCGTGGCGTTCGCTCAATGTGGGTGGCTCGGTTGGGGATGACCCCGAACGCGTGGCTGCCAACCGTGTGCGGATGTTCGAAGCCGTCCGGCGACCGGACAACACGATGGCTACCGTCTGGCAGGTTCACTCCGATCGCGTGCTGGTCATGGATCGTCCCTCTAACGGCCGGGATCCGGAGAAGGCAGACGCCATGATCACTGACCAGCCCGGAATCACCCTGATGATGCGCTTTGCGGACTGTGTGCCGATTCTGGCTTTTGATCCTACGCGCCGAGCCGTAGGTATGGCACACGCGGGGTGGAAGGGCACCCTGCTCGGGATCGCCAGACGGCTGGTTGAGACCCTGCAGCAGGCCTTTGGGTCTCGACCGGAGGATCTTCTGGTGGGCATAGGGCCATCGATCGCCGTCCACCACTATCCAGTCGGGCCGGACGTTGTGAGTGCCGTGAAATCGACGTTCGGCGCGGTGTCTGATCAGTTCCTCGATTCGTCCGATGGGGAAGTGCGGTTCGACTTGTGGGCCGCCAACCGATGGCACCTTCAACAGGCAGGCGCAGCACAGATCGAGATCAGCGGCGTCTGCACAGCGTGCCAGACCGAGGATTGGTATTCACACCGTGCTGAGGTCGGCAAGACGGGTCGCTTCGGTGCGTTGATGTATCTGACAGGCTGAGCTGGGCAATGATGAGCCAGGCCCGCGCTGACCTCGAGGCCAATCTGAAGGATGTCCGCAGAAGGATGGCATTGGCCGCCGCACGTGTCGGCCGCGATTCGAGCGAAATCAAACTCGTCGCCGTGACCAAGGGGCGCTCCGCCGCCGACATTAGGGCGGTGTACGAGATGGGTCTGAACGTATTCGGGGAGAACCGTGTTCAGGAGGGTCGGGACAAGATCGACGAACTTTCGGATCTCGCAGGTGTGACCTGGCACATGATCGGCCACATGCAGAGTCGCAAGGCAAAGGACGTGGTAGGCGCTTTCCAGTTGATCCACTCCGTCGATCGCCTCCGGATTGCCAAGAAGCTTGATGGGTACGCCCGGCAGGATGGGCTGCGGCAGGCCGTGCTGATTGAGTGCAACGTGTCAGGTGAGTCGAGCAAGGGTGGCTGGCCAATGGACAGCGAGTCTGAATGGGAGAGTCGCCTGCCTGAGTTCGAATCGCTGGTTGCGATGCCCAATCTCAAGGTCCGCGGCCTGATGACGATGGCGCCTTGGACAGAGGACCGCGCTCTGCTCGAGACCGTGTTTGGTCGGCTGCGGAAGCTCAGCCATTACCTGGCTGAGAGACTACCAGGCCAGCATTGGGCTGAGCTGTCGATGGGTATGACGGACGATTTCGAAGTCGCTATTGAGCAAGGGGCGACCATGATTCGCCTCGGTCGAGCGATCTTCGGCCAGACGGATGGCATTCGCCAAGGGTGAGTTGCCGGATGGCGGAGCTTGGGGGGACACACGCCCGGGCTGGCCGGTGAGTATCTAAGAGCAGAAGGAGAATTGTTCGTGGCATTCTTGATCTATATTATTCAGCTGGTTTCGACGGCCCTGACGGTGGTGATCATCGTAGATGTGGTGCTGAGTTACTTCCTGAGTCCGTTTCATCCCTTGCGGCAATCTCTGGATATGATCGTGGAACCATTGTTGGCGCCCGTGCGCCGTATTGTGCCAACCATGGGGATGATCGACTTTAGCCCCGTCGTGCTGTTGATCGTGATTCAATTGGTCGAGTCGCTTCTCGTCGGGCTGCTCGGATCCTTGTAGCCTGGTCCAGGTGACCTAATGCGCAAATTCCAACTTCACAACGGGAAACAAGGGGCGGCTCTGACGGTGCGCGTAACGCCCAGAGCCCGCAAGACGGAGGTGGGGGGCGTTCTGGAAGACGGGACCCTTCGTATCAGAGTCGCACAGCCTCCGGTGGAGGGCAAGGCGAACAAAGCTCTGCTGGCCTTCCTGGCGAAGGTCCTGGGGGTGCGCAAGAACCGAATTGAGATCGTGGCCGGGGAGAAGGGCCTGGACAAGATCGTATCAATTACCGATCTCACGGCCCGAGAAGTTGAAAGTCGTCTGAATGCTTGGCTCGAGAAACACTAGGCAGGGGGGTCAGGCCGGAGGTACTGAGTCCTCGGGGAGTGCGGCTGGAGCGACGCGCATCCCAGGCGCTTCCATGCGCCACAATGCCTCGTAGGCCACATCTCGCAAGTGTTCGTCCTCCCCTTGTAGGGCGCGCACCAGCTCCATCCTCAGCTGCTCATCTCCGACCCAGCCCATTGTCTCCAGCGCGGCAGCCTTCTCCTCATGCGTCCCATCTGTGTAGGCACGCCGGAGCATCTCCAGTGCCGGCCTCCCAGGGGCGATTCCCAGCCCGACCCGACTGGCGTATGCGACTAACCAGGGGACCTGAGCCGGCTCGGTGGGCGGTGGGGTGACTTTGGCGGCCGGGTTGCGACGCTTTTCAAGCGCCTCCGCGGCCGCTCCGCGAACAACCCACTGCCCGTCTTCAACCTGGATCTTCTCTAACTGCTCAGCAGCCCACGGCTCTGGAATTCGGACCAGGCCGAAGACGGCCGCTCGTCGGGAGAGCAAGTTGTCGATGCCAGCCGCTTCTTTGAGCATGGCGTAGCCTTCGTCCGGGTTGATCGCCAGCGCCTCGGCGGCGGCTACTCGAACAGGTTCGTCACCTTCCAACAAAGCGTGGCCGAGTGCTTCCAGGGCATTGTCGGTGCCTATAGCTGCCAGAGCGAGGCAACTGGCCTGACGTGCTCGCGTGTCCGGATCCCCGTTGATGACCTTCTGCAGCTTCTCGATAGATTCCACGTGCCGGAGGCCGCCCAGGCCAAGGCCTCCCAATATGCGACTGCTGACATGCTCTGAGCTGAGCAGTCTTTCAAAGAATACGGCAGCCGTGTCTTCCTGTGCGGCGGCCATTGCATGTGTGGCGCGCAGGCGGAGCCCGTAGGGCCGGGAATGGTCCTGAATGAGCTTGCCCAGGGCGCGCAAGGTCGGCTGACGCCAGGCTGCGTTGCCGTCGGCGTAGGTCAGCCAATGTCCCACGGTCAGCACGTTCAGAGCAAGACCCTCGTCGCTTTCCGCGAGAAGTGTCTGGGCAGCTTCATCGGCGGCGGTTAGGCCAACAAAGTAGGCGGCTGCCGCTCGGACTGGCGCCCAATCGTCGGTCGGCGGGGCCTGCTCAAGTTCCGCCATCGCCTTGGCGGCCAGATACGCACCAATCCCCGGCTGAAAGAATGACACTCGACTGCCCGGGCGCCTGACAAGCAGCCCCGCTTGCTCAAGATCGCTGACAGGAGTCCCATGACGCAGGCTCTTCTCGGTGACCGTACCTTCACGATCGGTAATCCACGCCAGCCCGGCTGATGCGGCTGCCTGGACTTCCTCCGACGACAAGAACCGAGCGAGATATGTCTCGAATCCATCGGCTCGCCTTGCACCTCTTGAGTCGCCTGCAAAGGCCGCCCATGTCCTCAGCGTCAACTCCAAGGGGGTCCAACCATGGCTGGCGCCTTGGAGCCAGCCAGTAATGAGCGCAGGATCGACATCATCCAGCCGATTCTTGGGCATGT
>Ga0315556_1000739_pt1 | contig 20389 bp, 16 predicted proteins | sample SalMarSW160310MG_FD_202112 | JGI IMG/M metagenome (GOLD analysis project Ga0315556, IMG submission 202112) | Salt marsh sediment microbial communities from the Plum Island Ecosystem LTER, Massachusetts, United States - Salt Marsh Sediment SW1603-10 ...
GTGACCGTGCAGTGGTAGGAGGCGAAGGGATCGATGTTCTCCACGGGGACGTCCGTTCCGTTCGTCACGACCGTGCCGTCCTCCCAGAGCGTCTTCCAGACGTAGGCGCCCTCCTGTGCCCGCTGCTCTCCGAGGCGTGGCACCACGTACGGCGCGTCGGAGCAGGCGTGGATGGCCTGCATCGAAGCGATGATGCCCATCTGTGAGAAGCGGGGGATGTCGGTCGGGTTGAGGTGCTGCGAGTGCTCGATCCTCCAGCGCAGCGTGTCGCCGCGCACGCCCTGCTCCTGGAAGACGGCCTGGTAGACGTCGAGCGTCTCGCGGTTGGCCCGGTCCCCGATGGCGTGTACCGCGATCTGGAAGCCGTCGCGCAGCCCGATCTCGGAGATCTCCTTGATCCGGGCCATCGAAGTGACATTGAGCCCCGTGCTGTTCGGATCGTCGCTGTAGGGCTCGATCATCCAGGCGCTGCGCGAGCCGAGCGCCCCATCCGCGGTGACCTCGCCGATCGCGCGCACGGTGAGGTGCCCGTTGGCGTAGTCGATCATCCGATGCGCGACCAGCGCCTGCTCGTTGTCCGGCGTCACCTCACCCTGGTCGACCAGGATGTAGAGGCGCAGCGGCAGGTCGTCGTCGTCGGCCATGGCCTTGATCCCGTCGATGGTCGCCAACGACTCCCCCATGTCCTGGAAGCTGGTGACGCCCTTGGACAGCGCCTCCTGCGCCGCGAGGTGTACCTGCTCTCGGAAATCCGCCTGCACCTCCTCGGGCGTGCGATCGGCCCGAGCCCGGCTGAGCGCCCGCCGGACCAGCCCGCTCGCCGCGTCCACGAGGATGCCCGTCGGCTGACCGCGGCCGTCCTTGATGATCTCACCACCCGAAGGAGTCGGCGTGCTGGCCGTGACACTCGCGGCGCGCAGGGCGGCTGCGTTGGCGATGGTCGCGTGGCCGCTCGCGTGCGTGAGGAGCACGGGGTTGTTGGGTGCCGCCTCGTTCAGCAGGTCGTTGGTCTGGAAGCCTGCGACGACGCGGGGCGGTGCCTCGTCCCACTTCTCCTGGTGCCAACCACGGCCCAGGATCCACTGGCCCGGCTGTGCGTCGGCGACCGCGTCGCGGACCATGCCCACGATCTCGTTCCACGTGTGGGCGTGCATGAGGTCGAGCTGCTGGAGCGAGCTGCCCAGCCCCATGAAGTGCCCGTGGGACTCGATGAAGCCGGGCACCACGAGTCGGCCGGCGAGATCGACGACCTGAGTCCCGTCGCCGACGTAGCGCTGGATCTGCGCGTCGGTGCCCACCGCGACGACGCTGTCGCCCGAGACGGCGATCGCCTGCGCCTGCGGGTTGGCGGCGTCCATCGTGACGACCTTCCCGCCCGTGAAGACGAGGTCGGCGGGCGGCGCCTGCTCGCAGGCGGCCAGGGTCAGGAGGGAGAGGGACAGGAGGGCGACGACGCGTCGGTGACTCATGGCGTGGCCTCGTTGTGCTGCGAAGCGATGCGCGGGACGTTCTCGGACGGCCTCAGAATGAGGGTTCGGGACCGCCCGTGCCAGGGCGCGCCAACAGGCACTGCACCACGCCGACCTCGCCAGCGCTGAAGAGATGGGCCGACGCCGCCATGTAGAAGCGCCAGGCGCGGGCGGTGGAGAGCCCGGCGGTGGCGACGGCGTCGTCCCATCGGTCTTCGAGCCTACGAACCCAGCAGCGCAGCGTCCGGGCGTAGTGCTCCCGCAGGCTCTCGACGTGGCGGGCCTCGAAGCCCGCCGCCTCCGCCGCGGCGACGGTGCGCCCGAGCGGCACCAGGTCGGAGTCGGGGAAGATGTGCCGGTGGATGAACGACCCCCACCGGCGTCCGACCTTCAACCGGAGGCGCTGGAGGTGGGTGTGGCCTCCGGTGAGCGCGACGATCCCCTGGTTCATCAGGAGGCCCCCGGGGCGCAGCAGGCGCAGGAGGCCGCCGAAGTAGCGCGGATACCGTCGTAGGCCCACGTGCTCGATCATGCCCACGCTGGCGATCTTGTCGAAGCGCGCGCCGGCTTGGAGCTCCCGGTAGTCCATTACCTCGATGCGGCAGCGATCGGTGAGACCGGCCCGGGCCACGACCTCGCGCGCCCAAGCGGCCTGCACCGGGCTGAGCGTGATGCCCATCGCGCGCACGCCGTAGCGCTCCGCCGCATGCACCAGAAGCCCGCCCCAGCCGCACCCCACGTCGAGGAAATGCTCGTCGCGCCGCAGGCGCAGCTTGCGGCAGATCAGGTCGAGCTTCGCCTCCTGCGCCTCGTCCAGCTCCATGGCCGGGTCCGCGAAGTACGCGGAGGAGTACTGCATGCGGCGATCGAGGAAGAGGCGGTAGAAGTCGTTGCCCAGGTCGTAGTGGAAACGGACCGCGAGGCTGTCGCGCCGGCGCGAGTGCGTGGGGAGGAGGCTGTGGAAGCCCCGAGGAAGCGATGTGCCTCGATCCCCGGGGCGGCGCCCATCGCTCGACGGCTTCGCGGGCAGGCGGAGGAGGTCCCGGACGAGCGGCGCCATAGCGCGCGGCGAGCCCTTCAGCGTCGCCAGCCCCGCGGCGCCCTCACGGATCGCGGCCTCCAGGTCGCCGTCGACCTCCAGGTCACCGCGGACGAGCGCTTCGCCCACCGAAAGGTCGGTCGGCGGAAGGAACGCGCGACGCAGGGCTCCCGGCCACGTCAGGCACAGCGTGAAGTCGCAGGGGGTGTCGTTGCCTGGCTCGTCCGTGGCGCCGTCCCAGTAGACGATCCGGAAGGAACGCCGGGACCGTGGGCCGAAGATGCGCTCCAGCGCGGCGCGGCTCCGACGGAGGGCCCGACTTGGACGGGCTGGAGCCGTGCGGCGATCGCTCGACGTTGCTGCGGGTCTTGCCATGCCCCCTCCCGGCAGGGCTGAACGCAGTCGATCTACTTGTACGCCGAAAGCCGCATACGGATCCGGCCGCTCTGGCGAGGCGCCCGTGATGCCCGCAGCTTGGCGCATGGCCAACGAGCACTTCTATCCGGAGATCGAGCCCTACGCGTCCGGCGCCCTGAGCGTCGACGCGCCCCACGAGCTCTACTGGGAGGAGTGCGGGAACCCGGACGGGATCCCGGTTCTCTTCGTCCACGGAGGGCCCGGCGCGGGCTGCTCCCCCTTCGACCGGCGCTTCTTCGATCCGGCGCGCTTTCGCATCGTCCTGCTGGACCAGCGCGGCGCGGGTCGCTCCACCCCGCGCGGGGAGTTGGAGGGCAACGACCCCGACGCCCTCGCCGCCGACTTCGAGCGCCTGCGGCAGTCACGCGGCATCGACCGCTGGCACGTCTTCGGCGGGTCGTGGGGGAGCACGCTGTCGCTCCACTACGCCCAGGAGTATCCCGACCGCGTCCTCAGCCTCGTGCTGCGCGGAATCTGGCTGCTGCGCGACGAGGAGATCCGGTGGTGGCTCTACGAGCTGGGGATGATCCAGCCCGAGCTGTGGGGGATGTTCACGGAGCTGATCCCCGAGGACGAGCACGACGACATGCTCGAGGCCTACTGGCGGCGCCTGACCGGCGACGATCGGGAGACGGCGCTGGCCGCGGCGAAGGCGTGGAGCATCTACGAGGGGTCGAGCTGCACGCTGCTGCCCAACGAGGAGTTCGCGGACATGTTCGCGGACCCCGACCTGGCGTGGAGCCTGGCCCGTCTCGAGGCGCATTATTTCCGTAACGTGCGCTTCGAGCCCGACACGCAGCTCCTGGACCGCGTGCAGCGTATCCGCCACATCCCCGCGTTCGCGGTGCACGGACGCTACGACATGGTCTGCCCGGTGAAGAGCTTCGTCGACCTGCGCCGGGCCTGGCCCGAGCTGGACGGCGTGATCGTGCCGGACGCCGGGCACTCGTCGCACGAGCCCGGGATCACGCGGGAGCTGGTGGCGGCGACCGCGAGGATCGCGGAGACGGGGAGCCCGGTCCGATGATGGGTCCGCCGTTCTTCCTCCTGCTCTGGCTGCTGAGCCTGGCGATGACGGTCCTCGTGGGCATCGGCCTCGTCACGTACATCCGCCGCAACTGGAGAGGGTCACGCCTCGACCCCGCCGAGGAGCGTGCCGCGCAGATCCTCGACGGCATCGACCGCATCGAGCTGCGGCTGACCGCCATGAGCGAGCGCATAGAGCGGCTGGAGGGGCGGGTGGGGGAGGGGGAGGGGGAAGGCGGCTCTCCCCGCGAGCTTTCCGGCGGGGACCAGAAGTACGACTGATCCGGGGGACGGAGGCCAGCCCACGCAATGACCGCACACTTCGAGGTCCACCGGGCCTTCGCCCTGGATTCCCGCGGCCTGTTCGTTCTGTCCGGCGTGATCACCGGGGGGATGGTGCAGACCGGGATGCGGGCGACGCTCGCGGACGACGAGGAGGCTTTCGCCGCCACCGTACACGGGGTGGAGTTCATCGACCGCGTCAACGGTGACCCCAGGAAGAGCGAGCCGTCCCTCACCTTCTCCTACAGCAGCCCGGAGAAGCTGGCGCGCTGGCTGTCGATCGACTGGGAGGGCCGGACACTGCGCCTGGGATGGTGACTGGGGAGCACCGGACGCGCTCGGGCGCCGGTGCCCCCGCAGACGGTCAGCGCAGCTCGTCCGCGCTCTGGATGATCTTGCCCGCCAGCCCGTACTCCACCGCCGCCTCCGCATCGAGCCAGAAGTTGCGGCGGGTGTCGTCGACGATCCGCTCGAGGGTCTGTCCGGTGCGCTCCGCGAACATCTTGTTGAGCCGCTCGCGCATCTTCACGATCTCCTTGGCCTCGATGGCCAGGTCGGCGGCCGAGCCCCGGGACCCGCCGGCGGGCTGGTGGATGAGGAAGCGTGTGTTCGGCAGCGCGAAGCGGCGTTCCTTCGGAACCGCGACGTAGATGAGCGCGCCGGCGCTCGCGACCCAGCCGGTCCCGACCATGCGGACGGGCGCCTTGATGAAGCGCACCATGTCGTGGATGGTGTCGCCGGACTCCACGTGTCCGCCCTGCGAGTTGATGAACACCGTGATGGGCTCGTCCGACTCCGACGACATGGCGAGCAGCTGGCCCATCACCTCGGCCGCGAGCTTCTGGTTCACCTCACCGCTGATGATCAGCGTGCGGGCCTTGAACAGCCGCTCGCGCATCCCCTCCGTCCAGCGTGTCGACGTGGGCCGGTCCCGGTCCTCGTCCTCGAGATCCGGCTCGGGCATCTCGCCGAAGGGGGCAGGCATGCCGGCGGGCGTCGCTCGCGGCGCATCCCACGCGTTTCGGTGGTCGGTCATGCTCGTCTTCTCTCCTGGTTTCCGGTGGCTCAGGCCACCCAGACGGTCTTCACGTTGGTGAATTCGTGGATGCCGAGGGGCGACAGCTCCCTCCCGTACCCACTCTCCTTCACGCCCCCGAACGGTAGTCGGGCGTCCGACTTCACGATGCCGTTCACGAAGCAGTTGCCCGCCTCCAGCAGATCGGCAGCGATGCGCTCACCCTTCCCTGCGTCGGAGGTGTAGACGGCCGCACCCAGGCCGAACACCGTGTCGTTCGCGATGCGCACGGCATCGGCCTCGTCCTTCGCACGTAGGATCGTGGCCACGGGCCCGAACAGCTCCTCCTCGTAGGCCGCCATCCCGGGCTCCACGTCGGTCAGCACGGTGGGCGGGTACCACGCGCCGGGGCGGTCGGGCACCTGCCCGCCCAGCGCGAGGGTCGCGCCGGCCTCCACGGAGCGGACCACCTGGTCGTGAAGCTCGTCGCGCAGCTGCACGCTGGCCATCGGGCCGAGCTCGCAGTCGGCCTCCATCGGGTCGCGCATCTCGATGGCCCGCATGCGTGCGACGAAGCGTTCGATGAACGCGTCGGCGACGTCCTCGACGACCACGAAGCGCTTCGCGGCGATGCAGCTCTGGCCGTTGTTGATCATCCGACCGAGGACGCACGCAGGAACTGCCTTGTCCAGGTCGGCGTCGGCGAGCACGACGCTCGGGTCGCTGCCGCCGAGCTCGAGGACGCACTTCTTCAGGACGCGCCCCGCGCGCTCGGCCACGCTCCGGCCCGCCGGCACGCTTCCGGTGATGCTCACGCCGCGGACGAGCGGGTGCTCGATGAGATCGCTGGCCTTCCTGCCGCCGATGTAGACGCTGCGGAAGAGGTCGGGAGGGAAACCAGCGTCGGCGAAGAGCGTCTCGAGCGCCTCGGCGCACCCGGGTACGTTTGAGGCGTGCTTGAGGAGCCCGGCGTTACCGGCGGCCAGCGCGGGCGTCGCGAAGCGGATCACCTGCCAGAAGGGGAAGTTCCACGGCATGATCGCGAGGATCACGCCCAGCGGCCTGTACGTCCAATAGCTCGTGGACGCGTCGGTCTCGACGGGCACGGGCGCCAGGAAGGACTCCCCCTGCTCAGCGTAGTAGTCCGCTGCGGTGGCGCACTTCTCCGCCTCGGAGACGGCCTGCGCGATGGGCTTGCCCATCTCCGCGGTCATGAGCCGCCCGTACTCGTCCTTCCGTCCCCGGAGCAGCCCGGCGAGCGCGCGTAGCCTGTCGGAACGATCGGAGAACGGAGTGTCGCGCCAGGCCAGATGGGCCTCCTGGGCGCGCTGCACGATGTCCTGGACCTCGTCGGGCGACGTGGCGGGGTGGGTGGAAATCGTCTCACCGGTAGCCGGGTTCACGGCGGTGTAGCTCACGGTGGGTGTTCCTCGCGGGGGTTCGGGGCACTCGCTCCGTGGGCCACTACCCCACGTCGGACCGCGGGTGTCCTCTTCCCGACCGGCTTGCTCGCCTACTCCACGCGCAGCGCTTCCACCGGATCCAGGCGGCTCGCCCGCCACGCCGGGACGAAGCTGGCGGCGGCCGCGACGCCGACGAGGAGCACGGCCACCAGGGCCATCGTCGTCGGGTCGAGGGCTGCCACCTGGAAGAGCATCCCCTTCAGCGCGCCCCCGAGGGGGACGGCCAGGGCGAGTCCCGCGGCTGCCCCGACCAGGACGGGGAGGAGCGCCTGGCTCACCACGAGGCGGCGGACGCCGCCGGCGTCGGCGCCGAGGGCCACGCGCAGGCCGATCTCCTGCGTACGCTCGCTCACCGTGAAGGAGACCACCGCGTAGATCCCCACGGCCGCGAGGATCAGCGCGAACACCGCGAAGATCGACAAGAACGTGGTGGTGGCCCTGCGCGTCGCGGTCGCGGACGCGAAGGCCTCGTCCACCGTCTGGATGGCGTAGATGGGCTGATCGGGGTCCATCTCCCGCACTACGTTCCGCACGGCGGGCAGCACCGACAGTGGCGGCACGTCCGTGCGCAGCAGGAGGAAGAGCTGGTTGGCGCCGTCGCCTAGCTGGGCGTGCAGGCCGAACACCTCGGCCTCCGGCGGACGCTCGAGTCCACGATTCTGCGTGGCGCCCACGACGCCGACGATCTCGAACCACGGCGCGTCCGCATCCGGCCCGCCGATCTTCAGGCGACGGCCGACGGGATCCTGGTCGGGGAAATACCGCTGCGCCGCCACCTCGTTGATGACCGCGACCGGGGGACTCCCAGCGCGGTCGCGCCCGTCGAAGGCGCGTCCCGCGCGCAGGGGGATGCCGAGCGTCTCGAAGTAGCCGGGCGTGACGACGGTGGTGAGCGCGCGGGGCAGCGTCTGGTCCTCCGAGGGCGCGCCGCCCTCGAACCAGAGCTCACGGAAGGAGAAGCCGATGGGCGGGAACTGCGAGGCCGCGGCGGCCGAGCGCACGCCGGACACGCCCTGCGCCCGCTCGGCGAGCTCCTGGAAGAACGCCGGGACGGCATCCCCCGAGTACTCCTCCCGCGGCAGCGTCAGGCGCATCGTCAGCAGGTGGTCGGCCGCGAAGCCCGTGTCCACGCGCTCGAGGCGCAGGAAGCTGTTCACGAGCAGGCCACCGCCGGCCAGGAGTACGAAGGCGAGGGCGACCTCGACGGCGACCAACGTGCGCTGCAGGCGCTGGCGGCTGGCGCCGGAGGTCGCGCTCTTGCCCTCGGCCTGGAGCACGCCGGCGATCTCGGTGCGCGAGGCCTGGAACGCCGGGACGAGGCCGAAGATCACCCCGGCGGCCACCGCTACGGCCGCGGTGAAGCCGAGCACGGGGCCGTTCAGCTGCACGGTTCCGGCCACCGGCGCGCCGATCATCGAGAGCATGGCGCGCACGCCCCCGTTGCCGAGGGCGGCGAGCCCGACACCCAGCATACCGCCCAGGAGGGCGAGCACGAGGCTCTCCGTGAGGAGCTGTCCGAGGAGGCGGCTCCGTCCGGCACCCATCGCCGTGCGCACCGCCATCTCGCGGCGCCGGCCCTGCGCGCGGGCGAGCAGGAGGTTGGCGGTGTTGGCGCACACGAGCAGGAGCACGAAGCCCAACGCACCCAGCAGCGTGAAGGCGCCGGCGCGGAAGGAGCGCGAGCTCACCGCGTTCCAGGTGAGGGCGCGCATCGACCATCCCGCGTACTCGTCGAACTCGGCGGCGTAGGCCTGCTCGGTCCGGCGGGCCAGTCCCTCCAGCTCGGTGTTCACGTCCCGCAGCGTGGCTCCGTCGCGGATGCGCGCCATGATCTGGAACTGGCGTCGGTTGCGCGGATAGCGGTCAGGCCCGATGGGCATGATCGTCCACAGGTCCATCCCGTAGATGTCCACCCCCTTCGGGAGGATGCCGACAAGCGTGTGGGGATTGCCGTTGATGAGGATCGACTTCCCGACCATCGTCGAGTCCGCCCCGAAGCGGTCCTGCCAGATCCGGTACGACAGCAGCGCCACCGCGTCGCCGCGCGCCAGCTCCTCGTCCGTGAAGCCGCGGCCGAGGTATGCCTTCATGCCGAGGGTGCGCAGCGCGTCACCCCACCAGAAGCCGGTGAAGACGTTTTGCGGCGGCCCCTCGCCGGCGATCTGCCGGTTGCCCATGTCCCACGCGACGACGTCCTCGAGCGTGCGGCTGTTGTCGCGCACGTCGACATACTCCGCTGGGGACAGGTTCTCCCAGAACTTCATCTCTCCACCGAGCTTCGGATAGGCGGAGCCCAAGCCGACGATCCGGTCCGGCTCGGGGAAGGGGAAGGGGTCGAGGACGAGCCCCCACACGACGCTGAACATCGTCGTGGTGGCGCCGATGCCCAGCGCCAGCGTGACCACGATCACCGAGCTGAGCGCCGGGTTCTTGCGCGCGCTCCGCAGCGCGTACCGGAGGTCCTGCAGCAGCGTTCCCATCATCCCGTCTCCCCTCGCGTGTGCCGTCGCCTCGTCCCGCGCCGCGCGCAGGCGGTGGCCCAGGTTGGCGGCCGCCGACCCCAGGGCCTGCTTCCAGTACCAGCGTCGCGCGGCCGCGGGGTCTCGGGCCGCACGCTCCTCGAACTCCTCGCACAGGTCGCCGAGCTGGTCGTCCCGCTGGACGGGCGGTGCGCTCAGGCGGACGAGGAGCTCGGCCGGGCGTGGCGGTTGCGACCGGCTCACGTCCGCTCGCCGCCGTCGAAGACGACCCCGTCCCACATCCGCTCCATCATCCCCCGGGTCGCCTCGAGGGCCTGCACGCCGGCTGGCCGGATGCGGAAGTGGCGACGGGCGCGCCCGCCGCGTCGCGGCGTCGACGCACCCTCCTCGGAGACCAGCAGGCCCTTCTCCTCGAGGCGTGCCAGCGTGGCGTAGACCGAACCGACCGTGACCTCACGGCCGGTGCGCCGCTCGATCTCCCGCCGGATCGACATGCCGTAGCCCTGGCCGCTCAGCCGCGCCACGGCCAGCAGCACCACCTGCTCGAATTCGCCGAGGAAGTCGCCCTTGCCCATGTCCGTCCGATCTCCGTGTCGTTCTCTACAAACACGATTAAATAACGGACGTAGGGGAAGGGCGCCAGGTTTCAGGCGGGCACCGGCGTCAGTTCATCACCACCCGGTAGACCTTGAGGCTCTGGACATCGAGCTCGTCACGGGCGATGCCGTAGAAGCGGTCGCCGAGGGCGCGGATCGGCTGGTAGCGGCCGGGGAAGGTCACCGTGCCCAGGTAGCGCCCCTCCGTGTCGAACACGCCCCACTCGGTGGAGCCCAGGTCCTGGACGTCGAAGGTCTCGCCCTCGCCGGCGAGCTCGCTGCCGGAGCGGAAGTTCTGGACCCATACCGATCCCCGGGGACCCAGGGCGAGGGTCACGAAGGCCGGGTAGTGGTCGGCGAACTCGAACTGCTGGAGGGCGGCCTCGATCTGCTGCGGCGTCGCTCCCTGCTGCCGCGCGAGGTTCGCGATCGCGTCCTTGAACACCTGGATGTCACGCTCGGTGACGGGCTTGCGCTCCGAGGGGCGCGTGATGATGCGGGAGAGCGAGCCGTCGGGCGACCACACCTGGAGGCGCCACCCGTCGTTCATGGCCGTAAGGAGGCGACCGTCAGGGTCGGCGTCCCAAATCGGCTCGGGATCGAACTGGCGGACACGAGCCCGCCCTCCCGCGAACTGCACGCTCTGCCCCGGAGGCAGGACCGCGACGGTGTCGGGCTCCTCCCCCTCCGGAACCAGCGTCAGGATCGGGTCGCCGCGCGGCGCCGCCGTCGAGTCGGCGAGGTTGAGCCCGCGTTTCTGCACGACCAGACGGCCTCCCGCCGAAACGTCCCACCGGAGCGGCACGCCCTTCGCGAAGTCGAGACGCTCGGTGCCGAGCGGCTCGCCGTCGAGTGCGAAGCGGGCGACGCGCTGGTTGCCCAGGTCGGGCACCACCACCTCTCCGTTCACCACGAAGACGCCCTGGATGCCGCGGCCGAGCTCACCCGGACCCGAGCCCGGGCTGCCGATGGTGCGCACGTACCGGCCGGTCGCGTCGAAGACGCGCACGTCCTGGGCCTGCTGATCGGCGATGTACACGTTGCCGGCATCGTCCACGTCCACGCCGATGATCTGGCCGAACTGATAGACCTCGTCGCCCTCGACGGAGCCGACGGAGAGCACCTCCTCGACCGTCCAGGCGTCCCCCGGGCCCCACACGCCCTCGGCGGGGTTCGCGACGATGGTGATGCCTGCGCTGTCGGTGACGGTGCCAGCCCACGCGGAGCGGTCCGCGCCGCCGGCGCACGCGGAGAGCAGGGGAGCGGCGCACAGGATGGCCGCCAGCGTTCTGGAGGACATGAGAAGGCCTCGCATCTGAAAGAGTCGGGAGGGCGCCGTGTCCCGGGTACGATAGGGGTGCGGATTTTCTTCGTCGACCTGGACGTGAAACAACGAAGGCCTGATCGCCGTCATATATGTCGAGTGCCTCTAGTCATCCTGCAGAGAGAGCCCCATGACCGACGCGGAGCCGAGCCGTCATCTTCCACTGAACCCGAGGGTGTTCGCCATCCTCACAGTGCTGCTCGACGTTCCTTCGCACGGCTATCGGATCAAGCAGGAGGTCGAGGAACGCTCGGGGGGCGCGGTCACGCTCGATCCCGGATCGCTCTACCGCAGCATCGCCAAGCTCCTCGACGACGGGATCCTGGAGGAGGTGCCCGCTCCCGCCGACGAGGCCGATGTCGACGCTCGGCGCCGCTACTACGGAATCACCCCTTTCGGCCGGGCGCTCGTGGCTGCCGAGGCGTCCAGACTCCACGCGCTTCTCGATCGATCCGGCCTGCGCACCGCCCTTCCCGGCGAAGAGAGTGCCGGATGAGCGTCGAAGAACCCCTGGTCGTCCGCCTTTACCGCAGGGCGCTCCGGATATTTCCGCGGCGCATACGCTGTGTACACGGGGACGAGATGGCGGCCATGGTACACGCCGGATGGGTGGACGCTCGACGCCGCGGCCGGACGGCCGGGTTCAGGTTCGCGCTGCGCACGCTGAAGGACCTGGCGGTGAATGGAGGCGCGGCGCGCCTGGCGGCGACCTTCGGGCTGGAGCCCACGGAGGCGACGACCCCACACCTGAGGCAGATGCGAGGATCAAGGGGAGGAAGAGGGATGGAGAAGATGATGCGGGATGTCAGGCACGCCCTGCGGGGCTTCGCGCGCCGGCCGGCGTTCGCCGCCATCGCCGTGCTCACGCTCGGGCTCGGGATCGGTGGGAACACGGCCATCTTCAGCGTGGTGAGCGCGCTCCTGCTTCGGCCGCTTCCCTACGCCGATCCATCTGCTCTGGTGACGCTGAATCACTACTACCCGTCGTTGAACGGGATGGAGGCCTCGGTGTCGGCCCGCGGGTTCCGGGATTATCGGAGCGGGCCCCGGAGCTTCACCAGCATGGCCGTGGAGACAGGTCGGGCGCTGAACCTCACCGGTGAGGGAGAGCCCGAGCGCATAGCTGCGGCGGCGGCCTCTCCGGCCTACTTCGAGACGCTTGGGATCGCGCCCACGTTGGGCCGTGCCTACGGCCGCGAGGTCGTGGGGGGAGACGCCCGCGTGGTCGTGCTCGGCTACGGTTTCTGGTCCCGTCGGTTCGGCGGCGACCCCGGCGTGCTGGGCCGGACGCTCGCGCTCGACGGAGAGCCGTATACGGTGATCGGCGTCATGCCGCGGACGTTCCGGGACGTCTTCGACCGGCAGGTGCAGCTCTGGGTGCCGCTGGTGCTCACCGAGGAGCAGTACAGTCGAGGCTACACGAACGAATGGCTGTCCCTGGTCGCGCGACTGGCGCCGGGCACGGACATCGGTGCGGCGCGCACCGAGATGGCCGACTTCGCGGAGCGCCTCAAGCAGGACAACCCCGACTGGTTCGCGCCCGATTGGTCCATCCACGTCACGGGCCTGGAACAGCGTGCGACGGCGGACGTCCGGCCGGCGCTCCTCGTCTTGCTCGGCGCCGTGGTGCTCGTGCTGCTCATCGCGTGCGCCAACGTGGCGAACCTCCTGCTCACCCGCGCGTCCGGGCAGCGCCGCCAGGTCGCGGTCCGCCTCGCGATGGGTGCGAGCCGCGCGGACATACTCCGACGGCTCCTGGCCGAAGGCCTCGTCCTCGGCCTCTCCGGCGCCGTCGTGGGGCTCGCCCTCGGCTACGGCGGCGTCACGGGACTCCAGTCATTGGCGTCGCGTTCCGTTCCCGCGTTGGCCGACGTGTCCCTCGACCGGAGCGTGCTCCTGTTCACCCTTCTTGTGAGCCTCGGCACCGGCGTCTTCGTCGGGTTGATGCCAGCCCTGGGCACGCTGCGCACCGACGTCTCGGGCGCGCTCCGTGAGGGGGTGCGCGCCGGCGACGATCGCTCGGGGCTCCGCCTTCGGCGCACATTCGTCGTCTCACAGCTCGCCCTGTCGCTGGCGTTGCTCGCCGGGGCCGGGCTGTTGCTGAAGAGCATGGCGCGCCTCCAGGCGGTGAGCCCCGGTTTCGATGCGAGAGGGCTCATGACCTTCTACCTCGCGCTCCCTTCCAACGACTACCCCGACGAGACGGCGCAGCGCGGGTTCTTCGATCAGCTCCTGCCGCTGGTGCGCGACGTTCCGGGCGTCACCTCGGCGGGGTTCGAGTCCGTCCTACCGTTCGCCGGCGGGTGGTCCACCTCGAGCTTCACGGTGGTGGGGTTCGAGCCGGGCTCCGAGGAGCCCAACGCCTGGGGTGACATCAGGATCGTGGGCCCCGGCTTCCAGGAGGCGCTGGGACTCCCCCTCCTCGAGGGCCGCTTCTTCACCGAGGCGGACGGACCCGAGACACCGCTCGTCGCGGTGGTGGACGAGGAGCTGGCGCGCAGGTACTGGCCCGACGAGGACGCGGTGGGAAAGCGGATCTCGTTCGGAGACGGACCCATCGAGGTCATCGGTGTGGTGGGACACGCCGCCCACGAGGGGCTGGACGCCGATCCACGCGTTCAGGTCTACGGCACTTACCGTCAGTTTCCAAGGGCGGGGATGTTCGTGCTGGCCCGCACCTCCGGCGATCCCTCGGCGCTCGTCGCGGGCCTGCGGGCTGCGGTCGCCGGGTTGGATTCGAATCTCCCGCTGGCTCGCGTCTCCACCATGGAGCGCCTGATCGCCGACTCCATGGGCGAGCGGAAGCTGTCGCTCGTCCTCCTCGCCGTGTTCGCCGCGGTGGCGCTGGCGCTCGCCGCCACGGGCGTCTACGGCGTAATGGCCCAGGTGGTAGGGCAGCGCACCCGGGAGCTCGGCGTGCGCATCGCGATGGGTGCCGATCGAGGCGCCGTCCTCGGCCTCGTCATGCGTCAGGGAATGTCGCTCGTGGCCGTGGGCATCGGTCTGGGTCTCGTGGGATCGCTCGCCCTGTCGCGGGTGTTGAAGAGCCAGCTCTTCGGGGTGACCCCCACGGACCCGACTACGTACATCCTCGTCGTGGCCGTGCTGTCGGCGTCCGCGGTGCTCGCCACCCTGGTGCCGGCGCTGAGGGCCACGCACGTCGATCCGGTGGAGGCGTTGAGGCAGGAGTGAGAGGGTTCGACGAGAAGGGAACCGAGGGATCGGTGCCGCCATGAGCGCACCCGTCATCCTGGTCCACGGGCTCATCCACGCCTGCGGCCACCTTCGGGGCCTCGCCACGGACATCAATGGGCGCCCCTTCCTCGTGCCGGATCTGCCGGGCTACGGGATGAACGACCCGGGCTCCGAAACGTCGATCCCCAGGGCCGTCGCGCACCTGGAGGGGTGGATGCGCGAGGGTGGATACGAGGGCGCGCACCTGGTCGGCCATTCACTCGGAGGGGCCGTGGTCGTGCACCTCGCGCACCGCCACCGCGAGTTGGTCGGCTCCATCGTCGACCTGGAGGGCAACTTCACCCTGGTCGACGCCTTCTGGTCGAAGGGGATCGCGGCCGGCAGCGAGGAGGAGGCGGAGGCCATGTTGGAGCGGCACCGTGCGGACCCCGTCGGATGGCTCTCGGGGCAGGAAATCGATCCCACGCCCCGGACCGTCGCCTGGGCGCTCGAGGCGCTTGGCGCGCAATCGGGGCGGTCCATGAGATCCATGGCCCGCTCGGTCGTCGACATCACCGGGCGCCCCGACTACCTCGCGGAGGTGCGGGCGATCCTGGCCCGTGGGATGCCCTTCCACCTGATCGCCGGCGAGCGCAGCCTTGGCGGTTGGGACGTTCCGGACTTCGTGAGGGCCGCCGCTGCGTCGTTCACGGTGCTGCCCGACGTCGGCCACATGATGATGCTCGAGGACCCGTCGGGCCTGCAGGAGGCGATCGGGAAGGCGCTGGCCGGCACCTGAGCCCGCGCGCGGCCGAGGCGGCGACGGCTTGCTCGCGACGCGCCCACACCGGAGCTTTCGTGCCTCGCGCCACCGTCCACCGGAGCTGCCCACTTGAGCGAGCCCATCCGCCTCTTCGTCACGGGAGGCACGTTCGACAAGGAGTACGACGAGATCCACGGAACGCTGTTCTTCGCGGATACCCACCTTCCCCAGATGCTCGACCTCGGTCGCTGCCGCGTCGAAGTGAAGGTCCGGACGCTGATGATGATCGACTCCCTCGAGATGACCGACGCCGAGCGTGACGTGATCGCGCACAACTGCGCCGACGTCCGTGAGCGGCACATCGTGATCACGCATGGCACCGACACGATGGTCGACACGGCCCGCACGCTGGCGCAGAAGGTGCCGGACAAGACGATCGTGCTCACCGGCGCGATGATCCCCATCGCGTTCGGCAGCTCGGACGGGTTGTTCAACCTCGGCGGGGCGATCACCGCGGTGCAGGTGCTGCCGGCGGGCGTCTACATCACGATGAACGGCCGCGTCTTCCCGTGGAACGAAGTGCGCAAGAACCGCAGCACCGGGATCTTCGAGGCGCTCGAATAGCCCGAACGGTGCTCCGGACGTCTTGAATCCGAGACGCCGCGGCGCGATTCTCCACCTACCATCTTCCCGGGGTCCTCCTGCGCTCCGTCCCTCCCCGCCCTGGGTGCTCCCCACAAGGACGGACGATCATGCACGACAAGCAGGCTGACCTGGCCGGGCCAGGGATCGGCGACTACGCCGAGCTCGAGGAGGTGCTCCCCACCGACTACCGCTCCCTCCTCGGCCCGCGCGAGACGCAGGAAGCGCTTTACGCGGTGAAGGACTACATCGAGGAAGGACTGTGCCGTGAGCTGGGACTGATCAGGGTGCAGGTGCCGCTCATCGTCGATGCCGAGAGCGGCGTGAACGACTTCCTGGACAGGGACGGCTCGCGGACGCCCGTCCAGTTCCACATCTCCAACGACCACGGCAAGAACCCCATCGACGCCCAGGTCGTCCAGGCCGCGACCAAGTGGAAGAGGATGGCGCTGGCGCAGTTCGGGATGGAGCCCGGCGAGGGCATTCTGACCGACATGCGCGCCGTTCGGAAGGACTACTTCCTCGACCACGACCACAGCGCCTACGTGGACCAGTGGGACTGGGAGCGGTCCATCACCGCGGCGGACCGGAACCTCGACTTCCTCACCGACGTGGTGAAGCGCATCTGGAAGGTCCTCAAGGGTGCCGAGGTCCACGCCCAGATGCTGTTCCCGAAGCTGCGCTCCGACCGCTATCCCGATCTCCCCGACGAGCTCACGTTCCTGCACGCCGAGGAGATCCTGGAACGGTATCCCGACCTGCCGCGCAAAGCGCGGGAGACGATGATCCTCCAGGAGTACCCGGCGATCTTCATCTACGGCATCGGCTGGCCCCTGGCCGACGGCTACCCCCACGAGATGCGCGCAGCCGACTACGACGACTGGGTCACGGAGACCACGTCGAAGGACGGGCGGCCCATGCACGGCCTCAACGGCGACATCCTCGTGTGGAACCCCGTCACCGGGCGCCGCCACGAGCTCTCCTCCATGGGGATCCGCGTGGACGCGGAGTCCCTGAAGACACAGCTCGAGATGTCGGGGCAGATGGACTTCCTGCGCTTCCCCTACCACCAGGGGATCGTGAACGGGACGCTCCCCCTGAGCGTCGGAGGCGGGATCGGCCAATCGCGCACCTACATGGCGATCCTGAAGAAGGCCCACCTCGGGGAGGTGTCGGTGACCGTGTGGCCGAAGATCCTCAAGGACATGTGCGCGGCCAGGGACATCCACGTCATCGAGTGACGCCTGCGGGGCGCCGGCCGGTCCGAAGGGAGGATCGGCCGGTATGCTCCGGGGGGCGAGTTGCATCCCTCCTCGTCGGCGGCTAGCATGCCGTCGTGTTCCGTGTGAATCGCGGGTCGTAAGGATTCCACGAGCCTTTCGTCGCGTATGAAGCGGGCCTCCCCGGCCCGAGTCGGACCCTCGCCATTCGGCTGCACCGTTGGTGTGCGGCCTCCCGGCATCGAGGTGGATCATGCGCGCTCGAATCATCCGTACCCTGACGATCGTTTCCCTGCTCGTCCTCCGGGGCGGACCCGCCCTAGCCCAGGACCACGGCCCGCCACCCACACCGGTCCACCCCGTCACCGACACGCTGTTCGGCACGGTGGTCGTCGATCCGTATCGCTGGCTGGAAGACACCCGGGACAGCGCGGTCGTCCGCTGGTTCCACGCGCAGCAGGACTACACGCAGAGGGTGCTGGACCGGATCCCCGGACGCGCGGCGATGGCGGCGCGCATGCGTGAGCTCACCGGCGCCGAGCAGACGGTGGGCCAGGTATGGATGGGTGGAGACAAGGTCTTCTATCTGCAGAGGCGCCCCGGCGAGGACGTCTCCAAGCTGTACGTGCGGGACGGCCTCGGCGCTCCGGAGCGACTCCTGGTGGACCCGGAGGATCTGCGGAAGCCGGGGGGACCTCCGTGGGCCATCGACTACTTCGCGCCTTCGTGGGACGGGAAGTACGTGGCGTACGGCGTGTCAGAGGGGGGGTCGGAGCGGGGCGCGCTACGCGTCGTCGACGTGGGATCGGGCCGCATCCTGCCTGACTCGATCACGCGTACGCAGTACGCAGGCGTGTCGTGGGCGCCGGACGGCCGCTCCTTCTTCTACAACCGGCTCAGGGAGCTCCCGCCCGACACGCCCGAGGCCGAGCGGGAACGGAACAGCCGGGCGTACCTGCACGTGGTGGGACAGCCGGACTCATCCGACGTCGCCCTCATCGGGACCGGCGTCAGCCCCGAGCTGGAGATCGGGGAGGACGACTATCCATACGTCGTCACGTTCCCGGGCTCGGAGTGGGCGTTCGCGGAGCTCGTCCACGGCGTGGCGTTCGAGTTGACGGTGTACGTCGCACCTCTCGCGGCGGTACGGGACGGTACCGCGTCGTGGCGCCCCCTCGTCGAGGTGGCCGACAGCGTGTCGCAGATCGCTCCGCACGGTGACGACGTCTACCTGATGGCACACGCGGGGGCGCCTCGATACAGGGTGCTGCGTACGAGCCTGCCCGCCCCGGACGTCGCTCAGGCGGAAGTCGTCGTCCCCGAGGGCGAAGCCGTCGTCCGGGCCATCGCGGCCGCCGAGGACGGACTGTATGTACAATTGCTGGACGGCGGCGTGGCGCAGCTCCGGCGCCTGGACTTCTCCACCGGCGGCTCCCCCACCGAGGTCGCACTGCCCTACGACGGCGCGATCTCGACGTTCCCGTTCACGCAGGGGCTGGTCACCAGCGGCCAGCGGCCCGGTGCCATGGTGCTCCTCGAGTCGTGGACCCACTCCCCCCTCTGGTATCGCTTTGACCCGGCGGCCGGTGAGCTGCGCGATACCGGGCTCCTGCCTCCATCGCCCGTGGACTTCTCCGGGATCGCAGCCGAGGAGGTACGCGTTCCCAGTTGGGACGGGACGATGGTGCCGCTGTCCATCGTCTACCCGCAGGGTGTCCCCCGCGACGGGAACAACCCGACGATGCTGGTGGGCTACGGTGCATATGGGATCAGCGGCGATCCGACCTTCCTGCCGCAATACCTCCCCTGGTTCGAGCACGGGGGCGTGCTTGCCGAGTGCCACGCTCGGGGCGGAGGCGAATTCGGCGAAACCTGGCACCAGGCGGGCCGCGGCCCCACGAAGAGCAACACCTGGCGGGACTTCATCGCCTGCGGGGAATACTTGGTGCGCGAAGGGTGGACCTCGCCGGCCCGACTCGCGGGCACCGGAGGAAGCGCGGGCGGGATCCTGGCGGGCATGGCGATGGACGAGCGGCCGGACCTGTTCGGCGTAATGGCGATCCAGGTCGGAGCCGTGAATCCGATCCGCGACATGCTGGTGGGCCAGGGCGGGCCCGCCAACCGCCCGGAGTTCGGGGACCCGACCACGCCGGACGGCTTCCGCGACCTGCTGGCCATGGACCCCTACGTGCACGTCCGGGCCGGAACGCCCTACCCCGCCGTGCTGTTCACCACCGGCTTCAATGACCCGCGAGTGGACCCGTGGGACCCGGGGAAGATGGCGGCGCGGGTGCAGGCGGCCACGAGGAGCGGCCGGCCGGTGTTGCTCCGGGTGGACTTCGGCGCGGGCCACGGAATCAGCTCCGCGGCGAGCCAGAGCGACGAGCTCCGGGCGGACGTCTTCTCGTTCATGTTGTGGCAGATGGGTGTGCCGGGCTTCCAGCCGGGGGGCCCGTAGGGGGTGATCGTCTCGGCTGACTCGCCGCTACCCGCGGAGCTCAGCGCCGGCGCGCCCGGCGGTCGCGTTGCGCAGCGTCAGCCGCCCATCGCCTCGGCCCTGGCCAGCATCTCGTCCAGCGCCGGCCGCGCGAAGAAGCGTCCGTTTGCGGCGTTCGCCAGGCCCTGCCAGTATTCCGTGGCGCTCGCCGGCATGTACTCCACGCGGGGATCGGCCGTGAATGCGGAGTCGGCCAGGTACGCGTCGATTCGATTTGCCACCAGGGTGGGCACCTGCCACGTGCCTCGCTCCGCCAATTCCTCGAGGAGGGCCGTGCAGGTCGCGTCTTCGAACGTGTCGAGGACGTTCCGGTAGATCCCGACGTCGAAGAACGGATTGGGGACGTCGTGCTTCCCCGCGGCTCTCGCGGCCAACCACCCCTGCCTTTCCAGGCGGACGGTCTCGTCGGCGCCGGAGCATCCTTCCATCACCCCGAATAGATGCTCGAAGCTCGCCTGGCCGAGCTGCGAGGCCTCCCGCGCGGTCACGCTGAACGGCACGTGTCCGGCCACCGGCAGTCCGATCTCACGGGCACGCGCGAGGATCGCCCGGTAGGTCTCGTGATCCAGCAGGGAATACACCTTGATGAACGCAGCCCCTGCGGCGGAAAGGGAATCCACCACCTGCCGGGCGCGCTCCGCGTCGCCGGCCACGACCGACGGTGGCCACCAGGGGTGCGGTGCGTCAACGAGATTGCCAGCCACGACCCAGCGGGGACCCACCTGCGTGCCGGCGTCGACGGCGGTCCGGAGATTGGCCGCGATCTCGAGATCGCCCCACATGTCGCGGATGCCCGTGACGCCATTGGCGATGAAGAGAGGCAGGCCAAGGGGGTCGTCCCCCTCCATGGCATGGACGTGCATGTCCCACAGGCCCGGGATCAGGTACTTGCCGGCCCCATTCACCCGCACCACGGAGTCACCGAGCGCCACGCCCGACGCCGGCTGGGCGGCCGTGATCTTCATACCGTCCACCACCACCG
>Ga0315556_1000740_pt1 | contig 20365 bp, 18 predicted proteins | sample SalMarSW160310MG_FD_202112 | JGI IMG/M metagenome (GOLD analysis project Ga0315556, IMG submission 202112) | Salt marsh sediment microbial communities from the Plum Island Ecosystem LTER, Massachusetts, United States - Salt Marsh Sediment SW1603-10 ...
GGATCAGGGCGCGCGATGTGTCGCTGGCACTGTCGAAGCCGACCGGTATATCCTTCCGCAACATCTTGAAGGCCGAAGTGGCCGAAATCGCGCCTGAAGAAGATACCGCCTTTGCCGAAATCCGCTTGAATCTGGGCAACCAGACGCTGCGTGCCCGCCTGACGCGCAAGTCGGTCGACGAATTGCGCCTCAAGCCGGGGCTTTCGGTCTATGCCCTGATCAAGGGGGTGGCGCTGGACCGCCGGCTGCTGCTGCCGGGGGGGCCGAAGGCCGACTGATTTGCGCCTAACCCTTCACCCACTGGCGGTGGGCGATGGCCAGCATGTGGACAACGAGGCGGGCAGCGGTAAGGGCGCCCTGGCCGTCGATGTCGCGCTCGGGCATGAATTCCACCAGGTCGAAGGCGCGGATGCGCGAGCGCGCGGCGATGCCGGAGAGCAGTTCCACCGCCTGCCAGTAGGAAAGGCCGCCCGGCGCGCGGGTGCCGACGCCCGGCATGATCGAAGGATCGAGCGCGTCGCAGTCGAAGGCAACGATGACGTCGCCGCCGGCCGGGATCGCCGTCAGGGCCGCCTCGATGCCGCCAGCGGCCAGTTCACGGCCGGAAACGAAGTGCACGCCCCAGGCACGGGCGTCTTCGAGATCACTTGGGCGGGCCGAACCGACGGCACGCTGGCCGACCTGCACGATGCGGGTGACATGCGGCATCTCGGAGGCGCGCCGCATGGTCGACGACAGGCCCCAGCGTTCGCCGTCCACCTCTTCGCGCCAGTCGATATGGGCATCGATCTGCACCACGGTGACGGGCCCGCGGTCGTGGAAGGCTTCGAGCATCGGGATCGGCACCGAATCATCTCCACCCAGCACGATGGGCACCGCGCCGGCGCCGAGAACGGCACGGGTGGTCTGGCGGATGGCAATGCGGTTGGCGGCGTGGTCGGCGGGATCGAAGGCCAGATCGCCGACGTCGGCGGCGCTTGGCTCATCTGCGTTGAACAACGCTTCGCCGATGTCGAAGTCGAGATGGCCGATGTCGGCGCTGTGGCCGGCCATGGCGGCGCGGATGGCGCGCGGGCCATCGGCGCAATAGGCGCCGTAGCGAGAATAGGGGGTGGCCGAGGCGGCGCCGAAAATGACGGCGCTGCCGGCAAACTCGGCAAGCGTGCCGCATTTCGGCAGCCCGAGGAAAGTGTCGGCCTTGCCGGCGCCGGCTGTCGTGCCGATATCAAGGGTTCTGGCCATTGCGTGCTCCGAATTCTGAAAGCGGGGTAAGGATGGACGCGACTTAGATCACACCCGCCTTGCGGGAACTACCGGGCGAGTTGATCTCTCTCAAGGCGTGAAAGGATTTGTGCGCGCGAGATGGCGAAAAGATGGCCTTGGTGGACAAACCCGGACAATGGAGACCGACAATGATTGCAAGACTGACGACAAAGGCATGGGTGCTGGTGGCCGATGGCGGAAGGGCAATGATCCTGGAGAATCGCGGCGACGCGATCGCCCCCAGGCTCGAGCAGTTGAGGACGCGCAGCCTTGCCAACCCGCCGGCCCATGAGCAGGGTAGCGACCGGCCAGGCCGCTATCATGCCGGCATGAGCCAGTCCCGTTCGGCGGTGGACGCAACCGATTTCCACGAGGAAGCCGAAAAGGCCTTCATGGCCGACGTGGCCGGCGAACTGGACGCCGACCTCGAGGCGGGGCGCTTTGAGGACCTGATCGTGGTCGTCGAGCCGCGTGCCCTCGGGCATCTGCGCAAGGCAATGAGCGCCCGGCTGAAGGAACATGTAAAGGCGGAGTTCGCCAAGGACTACACAAGCGAGACGACGGAAGCTATCGCGAGGTTTGTCGAAAGGGAACTGGCAGCGCGCTGAGCCAGCGGACCTGTTTGCCTGCCGGGCGGTGGGCCAGATCGATGATCGGCTTTTCTATATGTCGCCACGACAGGCGCGCGATAGCCATGGTGAGAGCGAAAGAGCCCAGTGCGACGAAGACGTCCTGTGGTGACTGAAGGCGTTGGCTCTGACCCAGCAGGGCAAGGCTGGCAAGGCCGTGAACGGGCTGGTGCAGCAGGTAGACGCCGTAGGAGATGACCCCGAGTTCGGCCAGAATGGCATTGGCAAACAGCCAATTGACTAGCGGCCATCGAACGTAGAGCACGACGGCCAGCAAGGCCGCCGCTGTCAGGGCCAGATAGCTGTAGCCGACCACCATCATGAAGGGCGAGAACATGCCTTGCTGTGCGACCAGCAACAGGCCGAAGCCGCTCAGCAGCAGGCCGAGGATGGACAGCAACCAGCGCGGATGGGTCTCGAGCCATGCCCGCACGGCCGGTTGGCGATGGTAGTAGGCGAGCAGAATGCCGATCAGCAGGCCTTCCCAGCGCACCGGCAGGAGCACATAGGCCCCGACGGTGCTACCGCCGGCAGCGAGGTAAAGGTTGCGGATGAACAGCGTGGCAACGGCGAGACTGGCCAAAACCACCGGCAACCGCCGCAAGGGCATGAAGCACAGCAAGAAAGGCGCCAGGAGATAGAATTGCTCCTCCACCGCAAGCGACCAGCTTACCGCAAGCCAGTTGGGGCCGAAGTGATTGGCTTTCGCCATGTACAGGTTCTGGACGTACAGCAGGTAGCTCCACAGCGGAAAGCGGTCCGCCTCGTCGAACAGCCACAGCTTGTGGCCCGGATTGAGATATGCGGCGACCGGCAGGGCGATGAGGTAAGCGGCGATGAGGAGCAGATAGAGCGGCAGAAGGCGGGCAATGCGACGGCGCCAGAAGCCGGAAAAATAGCCGCTGGTGCCGCGGCGATCTATGAGGATGCCGCCGATCAGGAACCCGGACAGGACGAAGAACACATCGACGCCGACCCAGGTCAGTGAAAACGTGGTGTTGAAGAGCTGATGCAGGCTGCCGGGTTCGGCATCGTTGCCGTTCACCAGGTAGTGCCAGACGACGACCAGCAGGATCGCCAGTCCGCGCAGGCCGTCAAGCTCGCGTATGCGCACGCCGGCACCCGTCACGGGAAGCTGGCGGTCTGAAGGGCAGGCCTTGGGCACGTTGCTCACGAGCACCAGGCTCCAGCCATGGATGATCTTGCCGGGTCCATGCCGCCATTGGGCCATCGAATGGTTGATACATGTTTTCCATCGGCAGAAGAATTTGCGGCATCGCACGAGGACTTGCGCGGCTTCGGTCGAGAGCCCAGATACAAGGGGCCGCCGCTACCGGCGGATCAACCCCCGCAAGAAGGTCCAGTCATCCATGTCAATCACCATGTCCGCCGCCTCAAAGCCGGCGCTCGTCCAGATGCTGTCCGCCCTTTCCGCCAATCTCGGCAAGGCCGAAGACTTCGCCACCCAGCGCAAGTTCGATCCCTCGGTGCTGTTCAACTACCGCCTGGCGCCGGACATGTTCGCGCTCAGCCGCTAGGTGCAGGTGGCGTGCGATTTCGCCAAGGGCATGACATCGCGGCTGGCCGGGCGCGAGGTGCCGTCATGGGAAGACAAGGAGACCACGCTGGCCGACCTCAAGGCTTGCATCGCCAGGACCATCGATTATGTGAAGTCGATCAAGGATTCCGAGATCGACGGCTCGGAGGACCGCGACATCAACCTGACGATCGGCGGCCAGCCGCTAAAGCTCAAGGGGCAGGCGTATCTGGTCCACATGGCGCTGCCCAACTTCTATTTCCACGTCACCGCCGCCTACGCCATCCTGCGCCATGCCGGTGTGGAGATCGGCAAGCGCGATTTCATGGGCGCCGTTTAGGCTTCAATTGACTCAGGCGATGATTCTAACCACCGGGGTCGTCGACTTGCGGCCGCGCACGCCGGCTTCTTCGAGTTCACCGAGACCGGCCATGCCGGCTGCTTCACTGGTCGCCAAATCGACCATGATCTCGCCGGGACCGGCCAACGCTGACAGTCGGGAGGCCACGTTCACGGCATCGCCGATGACGGTGTAGTCGAAGCGACCCTCGGCGCCGAGACCACCGGCAATCACCGCGCCGGAGGCGATGCCGATGCCGAGAAAGAGCTTTTCGTGGTGCGCGCGGATGCGCGCCTGAATGTCGAGAGCTGCCTCGATGGCGGCGCGCTCGCGCCCCTCGCCCTCGAAGCGCACGAACATCGCATCGCCGATCACCTTGTCCACATCTCCACCATGGGCGGCGGTGGCCGCGATCTGTAGCCCGACCAGATCGTCCAGGGTGCCAAGCACCTCTTGCGGCGTGTGCATTTCGGCGTAGGAGGTGAAGCCGCGCACGTCGGAAAATAGCAATGTCATGTCGAGCTTTTCGGTCGCAAGGCCGCCACCCTCATCGCGCTCCACGGCGCTGACGGCACGCCGCGACACCAGGCTCTCGATGCGTCGGGTGAGGCTGACGATGCGGGCCGTGCGGCGGTCGATGTCGGCCTGGGCACGGTTGACAATCACGGCGAGCGAGGCGATCAGCAGCGCCAGCAGGGCGATCGGGATGGCCACCACCGGCAACCCGACCTCGGCCAGGATGCCCTTCAATTCGGCCACTGGCTCATAGAGCTCGAAAATTGCCCTCGGGCGGCCGTCCTGAAGATAGGGGACATAGAGTTCCATGACCCGGGATCCGTCGATCTCCAGATGCTCGTTGGCGCCGGGATGGCCGGTTGCGATGATGTGGGAGAGGACCGATGAGGTCTCGAGGCTGCCGATCTCGGTGGGCTCGTCGGAATAAAGGGTGCGGCCGTCCATGGTGTAGACCTTGAGGCCGTTGAGCTTGAATTCCCGCCGTTCGCGTCCGAAGGCCGCTGCCAGCTTCTCAAGATCGCTACTGGACAGGGTATCGCCGGCGAGCAGCGCCTTCCAGGCCTGCGGCGCCTCCGTCGCCATGCCTGCCGCCAGTCCGGCGGCCCGGCTCCCGGCAAGTTGCAGATAGACGCGCTCGGTGACGATGCGGGTGGCAAGGACGGTGGCCACCGCCAGCGCCGCGGCGAGGATCGCCAGCCCGGGCAGGATCCGGCGCAGGAACAGCCGGCGCAAAGGGTAGGCCTCGGTATCGGGCTCGCCGTGCCGCGGCGCGGGTTTATCGGCCATGGTGCCTCTTTTTTCGCAAGTGCGAAGATAACCGCACCGCATCGCCATGACCAGATGGTGGAAACGCTGTGGCGACAGGCATCAATTTCCGCATTTCGGAACGATCCGCCACGGATTGAGACATGACCCGTGATATTCCGGCCGTGGATGAGAGGAGTGTCACGAAGGAGGCACGAGCATGTCGGACAAGCTGAACATTCTGATCATGGGTGCGTCTTACGGGTCGCTGCTGGGGGCCAAGCTGGTGCTGGCGGGCCATGACGTCACGCTGGTGTGCCTGCCGGCCGAGGCCGAGGCCATCAACCGCGACGGCGTGCGCGTCAGGATGCCGGTCAAGGGCAGGCCGGGGCTGGTGGAGATCGATTCGCGAAAGGGTCTGGGCCGGATGGCGGCGCTGGGGCCGGATGCGGCCGATCCCGCCGACTACGACCTCATCGGGCTGGCCATGCAGGAACCGCAATTCCGCTCCTCGGGTGTGCGCGAATTGCTGGACCGGGTGGCGCTGTCGAAAAAGCCCACCATGTCGATCATGAACATGCCGCCTTTGCCTTATCTGGCGCGCCTGCCGGGGCTCGATACATCGAAACTCACGGCCTGTTTCACCGATGCCGGCGTGTGGCAGAATTTCGATCCCGATCTCATGACACTGGCCAGTCCCGACCCGCAGGCTTTCCGGCCGCCGGAGGAGCCGGTGAACGTGTTGCAGGTGAGCCTGCCGACCAACTTCAAGGTGGCGCGCTTTAAATCCGATGAACACACCGCGATGCTCAAGACGCTGGAGGCCGACATCGCCGCGGTGCGCTTTCGCGACGGGGCCGACAGCATCGAACTGCCGGTGAAGCTGAAGGTACACGAATCGGTCTTTGTGCCGCTCGCCAAGTGGGCAATGCTGATCGCGGGGAATTATCGCTGCGTTGAAAAGGACGGTGCGCGCTCGATCCGCGACGCGGTGCACAGCGATCTCAAGGCCTCGCGCCAGGTCTATGACTGGGTGAAGTCGGTCTGCGTCAGGCTCGGCGCCGCCGAAGCTGACCTGGTGCCGTTCGAGAAATACGCCAACGCCGCGCAAGGGCTGGCAAAACCCTCATCGGCGGCACGTGCCCTGGTGGCGGGTGCCAAGAACATCGAGCGGGTCGACAAGCTGGGGCAGCTCGTTGCCCGCCAGCAGGGTATGCAAAACGCCACGCTGGATGCTACCGTAGCGCTGGTCGATGGCTGGCTGAAGAAGAACCGGGCGGCGTAACCGGACCAGCCGGCAAGGGTTCTTCGCAGGGTGGGCGAGGCGGCGGAGGCCCTGCCTTGGTCCTCCCTTACGAGGCGAGGGCAGCGCCCCTGCCTGCCCTGCGGGGATATCCCTCAAGACCCCAGATGCAGCACCACCTGGCGCGTATGCGGGCGGCGGCGGTGCTCGAACAGGTAAAGGCCCTGCCAGGTGCCGAGCCGCATGCGGCCGTCCGCGACGGGGATGCCGATGGAGGTTTGCGTCAGCGCCGCCTTGATGTGGGCGGGCATGTCGTCGGGGCCTTCGGTCCGATGCACGATCCAGTCCATCCCTTCGGGAACGAGGCGGCGGAAGAATTCTGCCAAGTCCGTCTGCACGTCGGGATCGGCGTTTTCCTGGATAACGAGCGAGGCCGAGGTGTGGCGCACGAAGACAGTGAGCAGGCCTTCGCCGGCGCCGGCCGAGCGAACGAAACGGGCGGCTTCGTCGGTGAACTCGTAAAGCCCGGGGCCGTTGGTGGCGATGGCGAGGGTGGTCTGCATGGGGCTATTCATACGCTATTGCGGCGAGGGCGGGAATTGTGGGGTGGGGTGGCGATGGTGGCTGACGTTCGACACCGTCACCCCGGGGCTTGACCACGGGGGCCATTCCGCCAGCCTCACCACACGCCGCGACACCAGAGGCGAGGGCGGCCTGCCTCAGGCCTTGAGGTCGATGGTGAGCGCCGGCAGCCTGCGCCCCGGAATGGAGCCGGAGGCGGCCTCACCCACGCGGTGCGCGCCCATCCTCTCATAAAAGCCGACGGCGCCTGGATCGGCGTCGATGTCGATGGCGGCAAGATCGAGACCGCGCGCTTCGGCAATGAGCCAGTCCATGAGGGCACGGCCGATGCCCGATCCCATGGCGTCAGGCGCAACGAACATCCGCTCGATGCGTCCGCGATCGCCATCAACGGAAAGCGCGGCCACGCCGACAAGGGCGCCACCCTGTTCGGCGACGCGGTAACGGTCGGTGGCGAGATCGGCCGGGCGGACGGTCAGTTCAGCAACGCAGGCAGCCATGAAAGCTGCGTCATAGCCCCAGTGGGCTTTTGATGTGAGGCAAAGCGCGGTGAGGGCGCCGCATTCGTCAGGGCGCGGGGGGCGGAGGGTGATGGTCGGCACGGACATCTGAAATTTGCACGCCGGAGGTCAGTTGCGAGGTTCTGTCAGCCATCCAGCATGCGAACGTCGGGGTGGATGTGATGTATGAAGCCAGAAAGGGCGTGGCGTTTCGGCAAGCCGAGGGCATAATCGGCAACCCGGTATGCGGCTTCCCACTCTGCGGCCGATGCCGGGCCTGCCATATCGGCATCGTTGATGAAGTCGACGAAAAGAAGACAGGCATCGACGCGGTTCTGTCGCAGGAAATAGAGATGTGCCAGCCGGTTGGCGTATTGGTAAAAGACTTCGGTCCAGTCGACGCCGGGACGTGTCTTGAGCGCCGCGCGCGTCGTCGCAAAGGCCTGTTCAATGCGAGCACGCGAAGCGGCGCCAGCCTTTGTGCCGGGACTCATGAACTCGTCGAGGTGAGCTTTCGCTTCGACCAGCACGACGGCGTCGTTCGCCCGACCCAGCGCATCCCATTGCGGCCCAGACGCTGGCCAGAATTCGGCAAGTGCGGCACTGAGGCCGGCAAGGCCCAGCCGGGCAAGAAAAGCGCCATCGCGATATTCGGCGAATTCGTCGCTGGCAAGCGGCGACAGCCAATCAACCGGGCCAATCGCCGGGTGGAGAACCGACTCCGGGCGGTGGTTCACGGCATGCTGCAGCCACTTGAGGCTGCCACGTTCTCCGGCTGGTTGAGCTACGCGCATCCGCTGCGATCAGTTATCTAGAAAGCTCCGCAGCTTCCTCGACCTTGACGGATGCTTCAGCTTCCTCAAGGCCTTGGCCTCGATCTGGCGGATGCGTTCGCGCGTCACCGAGAACTGCTGGCCGACCTCTTCCAGGGTGTGGTCAGTGTTCATGCCGATGCCGAAGCGCATCCTCAAAACGCGTTCCTCGCGCGGGGTGAGGCTGGCCAGCACTCGCGTCGTCGTCTCGCGCAAATTGGCCTGTATGGCGGCGTCGATGGGCAGAATGGCGTTCTTGTCCTCGATGAAATCGCCCAGGTGCGAATCCTCCTCATCGCCCACCGGCGTTTCGAGGGAAATCGGCTCCTTGGCGATCTTCATCACCTTTCTCACCTTCTCCAGCGGCATGGAGAGCTTTTCGGCCAGTTCCTCCGGCGTCGGCTCGCGGCCGATCTCGTGCATCATCTGGCGCGAGGTGCGCACGATCTTGTTGATGGTCTCGATCATGTGCACCGGAATGCGGATGGTGCGCGCCTGATCGGCAATCGAGCGGGTGATCGCCTGCCTGATCCACCACGTCGCATAGGTGGAGAACTTGTAGCCGCGGCGGTACTCGAACTTGTCGACCGCCTTCATCAGGCCGATGTTGCCTTCCTGGATGAGGTCGAGGAACTGCAGGCCGCGGTTGGTGTATTTCTTGGCAATGGAGATGACGAGGCGCAGGTTGGCCTCCACCATCTCCTTCTTGGCCTGGCGTGCCTCGCGCTCGCCCTTTTGCACCATGTGGACGATGCGGCGGAATTCGGGGATCTTGAGGCCGGTTTCCGTCGCCAGCATGTGCACATCGGCGCGGATGTCCTTCACCGTTTCCTTTTCGGCGGCGACGAAATCCTTCCAGCCGTACTTGGTCAGGCGCGACACGCGGCGCACCCAGCCGGGATCGAGCTCCTCGCCCTGGTATTCCTTCAGGAACACGGTGCGCGGCACCTTGTAGGTTTCGGCGAGGCGCATCAGGCGACCTTCAAGCGAGATCAGGCGCTTGTTGATGTCGTAGAGCTGCTCGACCAGGGCCTCGATGCGCTGGGCATTGAGCGACAACGACTTGACGTCGATGATGATTTCTTCGCGCAGCTTCTTGTAGCGGCGGGCCTGGGAGGGTGACAGCTTGGTCTTTTCGCCGACTTCCTGGTCCTGCAGCTTCCGCAGCGATTTATAGGTCTTGGCGATGCGGTCGAAGGTTTCCAGCACCTGCGGCTTGAGTTCGGCCTCCATGGCGGCGAGCGAGACATTGGCCTCTTCCTCGTCGTCTTCTTCCTCCTCGACCTCTTCGGGCTTGTTGAAATCGTCCGGCGACAGCGAATCGCCGTAGATCTGCTGCTTCATGCGCTGCTCGCGGCGTTCGGCGGCTTTCTGCTTGGGATCGGGGCGGCGCTCGGCCGGCTTGATCTCCTCGTTCTCGCCGGACTTGGAAGCCGGCATCTGCGCCTTGGCATCGGGCCCGGCGTAGGTGGCCTCCAGATCGATGATGTCGCGCAACAGAACCTTGCCCTCGTTCAGTTCGTCGCGCCAGATGATGATGGCCTGGAAGGTGAGGGGGCTCTCGCAAAGGCCGTGGATCATCGCCTCGCGGCCGGCCTCGATGCGCTTGGCGATGGCAATTTCGCCCTCGCGCGACAACAGTTCCACCGACCCCATCTCGCGCAGGTACATGCGCACCGGATCGTCGGTGCGGTCGATGGGCTCGGCGGCGCGTTCGACCTTCACCGGGACGGCGGCCTCGGGAGCGGCGGTGTCGTCGGCGACTTCCTCGTTTTCCTCCTCGGTCTCCACCACGTTGATGCCCATCTCGGCGAGCATCGCCATGGTGTCCTCGATCTGCTCGGAAGACACTTCCGCCGACGGGAGCACCTCGTTCAGTTCGTCATAGGTGACATAGCCGCGCGCCTTGGCCTGCTTGATCAGCTTCTTGACGGCGGCATCGGACATGTCCAGCAGCGGCCCATCGGATGTTTCCGACGTGGCCTCTGGGGCATCTTTTTCCTCAGCCTCGTTCGGTGTCGGCTGATCGTCGTCCTGGTGATCACGCGTTTGCGCTCTTGCCATCTTGGAATCCGGTCCTTAAACGTCGATTGACGGCCAGCCGGCCGATGAACGGGCGGACGGACCGGTCGAACTATACCCAATGGCGGCCCTGCCGCCGTTTCTACGCGCTGCCCGTTAACCGGGCGTAAATCATAAACCACCCGCGACGGCCATCGCGCAACCCATGTTCAGGCCAATGCCCCCGACGGGCGCCCGGAGGCCTCGCCGAAACCCTCGATCTGTGCTTCTTCCCCGATGCGCGAGCGCAGTTCCTCGCGGATGTGGTTGAGATGCGACAGACTTTCTTCCGTCGGATCCTCCGCGAAGGCGCGTTCGGCGCTTGCCATTTCCCTTTCCAGCGTCACCAGCTTGCGGTGCAAGGCCAGCATCTGCCGCAAGCCGGTGTGGGCATCTGCGAGTGCCGCATCCGCTCCGGCAAACCAGCAATCAAGGCGTTCTGCCCCTTGTGCAACCGAATCAAGCTCGCGCGCAAGTCCGCGTTCCCTGAGGTGGGTTGCGACGGCCTCACTGTCAAGGTCCGGATGGAGGGCGGCGACATCTAGAATCCCGGCCTTGAGGCTGTCAAGGGCAGCGGTCGCAAAGGCCATCTCGGCCAGCGGCTCGGCCACATCGTGCAGCAGTTCGGGGTGGTTGAGGACGCAGAGCAGCATGGTGCGCTCGCGCCGGGCAAGGGCGCGGGCGGCGTAATCGCCGCGCGACAGGGCCAAAAGCTCGCGCGACGGCGGCAGGCGGTCGTCCCACGGCTTTTGCCATGGCGCATTGCGGCGAGCATAGGGCGCTGAACGGCGTGGCGGGCCTGGCGGGCGGGGACGGCCGGGATTGCGACCGCCGCGGCCCGCCGACCACAGGGCTGCCAGGCGGCCGGCGATCTCGCCGCGATAGTGCTCCCTCACCTTGCGCTCGTTGATGCGGGCGATGCGGGTGTCGAGGTCGGCTTCGAAGCTGGCCCGGCGTTCAGGGGTTGCCCGGTCGTTCACTTCGAGCGCCTCGCGCCACAGCACATCGACCAGGGGGAGGGCGGCGTTGATGACTTCGCCGACCGCGCCGGCGCCGCCCTCGTTGAGCAGGTCATCGGGGTCCTTGCCCTCGGGCATCAGGGCAAAGCGCAGGCTGGCGCCCGGCTCGAGAAAGGGAAGCGCCAGATCGAGTGTCCGGCCGGCCGCCTTGAGGCCGGCGGCATCGCCGTCGAAGCACAGGATCGGCTCGGGCGCGATGCGCCACAACAGCCGCAACTGCTCTTCGGTCAACGCCGTGCCGAGCGGGGCGACGGTGTTTTCGAAGCCCGCCCGGGTCATGGCGATGACGTCCATGTAGCCTTCCACCGCGATGATCTGCGCCGCCTCGTGAGCGCTCTTGCGGGCGCGGTCGAGATTGTAGAGGACGGCCCCTTTGTGAAACAGTGGGGTTTCGGGGGAATTGAGGTATTTCGCCGGTTGATCGCTCGACAGCGCCCGGCCGCCGAAGGCGATCACCCGGCCGCGCGGATCGCGGATGGGGAACATGATGCGGCTGCGAAAGCGGTCATAGGGCACGGCGATGTCCTCGCCGGCAATGACGAGGCCGGCCTCGGCCATCATCTCCGGGCTGACGCCGGCATCGGCCAGATGCGTTTTCAGGCCGTGGCGGTTGTCGGGAGCGAAGCCGAGGCGGAATTCTTCCAGCACCGCACCCTTCAGGCCGCGTCCTTCGAGATAGGCGCGGGCGGTGGCGCCAACGCCTTCCCGCAACTCATCTTCGAAATATTTCGCCGCCAGTTCCATGACGTCATAAAGGCTGGTGCGGCGCTTCTCGCGGGCTTCGTCTTCAGGCGTGGACTGCGGGATGGCGAGGCCGGCATCGGCGGCGAGGCGCTCCACGGCTTCGGGAAACGTCAAACCTTCCTTTTCGACCAGGAAGGTGAAGTGGTCGCCGGAGGCCTTGCAGCCGAAGCAGTGATAGCGCCCTTTTCGGTCATCGGCGTGGAAGGAGGGCGATTTTTCGGTGTGGAAGGGGCAACAGGCCCAATAGTCGCCGCGCCCGGGCGCCGACTTGCGGCGGTCCCATTGCACATGCCGGGCGACCAGCGACGAGAGGGGTACCCTCGCGCGGATCTCGTCCAGGAATGACGGCGGGAAACGCATGGCAGCTTCCGTATTGGCGGGGCCCCCGGCCAGTCAAGCAGTCTGGCCAGCCGGCGTGAAGAGCAAGAATCGGTATGCTAGCACATGATCCACATCTATTGCGGCCCAGCCAGGCAATGACACTGGTGAACGCCGTGGACAGGCGGGGTTCGAGGCCATGGATTATATGCACGTTAAACGTGTTACTTAGGGTAATATTATCGCATAGGCTGTATGACAGCCAGCATGGATGAGCGGACCCAGGCCCTGGTGCCTTTGCAGAACAACAGCGCCGGCGATGAAGCCGAGGCTGCGGATTGCCCTTGCCTGTTGGCGCGCGCCCTGGACGCCAACTCTCGCGAAATTGTCAAGCTTGTTGTCATTCTCATCTCGTCCATATTGGTGATCGAGAGTGGCATCATGTTCGTTCTGCCCTTTCTCGGCGTGGAGCACGGCCTCGGGGAACAGATCATCGATACTCTGTTGTTGACATCTGCGATGTTTCCCATCCTGTATTTTTCCGTCGTGCGCCGGCTTGCCGCCAAGAACGAGGTGCTGACGCGGCGCGAGCAGCAGCTTTGCCAAATACGCCAGGAGCTGGAAGAACGCGTGGTGCAGCGCACGGTCGAGTTGAAACAGTCTATGCAGCGTTTGCAAGCCCACCAGAACGAGATCTTCGTGCTCGGCGAGATGACCCGTCTGCTGCAGGCCGCGCGCTCACTGGACGAGGCGGGAGCCATCGCCAGGCTGCAACTCGGCGAGATGCTGCCGGGGTTGGCGGGATCGCTCTACCTGCTCAATGCCTCGCGCAACCTGCTCGAACGGCAGGTATCGTGGGGCGAGCCGACCTCGGATGTCGAAATGACGGACCCGGCGGGGTGCTGGGCGCTGAGGCGTGGCAAGCCGCACGTGGTGGAAAAGGGCACTGGCATCGTCTGCGACCACCTGCGCGATTGCACCGCCAGATGGCATGTCTGCATACCCTTGATGGCCGGTGGCGACGCGGTGGGCGTGCTGTGCCTGGAAACCCGCGCCGGCACCGAAGATACCGACGCCGCGTTTGCCTTTGACGCCCCGGAGCGACTGCAGTTCTACGGGATCGTGGCGGAAAGCCTGTCGATGGCGCTTTCCAACGTGAAGCTGTACGAGAAGTTGCAGCATCAAGCGCTGCGCGATCCGCTGACGGGGCTCTACAACCGACGCTACATGCTCGAAGCTCTCGAACGCGAATTGCTGCTGGCGGGCCGCAATAACCTGCCGCTCAGCGTCATCATGCTGGATATCGACCACTTCAAGACCTTCAATGATACCTTCGGCCACGATGCCGGCGATACGGTGATCGCGGCGGTGAGCGATGCGCTGTGCCGGTCGGTCAGGCAGAGCGATTTCGTGTGCCGCTATGGTGGCGAGGAGTTCCTCGTGGTGCTGCCGCATGCCAAGGCCGACAAAGCCGCTGGAATCGCGGAAAAGCTGCGGCGTGAAGTCGAGGGATTGCCACTGCACCACCAGGGCCAGCCGCTTGGCCGGATCACCATCTCGGCGGGTATCGCGGCCTTTCCCGAAATCGATGGCGATTACCAAAATCTCATCGAGGCCGCCGACAGGGCCCTCTACCAGTCGAAGCGCAATGGGCGCAACTGCGTTTCGATGGCGTCGGTGGCGGCGGAAAATCGCGCCCCGGCCGCGGTGGCAATCTCTGCCTGAATGCCCAAGGGTGGCGCCGCCACCCAACATGAACACATGCTAATGAAACCGAAAGGGCCCTGTAACGTCAACTCACCAATTGTAATGGCCATGGCGCGGATGCGCCGAGCGAGAAACTATGGAGAGACGAGCAATGTTCAGGAAATCCACGCGTCATGACCAGCAGGCGGGCACTTCGCTTCGCCGCCGGCTGACATTATTTACCTCCGCTGCGGCATTGGGTGCCGCGGTGGCCATCGGCGGCGCCTATGCGATTGCCCAGCAGTCGACCACCACGGTTCCGGCCCAGGGCGTGCAGCAAGCAGCCGTCGTAAACCCGTCCACGGCCCCGGCTGCCGGTTTTGCCGACCTCGTGGCGCGGGTGAAGCCCGCCGTGATCTCGGTGCGCGTCAAGATCGACGAGAACCCGCAGAATACCAGCATGAGCGGGGAGAGCCAGCAGAACCCGTTCCAGCCCGGCACGCCGTTCTGGCAGTTCTTCCACCGCTTCGGCAATGTTCCCGGCATGCAGCAGCACCAGGTGATGATGGGCCAGGGTTCGGGCTTCTTCATCTCCGCCGACGGCTATGCGGTCACCAACAACCATGTGGTCGCCAACGCCACATCGGTGCAGGTGATCACCGACAGCGGCAAGAAATATGATGCCAAGGTGATCGGCACCGATCCCAAGACCGATCTGGCCCTCATCAAGGTCAACGGCTCCAACTTCCCGTTCGTGCGGTTTGCCGACCATGCCCCGCGTGTGGGTGACTGGGTGGTGGCGATCGGCAACCCGTTCGGCCTCGGCGGCACGGTGACCGCCGGCATCGTCTCGGCGGAAGGCCGCGACATCGGCTCCAGCACCTACGACAACTTCATCCAGATCGATGCGCCCATCAACAAGGGTAATTCCGGTGGTCCCGCCTTCGACCTCTCGGGCAACGTGGTGGGCATCAATACCGCCATCTTCTCGCCCTCAGGCGGATCAGTCGGCATCGGCTTCGACATTCCCGCCGACACTGCCAAGGCCGTCATTGGCCAGCTCATGAAAAACGGCCATGTGACCCGTGGCTGGCTGGGGGTGGAGGTGCAGACGATGAGCAAGGACGTGGCCGCCAGCCTCGATCTGAAGTCGCGCCAGGGTGCCCTCGTCGATGAGGCGCAGGCCGCCAGCCCGGCCAGCAATGCCGGCATCAAGGCGGGCGACGTGATCACCGCCGTCAATGGCGCGGCGGTCAAGGATTCCCGCGACCTTGCCCAGAAAATCGGCGCCATGGCCCCCGGCTCGCACGTCAAGCTCGACGTCTTGCGCAACGGCACCTCGAAGCACATGGAGTTGACGCTGGCCGAAATGCCCAACCAGCCGCAGTTCCAGCAGGCCTCGATCAACAGCAACGACCAGATGAGCAAAGGGCCGCGTCTCGGTCTGCAGCTTGCCCCGGCCGATCAGGTCAACGGCGCCGGCAACGAAGGCGTCGCGGTGATGGGTGTCGATCCCAACGGACCGGCTGCTGCATCGGGACTGCGCACCGGTGATGTGATCCTCAGCGCCGCCGGCGAAAAGGTCGCCAACACGCATGACGTGAAGATGGCCATCGCGAAGGTGGAAAAGCAGGGGCGCAAGGCCATCCTCTTGCGGGTGAAGTCGGGCGACAGCGTACACTTCGTCGCCGTGCCGCTGAAGAAGGCCTGAGGCGAGGTCCGTATCGAAGCCAACAAAGGCCGGGCCAGCAGCCCGGCCTTTTTCATGTCCGGGGTCTATTTCAGCAGGTCGCGGGTCAACTGGCCGGCCTTGGCCATGTCCATCTGGCCGGCGTGGCTCTGCTTCAGCGCCGCCATGACGCGGCCCATGTCCTTGAGGCCGGCGGCGCCGGTTGCGGCGATGGCCGAGGCGACGGCGGTGCGGATCTCGTCGTCGTTCAACTGGCGCGGCAGATAGGTCTCGATGATGACGATTTCGGCCCGCTCGGCCTCGGCCAGTTCCGGGCGGCCGCCCTGGTCGTAGGTGGCGGCACTTTCCCGGCGCTGCTTGATCATGCGGGTGAGGACGCTCTGCAGGTCGGCCTCGTCGGGAGTGTCGTCCTTGCCGGTGCCGCGAGACTGGATGTCACGATCCTTGATGGCCGCCATGATGAGCCGCAAGGTCGAGACTTGGCGCTTGTCCTGCGCCTTCATGGCCACCTTGAGGTCGGCGTTGATGCGTTCGCGCAAGCCTGTTGCCATGGGCTTGATCTCCCCCCTGCCGTTACCGCCGCGCCAGTGATAGACCCCGCCGCGGCGGCTGGCAACACACCCGGACGCAAGCCGTCACAGGATACCTTCCTCGCTGTCTTCAACCGAGATGCCGAGCCGATCGAGGCCTTCCTCGAGAAAATCGGCCAGCAGGGGGATGCCGGTCAGATAGACCTCGGTGGCGTTGACCCGCTCAGCAAGGGCTGTTGCCTTGGCCTCTTCCAGTTCGTCGGGCTCGTAGGTGCCGCGACCGATCCACATGAGGGCGACCAGGCTTGCCTGCTCGTCGACATTGAGTTCTCTGATAAAGGCCCGCAGTTCGGCGCCGGTGGCATCGCCGCCGCGCGATTCGAGGATCGAATCGGCATCGCTGTCGTCGCCGGACGAGTCCCAGGCCGGCATCTTGGCGTCCAATTCGCGGGCGCGCACGATGATGTGGGCGACTTTCTCGGGGGCAATGTCCAGCATGTCGTATCTCCTACCAAGGGGGATTTCATCACCATTGTTGCCAGCCTTGATCGCTTCGGCAAGCCCGCGCCTTGATCTTGCGCAAGGGCCTCATATCTTGCGTCCTTGACCGCGGCGAGGCGGCTTTGTAGGTTGCGCGCGGCCTCGGCCGGGGCGGCGGAGCGATGATGCGAACCGCCGCGGCCGGGCGCTTCCGGGAGACCTTTCAGCATGGCGCCGACGAAGGCAAAAATCCGCCCCGCCAGGGCCGCGGCCGCGACTGCGGCGGCCAAAACGTCAAAAGCCTGGCCGGTGGCCACGGTGACCGGCCTTCTGGTGCTGGCCGACGGCACGGTGATCGAGGGGCAAGGACTCGGTGCCGAAGGCACCGGCGTCGGCGAAGTGTGCTTCAACACCGCCATGACCGGGTATGAGGAAATCCTCACCGATCCCTCCTATGCCGGCCAGATCATCACCTTCACGTTTCCGCATATCGGCAATGTCGGCACCAACGATGAGGATATCGAGACCTCCAACCTGGCATCGGCTTCAGGGGTGCGCGGGGCGATACTGGCGACCGGCATTACCGAACCTTCCAACTGGCGCGCCGCCAAGCCGTTCGACCAGTGGCTGAAGGCGCGCGGCATCGTCGCCATCGCCGGCATCGACACGCGGGCGCTCACCACCCTGATCCGCGAAAAGGGCATGGCCAACGCGGTCATCGCCCACGATCCTGACGGCCGCTTCGACCTCGATGCCTTGAAGGCCGAGGCGGCGGCGTGGCCGGGCCTCATCGGTATGGACCTTGCCAGGGAGGTCTCCTGCCTGCAGCGCTATCAATGGGACGAGACCTTGTGGGCATGGCCCGAGGGCCATGGCCGGCAATCGGAGCCCAAGCATCACGTGGTGGCGGTCGATTACGGCCTCAAGCGCAACATCCTCAGGTGCTTCGCCAGCCTTGGATGCAAAGTGACGGTGGTGCCGGCGAGCATGGCGGCCGACGATATCCTGGCGCTGGCGCCGGACGGGGTGTTCCTCTCCAATGGTCCCGGCGATCCGGCGGCGACGGGTGAATACGCCGTTCCCGAGATCCGCAAGCTGATCGAGGCGGGCAAGCCCATCTTCGGCATCTGCCTCGGACACCAGATGCTGGCGCTGGCGCTGGGGGCGAAGACCACCAAGATGCACCAGGGCCATCACGGCGCCAACCATCCGGTGAAGGATTTTACCACCGGCAAGGTGGAGATCACCTCCATGAACCACGGTTTCACCGTCGATGCGGCAAGCCTGCCTGAGGCGGTGGAGGAAACCCATGTATCATTGTTCGACGGCTCCAATTGCGGCATCGCGCTGAAGGGCGCGCCGGTGTTTTCGGTGCAGTACCACCCCGAAGCCTCGCCCGGCCCGCAGGACAGCCACTACCTGTTCCAGCGCTTCGTCGATCACATCGAGGCGGACAAGGCACAAGGCTGATTGGCCGGCCACGCGGGAGCCTGCCAAAACCCCTCCCTACCCGTCACCCCGTGGCTTGACCACGGGGTCCATGCCGCCAACGCCGCAACCAGCCGCGACGCCAGCGGAATGGATACCGGGATCAAGTCCCGGTATGACGTTTGAAAGTGTGAACGCTCGAAGGCTAAGCGGCGGCGGCATGACGCGTTCCTGAACCGCCTTCACCCGTTCCTCTAGAGCGCCGGCTTCTTCTTCATCCAGTCGTGGGCGCGCTCGTAGGCGCGGGCACAGCGCAGCACCGTCCAGTCGTCGAACATGCGCCCGACGATGTGCAGGCCGACCGGCAGGCCGGCTGAGGTGAAGCCGCACGGCACGCTGGCCGCGGGTTGCTGGGTGAGGTTGAAGGGGAAGGAAAACGGCGTCCAGTTGACCCACTTTTCTTTCTTATCGCTCACCGGCGCCACCTTGCCGACCTCGAAGGCCGTAATGGGCAGGGTGGGGGTGCAGACAAGGTCGTATTTCTGCATGAACTCGCGCATGTGGATGCCGAGCGCGCCGCGCGCCGCCACGGCGTCGAGATAATCCTCCAGGGTGATGGTCCTGGCCTGTTCGACGACATCGGCCAGGCCGGGATCGAGCAGGGCCAGCTTGGCCGTGGGCAGGCGGCCGAGAAAGCCGCGGGCGCTCGCCCACCACAAGGTGCGGAAGATGGGGGCGGGATCATCGAAACCGGGCGCCACGCGATCGACGCGGGCGCCGGCCTTTTCCAGGCTCTTGACCGCGGCATCGACCAGCGCCTTCACCTCGGGGTCGACATCGGCATAGCCGAGGTCGGGACTGTAGGCGATCCGCAAGCCCTTCACGCCCTTGTCGAGACCTTTCAGGAACGAGCGATCGTTGGGGGGGAGGCTGGTCCAGTCGCGGGCATCGGGCTGCGAAATGACGTCCAGCATCATGGCGGCGTCTTTGACGTTGCGGGTCATCGGCCCCAGATGGGCCACCGTGCCGAACGGCGACAGCGGCCAGGCGGGCACCCGCCCGAACGACGGCTTGATGCCGAAGATGCCGGAAAAACCGGCCGGGATGCGGATCGAGCCGCCCCCGTCGGTGCCGATCGCCAGCGGACCCATGCCGGATGCAACCGCCGCCGCCGCGCCGCCCGACGATCCGCCCGGCGTCTTCGATGTGTCCCACGGGTTGCGGGTGATGCCGGTGAGGGGCCCGTCGGTTACCCCCTTCCAGCCGAATTCCGGCGTGGTGGTCTTGCCGAGGAGGACGGCACCGGCCTCGCGCAGGCGGGCAACGCAGGGCGCATCGTCATCCCATGGCTGGTCGGGATCGGTGGTCTTGGAACCCTTCAGCGTCGGCCAGCCGCGCGTCAGGATGATATCCTTGATGGTGGCGGGCACGCCGTCGATGGGGCTTGCAGGCTTGCCGTTCTTCCAGCGCTTTTCCGATGCCCTTGCGGCCTTCAGGGCCTTTTCCGCATCCACCACGCAAAAGGCGTTGAGCTTGTCGCCTTTCGCCTCGATGCGCTTGAGCACCGCCCTGGTCACCTCCACCGGTGACAGTTTGCGCTTTTCGTAGGCCCGGGCGAGCTTTGCCGCCGAAAGCCAGATCAGATCGCTTGCCATGCCCCAAACCCTCCCGTTGCATCACATCCAGAAGGCCATGCTGCCCGATTGCCCTGTCACAATCCAGTGATGCCTGCTGCTGCCTCAGATGCCGGCCACGGGACGCGCGTGCCGACCTAAAGCGGCTCGACCGCCGGCGCGGTATGGCTCGGCGGGAAGGCGTAGGTGGTAAGAAAGGGGTTGAGAGGGTTCAACCTCTGTTGGCTCGTTCTCTCGGCTATTCATTCTCTACGAGTGGAAGTTGCGAGTCTTGCCAGTCCTTCAAAGTCTGCCCGGTTGCTTTGACTTTCCAAGCAGTACGACCATTGGTGTTGCGATCAAAGATTACCGCTGCTGCCGGACTTGGAGCTGAGAAAGTCACATCTTTCGTAAATACTAGGTGTTTGCCCTGTTAAGGCTCAGTTAGGGAGCCATCTGCGATCAGTTGGTCTCGCAAGGATCTTGCATAGTTCGTTTCGAACCCGCCCTGCGTGAGCGTTTGCGAGCCAGCTAGTGGATTGAGCGGAACAAAGGAGTCCGATTTGGGATTCCCATTTTGTCCGGCGTGTGCGATTCAAGGGGATGCGCACAGGAATATCCTTCACCGTC
>Ga0315556_1000742_pt1 | contig 20350 bp, 16 predicted proteins | sample SalMarSW160310MG_FD_202112 | JGI IMG/M metagenome (GOLD analysis project Ga0315556, IMG submission 202112) | Salt marsh sediment microbial communities from the Plum Island Ecosystem LTER, Massachusetts, United States - Salt Marsh Sediment SW1603-10 ...
GCTGATCAGCGCTCCGGCTCCGGAAACCTGTCGGTGCGCCAGAGCTGCGGAAACAGCCGCGTCCAGGCCCAGGCGACGAACATCGTCGCCGCGCCGCCCACCACCACGGCCGGCACCACGCCCCACCAGGCGGCGGTGAGGCCGGACTCGAACTCGCCCACCTCGTTCGAGGCGCCGATGAACACCGAGTTGACCGCGCTCACCCGGCCGCGGATCGCGTCCGGGGTGGACAGCTGCACCAGCATCTGGCGCACGAACACGCTCAGCATGTCGGCCGCGCCGAGCACGGTGAGCGCGGCGAGCGAGAGCCACAGGCTGGTCGAGACGCCGAACACCACGGTCGCGAGGCCGAAGGCGGCCACGCCGCCGAACATCCAGCGCCCGGCGTTGCGCTGGATCGGGCGCAGCGCGAGCGCGATGCCGCAGATCGCGGCGCCGATGCCGGAGGCGGTGCGCAGGAAGCCGAGTCCCACCGGCCCGGCGTGCAGGATGTCGCCCGCGTAGGCGGGCAGCAGCGCGGTCGCGCCGCCGAACAGCACCGCGAACAAGTCCATCGACATCGCGCCCAGCACCACCGGCCGCGAGCGCACGAAGGCCAGGCCGGAGAGCAGGTTGGTCCATGACAGCGGCACGCGCGGCGCCGGCGCGCCGCGCACCGCGCGCGCGGCGAGGATCAGCCCGAACGCCGCCGCCGACATCAGCGCGACCGCGGCGTAGACCGCCTCTGCGCCGGCGAAATAGAGCAGCCCGCCGAGCGCCGGTCCGACGATGCGGGCGACCTGGTTGGCCGACGAACTGAGCGGCAGCGCATGGCCGTAGTGCTCGGGCGGCACCACGTTCGGTAGCAGCGCCTGCGCCGCCGGCATCAGGAACGCGCGCGCAACGCCGAACAGCCCCATGATCGCGAACACCGGCCACACCGCGGGCAGGCCGGCGCGCGTGACGCCGAGCAACAGCAGCGCGCCGATCGCCTGCAGCGCGAAGCAGCCCGCCACCACGCGCCGCCGGTCGTACTGGTCAGCGACGTGCCCGGCGGGCAGGATGAGAACGATGAAGGGCAGGAACTGCGACAGCCCGATCAGCCCGAGATCGAGCGGGTCGTGAGTGGCCTCGTACACCTGCCAGCCGACCGCCACGACCTGCATCTGCACCGCGAGGGTGCCGAACAGGCGCGCCAGCAGGTACCAGCGAAGGCCGCCGTGGCGCAACACGCCCAAAGCAGGCGCCATCGCGCCTGCGCTACCCTAGGGCGCGCGCCATGGCGGCGGGCTACTTGAGAACCGACTTGAGCGTCTTGCCCATCTCGGCGGGATTGCGCGTCACCTTGATCCCGCAGGCTTCCATCACCGCGAGCTTTTCCTGCGCGGTGCCCTTGCCGCCGGAGATGATCGCGCCGGCGTGGCCCATGCGCTTGCCCGGCGGCGCGGTGACCCCGGCGATGAAGCCGACCACCGGCTTTTTCATGTTCTTCTTGATCCACTCGGCCGCCGCCTCCTCGTCCGAGCCGCCGATCTCGCCGATCATGACCACCGCGTCGGTGTCCGGGTCGTCGTTGAACAGCTTCATCACGTCGATGTGCTTCACGCCGTTGACCGGGTCGCCGCCGATGCCCACCGCCGAGGACTGGCCGATGCCGAGCTCGGTCAGCTGGCCGACCGCCTCGTAGGTGAGCGTGCCCGAGCGCGACACCACGCCGACGCGCCCCTTCTTGTGGATGTGGCCCGGCATGATGCCGATCTTGAGCTCGCCCGGCGTGATCACCCCGGGGCAGTTCGGGCCCACCAGCACGCTGTTGCGGTTCTGCTTGCGCATGCGGTCGCGCACCTCGACCATGTCGCGCACCGGGATGCCCTCAGTGATGCAGATCACCAGCTCGACGTCGGCCTCGATCGCTTCCCAGATCGCGGCGGCGGCGAACGGCGGCGGGACGTAGATCACCGACACGTTGGCGCCGGTCTGCCGCTTCGCGTCGGCGACCGTGCCGAAAATCGGAATGCCCTCGAAGTCCTCGCCCGCCTTCTTCGGGTTGACCCCGGCGACGTAGCAGGCGCGCCCGTTGGCGTACTCGCGGCTGGTGCGGGTGTGGAACTGGCCGGTCTTGCCGGTGATGCCCTGGGTGATGACCCGCGAATCCTTGTTTATGAGGATACTCATTTCTTCTTCCTCTTCGCCTTCGGCTTGGCCTTGGTTTTTGTCTTGGTTTTTGTTTTGGTCTTCGTCTTGGCTTTCTTCGCCACGGGTCTTTTCTTTTTCACCGCCGGCTCTTTCTTCTTCTTCTTCGCCTTCACCGCCGCGACCACTTTCTTCGCCGCGTCGGCCATGTTGTCGGCCGAGATGATCGGCAGGCCCGAATCCTTGAGGATGTTCCTGCCGAGCTCTTCGTTGGTGCCCTTCATGCGCACCACCAGCGGCACCGACAGGTGCACCTCGCGCGCGGCCGCGACCACGCCTTCGGCGATGGTGTCGCACTTCATGATGCCGCCGAAGATGTTGACCAGGATCGCCTTGACCTTCTTGTTGGAGAGCATGATCTTGAACGCCGCGGTGACCTTCTCCGCGGTGGCGCCGCCGCCCACGTCGAGGAAGTTGGCCGGCTCGCCGCCGAACAGCTTGATCGTGTCCATGGTGGCCATCGCCAGCCCGGCGCCGTTGACCATGCAGCCGATCTCGCCGTCGAGCGAGATGTACGACAGGTCGTACTTCGAGGCCTCGATCTCGAGCGGATCCTCTTCGTCGAGGTCGCGCATGGCGACGATGTCGGGGTGGCGGAACAGGGCGTTGTCGTCGAAGTTCATCTTCGAGTCGAGCGCGATCACGCTGCCATCTCCGGTGTAGATCAGCGGGTTGATCTCGGCCAGCGAGGCGTCGGTCTCCCAGAAGCACTTGTAAAGCGCCTGCAGCAGCTCGCGCGCCTGCGCGAGCGACGCCTCGGGTATTCCGATATGGCGCGCAACCGATTCGGCCTCGCCGTCGGTCAGGCCGAGCGCGGGATCGATGAAGACCTTGTGGATCTTGTGCGGGGTCTTGGCCGCGACCTCCTCGATGTCCATCCCGCCCTCGGAGGAAGCCATCAGGCACACGCGCTGGGTGCCGCGGTCGACCACCATGCCGACGTAGAGCTCCTTCCTGATGTCGGCGCCCTCCTCGACCAGCAGCCGCCGCACCTTCTGGCCGTCGGGGCCGGTCTGGTGCGTGACGAGCTGCATGCCGAGAATCTGGGAGGAGAATTTCCTGACTTCCTCCAGCGACTTCGCCACCTTCACCCCGCCGCCCTTGCCGCGGCCGCCGGCGTGGATCTGGGCCTTGACCACCCAGACCTTGCCGCCCAGCGCCCTGGCCGCGGCGACCGCCTCGTCGACCGAAAAGCACGGCGTGCCGCGCGGCGTCGCGACGCCGAACTTCCTGAACAGCTCTTTGCCCTGATACTCGTGAATCTTCATGCCGCCTTGCCTCCTCCCATGGGTCCTCGGTACCACACCGGGTACCACTTGCGCACCGTTTCCGAGCCGGTCTCGAGCGCGATGCACTGGTCGAGCTGGAACGGCTTGGTGCCGTCGCCGCTGTCCTCGCGCGCCTCACCGGCGAAGGTCTGGATCGCCGCCGTCGGCAGCCCGCTGAGCATTTCGGTGATGTGGGTGCAGCCCTGCACCCCGCCGAGCAGCTCGTGCACCTTCTTGCGGAAGCCGCGGCGCAGGTTGAGCCCGACCAGCTTCTTGTAGGCCGGCGGCGCCTGTTCGCAGCCGCCCGGGTAGGGCACCGCGTCCGAAACCGCCATTGCGTCGATCACGTTCAGGCCCCGGTCGATGGTGATCCGCAGCCACATCTCGTGGATCGGCTGGCCGGCGCGGCGAACCCCGGTCTGCAGCGGGTAGTCGTGGTTCTTGATGTCGGTCAAATGCGCTTCGATGTCCCACAGGCCGTCGGCGCGCTTGTAGCCTTCGAAGCGCACGCGCCGGGTGTGGGTGAGCTCGCGCTCGACGTCCTGAATCGGTAACGGCATGGCGCCGCGGATTCTAACACCCGGGTCGCTGCTAGAATCGTCTTGGACCCGCGGAAAACGACGGCATGAAATACATCCTTGCGCTCGACCAGGGCACCACCAGCTCGCGCGCAATTGTGTTCGACGAGCACGGCGCGCCGCGCGCCAGCGCCCAGCGCGAGATCCGCCAGATCTACCCGCAGCCGGGCTGGGTCGAGCACGACCCGCACGAAATCTACCTCTCGCAGCGCGACACCGGGCGCGAAGCGATCGCCAAGGCCGGCGTCGACCCGACCGAAATCCGCGCCATCGGCATCGCCAACCAGCGCGAGACCACCCTGCTGTGGGACCGCCAGACCAGCGAGCCGCTGCACAACGCGATCGTGTGGCAGGACCGCCGCACAACCGCGCTGTGCGCCGAGCTGCGCGCCGCCGGCGTGGAGGAAACGATCAAGGCCAAGACCGGCCTGATCATCGACCCCTACTTCAGCGGCACCAAGCTGACCTGGCTGCTGGACAACGTGCCCGGCGCGCGTGCGCGCGCCGAGCGCGGCGAGCTGGCCTTCGGTACGGTCGACACCTGGCTGGTGTGGCGCCTGTCGCAGAGCCGCACCCACGTCACCGACGAGACCAACGCCTCGCGCACCCTGCTGTACGACATCCACAAGGGCGACTGGGACGAAGAGCTGCTGTCGATCCTGCGCGTGCCGCGCGCGATCCTGCCCGAGGTTCACCCCTCGGCCAACGTGTTCGGCATGGCCGCGCCCGAGGAGCTCGGCGCGGCGATCCCGATCGCCGGCATCGCCGGCGACCAGCAGGCGGCGCTGTTCGGCCAGGGCTGCCACCGCCGCGGCATGGCCAAGGCCACCTACGGCACCGGCAGCTTCATGCTGCTGCACACCGGCGAGACCGCGGTGCGCTCGGCCAACGGACTGCTCACGACGCCCGCGGCGCAGCCCAGCGCGGCGAAGGGAGCGCCGCGCGGCTACGCGATCGAGGGCAGCGTGTTCGTCGCCGGCTCGGTGGTGCAGTGGCTGCGCGACGAGCTGCAGTTCTTCCGCTCCTCGGGCGAGATCGAGGCGCTCGCAGCGAGCGTGCCGGACAACGGCGGCGTGTTCCTGGTGCCCGCGTTCACCGGTCTGGGCGCGCCGCACTGGGACCCGTTCGCGCGCGGCGCGATCCTCGGGCTGACGCGCGGCTCGTCGCGCGCGCACCTGGCGCGCGCCGCGCTCGAGTCGATCGCGTTCCAGGTCGCCGACCTGCTCGCGGCGATGCAGCGGGACGCGGGCGAGAAGCTGACCGAGCTGCGCGTCGACGGCGGCGCCGCCGCCAACAACCTGCTGATGCAGTTCCAGGCCGACATGCTCGGCGTGCCGGTGGTGCGCCCGCGCGTGCTCGAGACCACCGCGCTCGGCGCGGCCTACCTCGCCGGGCTGACGATCGGGCTGTGGCGCTCGCCGGAAGAGATCGCCGCGCACTGGGCCGAGGAGCGCCGCTTCGAGCCGCAGATGGACCCGGAGGCGGCGGGCGATCTGCTCGGGCGCTGGCGCGCGGCGGTGGGCCGCTCGCTGCGCTGGGCGGAGCAGGACTGAAGAGGGGGCGCGCCGTGATCCTGCCCCAGTGGCTGAATCCGGAAGTGTTCAAGCTCCTGCTGGTGCTGTTCCTGTCGTTCCTGATCGGGCTGCAGCGCGAGGAGCGCAAGGTGGCCGAGGAGGGACGCTATGCCTTCGGCGGCGTGCGAACCTTTCCGATCATAGGCCTGATCGGGTACCTGATCGCGTTCCTGTCGGGCAAGGAGCTGCTTCCGCTCGTGATCGGCTTCGCCACTGTGGCCGGCTTCCTGATGCTGTCTTACTGGCACAAGCTCACCATCTCGACCACTGCCGGCGTCACCTCGGAGATGACCGGCCTCGCGACCTACCTGGTCGGGGCGCTGGTCTTCCGCGAGCAGTTCTGGATCGCGACCGCGGTGAGCGTGGCGAGCCTGCTGCTGCTCGAGCTCAAGGTCGGGCTCGAGGGCCTCGCCAAGCGCATCGCCTCCGACGACATCCTCACTTTCGCCAAGTTCCTGCTGGTCACCGCGGTGATCCTGCCGGTGCTGCCCAATGCCGGATTCACGCCGTACGACATCAACCCGCACAAGACCTGGCTGGTCGTGGCGGCGGTCAGCGCGGTGTCGTACGGCAGTTACGTGCTGCAGCGGCTGCGGAGTGGGCGCGGCGGGCTGATGCTGACCGCCGTGCTCGGCGGCATGTACTCGTCGACCACCACCACGGTCGCGCTCGCGCGCCGCTCGAAGAGCGAAGATGCGGAAGATCCGCACCTGTTCGCCGGCAGCATTGTAATCGCCTCCGGGGTCATGTACCTGCGCCTGATCGTGCTGCTCGGAATCTTCAACCGCGCCCTGATGACGCTGCTCGCGCCGAGCTTCGCCGCGCTCGCGGCGATCGCGATCGGCGTCGGCTGGTACTGGTGCAGCCGCGCCGGCGGCGGGGACAGCGAAACCGGCCCGCGCCACGCGCCGAAGAACCCGCTCGAGCTGGGCACCGCGTTCGCCTTTGCGCTGGTGTTCGTTGCGATGCTGGTGGCGACCCATTTCGCGCTCGATCACTTCGGGCGCGGCGGCGTGTACCTGCTCGCCACGGCGATGGGGGTGACCGACGTCGACCCCTTCGTCATGGGTATGACCCAGGCCGCCCCCGGCGCGACCCCGCTCGCGCTCGCGGCGACCGCGATCCTGATCGCGTCCGCGGCGAACAACGTCGCCAAGGGCGCTTACGCCTACTCGCTCGCCTCGCGCCCGGCCGGGCGGGCGAGCCTCGCGCTGCTGCTCGGGCTCGCCGCGCTCGGCATCGCGCCGCTCGCCTGGCTCTGACCAGCGGTTGACCTGCGTCAACGGGTCCCGCCGGCGCGGCAGTACCGTCGCAGAGAGAAATCCGGCATGAACCGTCTCGTCCTCGCGATCGACCAGGGCACGCATGCGAGCCGCGCATTGGTGCTCGATGCTCAAGGGCGCAGCGTCGCCGCCGGCGAAAAGGAGATTTCGCTCGCGCACCCGCAGCCGGACTGGGCCGAGCAGGACGGCGAGGAAATCGTCGCCTCGATGTTCGCCGCCATCGAGCGCGCCCTCGCCCCGCTCGGCGCGCGCCGCGCCGAGGTGGAAGTGGCGGGACTGTCGAGCCAGCGCGCGAGCTGCATCTGCTGGGACCGGCGCGACGGCCGGCCGCTGTCGCCGGTGTTCAGCTGGCAGGACCGGCGCGCGCACGCATGGATCGCCGCGCTCGAGCCGCAGCACGGGGACGCGGTGCACCGCAAGACCGGGCTTTACCTTTCGCCGCACTATGGCGCGAGCAAGCTGCGCTGGGCGCTCGATCACCTGCCCCCGGTGAGCGCCGCGGCAAAGGCCGGCACTCTCGCCTGGGGGCCGCTGGCGAGCTTCCTCGTGTTCCGCCTGCTGAAGGAGCGGCCGCTCGCAGCCGAACCGCAATGCGCCGCGCGCACCCAGCTGTGGAATCTCGCCGCGCGCGACTGGGATCCCGAGCTGCTCGCGCTGTTCGGCCTGCCGCAGGGCTTCCTGCCGCAGAGCGTGCCGACCTGCCGCGCCTGGGGAACGCTCGAGCTCGCGGGCCCGGCGCTGCCGCTGGCGGCGGTCAACGGCGACCAGTCGGCGGCCGTGTTCGCGTTCGGCTGGCCCGAGCCCGACTCGGCCTACGTCAACATCGGCACCAGCGCGTTCGTGCAGCGCGCGCTCGAGCAGTCACCGGGCCACGTGCCGCGCCAACTCACCGGCATCATCCTGGACGACGGCCGCGACACGGTGTGGATGGTCGAGGGCAACGTCAACGGCGCCGGCACCGCGCTCGAGTGGCTGCGCACCGAGCTCGGGATCGAGGATGCGCTGGCGCAGCTGCCGCGCTGGCTGGAAGATTCGGAGCACACGCCGGGCGAGCCGCCGCTGTTCCTGAACGGCATCGCGGGCCTGGGCGGTCCGTTCTGGCAGGCGGAGTTCGCCTCGCGCTTCGTCGGCGGGGGCGAGCCCTGGCAGAAGGCGGTCGCGGTGGTCGAGAGCATCGCCTTCCTGCTGCAGGCGAACATCGATCACATGGCGGCCTGGGTGCCGCCCGCGCGCCGGGTACGCGTCAGCGGCGGGGTGTCGCGCCTGGACGGGCTGTGCCGGCGGCTCGCCTCGGTCAGCGGCCTGCCCGTGCTGAGGCGCGACGACCCGGAAGCGAGCGCGCGCGGCATCGCATTCCTCGCCGCCGGCCGCCCGCAGGGCTGGAACAGCGCCGGACACGAGGATCGCTTCGAGCCGGCGGAGAGCCCGGCGCTCGCGGCGCGCTACCGTCGCTGGCGCGAGCTGATGAAGCAGGCGACCGGAGTCTGATCGAACAAAGGGGAACGCGATGGCGCGCAGCCCCGGACCTTTCTCGGCCTGTGCGTGGTCGGCGACCGAGCTAGGCCGGCGCCTCGGGGTGGACATTCCGATCACGCAGACGCTCGACCGGATCCTGGGGCACGACGCGGACGCCGAGCGGGCAATGGCCGAACTGTTGGCGCACCCCTACGATTTCGAGTGGCCCGAGCCGGTTCCCCAGATCCTGCGCCCGAACGCGGGGTAGTTCGCCGCCACCTCGCGCGCCACCGGCCCGCGCAGCAGCGCGATGTCCTCGTCCGACGGCGATTCGGTCTGTGGCACCGCGGGAGCGCAGTCGTAGTCGAAGCCGGTCGCCTCGCGCACATCCTGCGCGCTCGAACCGGGATGCACGGTCTCGAGCCGGAAGCGATTCCGCCCGGGCTGCCAGGCGAACAGCGCCTTGCCGGTGAGCAGCGCCTGCGGGCCGCCGCGGCGCCACACCCCGGGCGGGCTCGAGCCGGGCGCGCTGACGAACTCGACCTTCGGCACCAGCACGCGGCGCGAGTGCTCTTCGCGGAACAGGATCGTGCGGCGCGCGGCGAAATACATGAACGCCGAGCCGAACGAGCCCGGGAAGCGGTGTCCTTCGGCGCGCACCAGGTTGACGTTCGCCTCGCCGTCGATCTGCGCCCCGCCGAGGAAGAAGACGTCGATCCTGCCCTGCCCCGCGAGATCGAACAGCTCGCGCGAGCCTTCGCTGAAGGGGTTGCCCTTCCTTTTGTGGAGCAATGAGACTCTGAGCCTGTTCCCCCGCGCGGCAAGCAGCGCGCAGGCGGTGGCCGGGATCGGCGACGCGGCGCCGACGGCGACGTGCGCCGCCTCGCCGATCAGCCGCGCGATCACGCAGGCGAGCAGCTCTTCTCTGGCGTAAGGACCCATTGCTCGAGGTAGCGCCGGAATCCCTCGCGGGTCTTGGCTGCCTTCGCGTATGTCATCAGCTGCTCGTCGTCGATTCCGTACTCGTCCGCCACGCCGAGCGGCCAGGCCCCGCGCGGCGCCGGCGCGAGCGCGCTGACGTAGACCGAGCCGAGCACCCCGGGAGCGAGCAGCTCGTCCTCGAGCATGTCGCCGTCGCGCAGATGCTCGAAGCTCACGTAGGCGGCCTTGGCCGCGTGCGCGATGGTCGCCAGCTCGCGCCGCCGCCCGAGCCACACATTGCCCGCGCGATCGGCCCAGCGCGCGTGGAACAGCGCCACGTCGGGCGAAATCGCCGGCGCGAGAATGATCGGATCCTCGAAATCGGGGTCAGAGTCGGATTTCTCGGAAATCCGACTCTGACCCCGATTTCTCACTGGATTGTCGATCACTTTCCAGTCGGGGCGCAGGCCCACCAGGTCGGAGCCGAGCACGCCGCGCAGCGGCATGAAGGGCACGCCTTTTTCGGTCGCCTGCAGGCCGCTGTGGATCATCGGGCAAGTGGCGTCGCGCACGACGATCTCGCCTTTTTCGGCCGCCTCGCTGAAGCGCGGCGCGAGCCCGGCTTCGCCGAGCGACACCGCGCTGGTCTCGACCTCGGCGACGCAGCCGGCGCCGATCAGCAGGTCTGCGCACAGGCCGAGTACCGGCACGCCGAGCAGGCGCAGGCCCCTGGCGCGGCGCCGCACCAGCGCGCGCACCACGGCCATCGCCGGCAGCGAGTAGTCCGGCGGCATGGCAATCTGCGCGCCGTCCGGGATCAGCGCCGCGAGCGCGTCGGCGTCGGCCAGAAAGCGCGTCGCGTTCGCCGGCAGCGCGTCCATGCTCAGGAGGTGCCGCCCACCGTCAGGCCGTCGATGCGCAGCGTGGGCTGGCCGACGCCGACCGGCACGCTCTGGCCTTCCTTGCCGCAGGTGCCGATGCCGCTGTCGAGCTGCAGGTCGTTGCCGATCATCTTGACCCGGGTCAGCGCGTCGGGGCCGTTGCCGATCAGGGTCGCCCCTTTGATCGGGTGCGTCACCTTGCCGTTCTCGATCATGTAGGCCTCGGCGGCCGAGAAAACGAACTTGCCATTGGTGATGTCGACCTGCCCGCCGCCAAAGTTGACCGCGTACACGCCGCGCTCGACCCCGGCGATGATCTCGCGCGGATCGTGCGGCCCGGCGAGCATGTAGGTGTTGGTCATGCGCGGCAGCACCAGGTGGGCGAACGACTCGCGCCGCCCGTTGCCCGTTACCGGCATCTTCATCAGGCGCGCGTTGAGGCTGTCCTGGATGTAGCCGCGCAGCACGCCGTCCTCGATCAGCACGGTGCGACTGGTGGGGTTGCCCTCGTCGTCGACCGTGAGCGAGCCGCGCCGCCCGGGCAGGGTCCCGTCGTCGACCACCGTGACCCCGCGCGCGCCGACGCGCTCGCCGATGCGGCCGGAGAACGCCGAGCTGCCCTTGCGGTTGAAGTCGCCCTCGAGGCCGTGCCCGATCGCCTCGTGCAGCAGGATCCCCGGCCAGCCCGGCCCCAGCACCACGGTCATCGTGCCCGCGGGCGCCGAGCGCGCCTCGAGATTGACCAGCGCCTGCGCCACCGCCTTGTCCGCGTAGTCCTGCAGCACCGCGTCGCTGAAGTGCGCGTAGCCGGTGCGCCCGCCGCCGCCCGCATGGCCGCTCTCGCGCCTGCCGTTGTGCTCGGCGATCACCTGCACCGACAGCCGCACCAGCGGCCGCACGTCGGCCGAGAGCACGCCGTCCGAGCGCGCGATCAGGACCACCTCGTACTCGCCGCCCAGTTGCGCCATCACCTGCGTCACGCGCGGATCGCGCGCGCGGCACATGCGCTCGAGCTTGCCGAGCAGCGCCACCTTCGCTTCCGAGGCGAGGGTGGCGAGCGGATCGACCGGCTCGTAGCGCCGCACCGGCTGGCCGCGGCGGACGACCTTCGTGCGCCGGTTCTGGCCCGCGGCCGCGATCGCCCGGGTCGCGCGCGCCGCGTCCTCGAGCGCGTCGAAGCTGATCTCGTCGGAGTAGGCGAACGCGGTCTTCTCGCCCGCGATCGCCCGCACCCCGACGCCCTGCTCGATATTGAAGCTGCCCGCCTTGACGATCCCCTCCTCCAGGCTCCAGCTCTCGGAGCGCGAATACTGGAAGTACAGGTCGGCGTAGTCGATGCGGTGCGCGCCGAGCGCGCCGAACACGCGCTCGAGCTTGCCCGACTCGAGCGCGTAGGGCTCGAGCAGGCGGCGTTCGGCGGTGCCCAGAAGCAGGTCTTGCGAGGTGGTCTGCATGGGTAATTCGGTCTCCGTGCGGACGATCATAACAGTCAGCCGCCGCCGGACAGCTCTCCACCAACCGGCGGCGCCGGGGCTCTGAGCTTTTTGACCATCGGATCGCTCCAAGTTCCCGTGATCTTGTAGTCGTAGGAGAAGATCTGCCCGAGCGGGTTCTTCAGCAGGCGCTGCGCGATCGCCGAGGCGACGCCGGCCAGCGGGTTGACCAGCCCGATCACGGTCGACGCGCTGTCGCCCAGGCCCGGCACCACGCGCACCGTCAGATCCTGGGTCTCCCGCGCGAGGTCGGTCCTGCCGCTCATCGACACGTCCGCCGCTGCGCCGTGCATCTTGAAGTCCCTGGTCGTCATCACTCCCTGGCGGATCTGCAGCGTGCTGTTGATGGAGTCGAACTGGAAGCCCTTGGAAAACACGTCGCGGAAGTCGAGCGTGATGCGCCGCGGCAGCATCTGCAGGCTCATCAGCGACACGAGCTTGCCGATTCCCGGTTCGATCTCTAGAAATTGACCGTCCTTGGCGCCCAGCGTCAGGTCGCCGGACAGCGACGGATAGTCGATCGTCATCGGGTCTCCGCTCCAGCCCAGCGTGCCGCCGAGGGTCGCTTTGCCGCCTTTGACCAGAGCCTTGTAGCCGATGCGGTCGAGGAACTTGCCGGCGTCGTTCGCTTTGAGCTCGAATTTGAGCTCGGTCGAGGACACCGCGCCGCCGCGCCAGACGCCGCTGCCGCTCATCGAAGCGTCGGGATTCACCATCGCGACCCGCTCGATGCGCCAATCCTCGCCCGCGTGCTGTGCGGCGAACTCGATCCGGCCGAGCTGCTTGCCGCGAAAGGTGAAACGGTCGGCGATCAAATCGATCGCGGGCAGCTCGCCGACCTGCTTCTCGCCCTTGACCGGCCCCGCTTCGTGCCCGGGCGCGTCGCCCGGGATCGTGAAGCGCGCCAGGCGCGCGATCAGCTTGCCGCCGTCGGCGCTGCGATAGGCGAGATCGCCGGCGAGCTGCTCGGCCTCGACGTTGGCCGACCACCCTTGCGCGTCGGCGCCGGCCTTGAGCGTAACGCCGGTCACGCGCTTGCCGAACGCGTCGAGCGTGTCGACCTTTAGGTCGGCGCTGACGGGCCCGACCGCCGAGTCGTCTTTCCCCGCCAGCGCCAACCAGCGGTCGAGGTCGAGACTGGGCGTCGAGCCGTACAGCAGCACGCCCGGGCGCTCGGGGATGCGCAGCGCCGCGCCGGGCGTCGGCGCGAGCGCGATCGATGCGCGCTGGACGGTCATCTGTGCGCCTGCGCGCTGGCGCAGGATTTCGGCCGCGAGCCTCTGGCCCAGCGTGAGCGAGATGCGATCGCGCGCGTCGGCGGTGCCCGGCAGCAGCTCGATACGCAGCGGCAAGGCGCTACCCGCGGCCTTGTCGAGCGGCGGCGGCAAAGTGCTCGCCACATCGCGCAGCGATGACTCGAGGCTCAGCTGCGCGTGGCCGTCGCGCACCGATACGGTTGCGACGTAGCCCGCAGCGCCGGACAGGAAATTTCCCCAGCGAGAAGCCACGAGCAGCTGCACCCCGCCCAGCTCGACCCGGCCCCGCGCGACGACCCGCACCCCGGAGCTCGGCGCGGTGCCGCCGTCGATCCGCACCGGGCCGCCAAGAAACCGGCCCTGCACGTCGTGCACCGTCAGGCCCGACCCGGTGAAGCTCAGCATGCCGCCGGCCTGGTCGATTGGCGGCAGTTGCGGCATCAGGGTCAGGCTGTTGTCGGCGAAGCGGAACTCGCCCGCCACCTTGGCCGGCTCGGGGCTGCCCAGGGGCAGCTCGAGCTTGAGCGTCAGCGTGCCGCGCCCGGAGGCGCGCATCGCGTCGGTCAGGCCGTTCACCATGCCGCGCACCGGGCTGCCGGCGATGTAGGCCAGGAACGCACCGGTCGGGCCTTCCGCGGTGCCCGAGATCGCAAGCAGCTTGTGCGGCGCCTTCAGGCTCGAGATGCCGACGTGCACGTTCGAGAGCCTGGCGCCGTAGACGGTGCCGGCGTGACCGACGATGGTCATCTTGTCGCGCTCGAACAGCAGTTCGCCGGCGACGTCCTCGATCCGCGGCCATTTGGGTCCGACCTGCAGCGTCGCCTTGCTGACGTGCGCGCTGACCCGGAACTGCCCCTTCGCCGGGTCGACGAAGGGAAAGTCGCGCAGGTCGCCCTTCAGCCGCAGGGACACGTCGCTCGCCTGCCCTGCGACGATCGCCGCAGCGAGCCAGGCGCGCACCTTGTCCCCCATGAGGCTGGCGAGCGGAAGGTAGCGCACGACCTGGCTGCCGTCCGCGCGCGCGAGGCGCGCCGAGAGATCGATCGTGCCGGGGCCGGCGCCCTCGTGCCAGGCGTAGCTGCCCGACGCACTGCCCGAAAAATGCGAATTGGCGAACGCGAGCGACCCGATGCGCACGTCGATCGCGCCCGAGGTCGAGCGCGTCCAATCGATCTGGCCGTTCAGCTCGTCCAGCCCGACGCGCGGCTCGGGAAACACCTTCGGCAGGTCGATCTCGGTCTTGCGCGCGGCGAGGTAAACGCGTCCGCCGCTGCCGCTGGCGTCCAGGCTGCCGGACAGGCCGGCGAAGCCGGGCACCCTGTGCCACGCGTTCATCGCCACGCCGCTGAAGCGCGACTTGACGCTGTAGCGCTGCGCCTCGGCGAGCGGGCCGCTCCAGTTGAAGTTGAAATCGAGCAGGTTGCCGCGCGGCGCGATCTCCTCGAGCAGCTTGCGCAGCGTCGCCGGGAAAGGCAGGAAGGCGGCCAGCTGCGCCAGCGGCTCGAGCTCGACCAGATTGGCGCTGGCCGAGCCGCGCTCGGGCGTCTGCGCGGACTGCGGCTGCCAGGCAACGCTGAAGCTGGTCGCGCGCATCGACGCGCCCTGCGCGCGCACGAGCGCGAGATTGTCGCCCGAGACCTCGTAGCCGGTCGCGCTGGCCTGCGCCTGCACGCGCCCCTGCACGCTCTGCAGCTCGAGCAGCGGCAGGTTCGCGGCCAGGCGCACCGCGACGCCGGTCAGGGCGACGTCGGCGGTGCCGCGCTGCAGCTTGCCGCCGCCGAGCGTGACCCAGAGCCGCAGCGCCCCCTGTCCGCGGCGCAGGTCGACCGGGTAGTCGATCCAGTTGCGCCAGCCGGCGAGGTCGGTGTCGCCGATGTCGACGTAGACCCGGCCGTTCCACGCCGCGAGGTCGGCGATGCTGCGGCCGTTCAGCTCGGCGCGCAGCTCGAGGTCGGCGCCGAGCTCATCCGGCGGGCGCGCCGAAAGGCCGATGGAGTGCTTGGCGCCCGCGTTGCGCAGCCGGAAGTTGACCGCATGCAGCGCGAGCGACGGGGCGCCGCGCTTTTCGTCGCGCCACTCGATTTCGGCGTTGCGCACCACAATTTCCCGCTGGCCGAGCACCCAGTCGCTGAAGCCGCCGCCCGGCGCGGCGCCGGAGAGCTGCATACCTGCGATGTAGATTTCGCCCGCGGCGTCGCGCCGCACGGTCAGTTGCGGCGCCTCGACGGTGAGCGAACGCAGGCGCAGGTCGAGAAACAGCAGCGAGCGCCACGACACCACGTTCCTGACCAGCGGCAGCAGCAGCGCCACGCGCCCGGCATTGTCGTAGATTCGCACGTCGGTGAAATCGAGCCGCGGCCGCAGGCCCTGCCACTCCGCCTCGATGGTGCCGATTCTCACCGGCAGGCCGACGGAGCGCGACAGGGTCGCGACGATCTGCGCGCGATAGTCCTGGACGTGCGGCAGCAGCCAGTAGCGCAGCGCGAGCACGACCGCAGCGACGGCGAACAGCGCGCACCACGCCAGCCACTCGAGCACCCGCAGCCAGAGCGGGAGTCGGGTTTCGGTTTGCATGGTGCTTCGCGTTGCCCCTATAGTCCGTGAGCGGGCGACTGAGCGCACCGAGCCCGTTTGCATTTTAAACCGTAAATATCGACCTCGATTCGGATTTCCCCGAAATCTTGCGCCTCGCCCCGATTCCCCCAGTGCTCGAGCCCTCGCGCTATGCGCGCCACGTGCTCGAGGCGCAGCCCGCGCTCGCCGCCGAGCTCGACGCGCCGCAGCCGTTCACGCGCGCGCAAATGGACGCGGCGCTGGAGGGGGCGCTGGAGGACAACGAGCCGGCGCTCAAGCGCCGCCTGCGCCGCCTGCGCCAACGCGTGCTGCTGCGGGCGATGGCGCGCGACCTCTCCGGCGCGGCCGATCTGGCCGAGGTCTGCGGCGCGATGAGCGACCTGGCGGAGGCCTCGATCGCCACCGCGCTCGCCTGGGCCGAGCGGGACCAGGCCGCCCGCTCCGGCCGCCCGCGCGGCGCCGGCGCGACCCCGCAGCCGCTGGTGGTGGTCGGCATGGGCAAGCTCGGCGGGCGCGAGCTCAACGTCTCGTCGGACATCGACCTGGTGTTCGTCTACCCGGAGGAAGGCGACACCGACGGGGAGCCGCGCCTGTCGAACCACGAGTACTTCGCGCGCGTCGGCCGCAGGCTGATCGCGCTGCTGGGCGACATCACCGAAGACGGGTTCGTGTTCCGGGTCGACATGCGCCTGCGCCCATACGGCGAGTCGGGTCCGCTGGTGGCGAGCTTCGAGGCGCTCGAGAATTACCTGGTCAGCCAGGGGCGCGAATGGGAGCGCTACGCCTGGATCAAGGCGCGCGCCCTGACCGGAGGAGGCGAGCGCGCGCGCGAGCTCGAGGCGATCGTGCGCCCGTTCGTGTATCGCAAGTATCTCGACTACGGCACGCTCGCCGCGATGCGCCGCCTGCACGCCGAGGTGAGGCGCGAAGTCGAGCGGCGCGAACTGGCCGAGCACGTCAAGCTCGGGCCGGGCGGGATCCGCGAGATCGAGTTCGTGGTCCAGGCGCTGCAGCTGGTGCGCGGCGGGCGCGACCCGGAGCTCGCGGTGCGTCCGACGCTCGAGGCGCTCGCGCGGCTTGCCGCGCGCCGCCTGCTGCCCGAGGACGCGGCGCAGGAGCTGGCCGAGGCCTATCGGTTCCTGCGCAGGGTGGAGCACCGGCTGCAGTATCTGGATGATCGCCAGACCCACACCCTGCCCTCCGACGAGGACGATCGCGCGCGGGTCGTGGCGATGTGCGGCTTCGACTCCTGGGACGCGTTCGCGGCCGCGCTCGAGGCGCAGCGCGGGCGCGTCACGCGCCACTTCCAGGCGGTGTTCGCCGAGGCGCAGGAAAACGGCGCCGGCGAGCTGTGGCAGGACGACCGCGAGGCGCTCGAGCATGCGCTCGCCGCGCGCGGCTATCGCGACCCGGCGGGCAGCGCGGCGCGGCTCGCCGCGGTGCGCGCGAGCCAGCGCTACCAGAACCTGCCCAAGGACTCGCGCCGGCGCTTCGATGCGCTGGCGCCCGCGCTGGCCGCCGCGGCGGCGGCCAGCGCCGACCCGGATGCCACGCTCGAGCGCGGCCTGGCGCTGATCGAAGCGATCGCGCGCCGCGCGGCCTATCTGGCGCTGCTGGCCGAGCACCCCGAGGCGCTCGAGCGCGTGGCGCGCATCGTCGCCGCCTCGAGCTGGGCGGCGGAGTTCGTCACGCGGCACCCGCTGCTGCTCGACGAGCTGCTCGACGACCGCGTGCTGTACGCGCCGCCCGACTGGCAGGCGTTCGCGCGCGCCTTGCGCGCGCTGATCGCGGCGCACGAAGGCGATCCCGAGCGGCAGATGGACGTGCTGCGCGAGCAGCACCAGGCGCAGGTGTTCCGCCTGCTGGCGCAGGACCTGGCCGGCTTGCTCACGGTCGAGCGGCTGGCCGACCACCTCTCGGCGCTGGCGGACCTGACGCTGGAGGCGGCGCTCGAGCTGGCCTGGCGCCAGATCAGGCGCCACCACGAGGGCGCGCCGCGCTTCGCCGTGGTCGCCTACGGCAAGCTCGGCGGCAAGGAGCTCGGCTACGCCTCCGACCTAGACCTGATCTTCCTCTACGACGACCCGGACGAGCGCGCCGCCGAAGCCTACGCGCGCCTGGCGCAGAAGCTCAACCTGCTGCTCACCACGCGCACCGCCGCCGGGGTGCTGTTCGCCACCGACCTGCGGCTGCGCCCGAGCGGCGCGAGCGGGCTGATGGTGTCGACCCTGGCGGCGTTCGAGCAGTACCAGGAGAAGCAGGCCTGGGTGTGGGAGCACCAGGCGCTCAGCCGGGCGCGCTTCTGCGCCGGCGACGCCGCGATCGGCGCCGCGTTCGAGGCCATCCGCGAGCGCATCCTGCGCCGCAAGCGCGACGCGGCCGAGCTCGCGCGCGAAGTGCTCGCGATGCGCGCCAAGATGCACGCCGCGCACCCCAACAGCTCGGGCCTGTTCGACGTCAAACACGACACGGGCGGCATGATCGACCTCGAGTTCGTGGTCCAGTTCCTGGTGCTCGCGCACGCGCACGAGCACGCCCGGCTGGTCGGCAATCTGGGCAACATCGCGCTGCTCGGGATAGCCGGCGAGCTGGGGCTGATCCCCGCCGAGCTGGCGCGCCGCGGACAGGAGGCCTACCGCGAGTTCCGTCGCGTGCAGCACGCGCTGCGCCTCGGGGGTGCGAACTACGCGCGCGTGCCTCAGGAGCAGCTGGCCGGGCACGTGCAGGCGGTGCGCGCCCTGTGGGCGACGGCGCTCGGCTAGCGCGCGCTAGATCGCCTCGCGCGGGGCGCGCGGCAGCTGCGCCGCGCGCCGCAACGGCCCGTCCACCGCCGAGGCCAGGCCGGCGAGCGCGTCGAGCAGCGCGTCGCGCTTGAGCCGGTACAGCACGCGCTGGCCCTGGCGCTCGGCCGACACCAGGCCCGCGCGCTGCAGCACCGCCAGGTGGCGCGACACCGCCGGCGCGCTGATGCCGAAGCGCTGCGCGAGCTCGCTGGTGGACAGCGCCGTCTGGGCGAGGAAGGCGATCACCCGGCGCCGCGGCGCCGAGGCGAGCGCGGCGAACACCTGCTGATCAGGATTAACATCCATGTTAATAGTATGGCGGAATTTTCGCCGCTGTGGGTAGAATGCCGCCACACTCAAGGAGAACCCTGTTCATGGCGAAGGCAAACACGCCGCTCTCGATGGCCGACCGCGACGGCTGGATCTGGTACGACGGCAAGCTGGTGCCGTGGCGCTCCGCCACGACCCATGTGCTGACCCACTCGCTGCACTACGGCCTGGCGGTGTTCGAAGGGCTGCGTGCATACAAGACCGCGGACGGAACCGCGATTTTCCGCCTCAAGGAGCATACCCAGCGGCTGATCAACTCGGGGCACATCTACATGATGAAGATCCCGCACTCGATCGAGAAGCTGATGCAGGCGCATATCGAGGTGGTGCAGGCCAACGCGCACGAATCCTGCTACCTGCGCCCGATCGCGTTCTACGGCTCGGAGAAGATGGGCGTCTCGCCGGTCGGCGCGACGGTGCACGTGGCGATCGCCGCCTGGCCCTGGGGCGCCTACCTCGGTCCCGAGGCGCTGGCCAAGGGCATCCGGGTCAAGACCTCCTCCTACGCACGCCACCACGTGAACGTCACCATGGCGCGCGCCAAGATGTCGGGCACCTACCCCAACTCGGTGCTGGCGACGCTCGAGGCGACGCAGCACGGCTACGACGAAGGGCTGCTGCTCGACGTCGAGGGCTTCGTCGCCGAGGGCGCGGGCGAGAACATATTCATGGTCAAGGACGGAAAGATCTACGAACCTGAGCTGACTTCGGCGCTGACCGGCATCACGCGCAGCACCGTGATCGAGCTGGCCGAAGGCCTCGGCTACAAGGTGATCGCCAAGCGCCTGACGCGCGACGACATCTACATCGCCGACGAGTGCTTCTTCACCGGCACCGCGGCCGAGGTGACGCCGATCCGGGAGCTCGACGGGCGCACCATCGGCGCGGGCAAGGCCGGCCCGGTGACCAAGCGTCTGCAGAAGGCCTTCTTCGACGTGGTCACCGGCAAGGACCGCAAGCACAAGCACTGGATGACGCCGGTGCCGATGAAGCAGGCGCAAAAGAAGAAAGGAGCCAAGCGATGAGCATCCAGGCGAGCGACAAGGCGCGCCGGGTCGAAGTGACCGAGAACGACCTGCCGCTGCACTGCCCGTTGCCGACGGCGCCGTTGTGGGCGCGCCATCCGCGCGTGTTTCTCGACGTCGCCGACCCGGGCGAAATGCTCTGCCCGTACTGCGGCACCCTTTATGTCTACAAGGGCGCCCCGCCGCGGGGCCACTGAGCCCGCGCGAATCCTCGTCGTCGCTCCGAACTGGATCGGCGACGCGCTGATGGCGCAGCCGCTGCTCGCGCGCCTGCGCGAGAAGCTTCCAACGGTCCGCATCGACGTGCTGGCGCCCGACTGGGTCGCGCCGGTGCTGCGCCGCATGCCGGGCGTGGATGAGGTGATCGCCGCGCCCCTGCGCCACGGAGCGCTGCAGCTGCGCGAGCGCTGGCGCCTCGGACGAACGCTGCGCGCGCGCGGCTACGACCAGGCGATCGTGCTTCCCAACAGCTGGAAGGCCGCCCTGGTGCCGTTCTTCGCCGACATCCCGCTGCGCAGCGGCTACGTCGGCGAGTCGCGCTACGGCCTGCTCAACCTGCTGTACCGCGCCGCACGCGCGCGCGAGCCGATGGCGCTGCATTACGCGCGGCTGTCCGAGCCGCCGGGCAGCGCGCCGGCGCAGCCGCTGCCCGAGCCGCGCCTGCTGCTCGACGCGGAAAGCGCGCGGGCCACGGCGAAGCGCTTCGGGATCGAGGGCCGCTACGCGGTGTTCTGCCCCGGCGCCGAATACGGGCCCG
>Ga0315556_1000743_pt1 | contig 20339 bp, 18 predicted proteins | sample SalMarSW160310MG_FD_202112 | JGI IMG/M metagenome (GOLD analysis project Ga0315556, IMG submission 202112) | Salt marsh sediment microbial communities from the Plum Island Ecosystem LTER, Massachusetts, United States - Salt Marsh Sediment SW1603-10 ...
GCCGGCCGACTCCAATTCCATCTCCAGTTCGAAGGAGACATCGAAGTGGTCCGCAATGGCCCGCTTGCCCCGACCGGTGACGAAAATCAGCTCGTCGCATCCGGCCGCGATGGCCTCTTCCGCCGCATATTGGATCAGCGGCTTGTCCACGATGGGAAGCATTTCCTTCGGGCTGGCCTTGGTTGCAGGCAGAAATCTCGTGCCCAGACCGCCGACAGGAAACACTGCTTTTCTGATTTTTCCTTGCATCTAGTCTCCCTGATTTGGCCCGCGCGGCTTGGTCCGGCGAGCGCACAACTCTATTTTAAATATCTCGTATGACTATTTAAAGGCACAACATTCGTATCGGCCACTATATCGTCCGGCTTGAATTCGGGCACCAGAGCCTGCAGAAGGTCGGTCAGCGACTGCTCGTCGTAGCCGTTCACTTGAGCGTCCAGGCGACCCATGAGCCCCTGCAACTCATCCCAATCCGCCTGCCGGTGCCGCGCCAGCAGGATCTTTTCGTGCGCCGTACCCATGAGGGATTCCTTCTCATGGAACAGCTCCTCGTACATCTTTTCCCCTGGGCGCAGTCCACTGTAGATGATCTCGACATCCTCCCCCGGAATCTTGCCGGCCAGCCGGATCATCTGTTCGGCCAAATAGATGATCTTGACCGGTTCGCCCATGTCGAGCACGTAGATCTCGCCACCCTTCCCCATCACTGCCGCCTGCATGATGAGCTGACTGGCCTCCGGAATGGTCATGAAATAGCGCGTGACCTCGGGATGAGTCACCGTCACCGGTCCACCGCGAGCAATCTGCTGACGGAAGAGCGGAACGACGCTTCCCGCCGACCCCAACACGTTGCCAAAGCGCACCGTAATGAAGTGAGTTGTCGAATGGCGATCGAGGCTCTGACAGAATATTTCCGCCACCCGCTTGCTCGCGCCCATGACGTTGGTGGGGTTCACCGCCTTGTCCGTGGAGATCAGAACAAAGGTATTGCAGCCACAGCGGTCCGCCGCCAGCGCCATGGTCCGCGTACCCAGCACGTTGTTGTGCAGCGCTTCACGGACCTGTTGCTCGAGCAATGGCACATGCTTGTAGGCCGCCGCGTGGAACACTACGCTCGGCCGGTAGTGCTGCATCCAATGCTCCACGGCGACCGAGTCAGTCACATCGCACAGATGGACATGCAGAGTCAGTTCCGGATAGGCCTGACGCAGCTCCATTTCAATCTGATACAGATTGAATTCACTATTCTCCAGAATCACGAGTCCCGCCGGCTCGAGCCGCGCGACCTGCCGGCAAAGCTCCGAGCCGATAGAGCCGCCACCACCACTGACCAGCACAGTCTTCGCACCCAGTCCGCTGGAGATGGCCTTCCAATCCAACGACACCTGTTCCCGCCCGAGCAGATCGTCAATGGATACTTCACGCAGTGTCTGCAACACCGCCCGTCCGGCAACGATATCCGCCACACCGGGAAGCGTCCGGAAGGGAACACCGCTAAGCTCGCACTGTTCCACGATGCGACGCATTTCCCCGGCGTTGGCTGAAGGCACGGCAATGACGATCAACTGCACGCCATAGGACGTTACCAAGCGGGGAATATCTGTCGTGGCGCCGATCACTCTCAGGCCATGAATTTCCTTGCCTCGGTTGCGAGGATCGTCATCCACGAACCCGACCGGCTGATAGCCCGTGTCCTTGGCTCGCAACAGATCCCGCACCAGCATCTCGGCGCCGTGGCCGGCGCCGACGATCAGGGTCGGCTGGCCGGTGGTCATGGGCAGCGCATGATCCTTGAGCCAGCGGTACGCCATGCGGGGACCACTGAGCAGGATGAGCAGCAGCAAACCATAGAGTGGGAACACCGATCTCGGCACACCCTCCAGGCGCGAGACCAGGAACACTGCGATAGCGATGACGACGACGCCGGCGATCACCGCCTTGATGATGCGGATCAGATCCGGCACCGAGGCGAATCGCCACACGCCCCGATAAATTCCGAAAAACCACAGAGCGCCCGCTTGAATAACGAGGACGAACGGAAGGTCGGTCAGTGCCTGGATGAACATGTGCGCCGGAAACGCCTCCAGATTGAAGCGCAACCAATAGGCGCCCAGCCAGGCCACAGGTACCATGAAGAGGTCGTGGGCTACCACGATCCATCTTTGAGATATCTTGGACATCAGCGCCCTCATTCACCCGTTCCCTCGGCATGCACCTCCATGCGGCGCACACTCAGCATCAGCAACACATAAATCAGAACCCACATCAGCAACATCGTCCACTGTTGGCCCGGCTTCAGATGCCGCGCCAATTCCGCCGTAGCCCCACATGCCAACATGAGCACATACTCCGCCCGTACGGTGCGGCCGTGTCCCCACCCCAGGCGCACCAGCCGCTGGTAATAGTGGCTGCGATGGGGAAGCCAGAAGCGCTCGCCGCGCAGCATGCGGCGTACCAGCGTCACCGTCGCGTCCACCACAAACGGCGAGAATACGAGCACCGCAACCCAAAGTGGAAACAGGTTGTCGCGCTGCGCCCACAAGGCCAGGGCTGCAGCCAGAAACCCCAGCAGGGACGAGCCGCTATCTCCCATGAAGATGCGCGCCGGCGGATAGTTCCAGATTAGAAATCCTGCGCACGCCGATGCCGCCACCAGACTGACCAGCGCAAATTCCGTCCCACCCGCGGCTCCACCCATCCATGCGAAGCTGCCGAATCCGATCACACCCATGCCGCCCGCGAATCCGTCCATTCCGTCCATGAAATTATAGAGATTGACCATCCAAACGATGAAAAGCACGGACACGGATACGCCGAGCCAGAGCGGCAGTTCCAGACTCCAGCCGGGCAGATCCACGCGTCCGAGCGTCAGCCCACCCCAAACCAGAACACCGGCCGCCACAAGATGCACCGGCAATCGTTGATGCACGTGCAATGTCCAACAGTCGTCGGCGAACGAAATCACGACCACCAGGGCCGCGCCGATTCCGATCCACCCCATCGCGGCCGACACAGCCGTCAGCATTGCCGCCAGCACAGCGCCCAGCGCGATCGCGAGTGCAATGGCCAGCCCACCGCTGCGCGACACCGGCGACGCATGCAGCGAGCGCTCGTTGGGATGATCCATTATCCGCAACCGCGAGCCCGGACGGGTCAACCAGCCGGTGGCCGCGGATGCAACCCCAAGCACGATGATGGGTATGAGTGCAGTCACGTACATGACGAGGGCGCTCGCTCCGAAAAGCGGCTCCTGTGAAGCCCGGAAACTCTTGCCATATCCGCCGTCATTGTCCGCTCAGTCCGCCTTGGTCGCCAGGAACCACTCTGCAGTTTCCGCCAGACCCTGCTCCACCGTCTGCGGCGGAGCCCATGCCAACCGGCTGCGCGCCTCGTTCGCATCGATCTGCAATGATCCCGTGAGCCGTTCAAACTCCGCGCCCCGCCCCAACAGCGTGGCCGCCACACGCAGCAGGATCAACGGTACCGCGACCAGGCGGGGCCGCCGCCCGAGAGCCCCGGCCAAGCGCCGCACCAACTCCGGCGTCGACAAGTCCTCGCCATCGGAGACCAGAAGTGTCTCATTGACGGCCCGCGGGCTGTTTGCGCATTGAACCAGAACGTCCACCAGGTTCCCCAAACCGATCAGGCTACGAGCATTGCGCACCCTCGCCAGCGGCAGCCATGCCTCGCGATCCACGGTGGCCAACAGGCGCAGCAGATTTCCCTTCACCCCGGGACCATACACCAGGGGGGGACGCACGACCGTCACTTCCAGCCCGGTCTCCGACGCTAACGACCTCAATCCTTGCTCCGCCTCCCACTTGGACACGGCATAGGGATCCTCCGGACGCGCCGGGTCCGTGGCCCGAAAAGGCTCTGAAGATGTTCGTTCACCATTGACCTTGATGGTGCTCAGATAGATCAGCCGCCGCGCACCCTGCGCAGCCGCAGCGCGGCCCAGGCGCAACGTCCCATCCGTGTTCACACGACGGAACTCGGCCAGCGGATCGAGGGCATGCTCGTCCATCACGTGCACGCGCGCAGCCAAATGGAACACGACGTCCACGCCCCGCAGCGCATCATCCCATTCCGTGCCCCCGTCCACGTCACCGACCACCGCCACCGGGGTGCCAGGAGCCAGGACCGCGGCGGCGGCCGGATTGCGTACCGCTGCGCGCACCTGCCAGCCGTATCGGCGCAGCCCATCGATCAGAGCACGGCCAACGAAACCGTTGGCGCCAGTGACCAGCGCGGTTGTCGCAGCGGCGCCTTCGTCGGACGGGGCACTCACCAACTGCGCCCTTGCCAAACCTCAGGCAGCGCCATAGTAATCCTTGTACCAGGCGACGAAACGCTCGATGCCGGTTTCGACGGTGGTGTCGGGCTTGAACCCGACCGCCTGCTGCAGTTTCGAGGTGTCCGCCGACGTGGCCGACACGTCGCCGGGCTGCATGGGCAGAAGATCCAGCTCAGCCTTCTTGTCGAGACACTGCTCCAGGACCTCGATATAGCGCATCAGCTTCACGGGATGATTGTTGCCGATATTGAACACCGTATAAGGCGCATAGCTGGTAGCGGGATCGGGATCCTCGCCGCTCCAGTCCGGCGAAGGCTGGGCCGGCTGATCGATCACCCGCACTACGCCCTCCACGATGTCGTCGATATAGGTGAAGTCGCGGACCATCTCGCCGCGGTTGAACACCGGAATGGGTTCGCCCGCGAGGATGCCTTTGGTGAACTTGAACAGCGCCATGTCGGGGCGCCCCCACGGACCATAGACCGTGAAGAAACGCAGGCCCGTACAGGGAAGGTTGAACAGATGGGCATAGCTATGCGCCATCAGTTCATTGGCCTTCTTCGACGCCGCATACAGCGACACCGGATGATCCACGTTGTCGTGCTCGGAAAACGGAAGCTTGGTGTTGGCCCCGTAAACCGAACTCGAGGAGGCAAAAACCAAGTGTCCCACGCCCGAATGCCGGCATCCTTCGAGGATATTGCCGAACCCCACCAGATTGCTGTCAATGTAGGAGCCGGGATTCTCCAGTGAATAGCGAACCCCCGCCTGCGCGGCCAGATTCATTACCGCATCGAATCGATGCTCGCCAAACAGGCGCGTCATGCCTTCGCGGTCGACGATATCCAACAGGCGAAATTCGAATCCCTTGTGGGCCTGAACTCGCGCCAGGCGCGCCTTCTTCAAGTTGACGTCGTAGTAATCGTTAAGATTGTCGATGCCCACGACCTCATCGCCGCGCTCCAGCAGGCGCAGTGCAAGGGCGGAGCCGATGAAGCCCGCGGCCCCCGTAATCAGAACTCGCATAAGGTTCTCCTAGTAGACGTCGCCGTGCCGGTCCGCGAGGACCGTCGCGTCACGTGCCGACGTCGATACAGCTGCGTTCGACGAGGTCACAGAGAATGTGACCGATAAGGATGTGCATTTCCTGGATTCGTGCGGTGTCGTTCCCCGGCACGACAATGGACAGGTCGCTCAAGCCGGCAAGCACCCCACCATCACGCCCGAGCAGACCCACGGTAGCCACACCTTCGGCCCGAGCCGTTTCCACCGCTCGCACGACATTGGGACTGTTGCCCGAGGTGGACACGGCCATCAAAACGTCGCCCTTGCGCGCCAATGCCTCGACCTGACGCGCGAAGACCGCATCGAACCCATAGTCATTGCCGATGGCGGTCATGGCGGGGGCATTGGTGGAAAGCGCAATGGACGGCAGACCGCGGCGGTCCTGATTGAAACGCCCCACCAGTTCGGCCGCCAGGTGCTGCGCATCGGCGGCACTTCCACCGTTGCCGCACCAGAATACCGTCTGCCCCGCCCCGATGCGTTCAATCAGCAGCTGCGCCACCGGAACCAACCGGCTCGGCAGCTCCCGCCGGACGGTCTCGGTCAACCGCTGGTGCTCCTCGATGAGGCCGTCGATCAATGATTGCATGCGAAAGGGGTCCATGAAGTCGGCCGCTGCGGCCTCACCATTATATGTGAATGCCCCTGACCGCGCTAAGGCTTCGGGGACGACGCATCCGCCGTGCGCAGGGCCTCGGCCAGAAGGCTCACCGGGTGCAGTATCTCCAATGCACCCTCTCCGGCAGCGTCCAGCGTCCCCAGGTGCAAGGCACACCCGAGATTCGATGTGAGCACGCAATCCGTGCCGGTCGCGCGAATACCACGACGAACCCGCGAGCCCAGACGTTGCGCCATCTCCGGATGCGAGACCATGTACGTGCCCGCCGCTCCGCAGCACAACCCATCATCGGCGACGGCATTCACCTGCAGCCCCGGAATGCGCGCCAGCAACCGTACAGGCGCCGAGGCCTCCCGCTGAACATTGCGCAGCGAACACGGCGTGTGCAGAGCCACGGTCCGGCGCAGCGGTGCAACGGTCAGATCGGCAGGCCAGTCGCTGGAGGCTAGGAACGCATTGATGTCGACCACCCGGCCCGCCAATGCGCGCGCCGCCTCCGCCTGCGCCCCGGTCAAGCTGTCGAGTCGTCCGTATTGCGCCAGCATCGCCCCGCAACCGCTGGCAGTCGTCAGCACCGGCTGATCGGCCGCGGAGGCAAAGGCGGCGATATTGCGGTTCACCAATGTCGTAGCCGCCGACGCCTGTCCGGCATGCAGATCCATCGCCCCACAACAGCCCTGGTCCACAGGCACATCCACCGCATAGCCGAGCCGGGTGAGTACCTCCAGTGCATCGTCCAGGGTGCGGCGATCCAGCGACTGCGCCACACAGCCGAGAAACAGGGACACACGTCCGCGTTCGACCCCGCGCGCAGGGTAATGGGCCAGCCGGCGCCGCGGCCACATCAAGCGAGCGCCGGCACTGCGTCCAACGCGACCCACACGACCGACCCGCGGCACGAGCAGGCGGAACGGGCGCAGCACCCGGGCCAGGCGAGCAAGCCAACGCAGGCGCCCGCCCTTCGCCACCGCCCAGGACAATACTCTCTCCGAGCGGCCGCGCCGATCACCGCCGGTGTCGTTCAACAGAGCGCGGGCCCCATCGATGATACGGCCGTAAGGCACCCCCGCCGGGCAGACGCTTTCGCAGGCCTGACAGACCAGACAATTGTCGAGGTGTTGCAGCAGATGCGGCGACGGCGCCAGGCGCCCGTCGGCCAGCGCCCTGACGAGGGAGATGCGGCCGCGCGGCGACTCGGCTTCGTCACGCGCCTCCGTGTAGGTGGGGCACCGGGGCAGACACATGCCGCAGGACACACACGTGTCGGCATAGCGCATCAACGCCGCCTGTCGCTCCGACCTATCCGCTGCCTGCATGACGTTCGCCCGTACGGGAACAGCCCCGAAAGGGACCGATGAGAAGGCTACAAAGATAACATGGAACGCGGTGCCGGCGGATGCGGCAGAGGGCGAGAAACTACGGGATATGCGGCTGAAAGGGCCGGCACCGGGCGTCGCTGTGCCCGGTACCGGCGCGCGGGTCAGGGTTTTTCCGGATCGTTTCCGAGCATGATATCCGCCCGGTTCTGTTCCACCGTCTTCTCACCGATACCCTTCACCTGCATCAAGTCATCCGCCGCCTTGAACGGCCCATGAGCCGTGCGGAAGGCAACAATGGCTTCGGCCTTCGCCTGGCCGACTCCCTTTAGGGATGCGGCAAGCGCATCGGCGCCGGCACGATTGATATCGACCGGTGCGGCGAACGCCGCGAGAGAAAGACAGGATAGGGAAACAGCGAGAACAAACCGCTTGATCAGCGTCATGATATGCCTCCATTCATTGATTGAGTCCATTCCTGCGGGGCCATCCGGGCCCGGCAGCCAAGCGCGGCCGACACTCCCGTCAGCCACAGCGCCATGATAAACAACCACACTCCTATTTCAAAGTGCCCGTTTCCGCCTCAATAGCCTGCAGAACCGCCAGAGGATCGGACGCTCGTGTGACCGGCCGCCCCACGACCAGATAATGACTACCGGCACGCACCGCGTCGGCCGGCGTCATAACGCGCTTCTGATCACCAACCTCGGCCCCGCCAGGGCGGATCCCCGGCGTCACCAGCACGAAATCCGGCCCCAGCTCGACGCGCAGCAGCGTCGCCTCTTCGGCCGAGCAGACCACCCCGTCCATGCCGCTCTCCCGGGCCAGACGCGCCAGGCGCAGCACGTTCTCCCGCGGAGAACCCTGCAGGCCCACGGCGGCCAGATCCTGCTCATCCATACTGGTGAGCACGGTGACGGCGATCAGGAGCGGCTTGTGCTCGCCGCGCCTGTCCACCGCTTCGCGCGCGGCCTCCATCATGCGCTTGCCGCCCAGCGCGTGGACGTTGAGCATCCAAACCCCAAGCGCCGAGGCCGCGTCGCAGGCACCGGCCACCGTGTTGGGAATGTCGTGATACTTGAGATCCAAAAACAGGTCGAAGCCGGCGGCCACGAAGCCCTCGACCAGCGCGGGTCCGCTACGGGTGAACAGTTCCTTGCCCACCTTAAGGCGGCACAAGCCCGGATCGAGCCGTTCTACAAGGGCGCTGGCCTGCGCACCGTCGGGATAGTCCAGCGCAACGATGGTGCGTGGGCCGCTGACGGGATGAATGGAACTCATGAACGTCTTCTCCTATTCGCCTTCCAGGCCCTGGATAGGCTTAACCGTATTCCACGACTTGCATGACGGACACTGCCAATGCAGCGACTTCCCGGTAAAACCGCACCGCTTGCATTCATAGATTGGCTTGCCCTGGAGCAACTGCGCGGTGAGATCCCGGAGGATGAGCAGATTGTCCCGCGCCTCTCCGCTACTGTGTTCCAGACTGAGCTCAATCAGCCAGTTCAGGCCACGCACGGAAGGACGCCGAAGCAACTGTTCGATGACAAAATCCACCGCCGCCGGCTCACCCTGCTCGCGGCGGATTTCTTCGGCCAGGGCCAGCATGGCGGATATGCCGTTGTAATTCTGGAGCACGCCACGCAGGAAATCTCCAAAGGCCTCCGGCGTTCCCAGGCTGCTGCAGCAGGCCCGTAACGGTTCCAGAACCTCGGAGACAAACTCCACGTCCTGCTCGGCGACCCGCTTGTAAGCCCGCAACGCAGAGCGACAATCGCCACGTTCGGATTCCAGCTGTCCCAACAGGATACTGGCGCGCACACAGTCGCGGTCGAACGACAGAGCGCGCTTGATCATCTGCAGCGCCCGGTTCCGGTCCTTCTCCTGCATGGCGCGCGCAGCCAGCTCGCAATGATACTGGGCGACGACATCACGCATGGAGCGTCCGGTCACCTCCTCCAGCCGCCTGCAGGTCGATATCGCCTGATCCCAATCCTGCTCCTGCTGATAAATATCCACCAGATGGGACAGCGCACGCTCCCGATGCTCCCCAAGCTCGATGAGCTCCTGGAACAGGTTCTCCGCCCGATCGAACAGACCGGCCTTCATATAGTCTTCACCTAGCTCCAACAATGCCTGGGTGCGCTGGTCACGACGCAGGGTCGGTCGGGCAATGAGATTCTGGTGGATGCGAATGGCCCGATCCACCTCGCCGCGGCGCCGGTAAAGATTGCCCAGGGCCAGGTGCGTCTCCACCGTTTCGCTGTCCACCTCGACCATGCGGATAAAGACTTCGATGGCCTTGTCGGGCTGCTCGTTGAGAAGGTAGTTGAGACCTTTGAAGTAGTCGGAACTGAAATCGCCCGCCTGCCGGCGCACGTCCCGGCTTCTGCTGCGGCTCGCAGCGAGCCACCCGGACGCGGCAGCAACGGGCAACAGGAGCCAGAGCAGCTCGAGCATCAATGCGTATCCCGCAGAGGCAGATTGCGCAGGTTGGAAACTTCCTTCTCCGCCAGCTTGACGTCCTTACGCAAGCGGGAGGCGTCGCGCTTGAGGCGTACGATGATCCCCAGACTGGAGAAGATTCCGAGCAAAACCCCGACCCCAAAAGCGAGGACGACGATCAATGACAGGGGGGATTCGCTAGTGCCGAAATAATAGTGAAGCTCGACCGGATGGGCGTTGAGAACCGCAAACACCAATCCCAACACCACAACGATGAGCAGCAGAAGCAACGCCACGATACGCATATGAATTCTCCCGATCGATCCGAATCAGCCGGACCCGTTGCCGCCGGTACAACGCGCGGGGTCACTGCCCGTGATGATAACGCAGCGCCAGCGCCACGCACACCACCACCGCGTCCATGGTGGCACGCCGTCGAAACCGCAAAGAGGAGAGAGATTGACCCGATCCAGGCTGCCGGGAACCCGGCAGGCGAACGGGACTGCGAAACTCAGGTGATGGGACGGTCCAGCGCGCCTTCATTGACACGTTCGCGCAGTTCCTTGCCCGGCTTGAAATGAGGCACGTGCTTGCCCGGCAATGCCACGGCGTCACCGGTCTTGGGGTTGCGGCCCATGCGGGGCGGACGATAGTGCAGTGAGAAGCTGCCGAAACCGCGTATCTCGATGCGTTTACCCGTGGCAAGCGCGGAACTCATCTGCTCCAGCAGACTCTTGACGGCAAGTTCCACATCTTTGTATGCCAGGTGACTCTGTTTGCGGGCAAGCGATTCGATCAGCTCTGATTTTGTCATTATCTCTGGTCCCGATAGCCGGTGAGGCCGTCCTTGGCCCCCTGTATATCCCTGGTTCGTACGGTTCAGCTCTGTGCCATCATCGGCACGCGGCAGTATCAGTCGTCGTTGTCGCCGTCCATGTGCTCCTTGAGGAGGTCACCCAGCGAAGTGGTGCCGGCAGCACCGCCTCGGGAGTATTCCTCGACCACCTTGGCCTCTTCCTCGTAATCCTTAGCCTTGATGGACAACGTAATGCTGCGGGTCTTGCGATCCACGCCCATGAACTTGGCTTCCACCTCGTCACCGACGTTGAGCACGGTACGGGCATCTTCCACACGGTCACGGGCCAGTTCGGAGGCACGCAACACGCCCTCGATGCCGTCACTCAGATCGATGACAGCGGCCTTGGCGTCAACCTCGCGAACCACACCCTTCACGATGCTGCCCTTGGCGTGTTCGGCGACGAAGTTGGAGAAGGGATCTTTGTCCATCTGCTTGATGCCCAGCGAGATGCGCTCACGCTCGGGATCGATGGCCAGAATGACGGCTTCGATTTCGTCACCCTTCTTGAAGTTGCGGATGGACTCTTCGCCCGGAATGCTCCAGGAGATGTCGGACATGTGCACCAGACCGTCGATACCGCCGTCCAGACCGACAAAGATGCCGAAATCGGTAATGGACTTGATGGTACCGCTGAGCTTGTCGTTCTTGTTGTGGGTCGCGGCAAAGGTCTCCCAAGGATTCGCCAGGCACTGCTTCATGCCCAGGGAGATGCGGCGGCGTTCCTCGTCGATATCCAGGACCATGACCTCGACTTCGTCGCCCACGTGCACCATCTTGCCGGGGTTGACGTTCTTGTTGGTCCAATCCATCTCGGAGACGTGCACCAGACCTTCGACGCCCTCTTCCACCTCGACGAAGCAACCGTAGTCGGCAATATTGGTGACCTTGCCGAACAGACGGGTGTTCTCCGGGTAGCGGCGGGCGATCGCGACCCAAGGATCCTCGCCCAGCTGCTTGAGGCCCAGAGACACGCGATTGCGCTCGCGGTCGAACTTGAGCACCTTGACGTCGATCTCGTCGCCGACATTGACGATGTCGGAGGGATGCTTGACGCGCTTCCAAGCCATGTCGGTGATGTGCAGCAGGCCGTCGATGCCACCCAGATCCACGAATGCGCCGTAGTCGGTGAGGTTCTTGACCACACCCTTGGCCACATTGCCTTCCTGCAGATTGGCCAGCAGTTCCTCGCGCTCGGCGCTGTACTCTTTTTCCACCACCGCGCGGCGGGACACCACCACGTTGTTACGGGGACGGTCCAGCTTGATGACCTTGAATTCCAGATCCTTGCCTTCCAGGTAGGTGGCGTCGCGCACCGGGCGCACGTCCACCAGAGAGCCGGGCAGGAAGGCACGGATGTCATTGATGTTGACGGTGAAGCCGCCCTTGACCTTGCCGTCGATGATGCCGGTAACGGTTTCGTCGGCCTCGAACGCCTCTTCGAGCTTGGTCCAGGCACGCGCACGCTTGGCCTTCTCACGCGACAGGCGGGTCTCGCCAAAACCGTCTTCAACGGCATCCAGCGCGACTTCCACTTCGTCGCCAACGGCCACTTCAAGCTCGCCGGATTCGTTGTAGAACTGCTGAATCGGAATCACGCCTTCACTCTTGAGATTGGCGTTGATCACGACTACGTCCGGGCGGATCTCCACGACGGTGCCATTGACGATCGCGCCGGGGCGCATTTCCTGCTGTTCAAGGCTCTCTTCAAAAAGTTGTGCAAAGCTTTCGGTCATCAGTTGTAGTCCCCAGCCCGGCGTCATCCAGGCTGCATGGTTGGATTTCTGCGGATAAACTGCCCGGCCCACCGCAGGTTGCATCACATCAGGCCCTGTATACGGAGGCCACCCGAATACAGAACCACCCAAGCATCAGTGTGCACCGACGCTCAATCTTTCATCGCCTCCGGCAACGCGGAACGCACGCGTTCCAACACCTGGTCGACGACGGCATCGATATTCACGCCCGTGGTATCGACCACGAAGGCATCGTCTGCCGGCTTCAGCGGAGCCACCGTACGGGCGGCGTCACGCCGGTCCCGCTCGGCAATTTCCTCTGAAAGGAGGGAGAGGCTAACATCGAATCCTTTTTCTTTCAACTGTTTATACCTGCGCCGGGCGCGTTCCTCGGCGCTGGCGGTAAGGAATATCTTGACCGGGGCATGTGGGAATACAACCGTGCCCATATCGCGGCCATCGGCCACCAGCCCCGGCGGCTCCCGAAAGCCGCGCTGGCGGGCCAAAAGGGCCTCTCTCACCCCAGGCAGGGCGGCCACGCGGGAAGCCGCATCGCCGGCAGTCTCGGTCCGGATTTGATCCGTGACATCCTCCCCTTCCAGCACCACCGCGGTCTCGCCGCCGCCATCACCGGCCTGGAATTGGACGTCCAAATGCGCTGCCAGCGGCACCAGCGAGGCCTCATCGCCCAGGGAAATCGAATGGTTACGTGCCGCCAGGCCCACCAGCCGGTACAGCGCACCGCTGTCCAGCAGGTGCCAACCCAGACGCTGGGCGACCAGCCTGCAGATGGTGCCTTTGCCCGACCCGCTCGGGCCGTCGATGGCGAGAATGGGAACTGTCTGCTCCATCATGGTGCACCTCCGCCGCCGAACCCTGAGCATTCAGGGCCGGGCATGGATTCCGAGACCGGCGTTCCGGGCCAGATCGACGAAGCCCGGAAACGACGTATTGACGTTGGCACAGTCGTGGATCTCCACCGGGCCACCTGCCCGCAGCGCCGCCATGGCGAACGACATGGCGATGCGGTGGTCTCCATGGCTGTCGACGCGCCCCCCGCTCAGCGGGCCACCCTGAATCACCATACCGTCCCGGGTGGGACGTGCATCCACGCCCAACGCCACCAGCCCGTCCGCCATCACCTGGATGCGGTCGCTCTCCTTGACCCGCAGCTCCTCGGCGCCGGTGAGCACGGTCTCACCTTCCGCGCATGCCGCCGCCACGAACAGGGCCGGGAATTCGTCGATGGCCAGGGGTACCAATTCTGCGGGGATGCGAACACCGCGCAGGGACGCGCTGCGCACCCGCAGATCGGCCACCGGCTCACCACCGACCTCACGCCGATTGAGCATTTCGATATCCGCCCCCATGAGGCGCAGGATCTCCAGCACACCGGTGCGGGTCGGGTTCACACCCACGTGCTCGAGCACCAGCTCCGAGCCCTGGGCCAGGCTGGTCCCCACCAGGAAGAAGGCGGCGGACGAAATGTCCGCCGGCACTTCGATGCGTGCGCCGCTCAGATGGCCGCCGCCGCTGAGGCAGACGGTGTCGCCGCGGCGCTCCACCGGATAGCCCAGACCTGCGAGCATACGCTCCGTATGGTCCCGGCTCGGCGCCGGCTCGGTAACGCACGTGGGCCCATCGGCATACAGACCCGCCAGCAGCAGGCAGGATTTCACCTGGGCGCTGGCCACCGGCATGTCGTAGTCGATGCCGTGCAGGCCGGCGCCGCCATGAATGTGCAGCGGTGCCGTACCACCCTCACCCGTATCGATGCGCGCGCCCATCTGCTGCAGCGGCGCGGTGACGCGCTTCATGGGCCGGCGCGACAGGGACTCGTCCCCCGTCAACACGCTGTCGAAGGATTGCCCCGCCAACAGGCCGCTCATCAGGCGCATGGACGTGCCGGAATTGCCGAGGTAGAGCGGCTCCGCGGGCGCCTTCAGGCCATGCAGGCCCACCCCGTGCACCGTCACCCGTCCCTGTTCCGGACCCTCAATGCGCACGCCCATGGCGCGAAAAGCCTTCAGCGTGGCGAGACTGTCCTCGCCTTCCAGGAAACCCTCGATCTCGGTCAGCCCTTCTGCCAGGGCACCGAGCATGATCGAGCGGTGGGACACGGACTTGTCTCCCGGCACCCGGACTTGCCCGCTCAACTTGCCGCCGGGCTGAATTGTGAATACAACGTCGTTCATCGTGGTTCTTCTTTTGATTCGCCGCACATAACGCAAAGGTCGCAAAGCCGCAAAGGACGCAAAGAAGATAGAAATCTGCTCTGCATGAGGCTCCAACTACCTCTGCCAACATTCACCGAGCGTCGGTCGTAGGCACACCGCCGCTTCATTCCCAGAAACCTTTGCGTTCTTTGCGCCTTTGCGACCTTTGCGTTCAGTGCCGGCGCCAAAACGAACTACCCGCCGCAGTAGCGGTCGCGGGCCGCCTTGGCGTTCTGGAAAATCTTCAACAGCCGTTCCCCGTCCGAGTCGCGGATGGCCGCAGCCAGATCGGCGAGATCGTCCTGAAAACGCTCGACCATGTTCAACACCGCGTCGTGATTGGCCAGGCAGATGTCGCGCCACATGACCGGATCGCTGGACGCGATGCGGGTGAAATCCCGGAACCCGCCGGCGGCGTAGCGGAAGATCTCATCCCGCTCGCCCATGCGCGACAGGGTGTCCACCAGGGTGTAAGCCAGTACGTGCGGCAGGTGGCTGGTGGCGGCCAACACCTCGTCGTGATGAGCCACATCCATGATCACCACTTCGGCGCCGGCACCCTCCCACAGATACTGCACCTTGGCCAGAGCCTGGGGGTCGGTTTCCGGCACCGGCGTCAGGATCACCCGCCGGCCCTGAAACAACTCGGGGAAGGACGCCTCCACCCCGCTCTGCTCGGTCCCGGCAATGGGATGCCCCGGGACGAATCCCGGCGGCAACTGTCCGAAGGCGGCACGGGCGGCGGCCACCACGCTGGCCTTGGCACTGCCCACGTCAGTGAGAACGGCGCCCGGCGCGAGCCGGCCCGCCAACTGCCGGAATACCGCCTCCATGTTGCCCAGCGGCACCGCCACCAGAACCAGGTCCGCGCCCTCGGCGGCGCGGCCCGGGTCGCAATCGTAGCGGTCGATGACGCCCAGTTCCACCGCCCGCTTCAGGTTGGCTTCGTTGCGCCCGCAGCCGACCACCTCGCCGAACAGGCCCGCGGCGCGCGCGGCCCGGGCCAGGGAACCGCCGATCAGGCCGACGCCGATGATACAGACACGCTGAAACACCCCTGCCCCCTATCCCGCCATGACCTGCGTCAGCGCGGCGATCACCCGCGCGTTCTCCTCGCGGGTGCCGACGGTGATGCGCAGGTAGTCGGGCAGCTGGTAGTTGGCCACCGGCCGGGTGATGACACCGTGATGGAGCAGCGCCTGATAAACGTCGGTGCCGAGCCGCCCGCCCAAATGAACGCAGATGAAGTTGGCCACCGAAGGAATCCAACTCAGCCCCAGGCCGGCGAAGGCCTGCTCGAACTGACGCAGTCCCTCCCCATTGATCTGCACGCTGCGCTGCACATGCGCCGTGTCCTGCAGCGCGCCGAGAGCGGCTTCCTGGGCCAGGGAATTGACGTTGAACGGCTGCCGCACCCGGTTCAGCAGATCGGCCACCTGGGGATGGGACAGACTGTAGCCCACCCGCAGTCCGGCCAGACCGAAGATCTTGGAGAAGGTGCGGGTCACCACCAGGTTGGGATAGCGCGACAGCCAGCGTGCGGTGTCGGGATAGTCCGCCTCGTCCACGTATTCGAAGTAGGCCTCATCCACCACCACGATCACCGAGGCCGGCAGACTTCGTACGAATGCCTCCAGTTCTGCCGAGCGCAGCCAGGTACCGGTAGGATTGTTGGGGTTGGCGATGAACACCAGACGCGTGTGCTCGTTCACCGTCGCCGCCAGGGCTTCCAGGTCGTGCCCATAGGGCATGGCGTGGTCGGGCCCGTTGGCTTGAGCCACGCGGGCATCGGCGCCTACCGCCTGGGTAGCTATGGGATACACGGCGAAGGCGTGCTCGGAAAACACCGCATTCAGTCCCGGCGCCAGGAACGCCCGCGCCAGCAATTCCAACACGTCGTTGGAACCGTTGCCCAAGGTGATGCATGCCGCATCCACGTCATGCCGGGCGGCAACGGCCGTCTTCAGAGCAAAGCCGTTGCCGTCGGGATAGCGATGCAGTTCTCCCAGAGCCGCGCGCGCGCGTTCCACCCCCATGGGGGATGGCCCGAGGGGATTCTCATTGGAGGCCAGCTTCAGGGCGTTGGACACCCCGTACTCGCGCTCCAGCTCGCTCACCGGCTTGCCGGGCTGATAAGGCGTGAGCCCGCGCACGCCCGCATTGGCCAGATCCATAAAGTTCATTGCTTCATTTACCAGCTTGGTCTGTTCACACAACAGCAATTAACGCAAAGAACGCGAAGACGCCAAGGGCGCAAAGGCAATCTTGGTCAAGAAGCGCAACACATATTCCAATCGTTCGAGCACACGTGAGAGCCAGCAATCACCGCCCACATCATTGACACCTTTGCGTTCTTTGCGGCTTTGCGTCCTTTGCGTTCCCAACCCCCGCCTAAAGCACCGCACGGGGATACGACCCCAGCACCTTCACCACCGAGGCCTTCTGCTCCATTTCCTTCAATGCCGCGGCCACGTTCGCGTCGGCCTGGTGGCCTTCGATATCGATGAAGAACACGTAGTCCCAAATGCCGCGCCGTGACGGGCGCGATTCCAGCCGGGTCATGCTGATGCCATGGGTCGACAACGGGGTCAGCAGTTCGTGCAGCAGGCCGGGGCGGTTCGGACCTGAAACCATCAGTGAGGTCTTGTCGCTGCCGCAGGGCGGAACACCGTCGTGTCCGATCACCAGGAAACGGGTGGTGTTGTCCGGCTCGTCCTCGATGTTGGCCGCAAGCACATTCAATTGGTACAACTCGGACGCGGCATCCCCGGCAATGGCTGCCGTGCCCGGTTCAGCGGCGGCGCGGCGGGCCGCTTCCGCATTGCTGCTCACGGTGACGCGCTCGGCTTGCGGCAGGTGCCCATCCAGCCACTCGCGGCATTGCGCGAAGGACTGCTGATGGGAATAGACCCGAGAAATGGACGCCCTGTCCCCCTGGGCGGCCAGCAGGTGATGATGGATACGCAGCTGCACCTCGCCGCAGATCTGCAGCGGCGACAACATGAACCGGTCCAGCGTGTGGGTGACCACGCCTTCGGTGGAATTCTCCACCGGCACCACGCCGTAGTGGGCGGAGCCGGATTCCACCTCGCGAAACACTTCGGCGATGTCGGGCAGGGGCACGGTGCCCACGGAGTGCCCGAAGTGCTTGAGGGCAGCGGCCTGAGTAAAGGTGCCGGCCGGCCCCAGGTAGGCGATCTCCAGCGACTCCTCCAACGCCAGACACGCGGACATGATCTCGCGGAACAAACGCGCCATCTCCTCGGCGCTGAGCGGACCCTGATTGCGGCGCTTGATCTCGGCCAGCACCTCGGCCTCGCGCTCCGGCCGGTAGAAACTGGCGTTCTGGCCGCTCTCACGCTTGACCCGGGCAACGTCCTGGGCACATTCGGCGCGCGCGTTGATCAGCTCCTGGATCTGCCGATCCAGGGCATCAATGCGCTCGCGAATCTTCTGCAGCTCGTCCTGCTCGCTCATGATCCGCCGTCACGTCCGGGCGCCGAGGGTCCGCACCGCCAGCACGCCTTCGATGGCCGCCAGCTCGGCAGCGGTCTCATCCGGGATTGCCGTCTCCACATCCACCAGGGTATAGGCCAGGTTACCGTTGGACTTGTTCAGCATATCCACGATGTTGAGTCCGGCGCTGGCGAGTTTGGTGGAAATCTGCCCCAGCATATTGGGCACATTATCGTTGACCACCGCCAGCCGATGGCCATGGATGCGCGGCATCAGCACCTCGGGAAAATTCACTGAGTTGTGCACGTTGCCGTTTTCCAGGTATTCGCGCACCTGGTCAGCCACCATGATGGCGCAATTGTCTTCCGCTTCACGGGTGGAGGCGCCCAGATGCGGCAGCGTCACGACCCGCGGGTGGTCCTTGAGCAGGTTGGTGGGGAAGTCGCACACGTAAGCGTAGGCCTTACCCGAGTCCAGCGCCTCCACCATGGCCTGGTCGTCGACGATACCGTGGCGTGCGAAGTTCAGCACCACGACCCGATCCTTCATGATCTTCAGCCGGTCGGCGTTCACCAGACCGCGGGTCGCGTCCACCAGGGGTACGTGGAAGGTGATGAAGTCCGACTTGGAGAACAGATCATCGATACTGCTGGCCTGCTGCACCTCGGAAGACATCTCCCAGGCGCGCTGCACGGTAATATCCGGGTCGTAACCGATGACCTTCATGCCCAAAGCCAAGGCGGCGTTGGCCACCTGCACACCGATGGCCCCCAGGCCCACGACGCCCAGCGTACGGTTCGGCAATTCGAAGCCGGCGAAATTCTTCTTGCCCGCCTCGGTGGACTTGTTCAGTTCCTGATCGGTGCCCTCCAGCTTGCGGGAGAAATCCCACGCCTGACAGATGTTGCGGCAGGCAAGCAGCATACCCGCGACCACCAGTTCCTTCACAGCATTGGCGTTGGCGCCGGGGGCGTTGAACACCGGGATGCCCAGCGCGCTCATCTTGGACACCGGGATGTTGTTCACTCCGGCACCGGCACGCCCCACCGCCCGCAGCGATTTGGGGATCTCCATTTCGTGCATATTGTAGGAGCGCAGCAGAATTGCATCGGGACGCTGGATCTCCGAGGCGATCTCGTAGCGGTCCCGCGGCAGCCGTTCCAGCCCGGCCACGGAGATGTTGTTCAATGTCAGAATCTTGTACATCTGCATTCTTCCTATGGTTCCGCAAATAACGCGGAGGACGCAAAGACGCAAAGAACGCCGAGGAAAGTCATTGTGTTCAGCCCGCGCGTCGCATCAACATCAATGCAAACACCAAGCTTTCGCAGAACCACGACCCCTTGTTCCAAGAAAAACTTTGCGTCCTTTGCGGCTTTGCGCTCTTTGCGTTTTCGGCCCAACTCAACCGTTGCGCCGTTCAAAATCAGCCATGAACTCCACCAGCGCGTCCACGCCGGCCTCGGGCATGGCGTTGTAGATGCTGGCACGCATGCCGCCGACCGAGCGGTGACCCTTGAGACTGACCATGCCCGCGGCAGTCGCTTCCTTCAGGAACACCGGGTCCAGATCCGGGTTGGCCAGGGTGAAGGGCACATTCATCCACGAACGGCAGTCGACCGCCACCGGGTTGGCATAGAAATCGGAGCCGTCGATGGCGGCATAGAGCTTCCCGGCCTTGCGGCGATTGATCTCGCCCATGCCCGCCAGGCCGCCCTTGCCCTTGATCCATTCGAACACCAGGCCGGCCAGGTACAGGCCGTAGGTGGGCGGCGTGTTGTACATGGAATCGTTGTCGGCGTGGATCTTGTAGTCGAACATCGTCGGCGTCCCGTCCAGGGTCTGACCGATCAGGTCCTCGCGCACGATGACCAGGGTCAGACCGGCCGGGCCGATGTTTTTCTGCGCGCCGGCATAGATCAGGCCGAAACGCTCCACCTCGATGGGCCGCGACAGTATCGTGGACGACATGTCCGCCACCAACGGAACGCCGGCGGTCTCGGGCACGTAGGGGAACTCCACCCCGCCGATGGTCTCATTGGGGGTGTAGTGCACATAGGCGGCGCCGGGATCCAGTTTGAGCTGATCCTGGGTCGGTGCCGAGGTGAACTTGTCCGCTTCGGTCGTGGCGGCGACGTTGACCTGGCAGTAGCGCTTGGCTTCTGCAATGGCCTTCTTGGACCAGGCACCGGTGTTGACGTAGTCCGCGCCGTTGCTGCCGCGCAGCAGATTCATCGGCACCATCGCGAACTGGGAACTGGCACCGCCCTGCAGGAACAGCACCTTGTAGCCGGCAGGGATGCCCATGATCTCACGCAGGGTGGCCTCGGCCC
>Ga0315556_1000744_pt1 | contig 20324 bp, 25 predicted proteins | sample SalMarSW160310MG_FD_202112 | JGI IMG/M metagenome (GOLD analysis project Ga0315556, IMG submission 202112) | Salt marsh sediment microbial communities from the Plum Island Ecosystem LTER, Massachusetts, United States - Salt Marsh Sediment SW1603-10 ...
CGCAGTAGTCAGGTGGCCGAAAAAGCAGTATTCTAGCGGCCCCTCACACACCGGGGTCTTTCGACTCAAGTGAGCCCGCGATCCCCGCGCCGCGGTTGGGTTGCTCCAGGCAACAGAGGCATGTGAGAATATTACGGTTTAGTTCCAACCACGACCAACGCGGAGACCCACTATGGACCAGACCTACTACGACGCCGTGACCAAAATGGAACAAATGGGTGTCAAGGACGAGTATATCCAGGGCTGGCAGGCCGGCTATCTCCAGAATCCGAAGCGCGAGGAGCAGCGGATCACCGAAGCCTACGAGGCTGGGTATGCGGACGGCGAAGAAAAGAGCCTGGACAACCTCGACGATTGGGTCGGCAAGGACTGAAGCGCCAGCGCGGTTTGGCAGCGAAAGAGGCGGGGACGACCCCGCCTTTTTCTTGTCCGGGTCCGATCCCGCCCAGCGCTCCCGCTAACCCACCAGATCGCTGAAAGCTCGCGCCAGCTTCTTATAGATTTCCGGCCCGTCGCTGTCCATCACTTGATCGATGACCCAGCGGTTCTGGTCGCGAGAGCCCATGATCCCTTGGATCTCATAACCGACCAGGCGCAGAAAGGGGTAGCTCGGACCCTCGTCGGTGAAGTTGAGCCCCGCGTACTCGGCGGCCCGGCGATTGAGGGCTTCGATGAACGGCTTGCCGTAGTCCGCCTCCCCGAACAGATCGACGCTGTTGCTCTGGACCTGGGCGGCCGCGCCCAGGGCCATGGCCGTAATCAGTCGGCGGCGCTCGGCCTCTCCCAGCACCTCGGCGGACAGGCGATCGACAATCTGTACCTGGAAGATCAGGTACTCGACGATCACGGCCATCCGCTGCTCATCGCCTTGATAGACGAAGTCCTTGCCGTGAAGATTGATCGCCTTGTCCCGCGCGATGCGCCAAGCGTTGATGCCCAGCGCCCCGCCGATCTCCTCCAGGGACCGCTCGCGGTCTTCGTCATGCCAGTGACTCTTGATTCTCAGCGCCACTTTGGGGCTCTCCCGATCTGGACGGCCGAACTTGAGACCTGCTGTGGAGCCCGGTGGGCTCGGAGTTGGCAGGGGCCCCGACGCGTGGTAGCGTAGCCGTCAATAGCCTAGAATTTTACTATGGAATAGGGCATGTTGAAACCGACAACCTGCGGGTGCGGTCGGAGGACTGCGAAACAGAACTGAGGAGTGAAGCCATGTCGTCCGCTCTGCGGTCCCTGACCCGCGCCGTGCAGAAGAACTGCCACATCGCCGATGCCCGACATGGGGGCGACTACAGCATGTGCGTGTATCTGATGAAGATGCGCGAATACTACCGCTGGGAGAAAGGCCTCGGCTACGACGCACCGCTTGCCAAGGAGGAGATCGGCGCCTGGCTCGCCCAGCGCGAGCAGCTATGGGAGTCTCTGAGCGAGGTCGACTTCGAGCCCATCGAGCTCGAGGGGCGCGCCTATGATCCGTTCGATTGCGAGGCCGTCAACGAAGCGCTTCTGCCCCACGGTCTGGTCTACAGCGGCGGCTATGGTCAGGGCGCGCGGCCCCATTTCTTTCTCGCCCGACTGATGCGTCGGGAGCAGCCGGGCGAGTTCTCCGTCCTGGTGTCCGGTCGCGAGCTGGCCCGTGACCTGGCCGCCCCTCCGGCCATGACCGGTGGGCGCACCATCTACGTGCGGCGCGAGTCTCTGCGCCGGATGCTCTGGGAGAAGCTGGAGAACTGGCGCTGGAGCCGGGCCGACAATGCCCTGGGTCGTGCCCTGCGCTACTACGATTTCGAGGCCGATCTCAACGGCTCTCTGGATGCGATGACCGAGCGTGAGCTCGAAGCCGTGCTCTGGCACGAGTTGGGTGAATGGCGGGCCGCCGAGCGCTTGGGAGACGGCTGGAACCCCATGCTCGCCGACCTGGGTCACAGTCCCGCCGAGCTGATGGCGCGGGCGGTGCGCGACCACCTCGCAGACTGCATCTCGACCTTGCCGGCCCTGGTCGAGCACGCCCGGGACGAATCGATCCATTTCTATGCGGGCAGCCTGACCGGCATGCGCAAGGAGATCTTTCCCGGGCTGCTCGGGGCCTATCGGGAATGGGATCGGGCCGGCGATCCGGAGCCGATCCTGGCGATCAGCGACGTGGGCCGAGAGCACTGGGGGTCTCTGGCCCTCGAGATGCTGGACCTGCATGAGGAGCTGGGTGCTGCTGCCGCGGACCGGATCGCGGGGCTGGTTCGGGACAATCGTCTCTGACCCCGGCCGTCGCGTTGACCCTATCCCGGCGTGCGCCGGATAATCGGGCTCATCCCTGAGACCCTGTCCGGTGAGACCCGTGCAAAAAGCCGTCGAGCGCACCCTTACCCCCCTGTCGACTATCCGCGAGATAAGACCCGGAAGCTTCATTTTCGAGCGTCCGGGGGCCCTGCCGCCGGCATTCTGCGAGGAGGTCATCCAGCGCTTCGAGGCGAGTCCGCAGTTTCAGCGCCCGGGTGTGATCGGGCAGCTCGGGGACCAGGACCATTCCGTCAAACGCACCATGGACCTGGTGGTCAGCGACAAGGACGACTGGAAGGACCTCGACCGGATCTTCTTCCGTTGCGTGGCGGCGGCGCTGCGCGAGTTCCGCGAAACCTTTCCGTACTTCAAGGGGCCGTTCAAGGACTTGGGCTACCAGGTGCAGAGGTATCTGCCCGGCGAGTACTACCACTGGCACATAGACGGCGGCAGCCATCAGTTCAGCCAGCGCCAGCTGGTGGTGCTCTGGTATCTCAATGATGTTCCAGGTCCTGGCGGCGAGACCGAGTTTCTCTACCAGGGCATCAAGGTACGGCCGGAGCAGGGCAAGCTCGTGCTCTTTCCCCCTTTCTGGACCCACGAGCACCGGGCTTGCGAGCTCCGCGAAGGAGCCAAGTACATCGCGACAACCTGGGTCGTGTTCGCCTGATGGGAGGGCCGCCCCGCCTGCTGGCCATCCTGGAGCTCGGCGGATACCCAAACCTCTTCCCGCTATACCAGCGCCTGGGCTTTCGCATCGAGAGCGTCACCTCGCAGCGCAAGGCGCGAAACTATCTCAAGGCCACCATTCCCGATGTGATCGTCGCCGAGTACAACTTCCAGTCGGACTTTCGCGACCGCACCAGCAACCTCGAGACGCTCATGGCGGCCTTGCAGCGTCACCCACAGGTCAAGGTGATCGTGTTCTACCAGCCCGAGCACGCCCCGAAGCTCCAAGGGCTGGAGACCCGCTTTCCGTTGTTCCGGAAGATCGCATTCCCGGTCAGCGCCGAGGCCGTCGAGCAGGCGCTGCGAGACGCCATCGGCGCCGGTTGAGCACGGCGGGCGCCGGGATGACCGATGGGGCCTGCCCCATCGGTCTCGCTGCCAGGGTGCGGGGCCCCGCTTCTAGCCTGTTCGTCTGCTACGGTGAATGGGACCCGGCCTCTTGTGAGACGGCGAGGCCCTTTCGGTTCGTCCGGCCCGCAGAGGAGGCCATGAATCCCGAGAGGACCCAGACCCGGCTGCTCACGGGGCTCACCATGGTCGCGTCCGCGGCGAGCTCGCTGCTCTGCCGCCTGGCGCTGGGCGAGGGGCGATCGATGCGCCGGCCTTCACCGCCGTGCGGTTGGGCTGGGGAGCGCTGGTGTTCTGGGCGCTGACCGCGCGGCGGCGGTTCGGGCCGTCCTCGCCTTAATCTTGGTCTGCGGCGCGGGAGGCCGGCTCGGGATCGCCCCGGCCGCCCAGACGGATCAGGTGCTCGAACACCGATTCCTGGCCCAGCCATTGGCGCGCGACCAGATCGGCGGTCACCAGAGCCGTCATCCCCGGCACGATGATCTCCGGGTTCCCCGTAAGCTCGAGCAACGCGAGCAAGGCGGCCAACGGCGCCTTCAACACCGCCGCCATCATGGAGGCCATGCCGACCACTGCGTAGAAGCGCTCCGGCGCCGTGGCGAATGACACCCAATGGGGGGCAACGACCCCGAGCAGCCCGCCGGTCGCACCGCCAAGCACCAGAGACGGCCCGATCAGCCCGCCCGGCACGCGAAGCCCAATGGACAGAGCCGTGGCGAGCAGCTTGCCGAGTATCAGCCCTCCCAGCAGCCCGGCGCCGAGCTCGTTGGCGAGAATCGCGTTCAAGGTGTCGTAGCTGACACCCAGTACCTGGGGATAGTCCTGGCCGATCAGGCCGGTGGCGAGCCCCGCGCAGGAGAAGGCCCAGATCGGTCGCCAGCGGCGGCCCATGTGAGCAAAGCGGCCGGTGGCGCTCACGAAGGCGGCGGCCAGCATCCCGGTGGCGAGCCCCAGCAGGGCGAGCAGCGGCAGGTCGTACAGGGAGCTCATCCGTAGCCCTTGCAGCGAGAACGCGGGCTCGGCGCCGTAGGCGAGGCGGCTGAAGATGGCGCCGGTGACGGCGGCGGTGACCACGGGGATGAAGCGCTCCACGCGGTAGCTAACCCCGAGCACCTCGATGACGAAGATCACCCCGGCGAGCGGGGTGTCGAAGGCCGCCGCGATCGAGGCCGCACCGCCGCAGGCGACCAGGGTCTCTGGGTCGCCCAGCCCGGGGGCGCGGCGCGCGAGCAGATCACCGACCGCGGCGCCCAGATGCACGCCGGGACCCTCGCGGTCGACCGAGTGGCCGCAGCAGATGGCGAAGGTCCCCGCCAAGAGCTGCACCAGCGCATTGCCTGGCGGCAGGCGCTGCTGAGGCTCGCCGCCCCGAAGCCTGCGCAGCACGTGCACTATGCCGACATCCCGCAACGCCGGGGGCAGACGCTCGAAGGCCAGACCGAGCAGCAAGCCGCCCGCCAAAGGCAGGGCGAGCACGGCCCAGCTGGGCAGCGCCTCGTAGGCTCCGATCTCCCCGCCGGGAAGGAAGGAGCGCTGGCCCTCCTCGATGATCCAGCGGAATGCCAGCACCAGGATTCCCGCGAGGGCCCCGGTCAGGACGCCGCCGAGAGTATGCAGGAGCAGGGCGCGGCGCCCTCTCACGCGCTCGCCTCCGGTACGTGCGAACGGCCGCTCGGGGAGCGCGCTGCCCTGCTGCACGATCGCGATGCCCGGCCCGGGGGCCGGCGGCCCTGCGCAACGGTGCTCAGGGGCTCCATCACGGGTGTCCGGGAAAGGGCATGCGGGCTGTCTCGCCGTCGGTGACAAGTGCTCCAGGATGCATCGCCGGGCCCGGCACCGCCAGCCCGTATGAGGCTGATCCCCTGCCCCCGCGCGGGACACCCTGGTCCGTGGAGCTCGTGGGCTTGGTGGGGCCCGTTAGTCTTCGGGGATGCACGCCCCAAGGCGTCGGGCGATGTCCCGGATCTGCGCCCGGGGCGGATATTCGCCCTCGTGCGTTTGCAGGTAGTGCTGCCATTCGGCGAAGGTCTCCTGCAGCTCCGGGTCCGTGGCCTGGCAGCCGAGCACCCGGACCACAGCATCGCCCACGCGCCAGGGCCCCTCGCCGCGAAGCTCGCCCTCGATCAGGTGGGCGGCCCGCTCGGGGGTGCGCCGGTGCCAGTACAGGTCCAGGTAGATCATCCCGCGCGGATGGGGGAACGCCGCGGCGACGAGGTGCTTGGTGCCGTTGGCGAAGCGCACCACCAACGGGGCGGTGAGGCTCTCTATCGCGGCCATCGAAGTCTCAGGCGCCCCGGTCGCCGGCGGCCTGTCCGGCCAGGGCGTCGAAGCGTCGCTTGAAGGCCCGGTCACGCTCGGCTTCGGCCTCCTGCTGGCTCGAGAATACCGGAGAGTCGCCCCAGCTCCCGTCCGCCCCGTTGTAGGTGGAAAATCGCCAGCCCTTGCCGACCTTGAATACCTGGGTGACCTCCCGTGCGGCCTGCTCCATCGCCTGCATCCGGGTCGTCGCGGCGGTCGGCTCGGCGACAGTCTGCGGCGAGCTCGGCGCGGTTTCTTGAAAGGTGAAGCGCGTCTGGTCCATCTCGCCGGCGGTATCGATCTCGACCGTATCGATCTCCGGGGCGCGGTTGAGGATATAGCCCGCCATCAGACGGCCCATGCGCTCGTCCTCGTTCTCGAGCGCCGTCAGCAGCTTGTTGGCGACGATCTGGCAGCGTTGCAGCTTGTCGGGTCTCTTGACCCACTCCCGGCTCATCTGCCAACCCTGATCCATGTCCCGGTCCATGCGGTCATAGAATCCCGCGGCCTGCGCGATGAATGCCTCGGGCACGCTCAGGGTGAGGATTTGATCGTCGACGACGGCCTTCAGTATCATTCCGATTCTCCGACCACGAGCGGTGCGCGGCATTCTACCAAAGGTGGACGGGCTCAACGCCGTACGAGGCCCTGTCAGACCGAGGGAAAACCTTGTCCTTTCCCCTGGCGCTGTCGATCGTCGAGCTCGGCGGCTATCCGAGCTTCGCGCCGCTCTGCGAGGCCGCCGGGTCGAGACTCAGACGTCCATGCGCAAGGCCCTAGCGGCGCTCAAGCGGGAGTGTCCTGTCTTGAATCGTCAGCGAATTCAACTTCGATCCGATGTTTCGTGACCGTATGGGTAACCTGGAATCGCTGCTGGCTACCCTCCAGCGACTCAAGTGCGCGGCGCCTGTGATCGTCTTCAGCGAGAAAGAGCGGCGCGCGCATACGGAGAAGGTGCTGGCCCGCTACTCGGTGTTCCGCGTCTTCTCATATCCCGTGGATGCCGCGGCGTTGGACGCCGCGGTCCGCGAGGCGGCTCAGATCTGATTCGCTCGGCCGAGGAGGCCCCCATGCTGTTGGAAATCCCGAACGTCCTGAACCAGGCCCAGATCGAAAAGATCCGCGAGCTCGCGGAGCGGGTCGGGTTCGCCGACGGGCGGGCGACCGCCGGCTGGGCTGCGGCACGGGTCAAGCGCAACGAAGAGATGTCCGCCGACGGCTCCGCCCAGCAGCTGCTCAACCGGATCATCATGGCGAGCGTGGCCGAGAACGCGCGGTTTCGCAGCTTCGCCTTGCCGCATCGCATGGCGGATTTCATCGTGGCGCGCTATCACCCCGGCATGAGCTACGGCGATCACGTTGACGACCCCATCATGGGCAGCACCGGACCCCGGTTTCGCACCGACGTTTCCATGACCATCTTTCTCAACGGGCCCGGGGATTACGACGGGGGCGAGCTCGTGGTGCGCACCCCCTTCGGTGAGCGGCGGGTGAAGCTCGGCGCGGGCAGTGCCCTGGTCTACCCCTCGGCCAGCGTGCACCGCGTGGACCCCGTCTCGCGCGGCGAACGGTTCGTTGCGCTCACCTGGATGCAGAGCTATGTGCGCGACGCCGCGCGTCGCGAGCTGCTGTTCGAGCTCGATCAGGCCCGCGAGCTACTGCTGGCGAGCGCCCCGGACGCGGACACCACCAAGTACGTGGACCGCTCGTACGCCAACCTCCTGCGGATGTGGGCGGATCTCTGAGGTCGGCCGTGACGGCGAAGAACGAGAACGGCGATCTGCATGCGGCCCTGCGGGGCCGGGTCGGCCCGCTGCACCTGCGCCAGCGCCTGGGCATACAGCGCGAGCATGCCGTGCAGATATTCGGGCGCGGCCGCAATGCCTTCCACATCGAGAACTGGTACTCGGTGCACGCCCTGATGCGGCTCGCCATGCGCTCGGTGGGGCTCTACGGACGGGGGCGGCGCAACGCCGCGGCGATCCGGGTCAATCGAAACCGAGTGGTCATTCCCCATCTTCCCGCGGCCTTCGAAGGCTTTGTCCTGCTGCACCTCAGCGACCTGCACCTGGATATGAGCTCGGCGATCACCCATGCCCTGTTCGAGCGCGTCCGGGAGGTCGACTACGATCTCTGCGTGATCACCGGGGATTTTCGTGCCCGGACCTACGGAGAGGTCGAGCAGGTAGTGGCGGAGGCGGCGCGCTTGAGGCTGCACCTGAAGGGCGAGGTCATCAGCATCCTCGGCAATCACGACTTCATCGAGATGGTTCCGGGGCTAGAGGCGTCCGGCGTGCGGGTGCTGCTGAACGAGGCGACGGTGGTCGAGCGCGACGGGGCACAGCTGCACCTGGCCGGCATCGACGACCCGCACTATTACCAGGTGGACAACCTGGAGAAGGCGGCAGCCAGTATTCCCGAGCATGCAGCCTCGATCCTGCTCAGTCACTCGCCGGAGACCTACCGCCACGCCGCCCATGCCGGCTTCGACCTGATGCTCTGCGGCCACACCCATGGCGGCCAGATCTGCCTGCCCGGAGGTATCGCGCTCACCTACAACGCCCGTTGTCCCCGACGGCTAGGGCGCGGGGCCTGGTATTACGAAGGTCTGCAGGGCTACACCTCGGTGGGGGCGGGCTCCTGCGTGGTCGACGCGCGATTCAACTGCCCGCCGGAGATCACCCTGCACGAGCTGAGGTCGGGGCGGGGGGACTGAGGGCCGGCTCCGTCGGCGGGCATGGCCTCGTTCGGGGCCGGGACCCTTGTTGTGGGGCGCGGGCCTGTCGGGGGGCGAGGCTTGGTCGGGCCTCGATCGGCCAGTGGATGGCCTCCTACAGGGGGCGGAGGCCTACCTCCGGGGGGGTGTTCGCCCGGCGCCTCAGTACGGGTGCTCGCGAAGGCGCCAGCGATAGGCGAGGCGCGACAGCAGCAGCTCGACGACGAAGAAGGCGGCGACCAGCCCGAGGATCTCGCCCCAGCCCAGGCCAAAGCGCTCACGGACCCAGAGCAGCGGCAACAGGGATTCAGGTATCTGGTCGAGGCCGAGCGCCATGGTGCCCGGCGCCAGGCCCAGGCGGCGCTTGACGAAGCACGAGGCGGCGTCCCCGGCCATCGCGAGTGTCGCCACCCCGGCCCCCAGCCCCGGGGACAAGCCCAGCAGTGCGGCGGCCAGGGTCGTGGCCAGCACTGCGGCGACCCAGCCGCGATAGGTGCAGGCGTCTCCGAGCAGGCGTCGCCCGTCGGGCAGATTCCGACCCAGGTCCACGGGTCTGCACCAGCGAGGCCCCAAAAGATCCTTCGCCAGCACCGGCGCGGCGTTGGCGACCAGGATAAGCAGCAGCAGCCCGAGGTCGATCATCGCGGTCGCGAGGTCCGTGGTGAGCACCACCGCCTGGGTGGCCGGCAAGTCGCCGGGCGGCTCGCCTGCGGTGGAAAAGGAAAAAGGCAGCCCCGCGGCTGCCTTTCTCGCTCCTCGACCGGAGCCGGCTCGATCAATAGCCGCCCTTGCGGGTGCTCTGGGGCAGCCCCGCGATCTTGCGCCCCTGCTTGCTCGGCATCAGCGGAAACAGCTGATACATGTCCTTGCTGGTCAGCTTGGCGCCCCACTTCTTGCCCATATCCTTGAGGATGGTGCGCTCGTTGGGCTCGTTGCCGGCATTGTTGAAATGCTCGTCACGCAGATAGCTGACGATGTCCCAGTGCTTGTCGGTCATCTCTATGCCCTCAATCCGCGCGAGGGCGGCGGCGACCTCTTCGCTCCAATCGCTCGCGTCGACCAGATAACCGGTGTCGGTGGTTTCGATGGTCTTGCCGCTCACCTCTATTGCCATGTCGTCCCCTCCTAGCTTGGCCCATACAAACGTTAGAACCGGGGAATTTTATTGAATTCGAGGCCGCGGGGAAACCTCCCGGTCGCATGGCCCCCCGGGTGGGGGACGCAGGTGCGCGCCGAGGGCCGTGGTGCGAGCATGCCAGGTCTACTCCTGGGCCTTCTTGACCGCGTCTATCCCCTTGTGCGGAATGAAGATTCCGCAGCCCATCGTGCGCCCGGGGCCTAGCCCCTCCTGCTGGAGCGTCAGCGATTCGTCGACCGACAGGTTGGCCAACATGAGGCTGCGGGTGTAGAGCGTGCCATCGGGCAGGCTCAGGGCCGCGGCCCTGCCGCACAGGGCCTTCTTGACCGGAATGCCCATCCGCGCCAGAGCCGACACCATCCGCCTCAGGAACGCCTCCTCTTCCTCATCGGGCTCGCACACGAGGTGGCGCGCGAACAGGGTGCTCTGGGTGCTCAATGGGCGGGTGCTGAAGGGGCCGACCTCGACCCGGTGGCCGTCTAGGTCCAGGGTCGCTCCGACCAGGGCCTCGGCGTCGGCCAGCCGCTCCTTGGGCAGGCGCAGCGTGAGCCGGGTGCGCCGCGAAAGATGAAGCAGGTCATCGGGGCGCTGCCAGCCGTTCTGGGACCCTGCGACGTGTATGAGGTGGACCCCAGCGCGGGGCTCGTCGGCGAGCCAGGGCAGGGCAGCACGCAGCGCCTCCGAGAGCGAGTGGGCATGGTCGACGGGGATCTGCCGGCCCTTGAGGGCGAACAGCACGTCGAGGATGTCGTCGGCGAAGCGCTGCTCGGGGGTCGCGGAGTCTTCCTGCCAGAACATCTCAATTCACCGGAAGTCGGGCCCGCACCGCGTCGCGATCGAACCACCAGTCGTCCTGGACCAGCACGTCGACGACGTTGCGCAGGCGGGGAAAGAACTTCGCGGGCTCCTTCAGCTCGAGCCGCTCCAGCCAGAAGTCGAACTGCTCCTGGGTCTCGACCCCGCTATGGCGCCGGGCCACGTTGCCGAGCAGCTGACTCGCGAAGAAGTGCAGCTTCTCGTGCAGCGGCCCCTCGCTGCGCATGTCCGCGACGTAGAGGGCCGCCGTGGCCGCCACGGCGGCCCCGTCGGAGTCGTCCGGCGTCTCGTCCACGACGTGGCTGAGCAGGTGGACGCTCAGCTCGGGGTCGATCGGAAAGGTGACGCCGAGCCAGATGCCCTGGCCGAGGGCGGGCAGGGAGCCGGGCTGCTCGCTGCGAAACAGGACATCGCAGGCGTCGGCGGCGTCCTCCCAGCGCTCGGCCAGGACGAAGGCGTCGAAAGCGAGCCGGCCCGGAGCCCAGGCCTTGGCGCCGCGTTCCAGCCCGACCAGCGTGCGGGCAAGCTCCAGATGCAGCCGCGCCCGCTGCAGCCCTTCGCTGGGCTCCTCGGCCAGGCGGCGTTGCAGCGAGGCGAGCCTCGACTCGAGCTCGGCCTGCTCCTGGCGCTTCAGGGCGCTGACGGAATCGAGGGCGGTGTCTGACGGGGTCGGGTCGAAGAATTGCATCCGGGGCTCCGAACTGTTGATCTGATCAGACCGGGCCGCTGAACGCCGCCTCGAGCCGGTCTTCCCAGTTCTCGGGGGTGTCGGCGTAGGGCGGTTTGACGTCCATGCGGAAGAAACGCTCGCCGCTGCGGGCGTATTCCTGGACGACAGCGGTCAGCTCGTCGAACGAGTCGAGGTCTTTGTGCGCGATGAGGATCTGGCTCAGATAAAGCATTTCTTTGCCTATACCTTCAGGCCGCACAGACGGGCGGGCCGTCCGTTGCGGCAATCCGGTCGTAGTAACGGGCCCGCAGCAGCAGCCGGGTCTCGCCGGTCTCGGGGGCGTCGCGAAACCCCTGGCGCCGATGCAGGACATTGTTACTCAGTATGCCCTGGCCGGGCCCTAGCCGGTACTCGTAGATGGGCGCACTCGGGTCGGAAAGCAAGCGCTCCAGCCAGCGGCGGGCCTCCTTGGTGAGGCGATCGGGCTTCCACAGGGCGTTGCGCTGGCGCGCTGAGTAACGCATGTGCAGGGTGCCCGTCCCCGGATCCACCGAGAAGACCGGCCCGGTGCTCACCGGGCGGATCTCGCGCGTCCCTTCGGTGTTCGCCGGGATGGTCATGGCGTCCGGGGCCATCAGGACACGGACGTAGTCCGGATTGTGGTCGCGCATCAGCAGGTAGGCCATCTCGTGATCCAGGAGGGCGTTGCCGCCACCTTCGGCCGCCTGACGGACGCAGTACAAGATCCAAGAGCGGATCTGCCGACCCGCCGCGTTGTAATACCCGTCCGTATGCCAGCTCAGGGGCCGGTCCGTGTAGGGGATATAGTCCGCCTGTCGCCCTCGGGGTCGAACGCTCAAGGCGCTGATGCCGTCCTCTTCGGCGCACAAGTTTACGTCGAGGCGGCGCAATCCGAGCTGTGTCCCGAACGCCTGCAGCGCGGCGCCGTCGGTGAACGGGCGACCGGTATCGAATATCGCCAGGTTCGCGGCCCGGCAGGCCCCGCGCAGCGCGCATAGCTCGTCGTCCGACAGGGCGGCCGGATCGCGCACGGCAACGACGAGCGCCTCCAGGGCTCGGGGGACGGAGGCCAGCTTGGCGTCGCGCCAGCGCAGATAGGCCGCCCGATTATCCGGATCGAAGGGGGATCCCGCAGGCGTTGCCGGAAGCTGAGTGAATTGCATGGGAATATTAGAATGCATTGACCGACAGATCGCTCCCACGTAGAATAGCTGGTTAATTTCGCCGGCCGTAAAAACTTGAGGTCCGGCGCCCCGCTGAGGCCCCTTGGGCCGCAAGCGCGCGGTGCTGGAGAGATCGCAAGGGTCCGCGCCGGTCAGGCCGAAGGCCCCGATTCGAGGGAATATCCCTTAAGGGGTAGCAGGCCAGCCAGCCTACCCCCCTTTGGTGGAGTATGGTGGCCCAGCTCGCTTGGCTATATTAGTTAAGGTTTATGGAGCGCCGGGTGCTGCAGGCTAGCCGGCCCCGGATCGCCGAGACGATCGGCGCGAGCGCTCTGCGGGTTAGCGTGAGGCACTGCCGGTCCGAACCGGGTTCGGGGCGGCGAACTTCTCAGAACTTCGGACAGTTAGGAGAACGAGCAAGATGGCAATCGAAAAGCACCATACCCCGATGCTCGACCAGCTGGAGACCGGTCCCTGGCCCAGCTTCATTTCCGGGATCAAGCGTCTGCGCGACCAGCACCCCGATGAGCGCATCAACAAGGTCACCAACGACCTGCTCGGCCAGCTGGAACACTCCTACGAGACGCGCAAGGGCTACTGGAAGGGCGGCACGGTGTCGGTGTACGGCTACGGCGGTGGCATCATTCCGCGGTTCTCCGAGGTCGGCAAGGCCTTCCCCGAATCCAAAGAATTCCACACCCTGCGCGTTCAGCCCCCGGCGGGCAACCACTACTCCACCAAGATGCTGCGCCAGCTCGCGGACAGCTGGGAGAAGTGGGGCTCGGGCCTGGTCACATTCCACGGTCAGACCGGCAACATCATGTTCATCGGTACCGACACCAAGGGCACCCAGCACTTTTTCGACGAGATCAACGACTACGGCTGGGATCTCGGCGGCGCCGGCCCCTGCGTGCGCACTGCCATGTCCTGCGTCGGCGCGGCGCGTTGCGAGATGTCCTGCACCAACGAGCAGAAGGCGCATCGCCTGCTGGTGAACAACTTCACCGACGACGTGCACCGTCCGGCCCTGCCCTACAAATTTAAGTTCAAGGTCTCGGGCTGCCCCAACGACTGCCAGAACGCCATTGAGCGTGCTGACTTTGCCGTGATCGGCACCTGGCGCGACGACATGAAGGTCGACCAGGCGGAGGTCAAGGCCTACGTCGCCAAGAAAGGCCGCCAGTACATCATCGACAACGTGGTGAACCGCTGCCCGACCAAGGCGCTCGCTCTGAACGACGACGATACCCTGGCCGTCGACAACAAGGACTGCGTGCGCTGCATGCACTGCCTCAACGTCATGCCCAAGGCCCTGCATCCGGGTGACGACAGGGGCGTGACCATCCTCATCGGCGGCAAGCGCACCCTGAAGATCGGCGACCTGATGGGCACTGTCGTGGTGCCGTTCAAGAAGCTCGACACCGAGGAGGACTACGAGTCCGTGGTCGAGATGGCCGAAGAGATCATCGATTTCTGGGCCGAGAACGCCCTGGAGCACGAGCGTTGCGGCGAGATGATCGAGCGTATCGGTCTGGTCAACTTCCTCGAGGGTATCGGGATCGATCCTGATCCCAATATGGTCAGCGAGCCGCGCCAGAGCTCCTACGTCCGCATGGACGGCTGGGACGAAGCGGCGGAGGCCTATTTCGCCCGCAAGGCGGAAGGCTGATCGCTGTCGGTCGGGTCCTCGGTTGCCGGGGCGCACGCCCCGGCAAGAGGGGTCTTTTGATCAGGCGGTAATGACCCTGCCCAGACTACTGTTTAGCGGGTTCTACTGGAGGTAACGATGGCGATGCAAGACATGCGCGAGCCGGTCGAGAGCGGCTGCCCCGATCCGTTTCAGTACATGCATCCGACGATGCGCAAGAACTTCGGGATGTGGAAGTACCACGAGCATCCCCGACCCGGCGTGCTGCTGCATGTGGCCTACGGCGGCGACAAGATCTGGACCGTGAAGGCCGGCACCCAGCGCATCCTGGACGTCTATACGCTGCGCAAGCTGTGCGACATCGGCGATCAGTACGCCGAGGGCCATGTGCACTTCACCCTGCGCAGCAACATCGAGTACATGGTGACCGACGAGGCCAAGGTCCAGCCTCTGATCGACGCGCTGGAAGGTGCGGGGTTCATCGTCGGCGGCACCCAGAACTCGGTGACCATGATCTCCCATACCCAGGGCTGGCTGCACTGCGACATCCCGGGCACCGACGCTTCCGGCGTGGTCAAGTCCATGATGGACGAGCTCATCGACGAGTTCCGCAACGCCAACATGCCCAACCGGGTGCATATCACCACCTCCTGCTGCCAGATCAACTGCGGCGGCCAGGGTGATATCGCCATCAACGTCCAGCACACCAAGCCCCCGAAGATCAATCATGATCTGGTGGCCAACGTCTGCGAGCGTCCCTCCGTCGTGGCCCGCTGCCCGGTAGCGGCCATCCGTCCGGCCATGGTCAACGGCAAGCCTTCGCTGGAAGTGGACGAGAAGAAGTGCATCTGCTGCGGCGCCTGTTTCCCGCCCTGCCCCCCAATGCAGATCAACGACGCCATGCACTCCAAGCTGGCGATCTGGGTCGGCGGCAACCACTCTAACGCCCGCGGGAAGCCCAGCTTCCAGAAGCTGGTGGCTGCCGGCATTCCCAACAATCCCCCGCGCTGGCCCGAGGCCACTGCGATCGTCAAGCGCATCCTGAAGGCCTACAAGGAAGGCGCACGTGACTGGGAGCGGATCAACGAGTGGATCGAGCGTATCGGCTGGCCGCGGTTCTTCGAGCAGGTCGAGCTGCCGTTCACCAAGTACCACATCGACAACTGGCGCGGTGCCCGCAATTCGCTGAACGCCTCGACCCACATCCGGTTCTGAAGCGGAGTCGACCGATGAAGCTGACGATCCAGGTTAACGAAGGGCCGTACCAGCACGAGGCGGCCGACAGCGCCTACCAGTTCACCAAGGCCGCGCTGGAGAAGGGACACGAGATCTTCCGGGTCTTCTTCTACCACGACGGCGTGAACAACGGTACCCGGCTGACGACTCCCCCCCAGGACGACCGCAACGTCGTCAAGCGCTGGAGCGAGCTCGCCGAGCAACACGGCCTCGATCTGGTGGTATGCGTGGCTGCCGCCCAGCGCCGCGGGATCGTGGACGAGGGCGAGGCCAAGCGTAATGGCAAGGATGCCACCAACATTGCGCCGGGCTTCCGCATCTCCGGGCTCGGGCAGTTGGTGGAAGGGGCAATCCAGAGCGACCGTCTGGTCGTGTTCGGCGACTGACGGAGGCGGCGATGTCTGAAATAAAGAAGTTCTTGTACGTGAACCGCAGGGCGCCCTACGGCACCATCTATGCCTGGGAATCCCTGGAGGTCGTGCTGATCGGTGCGGCATTCGAGCAGGACGTCAGTGTCGCCTTCATCGACGACGGCGTGTTCGAGCTGACCAAGGATCAGGATACCAAGGGGCTCGGCATGAAGAATTTCTCGCCGACCTACTCGGCCCTGGGCGACTACGAGGTCAAGAAGATCTACGTCGAGAAGGAATCGCTCGAAGAGCGCGGCCTGACCTTGGACGATCTGCAGCACCTGACCTGGGAGGACGAGGACGAGGACTACGCGGAAAAGGACTCGATCCACCTGGTGACCCGGGCGGAGATGGCCGATCTTATGGCCGAGCACGACGTGCTGTTCAACTTTTAAGGGGAGGATCAGGCGATGTCGATCTTGCACGTGGTGAACAAGTCCCCTTACGAGCGGAACAGCCTGGATACCTGTGTTGCGTACGTCCGGGATGGTGATACGGTCCTTCTGATCGAAGACGGCGTGTACGCGGCGATGAACGGTGGGGCTGCCGCCGGCAAGCTGGCGGGCCTGGGTGAGGTCTGCGTCCTTGGCGCCGATCTCGCCGCGCGGGGTATTGGTGAGAACAAGCTGGCGAATGGCGTGAAGGTTGTCGACTACGCGGGCTTCGTCGATCTGGTCGAGGCCAAGGACAAGGTTCAGTCCTGGTTGTGACTTAACTGCAATTCATTTTAGAGCGAAGAGGAGAGATTCCGATGCCTATCGAAGTGAGCGGTAAGAGCCTGGAGACCGACGAAGAAGGCTACCTCGCCAACCTCAATGAATGGGAGCCCGGTGTTGCCACTATCATGGCCAAGGAAGACGGTGTCGACCTGAACGACGAGCACTGGGAGATCATCAACTTCCTGCGCGAGTACTACGAAGAGTACCAGATTGCGCCGGCCGTTCGCGTGCTGACCAAGGCTGTTGGCAAGAAGCTCGGCAAGGACAAGGGGACCAGCAAATACCTGTACTCCCTGTTTCCCTACGGGCCGGCCAAGCAGGCCTGCCGTTACGCCGGTCTGCCCAAGCCGACCGGTTGCGTCTGACCAAGACGCTCTGACCTGGGAGGCGGGGCTTGCCCCGCCCCCCGGGATCGTCAAGCGCCATTGAGGAATGCGGAAACATGTCGTTTCTGACGGTAGCGTATGCTGCGCTGTTTTATGCCGCCTTCATCGTCCTGGTGGTCGGTGTGGGCCGGAAGATCTATAGCTTCGCAAAGACCCCTGCGCCGCTGAAGATTCCCACGACGCCCGCACCGACGACCCAGACCGGTGTGGTGTTGCGCATGTTCCGCGAGGTGGTTTTCTTCGAGAGCTTGTTCAAGTCCACCAAGTGGACCTGGCTCTTCGGGTGGGCGTTCCACATGGCGTTGTTCGCCATCCTGTTCCGCCACCTGCGTTATTTCCAGGACCCCATCTGGGCGCCCGTCGAGTGGGTCTCCCCTGTGGTCAAGTACCTGGCGTTCGCGATGATCATCGGTCTGCTCGGTCTTTGGGGCCGGCGCCTGTTCGTGGACCGGGTGCGCTACATCTCCGCGCCTTCGGATCACCTGATGCTGCTGCTTCTGTTGCTGATCGGCGTCAGCGGGGCCATGACCACGTTCGTGGTGCACACCGACGTGGTGGCGGTGAAGGAATTCTTCCGGGCGCTGATGACGCTGCAGCTGGGGTCCCTACCCAACCTGCCGGGCGATCCGATCATCCTCATCCATCTGCTGCTGGTGGCGACCCTGATGATCATCTTCCCGGTGAGCAAGCTGCTGCACGCCCCCGGGGTGTTCTTCAGCCCCGGCCGCAACCAGGTCGACAACCCTCGCGAGCGCCGACACATCGCCGATTGGGCGCGTCGGCTCGAGCAGTAATTATGACCCAGAGCGCGAACCAGACGTAGCCGCAAGCAAGGACCGATTTCAGTCGTGACGAGGTTGACCGATGGCTAAGGCAGATTTCGAGGTTCCCGAGCTCCAGGAGTACCCGGAGATTCCTGCGCTGGTCGAGGGAACGATGGCGCACAGCAAGCCGTTCACCGCCAAGCCGGAATTCCAGGCCGAGCTTGGATTCCCCGGCGAGCTCGTCGACGGCTGGGAGCAGACGGCGCTCGACAAGATGGGCGACCTGCTCGGCAAGTACCGGTCTTTCCGGGTATACCTCGACTCCTGCGTCAAGTGCGGCGCCTGCACGGACAAGTGCCACTACTACCTGGGTACGAAGGATCCGAAGAACATGCCGGTTGGCCGGCAGGACCTGCTGCGCAAGGTCTACCGGCGCTACTTCACCTTCGCCGGCAAATATTTTCCCAAGCTCGTGGGTGCGGCGGACCTCACCCGCGAGGTGCTGGACGACTGGTACAGCTATTTCCACCAGTGCTCGCAGTGCCGGCGCTGCTCGGTGTTCTGCCCCTACGGTATCGATACCGCTGAGATCTCCATGGCTGCGCGCGAGATCATGGACAGCATCGGCGTCGGGCAGAAGTACTGCAACGAGATCATCGGCAAGGTCTACAAGATCGGCAATAATCTGGGCCTGCCGGGCCCGGCCCTGGAGGATACCCTCGAGGGTCTCGAGGAAGACGTGCTCGATGAAACCGGGGTGGCGGTAAAATATCCTGTTAACCAGAAAGGTGTCGACATCCTTCTGGTGACCCCCTCGGCCGACTTCTTCGCCGAGCCCCACGTGGACGGGTTGATCGGCTACGGCAAGGTATTCCACGAGGCCGGCGTGTCCTGGACGCTCAGCACCTACGCCTCGGAGGCTGCCAATTTCGGTATGTTCATCGGCAGCTACGAGAACATGCGCCGGGTGTCCATGCGCATTCGCGAGGCGGCCCTGGAGCTCGGGGTCAAGCGCATCGTGTTCGGCGAGTGCGGCCATGCCTGGCGCGTCGCCTACAGCTTCCTGAACACGCTCGCCGGTCCATGGGATTTCCTGGATCCGAACTACCCGGTGCCCCAGCACATCCTGGAGTTCACCTGGGACCAGATCCAGAAGGGCAAGCTCAAGATCGACAAGTCCCAGAACGACGACAAGGTGGTGACGTTCCACGACTCCTGCAACGTCGCCCGGGCCAGCCGCATGGGCGACAAGGCGGGTGGGCAGTTCGAAATCCCGCGGGCCGTGATCAAGGCGGTGTGCAACCACTTTGTGGACATGCCGGCGGACACCATCCGCGAGCGCACCTTCTGCTGCGGCGGCGGCGGTGGGCTGCTCACCGACGACCTGATGGAGATCCGCGTCAAGGGGGCCAAGCCCCGCATGGAGGCCCTGCACTCGGTGATGGCAGAGAACGGCGTGACGCATATGGCGGCCATCTGCGCCATCTGCAAGAGTCAGTTCACCAAGGTCCTGCCCTATTACGGCATGGATATGGATCAGATCGTCAGCGTTCACCAGCTGGTGAGCAACGCTATCGTGCTGACGGGTCAGACCAGCGAAGACGAAGAAGACGAAGCGGCCGAAGACGCGGCCGAAGACTGATTCGGGCGTGTTTGATGCCGGTGGCGCAGGCCATATACCGGCAACCGACAGATGCACTGGTAAGGAGAGTAAGAATGGCGACTCCTAGCGACACCATGAACACCAAGCTGACCTGGCGGCGATTCAAGGAAGGCGACAACCAGTGGTCGGATCTGACCGACCAAATCTTCGAGCAGGACCACTCCCACAAGTGTCCGACCTATGTTCACAAGACGCCGCCCTGCCAGGGTAGCTGTCCTTCCGGTGAAGACATCCGCGGCTGGCTGCAGATCGTGCGTGGGATGGAGCAGCCGCCCAAGGGCATGGCCTGGCAGGAGTATGCCTTCCGCCGCTCCACCGACGCCAATCCCTTCCCGTCGATGATGGGCCGCGTCTGTCCCGCGCCTTGTCAGGACGGCTGCAACCGCAACGAAGTGGACGATTTCGTCGGCATCAACTCGGTGGAGCAGTACATCGGCGACACCGCCATCGCCAACGGCTACACGTTCGCTGCCGGTCTGGACACCGGCAAGAAGGTCGCCATCGTCGGCGGTGGTCCCGCCGGGCTTGCTGGGGCCTATCAGCTGCGCCGCAAGGGCCATCAGGTCACCATCTTCGAGTCCTTCCCGGAGCTCGGCGGCATGTTCCGCTACGGTATCCCCGGCTACCGCGTGCCGCGCGACGCCCTGGACTCCGAGATCAAGCGCATCGTCGACATGGGCGTGGAAGTGCGCGCCGGCACCCGGGTCGGTACCGACGTGACCGTCGAGCAGCTGGAGAAGGACTACGATGCGATCCTGTGGGCGCTGGGCTGCCAGGCCGGTCGCGGTCTGCCGGTGGCCGGCTGGGAAGGGACCCCGAACTGCGTCAGCGGTGTGGCGTTCCTCAAGGCCTTCAACGAGGGCCGCATGAAGGTCACTGCCCAGAAGGTGGTGTGCGTGGGTGGCGGTGACACCTCCATCGACGTCGTCTCGGTGGCCCGCCGTATCGGCCACATCAACCAGGCCAATCCTTCGGACACCCCCGAGACCGTGATCCTGGACGGCTACGTCGCCCACGACGCAGCGGTGACGGCCCATGCCCAGGGCGCCGAGGTGACCCTGACCTCGTTGTTCCCGCGCGCCCAGATGACCGCGGCCGAGCATGAGGTGCACGACGCCCTGACCGAGGGTGTGGACGTCCGCGACGGCGTCATGCCCATCGAGCTGCTGAAGAATGCCGAGGGCCGCGCCACCGGCCTGAAGATCGTGGCCTGCACCATGGACGGCATGCGCCCTGTCCCGGTACCGGGGGCCGAGCCGGTCGTCATTGAGGCCGACCTGATCGTCTCGGCCATCGGCCAGGCGGGCGACCTCTCCGGTCTGGAA
>Ga0315556_1000746_pt1 | contig 20320 bp, 15 predicted proteins | sample SalMarSW160310MG_FD_202112 | JGI IMG/M metagenome (GOLD analysis project Ga0315556, IMG submission 202112) | Salt marsh sediment microbial communities from the Plum Island Ecosystem LTER, Massachusetts, United States - Salt Marsh Sediment SW1603-10 ...
GTTTGCTGCTGTCTTGGAAGTATTGTCTCCCAAAGAAGACGAACCACGCCCATAAATTTTTAGTGTCTCACCCATATTTATTCTGGTATTAGTAAGTCTGTTCCATTTCATAATTTCTACAACAGGTATTCCAAATTTATGGGCAATCTCGCTTATTGTATCGCCATTTCGCACCTTATATCGAAAGACATTACTTTTCGAAGAACTGACATCTTGAGTTGCTGCATAACCTTTTGACTTATCTGATAATATTTTCAACTTCTCCCCGACATAAATTCTGCTACCAGATAAATTATTCCAATCCATCAGATCACTCACATCTACTCCGTATCTTGCTGCTATATAACTCAGACTTTCCCCACGCCTTATCCTATGGGATATCCAACTATTTGATGTTTTAGCAGGTACATTCATTGTCACAGCTTTTTCCAGTTCAGATTGATTATCAAGGCTTGCGTAATAATCTTTTTTATCATTGAGTACATAGACAGAAAGTTTTTGCCCAATGGTAATTGCTTTGGTATAAGGAATATTATTCCAGTTTCTTATATCACTTACTCTCACATTAAACAGGTGAGCAATACCCAACAAATTGTCTTTCTTTTTTACGTGATAGATGACTTCAGATTTACCGGCTGGTGCAATAACAGTTGCATTATCATCTGCATCTTTTTCAACAGATTCAATATCACTAAATGAAACCTGGTCACCTGATATTTGCGTCGAATCATCTGAATCCTGATTCAAAGTTACATAAGGAGAAACATATCCGTTGCTATCAGAATTAAGTGCAATATTTGTATCAGCCGAATTATCTTCAGTCGCTGTTTCAATATTTGTGTTGTAAGCATAATCGGAATTTGTTACGATTCCAGGAATTTTGAGCTTTACTCCAATATACAATCTTGATCGAACTGAAATGTTATTTGTAGAAGCAAGTTCATGCAAAGGTATCCCGTATCTTGCAGCAATTCCTGAAAGAGTTTCACCACTCCTCACAGTATGAATGAGATAATTTCTTCTTGCACTTTCAGGAACATTAACTAAACTTGCGGTTAATTTTTCAAGATACCCTTTTGGTATTCTTAATGGAAATCCACCATCATAATTTGCTGGAGTACACATCTGTGTAAGTTCGGGATTTAATGATTTTAATGAGTCAATATCTATTCCGGTTGATTGAGCAAGGTAGTTCAAATCAATCGCGCCATTAATTGTGCATACGTCGTATTGTTGTGGTTTATTGTAATCAATGTTAGTAAATCCATATTTTGCAGGATTCATTCCGATTAAACATACCGCAATAAACTGCGGCACATAACTACGGGTCTCACGCGGAAGATATCTTCGAGCATCCCAGAAATCAGTGCTTCCTGATCTTCTTATTGCCCTGGTAATCCTTCCTTCTCCGGCATCATATGCGGCAAGCACAAGATACCAGTCGCCCAGATCATCATAAAGATCTTTCAAATGTTTTGCAGCAGCTTCAGTGGCCTTTTCCGGATTTCTCCTCTCGTCGTAATAAAAATCTGATTGTAATCCATACATTCTTCCGGTCGCTTTTACAAACTGCCACATGCCAACAGCACTCGCCCACGACCTGGCAGTAGGGTTCAATCCGCTTTCCACCATACTTAAAAACGCAAGCTGCTTAGGTATCCCTTCCTGTTCAAAAATCTTTGTTATCATTGGAAAGTACTTTCCGGATCGTTCGAGCCATGTCTGCATATACTCTTTTCCACGACCTGTAAAATAATCTATCCACTGATCAACGATAGGGTTTACCTCAAGCGGAATTTCAGCAGGAATTATTATTGATTTATAATTTTTGAGGACATTTGTTTCTTTGCTATTTTGAATTTGTAACTCTGAAACAGTTTTTCCCATCCACTCTTCAAGAGCAGCAAAAGAAGCATCAGCTGGTAAATCCGACAGGCCATCAACATATTTTTTATAATCATCCAGAATCGATTTTTCTAATTCCGCATAGGCTTCATTTTCTTCAATACCAGGATAATAACTTAAACTGTTGATTATTTTTAAAGCCGATTCAAAGTTTGATATAGTTTCATTTGTATTCTTTAATTCCTGTTTTGCCAGAGCAATAACATAATATTGTCTTGCCTGCTCTAGCATTTCAGAAACTATACCGACCTTTTGAACTTTTTGTGATGATTCTTTAGGTGAGTACTCCTTTATCATATCTTTATTTGTACCGCAGGAATAAAACACTATTGCAAATAAAGAAACAATAAATACCGGTAGGGCTCTTTTGATCATTCAAACTCCAATTGAGTGATATTTAGGTGCGAATATAAGCCTTAGTTTTTCTTTTATCAAGTAGTATTTTAGCTAATCGGCTTAACTGATTATTTTGTCATAGGTTAAATTGCGGCAGAAACGCTATAAAGGTATATTTCCGTGCTTTTTTCTTGGGTTTCTATCAACTTTTGTTTTTAATAATTTGAATGAATTTATCAGCTTAATTTTTGTATCCCTTGGAAGAATTACATCATCAAGATAGCCTCTTTCAGCAGCAATATAGGGATTTGCAAATTTTTCAATGTACTCTGATAATTTCATTTCTGTTTCTTGTTTCGGATCTTCGGCATTTGCAATTTCTTTTTTGAAAATAATTTCAACAGCTCCTTTAGGACCCATAACAGCTATCTCTGCGCTTGGCCAGGCAAAATTAAAATCGCCGCGGATGTGTTTTGAATTCATAACATCATAAGCACCGCCATAAGCTTTTCTCGTAATCACAGTAACTTTGGGAACCGTAGCTTCACAAAATGCATAAAGTAGTTTCGATCCGTGTCTTATTATACCTCCCCACTCCTGTTCAGTTCCCGGCAAAAATCCAGGAACATCTTCGAGCACCAATAAAGGAATATTAAACGCATCGCAAAACCTGACAAACCTGGCCCCTTTCACCGAAGCATTTATATCAAGAACTCCCGCAAGTACCGATGGTTGATTTGCAACTATACCTACCGACATTCCGCCAACTCTAGCAAAACCAACCACTATGTTTTGTGCATAGTTGGAATGTACTTCCAGGAATTCTCTTTCATCGACCAATAAATTTATTATTTCTTTCATGTCATAAGGTTTATTCGGATTGTCAGGAATAATATTATCTAGTTCGTTTATAGGTTTGAGTGTTGATTCATCAAAATCTGTATCGTAAGGCTTGTCCATAAAATTTAACGGAAGATAGCTCATCAATTTCCTGATGTTAAGTAATATCTCCACTTCGTTGTCAAAAATGAAATGTGCTACGCCGCTTTTCGTTGCATGAGTTTCAGCACCGCCAAGATCTTCAAATGTCACATCTTCATGTGTAACTGTTTTCACAACATTAGGGCCAGTAACAAACATGTGACTTGTATTTTTAACCATAAAAATAAAATCGGTGATAGCAGGAGAATAAACTGCTCCACCGGCGCAGGGACCCAGGATAGCCGAAATTTGGGGAACAACACCCGATGCCAAAGTATTTAATAAAAATATATCGGCATAACCACCTAGACTAACAACACCTTCCTGAATTCTCGCACCGCCTGAATCATTCAGTCCAATTACAGGAATTCCAACCTTCATTGCTTTTTCCATAATCTTTGCAATTTTTTCGGCGTGTGCTTCCGATAACGAACCACCAAAGACTGTAAAATCCTGACTAAAAACAGCAACAGATCTGCCATCTATTTTTGCAAAACCTGTTACAACACCATCACCGGGATAATGTTGTTTATTAAGGCCGAAATCGGTTGCACGATGTTTAACGAACATATCAATTTCTTCGAAGCTCCCTTCGTCAACGAGAAGTTCAATTCTTTCGCGAGCAGAGAGTTTTCCCTTTTCGTGCTGTGATTTTAATCTTTCTGCGCCACCGCCGAGTTTAGCCTTTTCTTTTTTATTTAGCAGATCATCAATTTTATCCTGCATAATAAATTTGCCTTTTCAAATTTTATTAGATTCGAATTTCTGTTTGTGACATTTCGCCCGATGCCTTAAATGCTTTTTCAATTTCATTGCGCAGTGAAACAAATCTCTCCTGTCTATTCAATCCTTTTGATTTCAAAGTATCAGCATCAAGTTTGATTTCTTCAATTATTCTTCCAGGGTTTTTCTTCATTAAATATAATTTATCCGAAAGATAAATTGCTTCAGAGATATTCGTAGTTGCCAGTATAAAATTTATATTAAATTTTAACCGGACTGTTCTTAAAAGCTCATATATCTCATCCTTCGTTTCTGAATCCATTCTCCTGAATATGTCATCGAGCAAGATAAAGGTCGGACCAACTGCTAAGGCTCTGGCAAGCGATATTCTAAACCTGAAGCCCAAACTTGCATTATGAGGATGATGATTTTCATAGCCTGTTAGGTCAACAGCTCCTATTAGTTCCTTTAATTTATCCGTGCTAATGTTAGTTGCGAAATTTATATTTTGTTCAACATTCAGCCAGGGAAATGAAGAAGGTTTTTCAGGTATGAAGACTATTTTCCCAGTGGCATTATAGTAAACTTCATCCTGAAGCAGAACTTTGCCATTGTCAGGTTTTTCTATAGCTGAAATAATTTTTAGCAGGGTTGTCTTTCCACTTTCAAATGATGCGAGAATAGAGACAAAACTCCCTTCATTTTCTGATGCTTCAATTGAAAGATTAATATCATCAAGAACTTTTTGTTTTGCACCTGCATGTTTCAAATAATATTTCGATATACTTTCCAGTTTAAGATTACTCAATTACAAACTCCAGAATGCAAATTTTTTGTTGAGATAAGCAATGATTGTTTTCCCTAAAAATATTGTAACACCTACAATTATAAAAGTTGAGAACAATGCCGATAAATCTTTATACTGAAGAGCCTGCCTGAAAATATTTCCAAGGCCGTAATTTCCTTTTATAAATTCAAAAGCTATAATCAGTGACCAGATGTACAGATGCAACTCATCAATGTGATTAAATATTTCAGGCTGTAACGATTTCCAAATTACTTCCTTCCTGACCCTTCTTTCAGAAATCCCTAATGATCTGGCTGAATCAATATATTCGGTCGGAAGTGTCTCAATCTTTTTCTGCAAAAAAATAATAAAGGATAAAAAAGAAGTAAAAAAAGCAAATACAAATTCTATGACAACTGAATTGGGAAACCAATAGATCAATAAAAACCCGATAAGAATTCCAGGAAGAAATCTTGAGAACCAATTAAATGAATGGACAAAATCTGTCAAAAAGCTTTTGCCCGTTACAAAAAAATGGATAAGATAATGTGTCAGTAAGTATGCGATTATTATTGACAAATAAACCGAAGAAACCGTATTCAAATAATTAGAAGGCAAATGGTAATCTTCCCATAAAGCGCCAAAAGATTGAAAAACGATTGATGGTTTAGGCAGTATATTATTTGCCGGTAAAATAAATTCAAAAAGAATGATCCACAAAATGAAATAAAACAAAACAAAAATTAAAGGGGATCTTTTTGAAGTGATTGATGACGCCATATTATTGGTTTGATATGATTCGAAATCTTTTACTGAGATTTTGTCTAGTCAAAATATATCGAAAGCAGGGCTTTATATCAATGAAACAATTACACTGAATCGACATTACTCAGATAGACTTCAGGAATGGATTACCACTTCGCTCAATTCCAATGCTGCTATCTTCACCGTGTCCCGGGTAAATAACCACATCATCATCCAGCGACAACAATTTAGTTTTTATAGAGTCCATCAAAGTATTAAAATCACCGCCCCATAAATCCGTTCTTCCAATGCTTCCTTTGAATAAAACATCTCCTGTAATGCATTTTTTCTCACTTTCAAAGTAAAAGCAAAATTCTCCTGGAGTATGACCAGGGGTAAAGAGAAACTTTACTTGAATATTTCCTATTTCTATATTTAAATCTTCAGTGATAAATTTATCCGGTATCTGCGGTTTAGCTGCTTTTATTCCAACTGTTTCGCATTGTTTTTGAAAATACTCTAGCAATACAATATCTTTTTCAGGAACAAAGTATTCAGGATTAAATGTTTCCTTGATAAAATTATTACCTAATACGTGATCAATGTGACAATGGGTATTTAGTAAATATTTTACTATAAGATTACTTTTGTCTATAAAAGTTTTTAGCACTGCTTCTTCGTTTTGATCAAAACATCCGGGGTCTACAACTGCTGCTTCATTTTTTTCATCACACCATACTAAATAAGTATTCTCTGTAAAAGGGTTAAAAGTGAATTTTTGTATTTTCAGCATTATTGGTTCTTTACTTCCTGAAATTATTTCTGATCCTTTTATTTAATTTTTTAGTATAACTATTAAAATTGTCTTTTGTCTCTTCAATAGAATCACCGCCAAATTTCATAAGGAAATATTTTGCGATACTCCAGGCAAGCATAGATTCAGAAATTACTGCACAAGCCGGAACTGCCACAAAATCGCTTCTTTCCCTTCGCGCTAAAATACTTTTCATATTTTTGAGATCAACGGTCTCAATTGGACTCATCAACGTGGCAATAGGTTTCATAGCTGCGCGAATAATTATCGGCATACCGGTTGATATGCCCCCTTCTATCCCTCCAGCTCTGTTTGTTTTACGAACAAGTTGACCGTTTTTAATAATTATTTCGTCGTGAGATTCGGATCCAAAACTATCTGCCGATTCAAAACCGGTACCGATTGATACAGCCTTAACAGCATTTATCGACATAATTGAATCCGCAATTTCGGCATCAAGTTTAGTATCGTAATGCATAAAGCTACCGAGACCCACAGGAATTCCGGTTGCAACTGTTACAAACGTTCCGCCGAGAGTATCTCCTTTTTTCTTAGCAAGTTTTATTTTATTAATAATTTTTTCTCCGTGCTCCTTATCCAAAACTCTGACTTCGCTTTTGTCGGCTTTTTCCGAAAGGTCCCATCCTCTAAAATTATCATTTAATTTATTTGTAAATAATTTCTCTGTGAAATTTTTCTTGTTATAAATTCCTCCAATACTTTCAACAAAACTTCCAATTGAAATCCCGAACTCATATAGGAATATTCTTGCAATTGTTCCGGCAGCCACTCTTGCAGCAGTTTCTCTCGCACTTGATCTTTCAATCGAATTTCTTATATCGTTGTAATTAAATTTTGAAATGCCAACCAAATCAGCGTGACCGGGACGTGGAACAGTAATCTTTTCGGCTTTACCGAATTCTTCGGGGGACATTTTATCAATCCAGTTTTCCCAGTCTTTATTTCTTATCAATAAAGATATTGGAGAGCCTAAAGTTTTTTTGAACCTGATGCCGGAAAGAATTTCTGCTGTGTCTGATTCAATCTTCATCCTTAACCCCCTACCATAACCGGATTGTCTTCGTTTCAAATGAAAATTTATATAATCGTTTTCGACCTTAAGGTTAGAAGGAAAACCTTCAACAATTGTAGTTAAAGCTTTGCCATGTGATTCACCTGCAGTAAGAAATCTTATCATTTGTTTCCCATATTTATTTTAGATAATAAATATAAAAAAAACGCCCGATAAACGGGCGTTACAATAATTAAATAATAATTAGCAGGTTCAGTTTTTATTAGGAATTTCAAGCCCTACAAACCTGGTACTTCCCTTAGAGTCCTGAACTTTTAACAGTAAAGCTGAACCTCTCTTGTCTTTGACAGCTTCCTTGAAATCGCTGACATTATCAACAGGTTTTCTATCAGCTTCAACAATTACAAAGCCCTTTTGGAGATATTGGTCAGCTGCCGCGCTATAAGGCTTTACATCTGTAATCATAACTCCGCTATCAACCTTATAATTCTTTTTATCAACAGAAGTTAAATTCTTTATTGATAAGCCAAGCTTATCAAAGCTTGCGGTTGTTACTGCACTTTCGCTTCCATTTTCTGATTTATTTTTCATATCAACAACAGGCTGAGTAGTTGTATTTTCATCTCTTGCTTTCAATGTAACCTTCCTGTCAATTTCTTTTCCATCTCTGAAAAGAGTAAGGTCAACAACTGATCCGGCCGATTTACCGGCTATATAACTCTGCAGATCGCTTGGTTGGTTTACAATCTTCCCGTCAACTTTAAGAATTACATCTCCCTCTTTAATTCCGGCAGATTTAGCAGCTCCTCCATCAACCAGGCTCTGAACCATAATTCCCTGGGGTTTATCCATTCCAATAGATTTTGCAAGTGCGTCATCTACTCCACTAATTTCGATACCTATATACCCTCTTGTAACTTTTCCATGAGCAATAAGATCTTTAGCCACTGCTTTAGCCATATTAATAGGAATAGCAAATCCATATCCAATGTAGGTACCCGTTCCCTGTGTAGCTATTGCAGAATTAATACCTACTACCGCTCCGGAAAGGTCTACTAGAGCACCACCGCTATTGCCAGGATTTATTGCAGCATCCGTCTGAATAAAATTTTCTACTCCATATCTATCTTTAATTAATCCTAACTGAGTTCTTCCTTTTGCACTAACTATTCCTGCTGTTACAGTTGAAGTAAGCGATAAAGGATTTCCAATGGCCATTACCCATTGCCCGACTTTAAGAGCATCTGAATCTCCTAAATATGCTGCATTCAAATTATTTGCATTAATTTTTATAACCGCAAGATCGGTTAAAGGATCTGTACCTATAACCTTTGCGTCATAAGTTGTTTTATCATACATAGTAACTTTAACTTTTTCAGCATTTTCAACTACGTGATTATTTGTAAGGATATATCCATCAGGGGAAATAATAATTCCGCTTCCAGTTCCCTGTTCTTCCTTAGGCATCTGTGGAAATCCCGGGAAGTTAAAAAATAGATTCTGATGAGGATTATCTTTTATTTCTGAAACAACTTCAATTTTTACAATTTGCGGTGTGACTTTTTGTGCAACTTCAATAAAAGCTTTGCTGAATGAAGTTGCGTCAGCATCTAAACTTACCGGCGGATTACTTGTTCCTAATTTTATATCCGCCATTCCCGGTCTTACCAGTCCAAAACCTGATACAAGCAATGCACCAAATACTATACCAACAACGATAAGTGCGAATGCGCCTATTAATCTTTTCGAATTCATAGTTAGTCCTCTCTTAATATTATTACCAATTATAACATTATTTTTTATTAACGTACAGTGATTTTACTTAAATAATTTCAAAGATTGGATTCCTTTAAAATCCGACAGGTGATACATCAAATATTTTTCCATAAAAAATATAGCCCTGTCAATAATCTGAGAATTAACCTTTTCCAGCAACTTTTTATTGGTTTTTAGACCTTTTAAACAATTGAAAAGTTCCAAATTTATTGCAAAAGATTCCAGGTAATCAGACTTGCATCGGTCGCACAAAAGCCCAATACTAAAATTATAGGAAAGCTGCAATCCGTCAAGATCGGTTAGCCCACAGGACATACATTTTTCAAGCTGAACTTCGTAGCCTATTTCGTGCAGGAAAAACAGGAAAAATCTGGCAAAGATCAGATTCGGACTATCGCCAGAAGATTCAAATAAGGATAATATCCTTACTATTCCATTAAACAGCCGCACATTTTGCTCATGTTCAGGCGTTAGATTTTTCACCAGTTCAATAACTGAGTATGCATACTTAAGCTTTTCAAGGTCTTCTTTAATTTTCGAATAGTGTTCCAGCAGATCTGCTGAACTAATTATCTGGAGATCTCTTGTATCCTTATTATAGAAAACAACTTCAACATAATTTATGGGATCTATCTTCATCCCGATTTTAGATTTCGGACTTCTGGCTCCCTTTAATATCGCGGATATTTTCCCCATCTCTTTGGTAAAAAGAGAAACAATCAGGCTCGTGTCGCCGTAATTTAGTTTACTTAGAACGACAGATTCTGTTTTTAATATTTCACTCATTTAATAAAATTATACGGGAAAGTATAAATGTCGTCTTCAGTAATTATTCCGGTAATAAGATGAGAAGGAGTTACATCGAATGCAGGTGAATATGTTTCATAATATTCAGGTGTAATTTTTACTCCATTAATTTTTAGAATTTCTTCTTTGCCACGCTGCTCTATTATTATATCATCACCGCTAACAAGTGAACTATCAATAGTTGTAGTTGGAGCAGCAATATAGAATGGGATATTAAAATGTGCGGAAAGTATTGCGATACTAAGCGTACCGATCTTGTTGGCAGTGTCACCATTCAGTGCAATCCTGTCAGCGCCGACTACTACAAAATCAACTTTGCCGTGTTTCATTAATGAAGCAGCCATTGAATCAGTTGGGATTGAAAACGGTATTCCACAATGTTCAAGTTCAAATGCCGTTAGTCTTGAACCCTGTAGCAGCGGTCTCGTCTCATCAGCATAAACATACTCAACAAGATTATTTTCAAAACCCATTTTAATAACATTAAATGCCGTCCCATCTCCACCGGTTGCAAGTTTGCCGGTATTGCAGTGTGTAAGTATTTTAGATTTCTTTTTAAATATCCTTAATCCGTTCTCACCTATTTTTCTACATTTTTCTGCATCTTCAGAATGTAAATGTTTTGCTCTTTCAAGGAGAATTGAATAAAGATTTTCAGAATTTTTATTTTTTGTGAAAACATTTTTTATCTCATCCAGAGCGAAAAAAAGATTAACAGCGGTCGGACGGGTTCTATGTAACCTCTGGTAGGCTTTCTCAAATATTTCTTCCACTTTTTGATGATCAGAATTTTTGAAGGCAAGTGATAAACCATAAGCTGCGGCAATCCCTATCAAAGGAGCTCCCCTCATTTCCAGTTTCTCAATAGCTTCAGCTATCCTTTCGTAATTGTTAGTCTCGACATAATTTTCTTCAAACGGAATTTTAGTCTGGTCAAGAAAGATTAATTTATCATTATTGAATTTAATTGAGAAGTATTCTTTTTTGTTCATACTCATCTAAAAGAGAAAATGAAGGATTACTTTTTTGAACGGTTTAACATTCATAAAAAATACTGTAAATCTATCAATCTTATATTATAGTCATATTGAGCGCAGCGAAATATCTAATGTTATAACTTAAAGCTTTGAGATTCTTATCCAACAAAATCGGAATTCAGAATGACAACAATATCTAACTTTCAAAAAAAAGCTAAGCTTTACGCATCAAATTTTGAAAGATTCAGGAATTCTCTGTACCTATCCTGAACGCGAAGATAATTGAGTTCTTCCAAAGCTTTTGTACTGAATTTTTCTACACAAAATGATGCAAGCGCCGATCCGTAAACAACTGCTTTTTTCATATTCTCAGTACTCAAATCCTGTGTCTTGTGAAGATAACCAACAAAACCTCCGGCAAAAGTATCACCTGCACCGGTGGGATCGTAAATCATTTCAAGCGGGTAAGCAGGAGCTGAGAAAATTGTATCTTCAGCAAAAAGTAAAGCTCCATGCTCGCCTTTTTTGATTATCAAAAATTCCGGTCCAAGTTCACGAATATGTTTTGCAGCCTTTATCAGGTTTGGTTCGTTAGCAAGCAACCTGGCCTCTGAGTCATTTATAATCAAAACGTTTACACGTTTTAAAAGTTTTAATAAATCATCACGCTTTCCTTCAATCCAATAATTCATAGTATCACACACAACGAATTGTGGATCCTCCATTTGGTCCAGCACTCTTATTTGAAGTACCGGATCAATATTACCAAGACAAACAAATCTTGATTTGCTAATTTTAGGTGGAATTATCGGGTCAAAATCCTTAAACACATTCAACTCAGTCAAGAGTGTATCGCGCTCGTTCAGATCGTAATGATATTTGCCTGACCATCTGAATGTTTTTCCGCCTTCGACTATCTGAAGACCCTCAAGATCAACGTTATGATTTTCCAGCATTTTCATATATGAGTTCGGAAAATCATCACCAACAACTCCTACCATGTAAACAGGTCCGGAAAAATAACTTGAAGCAAGCGAAATATACACCGCTGAACCACCGAGAGCATCTTCAACTTTATCAAAAGGGGTTATGACAGTGTCTAATCCGAGTGAGCCAACTACGAGTAATCCCAAAATATTCTCCTGATTTCAATAATTTAATCTGTAAAAATAACTAAATTGAAAACTAAAGCATAATTTCGATGAATTTTAGCAGACTTTTTTCGTCTGAAAAATATTCCGTAATGATATCCACAGATTTTTTTTGGCCAGGCCACGCCAGTAAATGTTTTGCGATTTCCGGCTTAGCCCATTGAAATTTACAATGTTCTTCGCTCAGCAAAACATCAGAATCTTCTGCGACTCTGCAGACAAAAACCGGCAGGTTCGAAATTACATCACGTGACTGATCGTAAAAAGAATTAATATTAGGAGCAACCCAGAATTTTACCGGAACCATTCCGGTTTCTTCTTTTATCTCACGCAGAGCGGCTTTGTAGGCAGGCTCATTCTTTTTCATCTTGCCAGTCACCATCTGCCACAATCCAGGATAAATAGAGCTTTCTGCCCTTTTCAACAATAGAAATTCTATACCGTCAACTGATTTACGAAAGATATGTGCTTCAATTAAATCTGAAACGATTTGCATAGTTTACTTACTCCTTGCAAAATTAAAAGTATGCTCTGAATTCCGCTCTTAAAGTATGAATCACCTTACCGGCTCCCTGCCATCTTCCCTGGTAACTTACAGTTGATTGCAAATTAGATCCAATGCGATAATCAAAATTAACAGCCCATAAATAGTTTTTGCCAACCAGATTACCTTCGGTTAATTCGAAAGGTAAAAAGTTGTTATTTTCATTTCCATTTAACTCTGTTCGGTCAATTTCTATCCTTAATCTGCCTGTTCCTGCAAAAGATAAGTTCATTCTAATTGATTCTGAATTAAGATCAATAACTGTAGGAACCGCCGGAAAATAATCAGTACTTCTTCCAACTTTAAAAGCAAAACCAACTTCAATATTGTTTTCCGGTCTGTATGAAAAATCAGTATTTATGAAATTGCTGGTAATTTTTCTCTGCCTGTTTGATACTGATATCTGGCCTGCAGCTAGGTTATCATTTTTATTTACAAAATCTGTCTGATTACTTATTTCCTGTACTAATTTTGTTCTAAGCCTTATACTTCTTTCCCGGTTATATGTTTTTACAGGACCATCATTATACTGGTTCAAACTTTTTGTTTGTGCAAACCTGAAGCGCAACGAAAAATCCTGAGCATTTTCAAAAAGATAAACATCCTGTTGGATATAATTTGAGCCACTAATTGTTTTGTTTTCATTTTGAAAAGCTGAGAACTGCAACAAGTATATCTTCTTATAATCTTCCTCCCTCGTATTCTCTTCCACACGCCAGAAAGTTTCAGTAGTTAAAGGTTTTAATAGCTTGCCAAAGAATGAATATTTATCAAAAATATCTCCATAACTGACCCGCCAGTTAGTACTGGTTTTTAGATTTATAACAGGATATAATTCTTCCGTGGGAACAGTAACTAAGATATAATTTCCGTCATAAAGAGTAAGCTCAAATTCATTTTCGTCGGCTATTCCATTATGATTCAGATCGCCAAGATATTTATAATTCCCTGTCCCTTTTTGGACAAGCAAAAATACCTTTTGTAATTTTGCAGATTTCTGAGTTGCAACTTCATAGTAAACGTTGCCTGAAAGTACAGGATCCCAAAATTTCATGTTCGTTCTGGAACGGACCAGTATAGTCTGATTATCGAGATACCCTAGTTTCTTAAACGCTTCACTGTAATTTTTATTCCGAACCGTGATATTTAAATTTTCATTAAATGAACTACTGCCATTGTATGTCGCTTCCAAAGTAGCTCCTGTTGAAGACGATTGTTTTTGCATGTTCCCATTTATTGGCAGATAATCATTCCGTAATGAATACTTAACTGCAACATTTAGTCCTTCAATTCCAACCAGCGAAATAAACGGATCAATCTCTAAATATTTCAAACTTGTGGCAAGCAGTGAATCGCCAGTATTATAAATATCTTTTTTGTTTTCCGCCAAAAAACTAACTCCTGGTTTAAAATTACCAAGAAGATAATAACCAGATCCGGTCTGACGCAGCCAATTGCTGCTTATGGAAATATCCCGTGTACTTACATAATCAAAATTATATTCAAATCTGTACTTTTTGCTATCGGAAAGGACCAAAGTATTATTATACCTGTCGGATTTAAATTCATTTCCTCTTCTTAAAAATCCGAAGGAAGAAGTAACATTTAATTCATCAACAGGTGAGTAATTCAGATCTAATTTTCTAAGATGTTCATCAGCGTTTTGTGATGAATCAGTAATATTATAATACCTGCTAAATTCTACAGCATTGAAACGATCGAGAGAAGTAAACCTGCTCTGGATGAACCTATCCTGATAAGATAATCCTGCTTTACCAAAATTTATATTTCCAAGCGCTATTTTTTGCGGATCTATCCTGATAAATACATTTGTTGCTGCACCAAAATTATCTTTGTTATCAAGTGTTGAAAATTTATTCTTGTCCCAGTTGCTTCCCGCAAGTTCGACACTTATCAAAATGTCATCCTTAGGTCGGAAGTCAAGAACAATATTCCCAAATTGTTTCGATTCGGGCATCGGCAAGTAAATAACCGGCGCATAACTTCCCTGGTTAATTCCAACCCATGAATAATTTCCAAGGCTTTGTTTCTGATAATCACCCAGCCCCTGCCCGACAAAACTGAATGATACGTTATAAATTGCGGCAGAATCACCGGGATTGTATTTATAGTATGAATACGGTTGAGCATTAATCAGAGTGTCGATTTTCTGATAAACTCCGTGAACATTTCCGAGTGAATCAGGTAAAGCAAGACTTACTCCGCTTTTTATTGCTTTTCTTCTATTGTCGCCGGCATTTCTTAGAATCGTTTTATCCGAATCTGAAAGAGAGATGTCAATCGGCGCATTCTCATCATCACCTTCCTGCAAGTACTGAAATTTTATTCCGAGTTTATCATTAAAGACTTTTGTTTCAACGCCAGCACCAAGAAAATTCCTGGCGAATCTTCTATCGGTATATTCAAAATCAACAGAAATTCTGCTGGCAGAAGTAATTAATCTGTTTGGAGTGAAAGTAACTTCAGCATTGGAATAATCAATAGTGTAATCATTCCTTTCGCCTCTTTTCATTTCAATTCCGTCAACATAAATTTTTTCGGTTCCGGCGATTACAATAATATCCGGTTCGTTATTTATTCCCGAAAGTCTGTAAGGTCCCTGGACTCCATCCTGTCCTGTAAATTTATTCGTTGTGAATTTACCGGTTGAACTTGCAATTGAAAAATATGCGCTGTCATTTCCATAATAATATTCACCTAACAATCCCTGTAATTTTCTGTTGACCACTCCGAACTCACCAAACCTTTTCTCCAATTGATAATCTCCGAAGGTTCCCGCCGCTCTAGGATGTTTTATCTGAATAAAAACTTTGTCAAGTTCATCCAGTCTTTCAGTATTTCCTTCAGGCTGAATTGGAGTGTTTTCATCAGTTAATGCAGCTACAAGTTCTATTTCATCCGATAATCTTCCTGAAAGCTGAAGCCTGAATCCGCTGTTGAGAGATAAATCTTTATTAGTCCCGATTGTAAAACCGCGTACCAATGTACCGCTTCTTTCGATTCCGCTTCCAAAAATTGATTCGGCAGTAAAGCCCTGTGATTCATTCCTAATTATTCTGATCGTGTCCTTAGAAGATTCATTATACTTATAGACAAGGCTTCTTCTTTTGTACTCTTTCTTTAATGAAAGTCTAAAAGTTTGATAGGTAATAATTAAGGTATCGAATGCAGAATATTTCAGATTTTTATCAAGGGAAAACTCTCCCTTTGAATAAGAAATTGTATAATCATTTTTATTCAGAATTTTTCCCATGAGGTACAGGGTTTCAGAAAAAGGAATTATCGATAAAGCAGAAATTTTATAAATATTGTCAAGGCGGACTACAAGTGTATCGGAAACTGTTTCAGTGTAATATTTTTCTTGTGCTGAAGCTGAAGCCAGAAAAATTATTGTTGAAATAATAACAACCGGCAGATTTTTAAGAATAAATTTCAAGCGATGAAAATTTTTTATTGAAAATGAATCTAAAATTATTTGACTACTGATTGCGGCTAAAACAGAAAATATATGTCAACCACCATAGCCCGGAACCATAAAAAAGAATATCACCTTTTATTTCAATCCTGAATTTACCAACCCTCAAAATGCTCTAAAATGCATAAATTTCAACCATTTGCACAGATATTTCCCTTCAAAGTCGGACAATATTTTATTATTTTAGAAGGGCAATTTAAGTTAATAATAAGAAAGTTTGTATGATAGAAAAGATACGGAAAGCAGCCTCAAAAAAGATTGTTTATACTCCTCACGCTGTTATTCAGATCACGAACCTTGAGCGAATGATTGAACCGGAAGAAATCAGGAAAGTAATAAACAGAGGTGAAATCGTGGAAAATTATCCATTTGATCTGCGTGGTAACACCTGCCTAATCTTAGGACGTGGAGTTAACAACAGGCCGATTCATGTTGTCTGTACTCCGTCAGACTTCTGCCTGATGGTAATTACAGCTTACATTCCTTCTGAAATAAAATGGGGTCCGGATTTTAAAACCAGGGAGGCCACGTGGTCTGTCTAAAATGTTATTGCGACACTGAAAGAAAATTCAGCCCGTTTAATATTAAGCGTGAAAGCTTCGAATTAACTTTTAAGGAAGTTCCATCCTGGGTATGCCCAACCTGCAACGAAGTTTACTTTGATGAATCCGATGTGGAAATTCTCCACAAAACTGTCACAAGTCTTGACGAGCAGTCAGTAAAATTAAAGGATGCAATAGTTTACTGGCCAGACAATACAAAGTAACCTTTATTCGAAAATTCTGACGAGAGCAAATCTATTCATTCGTAAACTATCCCCTTATAACAAAAATATAAAATTTCTGAGTAACATTTTTATTAGAAATATTAACGAAAGTGGTTTTTTATCTTCTGCTTTTTAACTTCAGTAATAATACCGAGATACATTTAACCGCTCGCGCAAATTGTTAGCCTTGATTTTTAGAAGAAATTTTGCGTAACTTAATTTAGCTGTGAGCTAAAATGTAAATTATATAGCTGTTAGTTATTAACCAAATGTCATCAATTGCACTGATGACTGCCACTCAATTTTCTTCTAAGGGGCAACCATGATGAGCAAAAAGCCAAAATTACTTATTGTAGAAGACGACAAAATTACTGTTGACGTACTTAAAATATACTTAGGGAAAATATATAGTCTAGATTGGGTCATTACAGGTAAAGATGCCTTAAAGAAAGCAAAGGATAATAATTATGACGGCTTTTTAATGGATATCGGACTGCCCGGCAATATGAACGGAATTGAAACGACAAAAAACCTGAAAGAAATTAAAGGCTATGAGAATAAGCCTTTTATTGCAATTACCGCCTATGCCATGAAGGGCGACAAAGAACATTTTCTTTCGCAGGGGCTGACGCACTACATTGTGAAGCCGTTTAACAAACAGGGTCTTTTAGAGACTTTAGCAAAAGCGTTGAACAACGAGGTTGATAAGTAAGTTATTGGCACATTAAGAGGGGCATTGGTTTATAAGCTGGCAATTCGCGTATTAGCCTCTATTTTTTGCCGCGAATGCACAAATAATTATTAGACAATTTGCTGATTTATATTCCAATGCTTCAGTAACTTTCTAAAATTGTAAACTAAAATAATCTGCAAAAATCTGTTTTTTTTGCATAAAGAGCTGGATAATCTCTGATGAAGTGATATTTCTCAAACCAGTGCATAGTCTATTTCTATAACTTGTTGCATATCATAGGTTTATTAAATACCTTTCAGATGCGGAAAATTACTCAGGGTAATTTTTTTCTATATATATTATAAAAAAGAGGAGATTATGAAAAAATTTGTTGCTCTGTTCGTAGTTATTCTTATGGCATTATTACTTGCTTCATGCGGTACTACTTATGCTCAATATGCCACTAAGGGTACGGTTGAATTAGGGGGTTCCGTTTCTTATTCCAGTACTACTGCTGTTTCTAATGGTACAACAGCTAGTGAATCCACGTCACTCTTTCAGTTCATGCCATACGCAAGTTATTTTTTCCTTGATAGTTTTTCTGTAGCCTTAAGCCCGGGAATTAATATTTTGAGTCCTGCCGGAGCTACAGATAATACTAAAATTTATGGAATATTTGTTGTCCCTGGCTATACATTCAATATGAAAAGCAATGTATTTCCTTTTGTAGAAGGACTTGTAGGTTATACCGCACTTAAATCTGGCTCCACCGATAACAGCGGAATTAGTTTCGGAGGCAAGGGTGGTATCAAAGTTATATTAGGAAAAAATGGAGCGGCCAGCTTTGGACTTTCCTATATGCTGATAAATTTAAGTCCCTCAGGTGCCAGCAGCAGAAGCGGATTTAATAATTTCGCTTTTAGTGTTGGATATTCTGTATTTCTTAATTAATAAAAGAAGGGATAAGATTTTTAATTTTACTAATGATAAATTAAAATAATATTTAACCTTTTATAAACCGGCAGTTGAGTTGAGTATTAAAATAAACTTCCTGTCGGTTTATTTTATTATTTTTTTAATGCAGCCTTTGTAAACTTTGAAGCAGGTATATCTGCATTAAAGATTACAGAATCAATTGTATATTCAGTGCCGTTTCCATTTTGCAGCAAATCATGGTAAAGAATCTTTTTAGGATACCAGCGGTTCCCTGATTTAAATACTTCCAGCACTTCAGTTCTTTTCAAGGGTTTGCCGCTTTCCGCGTATCTCTCCTCTTTTAATGGTATCCATCTTTCTTTATCCACCCAGAGTTTTCTTCTAAAATATGTAATATCATCCAGTTTCGCGGTTAGATCAAGTACATAACAATCCCTGCTATTTATTTTTTCCGAACCAGTGATTATTGCATTATACATATCTATCAATTTTCTATTTTCAGTTATATCTTCATATGAAAGATCAGATCCCATCACAGATTGTCTTAATAAATGCCCGGAGATAGCTATAATTCTATCTGTTGGTTCAGGGAAATAAATCCAGACTTGGTCTTTTAACTTTAGCATTTTTTTCCCTCTTTCACGAGGCGGGTCAGTATATTCAACAAACGATTTATCTTTTCCCTCAATCCATATTTCGGATTTAATAGAACGCGTACCTGTTCTTCCATTGATAACCATGGATGTCATGCTTAACGCTTTATCAAGGAACAAGTTTTTATCAACATGCTTTAATACATCTGTACCTGTAAGTTTCTGAGGAAATAGATTAATGGTTAACACAACAATAATTCCAACAGTAGATAAATATTTATTCATACTTCAAGTTCCTTGAATAGCGACGCAGTTTGTCTTTTAAATATCTGGACCCCTGAAAATGCTGTACCTATCAATGTAGCAAGCAAGCCGGGGATAAGACCAATGTAAAAACTTGTAATGTCGATTCTTGCTTTTATAATATTCGGCATAATAGTGGTTGAATTTCTAAGGGTATCACTTATATCTATTCCGACTTCCTGCATGTAATAAGACACCGCCAATCCTGATACGATACCAATTACTGAGCCAATTAACCCGATGAAAATTGATTCATATAAAAGAGTTTTATAGATATTATCTTTTGTTTCTCCGAGCGCTAATCGTACTCCAAGTTCGCCGTATCGCCTGATCCCCGACATGAGTCCGGAGTTCAATAGGACGATTGACATTGCGAATAAAAATATACCGGTGATTATCAATCCAACTGTATTAACATATTGAAGATATTCTCTTAGTCCATTTTGATCGTCAAGAGTTAGCATAACTGGAGAAAACTGATCTTTCAGATTGTCAAACTTATTGTTAAAATTATTTTTTATTTTTTCAGCTTCCCCGGATAAATAGAAATTATTCTTATTAAAACCTAAAATCACACTGGCACCGTCAGGCATTTCCAGCATGTTTTGAATATCAGAGAGATCTGAAATAATTGCGCCTCGATCCATCACTGCTATTCCAAATCTTACTGTACCCGAAACGATAAAATTCTGTACTGTCATAGAGCCGCCAGAATTTGTCGAAAGGAGTGTAACAGGGTCGCCTATCTTTATACCCATTTTTTCTGCGAGTACTTCACTTATAAGAATCTCCCCCCTTTTTTCGGGCATTTGTCCTTTTAGAATTGCTTTACCTAAGTTAAGTCTCCCGATTTCTTTAGACTCCTTACTGAAAAGATCCACAGCGAATCCAAAAACACGGTACTGTGCTTTTGTTTCACGATTTACATCCGGTACATCCAGCAATCCTGTAAACTTTATCCTGGGTGTCCAGTCA